>Ga0137418_10000410_pt1 | contig 38141 bp, 32 predicted proteins | sample CZODoug3_1_2_16f_FD_122242 | JGI IMG/M metagenome (GOLD analysis project Ga0137418, IMG submission 122242) | Vadose zone soil fungal communities from Angelo Coast Range Reserve, California, USA - CZODoug3_1_2_16fungal (Hybrid Assembly) | ecosystem: Environmental > Terrestrial > Soil > Vadose...
GCGCAACAGCATCCTGAACGATGAGAGCCTCGATACGATCTGGATGCGCCAAGACCATGCGAAAGCCCACCGGGCCGCCGTAATCCTGCATGTAAAGCGTGTAGCGCGACAACCCGAGCGCTTGGTCGAAATGATTCATGATCTCGGCAATGTGATCGAACGTATACGAGAATTTCTTCGCGTCTGGCCAGTCGCTGTGTCCGAAGCCCGGATAATCCGGCGCGACAAGGTGATAGCGATCGGCGAGCCGGGCGAAGAGCGGCTCGAACATTCGCGACGAAGAGGGAAGTCCGTGAAGCAGGAGAAGCGTGGGCGCGTTTTTTGGGCCGGCCTCTCTGTAAAAGATCGAGAGACCATCGATCTGCACCGTGCGATGGGAAGTGTGGTTTTGCACGTGATGTTCCCGTCCTTGATCTTGGGAGTTTTGGGCCCACAATGGAAAAGATGTAAGCGCGAAAGAAAGAATTAGGTGGATGCGCAAAAGCTGCATGTTCACGATCTCGACTCCACCTCGAAAATGAGCTCTACCTCGACCGGCGTGCCGAGCGGAAGGCTGGCCACGCCGTACACCAAACGACTCGGGTTCTTCTGTTTTCCGAAGATGTCTTGCAGCAGCTCGGAAGCTCCGTCAGCCACCTTCGGTTGATTGCGGACGTCTCCCGAAGTTGCTACCAAGACGCCCAGCCGGACGATCCGCTTCACCTTATCGAGTGAGCCCAAATGCTCGCGGGCTACAGCGAGGCCGTTGAGCGCCGCAAGGCGCGCCGCCGCATGACCCGCTTCCACATCGAGCTCCGTGCCGACGCGACCAACGAATTTGGCCTCGCGACCTTCGGTAGGAAGCATCCCGCTCAGAAAAAGTAAATTCCCGGTCTGCACCGCCTCTGCATAAATCCCGAATGGCTCAGGCGGCGCCGGGAGCTTGATCCCAAGTTCTTTCAACCGCTGCTCGGCGGTATCCTGCGAATTTGGACTCATTTCTCTCTCCTACCAACGGCCAGCGTGAGCACCGCCATCTACGTGCAGGACCTCCCCGGTTACTTGGTCTGCATGCGCCAAATAGAGAACGGCGTCGACGATGTCTTTTACCGTGACGATCTTGCCCATGGGCTGCAGGCTCCTAAGCTGCTCCTTCGGAGCGTCCTTGTGCAGAGGCGTGTCGACGGTACCGGGAGCCACCGCGTTGAAGCGGATGCCTTCCTTTGCATACTCGATGGCGAGGCTTCGCGTCACCGTATTTAGGCCCCCCTTCGTGATCATCGATACCGAGGCATTGATACCCGCAATGGGGTTATCCGCGAGCGCGCCGGTAATGGTCACAACGTTCCCCGACTTCTGCTTCAGCATCTGTTTCACAGTCAGCTGAGTGATGTAGAGGAATCCCAGCAGGTTGGTTGAGGCCAAGGCGTTGAAGTCATCGGCAGTAAACTCCGTGAAAGGTTTCACGTAGAAAATTCCTGCGTTGTTCACCAAAACATCTATGGTTCCGAAGCGCGTGATCGCTGCTTCCACCGCTTTGGCAGCAGTCTCCCGTTTCCCGATATCACCGTCGATGAGAACCAGAGTAGGTGACGCGGTCAACGATGCAGTGGCATGAAGAGAGGTCCCGACAACGTTATAGCCCTGCCTCAGGAACTCCTCCACCAAACCCGCACCAATACCCTGTTGTGCTCCCGTGACGATCGCTGTTTTCTTACCTGACATACGTACTCCTTCGGTGATGCCAAGTTTCTTCCACGCCGCTCGATTTTTGTCTTACGCCGACAAAAGCGTATCCGCCCCGATCTCCTCCTGAGTGTTTCTACTGCGCCACGCATGATCGACATCACCAAGCTTCCACACTACGTCACACATTGCGGTAGCCCCGTTCCTGTAGCACCCAGCTGTTGCCATCCGGATCGGAGAAGTTGGCGAAGCTGGCATAGTCTCCGCGCGCGGGGTCAAGCCCGGGTGCGAAACCTCCATCCCAGGCTCCAATGGGCGTCTTGTGCCGGATCTCACCGACGTCGACCCCACGTTCGAGCAGGCGGCTCCGCGCGGCATCGAGGTCCGTGACGATGAGACAGACGTTGCGAAGTGAACCGACGGGCGAGTCTGTGAGTCCGTTCCCGACCTGGATCGAGCAGCTTGAGCCTGGCGGAGTGAGCTGCACGACGCGGAACGAGTCGTTCGGCGAATAGTCGACGTCAAGCGTGAAGCCGACTTGATCGACATAGAACCGCAGCGCTCGCTCGACGTTGCTCACCGGCAGCGTGATCACTTCAACTGAAAGCGTTGGTATTCTCACAGTTACATCTCCTTTGCGCCTGATGCCATGACGGTTCCATCATTGCCTCTGTCGGCCAATTTCAAACTGTCGCTAATTCTTAACTGGAACGTCATGCACGATTCGACACTTAGTCAGTGAGAACCTGCAAGGCTCTTGCTTCGGTGGGCTACAGATCTCTCTCATATTCGCCGCTGCGAGTCGCGAGTGCCCGCTCATGCCGATTTGCGGCGGGGCAGCACTTCGGCGACCGTGAGTTCGCGATCGGGGCCGTGTGGAATCACGGTCTGACCCGGCTCCAGATGAAGCTGTTTGCCATCGAGCTGCACCGAGACAATGTCCGGCTCGAATGACAAGAAATTGGAGATGCGGTCGACCTCGGGATATGCCTCAGGATACGACCAGACCGCTAGATGTGCGTCACCGATGTTGTAGTAGCTGCAAAGGCCCTTGTATGGGCAAAAGGTCTGGCGTTCCACGGGAGTGAGCGCAGACTCATCAACGTCGGCACGTGGAACGTACCAGCGCGGCGCGAAGCCGGACTCGTAGAGAACCACGGGCCGTTTAGTATCGGCAATGATGCGGTCACCATGCCGGACCACGAGATGACGGGATGTCTGGCGAAGGTCGATGCGATGGTAGCTGTCGGCGGCATGGCCCACGACGCGTTCGTCTTCTTCGTAGAAAGCCTCCATGGCCGGCCAGGAGAATGCAACCCGTCCCTGCAAGTCGCTCGCGTACGTAGGCAAGTCGATGTGTCGCCATGCCCCTCGCGGTGTGCTCTGCTTGCCAGCCTGAACGGTATACCAGGCCGTGAGCCCAAGCTCGGGATGCCGGGTCGTATGCTCGGTGCGTTGTAGAGTGTCGGGAGAGAGGTCGGTCTCGGGGAAGTAGGCCATCGGATAGTGTCCCGGCTCGAAGAGCAGAACGACGCTTTCGCTATCGGCGATCCAGTTGCCACCGAAGCGCACGCGCATCCGCCGGCGCAATGGCTCAGCGTACAACAGTCTCTTGGGAGGCGGTTCCGGCACGAGGAATCGGCCGACTGCTCCCGGGGATAACGGACCTTGTTGCCATGACAGTCCCATGATTTCTTCTCCTCTCAGGGGAATCTTTAACTGAAATGTTATGACGCAGCAGCATGGAAACCAGCAATTCTGTGCCGGGCAAATCTAGTTCATTGGGCATCCCGACCTTATTCTTCTCAGAGGTCAAGAATGACACTCGCGTCTGGGTGTGAGCAGCACACCAGCACATTTCCGGGAGCCGGCATCTCAAGCGGTTCGGGGTTATAACTAATCGATCCCCCAATCAGACCGGTCACGCACGTGTGGCACACTCCAGTCCGGCACGACCACCTGACTGGAACATCGCACGCTTCCGCCAGCTCAAGCAAACTCTGGTACTTAGGACCCCATCCGGCCGTGATCCCGCTGCGCGCAAACGAGACTGAGGGGCCAGATCCCGGCGGCCCTTGTGGCAGGTGCGGAGTGTGATCAACTCGCGCCATGCCAGGTGTAATCCCCTCAAGGGCACCGAAAACTTCCGCGTGCACATCATCGTCGAGCACACCCCAGTTTCCGAGGCCATCGCGCATGTTCTGTAAAAATGAAGATGGGCCACACAGATAGAAATCACTATTTCGTGATACGCCAATCCTCTCCAGCAACGCTGCGTCAATGTGCCCAGAAGCATCGAAGTCCATCTCTGGTTCGTCGATTGCAGCGGGTCTGCTGTACACGATGTAGCTTCGTCCGCGAGAGAGCTGTTTCAGGAGAAAACGCGATTCTTCCGCGAACGGATGATTGGCGCGATCGCGGGCTCCATAGATCCACCAGATCTGCCGTTTTGATCTTTCGGTGGCGAGTGCGTGCAGCATCGACATTACGGGCGTTGCGCCCACGCCGGCGCTTAGCAGAACCACAGGATTCTCGCCGGGGCGTAGAGTAAAGCTTCCCCGCGGTGCACTAACATCTAAAACATCGCCTTCTCGCGCACGGTTGCACAGAAATGAACTCCCAATCCCATTCGATTCGCTCTTGACGCTGATGCGGAAGTGATCGGCTCCTGGCAGGTCAGACAGCGAATAGCTACGCAGAACCGGCGCTTTGTCCGGATCGACATGCAACCGCAAGACAATAAACTGACCCGCGCCGAAGACAGGAAGAGGTTGCCCGTCGATCGGCACCAGAAGGAAGGAAGTCACGCTCTCGCTTTCCTTGCGGATATGCTCGACTCGCATTTCTCTGAATCCGGGCCACGCTGGAGCGTTCTCCTCATTTGCGAGTCCCGGATTTCCCACCACCGTTTTCCCGCTCGACTCTTGCTTGAGTATTGCCTGGAATGAACTTTGCCAACCCTTGCTCAGTGCAGGAATCCGAAGCGCGCGTTCTAGTTGCTCGCGCGAATGTCCCGGTAAATACAAGAGAGCATCAATTTCGGCCACCGTGCTCCGTTCTGGACCGTCGGCAACTTTTACGATGTCATCGCCCGCACCGACTTCACCTTCCTGCAACACGCGGAAGTAGAAACCTGGTCTTCGATGTTCGACGAGCAGGGCTGGCATGCGAGGCTCGTTCATGCGGATTCCGACGCGGTAGCACGTTACGCGGGGCTGTGTCACCTCAAATACCGCATCGCCAATGCGGTACCGATCACCAATGCAGACTTCTTCATCAAGGAGTCCGTCAACAGTGAAGTTTTCTCCGAACTGGCCGAAACTAAAATCATTTCGGCCCAGATAGCGTTCCCAGTAATGGTAGGAGTCCATCTGGTAAACAAACACGGCGCGCTGTTCTCCACCGTGACCGGCAAGATCCGCTTGGGCGTCGCCATCTACGTTGAGCGTGCGCACTGCTCGCCGATCCTTCACGGGAAATTTCCAGATCGCCGTTCGGACACTCTTGCCGTTCGATGTCACTTCACGCGGAAGACCAACATTTACTGAGAGCAGCCGGGCCATGAGTACCTCCTCGGCGGATAAGCCCATAAGCGGGCGGGGTTAACGCACCCAAGTCGCTGAACGCGCAGAACGGCGTGAGAATTCACAATGTCTGCTTCCTCGCCTTGCCTTCAGATAGTCGAATCGACTTAGAGCGCCCTGTGTGCGCATACCTTTCCAGACCTTCCCCTGGAACTTGCGGCTGAAGATAGATGAGCAGTACACAACAGACCAAGCCGAAACCAAACAAAGGTGACCAATACGCTAGGCAGGCTGCGGTACCGAAAATCCCGAGGGTTATCAGTGCCCGCATACGGCTAAAATGCCGCGTCGTTCGTGAACACTCACTTTCACTCGCTTGAGACAGTGCCTCCTGTTGATATCCCAGAAATGCGATATTGACCATTACGAATACCGCTGCATACACAACAACAGGGCCCGCCGCGAGCCTTGTGTCTGCAATCCAGGCAGTTGAAAAAGGTATAAGTGAAGTCATGAACAGATGTGCAAAATTCCACCATATAAGCTTCGGGGTGGCTTCGTGGGCAAAAAGCAAGAGACGATGATGGTTGATCCAGATGATGGCAACAAACAGATAGCTGACGGCATAGCTCAACGCAGTGGGCCAGAGAGCAAGCACAGCCGAAAGCGTCGCTTGTGCTGGAGGCTTCAAGTCCAGAACCATAATGGTGATAATCACCGCGAAGACAGCATCCGAGAACGCCGTCAGCCGCTCTGTTGGAGTTGCTCTGTCCGTCATGACTTCCAACAGCGAAGGCTGCCACTACTTTTGGCGTGCAGCGCTTCCACCGCCTTCAGAATGCGGGTGCCCTCGCCGGAGGTGAGCTACAGCCGGGCGCCTGCCGATGCCGCTCCGACCGCTGTCATCTGGTTTCTGAGCTGAACCGGTAGTCCAGGGAGCTACCACCGCCGCGCCAGGGAGGCTGTCCTGCTCAAACTCATCCGCACGCTCGAAGCCACAATGCACTGACTTGGGCCCGATGGCATCAATAGCAACTAACTCTACGACGGGATGGGCTCAGCATCGACTCGGAGTTACAGAGCTTTGTCGATTCATTTCTGACGGCCTTCTCGGAGCCACGCAGCTGGGTGTCCCCATGTACCCGAGAAAACGAAGTCGTGTAGCGGCTTTCGTTGCCGTGGAGCCATTTTTCTTTTTCGTAGATTGTCAGGTAAGTTTGGCGAGTCTCCTGGGTAGCCCACAGCGATAACCGCAACCGGCTCGTAACCTTGAGGAATTACGAACTCGTCGCGAGTTTTTTGCATGTCGAATCCGGCCATCTGGTGAGCGGTTAGTCCCAAGGCGGTTGCTTGTAGTGCGAGATTGGCCGCTGCTTGCCCGACATCGTGCAAAGCGTGCCGGTTTGGTTTTCCGTTCGAGGCAAAGTTCAGCTGGGCTATCGAAAGGATGAGAACCGGCGCATGCCGTGCCCATTGGACATTGAATTCCACCAAACAGCTGAGCAGACGGTCATAGTCGGGTCGCTTCTCCTTTTCAGTAACGATGAAATGCCAAGGCTGCTCGTTCGAGGAAGACGCAGCCCACCGAGCGGCCTCCAGCAAACTCCCAACCGTGGCATCGGCCACTGGTTTGCAGCTGAAGGCGCGTCCGCTCTTCCGCTTCGCGATCAATTGGTGAACGGGATATTCAAAGAGGGCATTCTCATCCGCGGATGACCCAGTGCCGGAGCCGCTAGACATAGTGCCTCCCTGGCCCGTCGCGCCCTGACAGCGGGCGGGACGAGTTGTGTTTCGTCAACGCCTGGCGTTGGTTCGCTAGCGGGCCGGCCAATCAGTGAAAAACCAGGCCTGGGTGGTTCCGAACGTCAGTTCGGAGAAACCCCACATCTTTCTGTGAACTGCCGACTAAAAAAGAGGAGATCCAGACGCCTTCACCCATCAGCTTAAGCTCGGCCGCCCCCAACTCCCCTCAGTCCTTCGCAAATCGTCCAGCCGTTTGGAGAGCGAAAATTGGCCCTTCAAAGTTTCAAAATGGGGATCAGGTTTGCTTTTCGTCGTTGTACGGCCAGTGCCTCAGTGAACCACAGAAGCTCATCCACGTAGGAATTAGCGCGCTGTAGGAAAACCGGATCTTGAGGCAACGCTTCGGAGCTGAACACTTCATGCACCTTGGGAACGAGCAACGCAGCCGGAATCGGCAGACCGCCAAGGTGCAAAATAACCTGTCGGAGTGCTGCGAGGCACAGTACTCCGCCCGATTCAACCGCCGAAACGGTGATGATTCCAAACGGCTTGTGCCTATATTCGGGCTTTAGGTAGTCCAGGGCATTCTTGAGCACTCCAGGATAGCCGCTGTTGTATTCCGGGGTCACAATCAGAATGGCGTCCGCCCGTCCGACTTTGGCGCTGAAGTCAGCAATGCTTGGGTCTGCGTCATCCCGGAAGCGCAATCGCTCCTCCATCATAGGTAGATTCAGTTCCTTTAGATCAAGAAGTTCAGTCACAACGCCGTCCCGCTCTTCCAGGCAGCGAAGGATGAATTCGGCGACCTTGATGCTTTCACGGTTTCTGCGAATACTGCCCAGGATTACAGGTATGGAGAGCATAGAGGGTTTCCGTCGGAGTAGAAGTATTCACATTCTCCGCAATTTGATCAACCGTGCAAATCTGACTGTCTTCCGCCCGCCATGGCCCGCCAGTGCCTCGCCGGTTATTGCTTTCGCAGCCCAAAATGTGACCGCCCCGTTTTTTCTCATAGCGGTCGGTCTTCAGGAACACCATCAACCCAAGTGTTGGCACTTGTCACCCAAGAATATGAGGGGTGCAGGAGAGTTCTATGAGGCCGCACGGTCCCTGCTGCCAGAAACGGCCGTAGCCATTTGCGGACCGCAGGGACGGTGGTCTGCGGCCAGCGAGTGGTGGGCTGGATGCCCGTTGCCGGGCCGAGTGGACCGGATGCAAGCAATGATTTGTAGGCGTCTCTCATCTCGCGAACCACGACGACGTAGGCGGTGGACACGGCGGATTTCTACTCATCGTCACTGACCTTCCGGCTCAGAGGGGGCCGTCGTGTCAGCTCCCTCATGCGTTTCTCACTCATACCCTTCAACTCTGCCGGGGTGAGGACGATGTGAGCAGGTTTTCCAACAGGAAAATATGCTTGACAGCCCAAAAAACGAATACTAGTCTCCTATCCCTATTCGTTGCTGACCACATTTCAGCTGTTGGCTCTCGTCGGGACAGCGGCAATGGCATGCCGTTACCGAAATCCAGCGGTGAGGTGGAAACAATGGCTGCTGTTGCTGTGGTTGCCACTCTGGCAACGCCACTCACTGCAACCCTCCGCGAGATTCGAGACCTCCCTCAGGGAGTAACCTGGTTACAGGTAAGGGCCGACCTCGCGGGTGATGTCCCGGCAAACCGGCTACGCTCCCACTTCGGGGGAAGGTTGTTATATACCCTTCGAACTTCCCGCCCGGGAGCAAACTTCCACGCGACGGAGGGCGAGCGTCGCTCTCGTTTGGTGTCAGCGGCTCAGGAATTCGATCTGGTTGAACTTGAGTCTGACGACTTGTTCCCCGATCTGCTGGAGGCCATTCCCCCTCAACGGCGTCTGATCTCCTGGCGAGGCGCGCATTGCGGTGCGTTCACGCTACGTTCGATTTTCGAACGTCTGGCGGCGATTCCCGCCTATTCCTATTGCATAACCACAATGGCCACCAGGACCAGCGATGGATTAGAACCGCTCCGGCTCTTGAGAGGCCTAGGTCGAAGGGACGTAACTGCTTTCTGTGAGGGCGCTTCTGGAGTTTGGAGCCGTTTGCTCGCACCTTATTTCGGATCACCGTTCCTGTTCGGGCAGATTGATCAGCACGCAGACCAGGCTGATATGCCGCGCATCCAACAACTGGTAGACGACTATGGGTTTCCGACTATCCGGCCGATTCGGGAGCTTTACGGAATTGTGGGAAACCGGATTTTTCAATCCGCGTCACCGCGTCTGCACAATTTAGGCTATCGCACTTTGAACTATCCCGCGATGTTCGTGCCTTTTCACGTGGAAGGCTTCGAGGATTTCTGGCGGGAGATGGTGGAAGACCAAACCCTCGCGTCGTTGGGAGTTCCGATCCAGGGTCTCACGATCGTTTCTCCTCATAAGGAAGCGGCGTTGTCGGTCGCAGGCAAGAAGAGTTCGACCGCGTGCCAGGCTGATTCCACCAATATCTTTGTTCGCAAGAATGGCGTCTGGGAGGCAGATACCACCGATCCCGATAGCGTTGCCTGCCTGCCGTCCACCACTAAGACCGCTCGTCGCTTCAAAGCGGCAGTTGTAGGTTGTGGAGGAGCAGGCCGTGCCGTGGCTGCCGCGTTGCAACAGTCGGGTGCAGATGTGACTTTGGTGAATCGGGGAAAGGAGCGCGGAGACCGCGCAGTCAAACTTCTGGGGTTGCCTTTCGTCCTCTTGTCAGACTTTGCTGCAGCGGGCTTTAGTTTGCTCGTGAACGCTACACCAGTCGGGCGCGAGAACGATGCCTTGCCATTCTCCATGGATTCTTTGAACAGCAACACGGTGGTGGTCGATCTCGCTTATGGGCGGCATCCAACGCCGCTGGTTTCGGAGGCGCTCGCGCGAGGTGGCGTTGTGTTTGATGGCCACGACGTTCTGCTCACTCAAGTGCGCAAGCAATTTCGTATGATGGTTGGCAGGGAGCTGCCATCGACAATCGGACGCAACATTGCTATCTCCGGCCATTCGAGACATGCCCTCGCAATGACCTTGGCGGCGGAGCGGAAGGACCGCACACGGAACTGCGGAATGGAACCCCTGAATGATACCCACGCTTTCATTACCGGTTGAGCTCACTTCGAGACAGCTGGAACTCGTTGGCTCCATGCGCGAGTTGGCTCACAGTAAGTTTGCTCTTCGCGCTGATGCGTATGATCGCGAAGCTGCTTTTCCGGTCGAGGATTTCACCGATCTCTGCAATGCAGGAATGCTCGCCGCTGTTGTGCCAGCGGAACATGGAGGACTTGGACTGGGCCCCTACCAGAGAGACGTCTTTACGCTGTGGCTCATGACCAAGGAAATTGCGAAAGCCGATCTTTCACTGGCTCGTTGCTGGGAAGGTCATTCGAACTCGCTGGTTCTCATCGATGGCATGGGAACACAAGAGCAAAAGGAGCGGTGGTTCCAAGGTGTTGTGGAACGGGGAGAAATATGGGTGGCCTGGAGCGGAGAACCCCAGGCACGTGGGTCTTCCGAGACCATGGCATTCGGCACCACCACTGTCAGAGTGGACGGAGGCTATGTGGTGGATGGAACCAAGGCCTTTGCCACAAGCGCGGGCAACGCTCGCTGGGCCATACTGCTGGTCAGCACCGCCGGCCCAGGCGGAGCAAGGCACAACTCAGGCGCAGTCGAGTCTCAGCTTCTTCTGGCTTGTGATCTCTCCGATTTATCTGTAAGCGTTGATCGTTCCTGGTGGGATCCCATTGGCATGAGGGCCACTTCCAGCCACGTGGTGCGCTTCAACCAAACCTTTATTCCCGACCGCAACATAATCGGCCGGCCCGGCCAGTATCTTCTCGATGGCTGGCAGACCTGCTTCATTCCCCATTACGCTGCAACTTTTCTGGGAGCCGCGGAAGCGGCTTACGAGTTTGCGATCGAATATGTAACCTCCCAACACAAGGGCGGTGATCCGTTCGTACAGCAGCACATCGCCCAAAGCGCAATCAATGTGGAGACGGGGCACTTGTGGCTTTACCACGTGGCGCGCATGTGGGAAACAGGACGCCATGACGAGGCGCGCCTTGCTGGCAGCCGTGCCCGTCACACCATGGAGCATCTGGCCGAAGAGACAGTGAAACGATGCATAAGGGCGTGCGGTGCGCGAAGCCTGAACCGTCCCAGCCCGCTCGAACGGATCTTCCGGGACCTCTCCTTCTACGTTCGGCACGACAATGATGATCAGATTCTGGCCACGATTGGCAAGGCCCTGCTCGGGCAGGAGCACGACCCCTCGTTCTACAAGCCGTAATTGGCCACTCTCGTGGAGCTGTGCCATGAGTTTGCAAAAACGCGAGCATACCCTGAGCATCTGGCTTTTTGCTACAGCCTATTTTCTGTTTTACGCTCCTTACAGTGCCCTCACGAAAGCGATTACGTCAGGTCATGCTGGAGGTGGCCGGCCACTGTCAGGGTTTGAGCTCCTGCCCAGCACAGTCCTGGTTACTGCAATTGTCATGTTGGCTTTTGTGTCCGTCATGGGGTGGTGGAAAGATGCTGGAAGGCGCTCATTGTTGGGCGTAAGCGTTCCGTTCCCTCGTGTTGAGACCGCTGTTTCCGGTATTGCTTTCGCTATCATTATCATGACAACCACTCTGGCTTTCACCTTCAGTGGAATCTCGATTGTCTTTGCATTGCTTCTCATGCGTGCTGGCGTCCTGATCCTCTCGCCCCTCGTTGACCACTTCTACGAAAGAAGGGTGCGCTGGTTTTCTTGGGTGGGGCTCACGCTCAGCGTGTCCGCCCTGATTGTAGCGTTCGGCAGTGTCCATAGTTACAAGGTGGGAGCAGTGGCAACTCTGAACTTGGCCGCGTATTTGACGGGCTATTTGTTCCGGCTCCCGTGTATGACCCGTGTGGCCAAAACGAGAGACGTGCACGCTGTGTATGGGTACTTTGCCGAAGAGCAATTGGTGGCGATGCCGGCCCTGGTAATCCTGCCCGCATTGGTGGCCCTGATCGGCAACGGATCCGTGATGCATGATCTTCGTTTGGGCTTCATGGACGTTTTGCACGCCAGGGATTTTGTCACGACAGGGTATCTGATCGGTCTTTGCTACGCGGGGTTAGGCATCTTCGGAACATTGGTGTATCTCGACCGCCGGGAGAACACCTTTTGCGTTCCTCTAAACCGATGCTCCAGCGTCTTATCGGGATTTGTTGCTTCGTATGCACTCGCGTTGCTTGTCCCCACGCGTGCGGTGAACTCTTCGGAAGTCGTCGCCACGTCTTTGTTGATCACGGCACTTCTGGTGATGTCTCCGTTGCATCATCTGCCGCTTTACATAAAACAAATCAAGGATGCCGTCGCAGAACGTCGGCTCGTGGTTTTTAATTTTGCCAGGATCGATGCCGGAAACCCCGAGCGGCCGCCCAGCGTGATCACGGTAGATTTGCAGGCTGTGCGCCGGGTGCTGGAGAAACGGCCGTAAGCAAATTCCAACAGGCAGCGACGGGGATGGCCGTAGCCTCCATTTCTGTCCAGGTGTTAAGTTCGCGCACGCTTTTCCGATGCCAATCCCAGAACACGCCCTCAATCTCCTCAAGGAGATTTTCCCAGACGAACCGGCTGCCTTGCAGTTGCTCCAGTCAGTCTTCGCCAGCCGAGGATACGAACGAACAACTACGCTCAAGCTAATCAATGCGGGCCGGGGCCGGGGAAAACAGCAGTGGAAATTGCGTTGCCTGGCTGCGTTGCTGCTCGAGCATCACTTGAGGCTGCTCTCTCCCAGAAATCTGAAGGAGCACAAGTTCCTTTTTGATCGGCTGGGAATCAAGATGAAGACTTCCCGCGCTCGACAGGAACTGATGAAACAAGGCTATAGCGGGACAAAGCTCAAGGCCTTTGTTGCGGAATTGCACAACAGGCTTGCCCGCATCGACCACCTGTACAAAGCGATTGCGAGTCTTGACGCTAGTGCTGATGACTGGGCCGATTTCCTAGGGCTTATAGACCAGGAATCCAGGCTCACTCTGGCCCGCTACTGCTTCACGCCGCAGGAGGTCGCATCGCGGATTCGCGATCAGGTGGAAATGTCGGGCGGCATTAAGCACGTCCGTGACCGCCACCGGCGCTGGTTCAACCGAATGGGTGAGCGCATGGTGAAGGACTTGCCGGCACTGGAAGCCGGAATCATCCGTGAACTGGTGCGCGGCAATCGGATTTACTGGGTTTGCGAGCACACCAGTTCGGCGCTACATTCGCTGGTCGAGTTCCCGTTGACCGCTGCAGTGTTGACCATCAAACCGCCCGGAAGTGACCTTGAGTTCGAGATCAAGCGCGCGGGTGTTCGTGGGCCCCGGAAACTCAACATCATCGCGACGCGCGACAACGGAACCAAGATCCCACTGAGTCACCAGATGTATGGCGGATCATTTGGATGGCTGGGACGCCGGGAGGCCGAAGCTGCTGCCCTGTTCGCTTGCATCTATCATCTGGTACATGGCAAACGTGCTCCGGTGTGCCTCACGGTTGGAATCCTGTCGGTACGCACGTTGCCGGTTAATGACGGAGAGGCGCACATCATCGACTACCTCACCTCCGACAACGTGTTCGGCGAGGGGTTCGAGCAGATGCGGGAGTCAATGCGGCAATGCATTGACAGTTTGCCGCCAGATAGTGGAGTCGGTGTCCACAAGTACGGCGGCTCAGTTGGCTTGACGTTGCAATTCCTGGCGCAGGCCGGCCCGCAGCAGGCGCTGCTGGTGAACACAACTTCCTTTCGCCTTGAACAACTCACGCTCTATCTGGGCGAGGATGGACCGCGACAGTACTTTGAGCGAGGACTGCGCGTCGCGTACACAGAGGCGGACGCTCGCCGGTTCGCCGACGAGGTGCTGGCGGAAACCCTGGGAGTTTACAGTCGTCCGGCAACCGGTTATCACGATCACAGGAGTTACGTTCTCGCCGCCCTCGAGGCAAACCGATCTCAAGCGGATCGGAATTTCATGGAGTGCATGCGACAAATTGGTGAATTCTGGGGGACACTGCTGGGCGTCCGCGGATACTCAGACGGTGAGTCGTTCGTCGCGCGGAATGTAGGTCTGCGGAGCGTATGGGAAGGCGGGCGGTGGCGTATTCGAGTGCTGTTTATGGATCATGACGACCTGTTCGTGCTGGGCAGAAAGAAGCGCTATTTCTGGCCTTATCGCTCGGTCCTAGGCATGTATCGCGACGAGTTGCATGTGATGGGCAGATGTCTGGAAGGCCACCAGGTAAAGGGCGAGGTAGGTTCTCTCCGTGAAATATACAACGTGAACGAGGCTACAACCGAAGCTGGCCTGAGCGCTTTCCAGTGTTCGATGAAACAGGCCTACGAGAAGACCTTAGTCGCGTTGGAATCCAAGTCTCAGCTAAAGGACCTTTTCTTTCCCCCGTTCATTGCCTGTCTTCGCGACTGGGACACCATAGTCCGCATGTACCTGGATTCGCCCAGTGAGGGAGAGATTTGGAAACCCAAGGCACTGGACTACCTCCGTAGCAAGTCATATGAGCCGCAAAGAGTGAGAAACTATATCAACTCCATTGAGGAACACGGCGAATTCTTGCAGCGGATGGCTTTTCTGTATCAATCCAAGTAACGATGTTTCAGGCTTTCGTAGAGGCACGCGGAATCGTAAGCATCGTCCTTCGATTGATGGCTCCGCCGCCAAAGCTCATTCCAACAATGGATGGCCCGTGTGGCATCACTGAACTGCCACGTTTCCGCTGGATCCAGCATTTTCTGCCATTCCAAAAAGTGAATTGGGCAGAAAACCTCAGGTGGCTGGACGTAACCTTGCAAGGAACACGCTTCCACCGCGGCACCGGCCAGCAGAGGTCCACACTGGCTCCATTTCAGCTGCGTCCGATCTATGCGCTGGCAGGCATCCCACGCGTATTGCATTACGGTGCTGCCGGCAGGAACTTTGATCGCGCCCACATTCACGATCGGCCCTCCACCCCCGCGCTCACTGGAGAAAACAAAGTCGACGGCGAAACTAAAAGGCTTCAGACAGATCATGTCTGTGTCCGCCCACCAGCCACCGCGCTCCAGAAGGAGCTTGTAGCGGAAGAAATTAGAGAATCCGGAACAGGTTGCATGCTCGGTGTAGGTAAAGATCGCGGAGGACGGCAGAATCTCATTTGCATCCTTGAGCTCAGCGCCTTTCGGCAAGCCTTCGACCGGCCCGTATGTGTAAAGGATGTAAGGGTGGCCATTCTTGAGAAAGGACGCAATGGAAAGTCGTTCCATCACGGAGAGCCGTGCACCGACCCAAAGGCCTTGAATCGCGTCCCCCATTCAGCGCTTGCGTTCCTGAACTGTAACAGCGCCATATTGTACAAAATCCATACCCATGGAAGGGACCGAGAGATAAACGTTGTACTGACCTCCACTCGGCGGCTGAAAGTCAACGGTGTAGACCCCATCTCCCACGTGCGGGGCGATCTCCCGCCGCTGCCACACTCCCGGTGCAAAGACCAGGGCCGTAAAGTCAGCGATGTCAGTCCGGGGCTGGGAGCCGGAAGCATCTGTCAGGCGGAAGCGCAGTACGATATGATTTCCAGCTTCATTTGGCGGCGAGCTTGCCGGCGGAATGAGTCGCTCAATCTTCAACTTGGGCCGGCGCATGGCAGCCCGTGTCGGATCTTCCATCACTGACAAATCAAAGCATTGAACAATTTCAGGATTGTCCAATAGCAAGGCAAGATCGTAGACCCCGGCAGTGGTCAGTTTGATCACAGTCTCGTAAGTGCCAGGAGCGCGTTCGCGCAGGTTCCGCTCGATCACCATGACCGCCCGGGGCTCCTGATCGTAAGTACTGAAGTTTCCTGAGGGAGCAGCCATACCTTCCATGTAGTAGTAGACAGCCCGGTCACCGGGATTGGCCACCAGGACTCCATCTTCGCCCGACGCGCGGACAACGCTATCGGCCGGACTGGGCACGCTCATGCGGCCAGCTGGATGCTGTCCCCCTGGAAAATCTGCGACTGATACCGGCTTGTTTTCCGTTCCCAGCGATTCCAACGGAATCATGAGAATGGCATCGCTGGCTTGGTGCCTCACGTAAGCCACCTTGCTGCTAAATGCGATCTGGTCGGGACCTTTATCGAGCTTGCCGGTCTGAACGATACGGTTGAGGGAGGCGTCCACGACATACACGCGATCATTCCTGGGATTGACGGCTAGAGCGAAGCGCCCACCGGGTGCAAAGCGTATCTGCCCAAGTCCGGGCTCAGCCATCATTCGGGCCAGCACTGTATGACCAACCCCGCCAATCGCGATGACTGCGCCGTCCACTTCACTGGAAACATACGCTGTCTGTGCCAGGTCTGACCACGCGATCCACAATGGACTGCCCCCAGTGGGCACATCCTCGATTTTGGCCAGCTTGCGAATATCCACCACCGAGACACTTCCGCTTCCCGGGTTGGTAATGAAGGCAAAGGCGTTGTCATCCGTGAAGGCAATGTGGTGATAGCCCTTGCCGGTAGGAATCCGTGTGGCAACCTTGAGCTCAGGAGTGCTGAGCGCCACCACCCCAGAATCGCGATCATTGGAGCCGTAGCCAATCCACAAATACGCTTCGTCCGGCTGCAGAGCTATGCGCTCCGGATGGTGCAATATGGCCACATTGTCAATCACTTGCCACGAGTTCGTATCAATCACCGCAACGGCATCAGCGTTGGGCAGGGAGACATAAAGCCGGGTTCCATCCGAGTTTGCCACCCAGTCCTCGCCCCGGGCTTTCAAAGGAATGAGGGCGAGGAGACGTGAGTCGCCGAAGCCGAAGCGGGGATCGACTACCGTGACCGAAGGGGCCGCGTTCAGGCTCACTACATAGTTGGCGTTGAGTTCCATCTCAGGGTGGCTGAATGTGCTTCCCTCGGCCAGACGCTTGACCTTGCTGATGCATTGATTGGGAGTGGTCTTTTGCCTGGGATCGGCAAAGTCGAGCCAGGCTCCCGGACGGGCGCCTTTTATAGGCGTGCCGGTCGATGTCTCAGTGAATTTAAAACGGACGCGGACGTTCTCACCCGCTTCGAAGGGCGAGTCCTGCCACTTTGCCGGATCTACGTGGTCAACCTGCAGGTCAATGCGCGTTCCCTGACGTGTAATCGTCCGTGAATAGGGCCCGCCGGACGGGTTTGCACCTCCGCTCTGGGCCGAAAGGCCAGCGGCGAAGCAGGCAAGCAGCGGCACCAGGGTACGGCACGAAATGCTATGTGAAAACACAAGAACTCAATATTGTCGTTCCTTCGACCCCGGGTTTTCTTCGTGGCCTTCAGGAGTCTTCGCGGACCTATCGGGAGCCTGCTCATCTTGACTTGTGAGGTTCCGGAAAGCATTCACATCGGCAACGGGGTCGCTTTGGACCCCTCTCCGTTCGTACAAACGCTGAATGGACTTTGCGCCGCCTTTTCCGGCTTCCACCCGCGGTATTTGGCCACTCACGGCCATCCCACCCAGCGGCGAGGTGACCGTGATCTGCTCTGGCACAGTGGTTACGGCAAACTCGGCGACCCAGGTGCCCGTCGAGGGATCGACGTCTGCGGTGCCCAGTTTAGTCGTGCCAGAATCAACTCCCGCGAATATCTCCACCTGTTTGGCCATCTCTCCCGTGTCAGTATTCACGGTATTCACGCCACTCACAATAATCCGGTTCTTACCGCCAACTGCTTCCACTTGCTGGTAACGGGTCACCCGGCAAATGTCTTTTCCGGGATCGCCGACCCGCAGGAGGCCCCACATGCCAAATAAGAAATCGTTTCCAATGAAAGTCCTGAACAGGTAGTCACCGGGCACACCAAAGACTCCACCTGCATGATTCAGGACCACGTCGAAAGACGCGTTAGCTCCAAAGGTGTCGCGAGACCCCGTCGCCTGGGATAGAGGATTGTGGCCGATCCGCGTTGAGTCATGAGTGTAGGGCTCTTCTTGCCAGAAGTGCCCGTGCAAGGTCATGACCTCCTCGTTGGAGCCACCCGGATGGAACATGCGCATTCGCACGGGAACGCCTCGGCCGGCAGCAAAGACGGGTGTCTGCGGATCAGCCAGCACCAATTCATCCGTCAACGCGCGGACGATGCCCCCAGGAACTTGCGGGGGAGTATTTTGCAGCCAGTCTTCGTTGGCGAAGCGGTAAGAAAGTGGCTCCGTGCGGTAATTCAAAGCGCGGGTCCAACCGTTTGGCGTCGGATAGGTGTAGGGCGGCGGGAAGGTGCTCTCGCCGGTCCCGTGCACGATCTCAAAACGTCCAGCCATATTTACCTTATGGATCGTGCACTGGAAGTCGATCGAGTTCACGCCCACGGGAATATTGTTTTTTACGGTGAGCGTGGCCAGCGTGGTTGTACCGGTGAAGCCGTTGGTCCCCCACCCGATATTGCCAGCATTCGTCTGGTCCAGGAACGGTTGGCCAGATGTGCCAAAGTCGAATATCTGTTCAGCCAGGGCCTTAGCAGCCGCTGGATTTGGGCCGAGGAAGGTGAGCCCATGAGTTCCGCTTTCGACTGCGAAAGTCACGGTCGTTCCCGGACGGATTTGTGTGAGGCTGTGATTTGCCAGGGGCGTGCCGTCCCGCACCCATGCCACTCCGCCGCCTGCCACGGCACCGTGCATGCTCACGCTGGTCGCAGGAGGCGCCGGTCGCTGAATGACAAAAGTCCCCGCCATTGCGGTCTTGTGAATGGTGCACTCGAAAGCCACTGAGGTGACGCTTGCAGGAATTTCACTCAGTGGTTTCACCTGGAGAACGGCCAGCAGTACGATTCCGTTGGCGCCAGGATTGGGAGACTGTCCGGGAGTGCCAAAGGCCGTGGGACCAACACCCGGCTGTGGCGCAAACGGAATGCCGCCGATGACTTTAAATGCGCTCAGGGCCTTGGCCTTATCCAGGAAGCTAAAACCGTGCAACCCCGAGTGCACCTGGACCGCGATGGTGTCCCCTTCATTTAAAGCGACCTGGAAGTTGTTATTTTGGGGATTCCCGTCAATGGCCCACTTCGGCCCGTTGGAGATAACGGCCTGGAGAGCGATGCTGTTGGACAAGCGCAAGGCCGCCAAATCGTCGTGCACAACGGTGGCGAACTCGCGAAACTTGGTGCCGTCCGCTTTTGTAACCACGGCCGAGGCGTGCGAATTTGAGTCTTCTTCCCAATGGGAACCCTTAGGCTCAATGATGAGCCCGCCGACCAATCCGTAAGGATGCTGCATCAGCGGATCGGCAGGAGACAGGTTGATGGCGCCGAATTCCACGGGCGTACGCTCTAGCTTGCCGTGGTGATGCACCTTCACCAACCCAGCGTACCAGTTGAAGACCGTGTCTTTGCCCGGCTCTACTGTGATGGTCGGGTTTAGGCCGACATTCACTCCATCGGCTTTAGTCACGTCATAGGAAACCAACTGCGCATGGAGTCCGGCCTGATGGGAAGTGTTGATCTTGACGTTTTGACGTGTGGGATCGCGCCCGATCATGGCCACGGTGCGTCCCCGATTCATGTGTTCTTCCTCCGGAAGCAGGCGGTTCCGGAGCGTGACCTGGATGCAATCTCCTGCGGCGGCGCGCAGAAAAAGCGGCTCGCGCGGGGCATTTGGTTTTAGTTTGTGCGTAACCGGATCCAGATCTTCGGTACGCACATACATCAACGCATTCCAGTCGACGATCTGGTTCATGCCGGGGTTCAAGGCATCGCCGCGAGCGTTGTAGACGAGGGGACCACTCAGAATGTTGCGGCCAAAGGCAGCCGTGACGTCGAACTTGCGGTAGGGCTCCGTGCATCCCGCCCCTTCGTACGGACCCGGCTCGGAGGGCACAGGATAAACGTCCTTCTGGGGCTTATTGTAGGCGCGCAGAACGCCCCAATTTCCGCCTGTAAGGCCGGGAACCTCCGAACTACTTTCGTACAGATAGTCCGCCTGCTCGGTCGTGTTATATAACTTCGGCAATTGGAACAGAAATTCGTAGTGCTCCGAAATCCCCATACCCTGCGTGCTGCGATATCCCGAGTTCTTGAGGGCCGGCTCAAAGAACCACTTGAGTCCATGGACGTTGAACGAGTGCGGGACCTGGTGTGCGCCCACAAGGTTCCGAATCTGAATGTGTTCGCCTTCGTAAGCCCGCAGCAGGGGTGTGTAAGGGTCGGTTGGCTCGGCCCCGGGTTGCGGTGGAGCAAACTTGAAGCCGGTGGGTTTTGAGGCGTCAATCGGTGTGCCTGCAGCCGGCTGCACATTCAACTGAGGATCGCAACGGCTGATGGATTGGAAAACGTGCGCCAAGTCGAGCTTGAGCGGGTCAACCCCGCCGGAACAGGCCGGGGGAGGATTGGGAGGCGGCGCTACCGGGTTCGCTACTCGATATGGCAGTGGTTCGTTGCTGTAGTTCAGTGAGTAGGTTCCTTCAGAAACCTGGTTCGTAATCAGCTTTGGACTCACGGAGTACTGCAGGTTCTGATTCTGATTGAGAAAGAATGGCTTGTTCACTGCGCTGCACGGATCGGCCCAGCCCCAGGCATCGAGGAACGGGTCGGAGCAGGGTCGGGCGGCGAGTTGGCTACTGCTGATGTTCCCTGGCGTGTATCGGGTGTAGGGTAAAGGTTGGCTCCGGCTGTTAAACACATAGGCTAGCTGGCGGTCCTGGAATTCCAGGAGGAACTCCCGATAATTCGGACCAACCCCGGGACCTTTGTCGGGGGGAATAATGATCGCTTGCCAACTGGTTGGTCCACCGTCGTCACGGGCTGGGTTCGGTAATGGTGCGCCTGTTTCCGCGTTGAGCCACTTGGAGCCTGCTGGCTCAATCACCAGGCCCGCATACAAGCCGGTTTGCTGGTGCGTGGACGGCCCAAAATGATCGTGAGTGAAGACCGTCTGCATGGTCCGGTCGTGACACTGCGAGGGCGGTCCGGCATCGCACGCATTGTTCAGCAGCGGATCGGCATACCAACGCTGGATGGTGGTTTGTGCGCCCACCCACCTGCCACTCGGCCCTCCGCCGAAGAACGGAATGGGTTTGGCAGTCAGTTTGTTCTGGGCAGTAGCGTCAATAGAAAATAACCCACCGGTCTTGTTTGCATTGAAGGGTTTGTTGATCGCGTCGATTGTCTCGCGCACCTCATCGGGGCTGAACGTCCCATCCTCGTAGTTGAAGCCGTTGCCGGCGCCATCCGACGCCAGCACGTCAAATTTCACCAGGTGGATGTGCTGCCCCAGGATGTCGGTCGGAGTACGCACCTGGAAATCGTCGAGTTCGTAATAGTTCGGCACCAGGTTGGCTTGCCAGTACTCCACTTCGTCGCCGCTATTGACGCGGAAAAAAAACGGTTCGGGTCTCTTGGTGCCATTCAGAATAGGGTTGACATCGCCCCACAGTGAGAGCATGCGTTGTTGGGGGTAATGCCACCCCTTCTTGTTCAGCACCACATCGGTTTCGATGTCGGCAGCCTTGTACACAACCGTCTTGGGAGTTGGGAAGTGGGGATGCGTCACCGGGGGGGGAGAAGTTCCGTCCAGGTTGACCGCGGGATTGGCGAACGGCGCGCCGGAGACCGGGGGCTTGCCGGTCAGCAGGAAGGTGCCGGGTGTTCCATCGGGTTTTCGGGTGGCATGATTCCTGACTGCGTGGACATTCATAGCCACTTTTTCGACCGGAGTACCCGCTTCGTCGAGCTGCAGTGCCAGCAGGTTGTCGTTGTCTTTGCTGAAGTCCCATTGATTGTGCTGCTCATACATGCAGTCTTTGAATGGTGCCGTAGTACACTTGTCGGACAGCTCGGAAAAAACCATATGCCGCGGAAGGCCACCATCAAGGAAGGTCCCCGGATTGCTGTCATCTTTGGCAAAATCCAACGGGGGATGGGGCGACCTTTGTCCAGCAAGGCCAGGGACAAAGAACGGGTAACCAGGATTCTTACCCGCCTGTAAGTCGGTATCGTCTACCAGTGTACGGAAGCCGGCGATCAAGGCAGGATTCACCGCCGGACAGGTTGTACCACTGTACTGCACAAAATCTTTTGGCCCTTCGGACGCGCATATCCGCACCTTGGCCGGCAGCGGTGCCATCGCATAAGTTGGCATGGGCACAATTGCAGGTGTGGGAGTGCCGGTAGCGATTTCACCATCCGGCAAAGCCCGGTTCCAGCCAACGACGGGCCTTCCATCGCTGTCGAGCACCGTGCCTTCCTCCAAAACATCGTGCGTCCGCCACAGTGCCCACATGCCCTGCGCAAAGTGGGGATAGAAGTGGCAATGGAAGATGGAATCTCCAACTACTTCGTTCTTGTTTCCGCTGCCACGATAGACGTAATCCAGCGTGTAGGCCCCGCCTGGGCTGAGCATCTGGCTGTCACGATAGTGGCTCTCATCACTGTCCGGGCTGTGCAACCACTGGTGGGCGTGTTGATGATGAACGTGGGTAATGTTGGTTCCGGCGTGGAGAATCCGGTATTTGGTGTTGTCGCCGATGTAGCTGTGATAGACGTTCGAAGGGTCGTCGGGGAAAAATGCCTTGGTGGCTTTCCTTCCCGGTACGACTACCGGATAGCCGTCGCTTCCAATCGTGCCATTGCTGCTGTTCGCTGGAAAATCAACCACCATGGCAGGATCGCCCACTGTCCACGAGCTCAGGAAGAACTCCTCGAACTTGCAGGTGGCGCAGGTCTCCATCGGACCAACGCCGATGCGGTTGGCCCAGACCTCCGGGCCGATGCCGCCAATGCCATAGTTAATGGCAAAAAAGTCACGGCCTGCGGAAAGTGTCCCGAAAAGCGGAGATCGCAATCCCGCTGGATCGCCTCCCTGAAACGCGGTGAACTGCGGAAACGCCTGGGACGCCGTGAAGTCGTCGTGATAAAGAATCACAAACTCGCGATACGGCTGGCGGCGGTTTGGATACGAGACATTCGGCGTAAACACCGGGTGGCGGTCATGCCGATCGTCGTCATGTCGATCGTTATCATGCCGATCGTTATCGTGCCGATCGTCACCGTGTCGATCGTCACCGTGTCGATCGTCGTCATGCCGATCGTCGTCATGCTTCGGAAAAAGTCCATGTTTAGGCCCGGTGATAATGGCGCTGAGATCGGTGTGCACAATCTCATTCTTGTCATTCAACATCTTCAGGATTGGGGTCCCGTCTGCTCTTTTCTTGTTGTAATCCACGATCGGGAAGCCGTTCGGACCAGGTGTGGTCAAGAGTTCCCAGTCGGCGTGTGTAATCGAGCTGCGGTACCACTCCGCGCCTTCGGGCTGGACTATCAGTGCGCCAAACAAGCCCTGCGAGAGCTGGCCTCCATAAGCGAAAAAGACGCCTGCATCTGCGCCGGTGCTGTACAGCAGATAGTCGCCTTCAGCTTCGGCAAAGAACTCATAGGTGATGCGTCCTCCCGGCGCCACGAGGCTGCTGTCGTTGGTGCCCACCCAGGAACCATCAGACTGAATGCCGGTCTGCGAGGTCACCTTTCGCAGTTGCATTCCCATAACGTGAAGGCCGGCATAGCGGGTGGCGGACTGGATTCGGTCATAGGCATCGGTGTCTTGTGGCGCATTGTTGGGCACCATCTTCACTTTTGCTGGGTCGAAGCCGGATCCTGGCGTGTCAACAATTGGCTTGCCGTCGCCTTGAATCACGGCAGGCTGTGGCGCGAGAAGGTTCTGGAAGTAGATTGTGAGGCAGTCGCCCACGTTCATGCGCAGAACCATGGGACGAGGACGCTTGTCCGGACGGAGCATAACTGCCCCTGGCTTCAGCTCCGTGGAGCCATCGTTTGAAACGACGTCCCGGCGCAACGCGAACATCATGCCGCCGGTCTGCAAGGCTCCCAGACGATTCACGTAAAACGCCTGGTCCAACGCCACAACATCGGCGGAGATCGCGCGGCAAGGTTGGTGCGGGTACTCCTTAGTGGATCCACTAGCTAGCCCAGACAACACCAGCTCCACTAACAACACGACAATCCTCTGACGGGATCGCATGTCACCCCTCCTCTTCGGCCAAAAACAGATGGCAACTACAGTCCCAATACTCGAAAAGTGGAAGTTCCTCCTATCGGGAGGAACATGAGAGTGCCCATGATTTACCGAGGTAGGCAGCCATGATAGAGATGTTTTTCTAAAACACAATCATTTTTTTCTTTATTTTTGGGCTGTGGTGGTGATATTTTTCCGGTGCGTTTCCTTGGTTTTGAGAAATATTCCAACCTTAACGTCTGCGCCGGGATCGAGCTTGTGTCTGATTGCCATTTCGAACCGAGCACTCACGGTAAGACTACGGCCGAAGTAGACTTCTCCGTCAAAATCACGGCGCATGCTAAAGCTCAAGATCATCATCAACTGCGGCCCATGTGATCCTTACATCGCACAATGCCTTGACTCAGTGCGGCAACAAAGCTATGTCGACTGGGAAGCCCGTGTTACGGTGGATGGCTGTAAGGACCGTACTTACGAGAGAGCACTGCGCGCTCGCGGCGCCGATCGACGTATCCGCATCATCCGAAACTCCCAGCGAATGTTCAGCCTATGGAATCTCATCCGGGCGATCAGGCGCAGCAACGCCGCACCGGAGGACGTTATTGTCAATTTGGACGGCGATGACTGGCTCGCGCGCATGGACGCGCTCGAGATCATTGCGGAAACCTATTCGCGGTACAACTGTTGGGTAACTTACGGAAGCTGGATTTCGAACGTAGTTGACCACAAGGGCCGCACCAGAGGAATGTGGCCAGCCTATCCCGAAGGCGCATCGGAATTCCGCAAGATACGCTGGCTGGCCACCGCGGTACGCACCTGGAAAGCGTGGCTTTGGAGGAAGGTGGACGATCGCGACCTGCGCGATTCCACAGGCGGATACTATCGCGTCTCTGAGGACCAGGCAGTGATGTTGCCCCTGCTGGAAATGAGCGGTACGGGTAAGGCCCGTCATATTCCTGAGGCCCTCATGGTCTACAACCAGCTAAATCCGCATGCAGCTGGCTTGCATATGGGGGAGGAGATGCGCAGAAACGCCATTCACCTCGAGCGGCAGCGTCCCTATGACCGGCTGCCAACGGCGACCGACGCTCGGTCGAGGGCAGAAGACAATTGCGAAAACCGTGTCTGAAACTCGTGATCAACTGTGGCCCTTGTGAGGAATACATCGGCACGTGCCTGGCCTCAGTCCGCGCGCAAACATACAGCAACTGGCAAGCCTACGTCACCATTGATCCGTGCGGCGACCGCACTAGTGACGCGGCGCGCATTGCCAGCGACGGAGACCAACGCATCGAAATCACGCGGAATCGCACACGGCTTTATGCGATGCAGAATCTCATCAACGGCATTCAACGGAGCCTGGCAGCGCCCGACGATGTGATCGTCGTTTTGGATGGTGACGACTGGTTGGCGAGCGAGCATGCGTTGGGAATTATTGCATCCACCTACGAACGTCACGACTGCTGGGCCACCTATGGCAGTTGGCTTTCCAATGACCCCTCGCATGCCGGATTGCCACAGGGCCTATGGCCGGCCTATGACCCAGGCACAACTGACTTTCGCCACACGCAGTGGCTAGGGACCGCCGTCCGCACGTGGAAGAAATGGTTGTGGGACCTCGTTGACGATCGGGACCTCCGCGATGCAAACGGCGATTACTTCCGGGTGACTGAGGATCAGGCATCGATGCTTCCCATCCTGGAAATGGGCGGGACAGCACGCGTGCACCACATCAAGGATGTACTGATGATCTACAACCGGACCACGCCACACGCTTGTGGCAAGTTGCGCTACGAAGAGATGCTGGCCAACAGCGCCTACCTGCGCGGGCGGCGTCCGTATTTAATCCTCAACGACCCCGCACCCCTGGAAATCAACTTGGCTCGAACCGGCGTCGCGACTGCTCGATGACGCAACAGTGCTGCATCTCATGATTCGCAGGCGGAAGGATTTTCGCGTCTGGGTATAGCTTCTGCATGAAGTCCGCCGTGTGATAAACGTGAAAACTCATTCCAATGTTTGGCGAGTAGTCGGCCAGTTCCTCGTTTTCAACGTATAGGTCGACATCGTCAACCAGGATGCACCATGCAGCCTGCTTTGCCCGCTCGAGATAGTCCTGCACATCCAATTTCAGACTACGACGCTCGATGATCTTCTCCAGACGCCACTTGAGGTTGTTGCCGTCGTACTCTCCGGGCCAGGACCAATAATTGTGGTCGATAAAGCTGAAAGCCAAACGTCCTCCCGGCCGCAGCAATCGAATGAGGCCCTGCACCAGGGGAAGCATCTCCTTCAGTCCAATGTGGGTAAACACGGAATATGCCAAAATCACATCGAATCTTTCATTCTGGAATGGCAGTTCCAGGCCCCGCACACCGTCGGGATTGAAACTGAAGTTGTAGCGGTTGTAGTAAAACCAGTGCGCTTGCGGAAATTCACGCCTCGCCCGATCAATGGCATCCTTTGACACGTCTAGAGACCAGTATTTGCGGTGATCTATGGTTGAATTCGGATCCTTCAGGATGTTTCCCGCATTGCCTCCAAAATCCAGCACTGTGCAGTTCCTCCAGTCTGGATGCCTCAATTGAATGTCGTAATATGGAAACTGTCCGAACTTCGCTGAGATATGGGTAGTCATCGGGCCTCTCTGGCGGTGGCTGCGGTTTCGAGTTCGTACTCGCGAATGTAGTCGGCGGTCATGCGGCGATAGTGAAAACGTTCAACAGCATCACGACGGCAGTCACGGGGACTGATTTGATGAACCCGATCAATGGCTGTGGAAAAGTCGTCCATGCTATGGCAGAGGAAGCCGGTGCGTGCTGTCAGGATCTCAGCACACCCTCCTACTGCACTCGATATCACTGGCGTCCCGGACGCAAGCGCCTCCAGGATGGCAATCGGACACCCCTCATTCAGCAGACTTGGAAACAAGAGTGCTTTCGCGCCAGCGATCAAATCCGCTTTACGCGTTCCCCGCACGTCGCCAAGATATTCCGCGCCATATGATTGACATAACCGACGGACCTCCGCGATTGCCTCTGCGGTCCGCGCCGAGCCCGCAACCACTAGCGGGAAGCCCTGGAGCCGCGATAGCCGTAGCGCAGTATCAAGTCCCTTTTCTGGTGCGTGCTCCATGCTGGAAATAAACAAGAGATATTCCTGCTTGGTCTCCGAGAATACGTACTCATCTGGATCGATGCCATTCCAAACATAGCGATCCCTGCCGTGAGCGCGGGCAAGATGGCGTGACACGAAGATCCAGTTGGGCAGCGATGGTGGTCCAGTACGGCTCCTGTCAAGATGGCAGGTCGCAACCCAAGGACATCCGTTGTTTGAAATGATCCGGAGAACATCTTCGTGTATCCCCGGGATCAGGACCGAATGATACAAATCCACATTGAGCACCGGCTCTGCAACCGGAACTACTCCGCACGGCAGTCGTGTGGACCAGCCGCCTCGCAACAGGTAAAAGACTTCGTGGCCGGATTCCGCTAGCCCGCGGGCCAGAAGATCATGCACGTGGTAGCCCGAACCGGAAGGATATTTTAAAGGAAGAAATCCGGCTCCCTCGGCCTCAAATGCCGGATAGCGATGATTGGCGGAGAGCAAAATGCGCATCGGGGGCTCAATCAATCCAGGCGCACGTCAGGATTTTGGGCGGCCTCGTCGTCAGACAAGGCGCACGTGACCGCTTCTTCCAGCGACCTGAGTCCTTGCAGAAAATCAGTGGGCGGCAATGTTTCTGCGAATGGGTATTTCCCAAAACCATCTTTTCCACGTGCCAGTACTGCGGGAGCAGAACTCCGGGTCGAAGCGACACTCGGATGGGCATACCGAACGGTGAAGCCGATGCGCTTCCCCGAACTCCGATTCGGGCCTGATCCATGAAACGTGTCCACGTGATGGAGCGACATTTGGCCCGGAGCCAATGGTATGTCCACAGCGCGGGATTCATCCACATCGCTGTTGACGGTCTCCCCGCGCAAAAGCATGTTGTCTTTCTCGTGGGTGCAGAGATGCGGCAGGGGCCCCATTCGATATGACCCGGGAATTGCGCGCAGGCACCCGGTGACGCTGGAGCTTTCGGTCAGAGCGATCCAAGCACTGAGCGAGAACACGGGACCGTCATCGCGTACCAGAAAACGACCATCCTGATGCCACGACACAAATTCGGGGCCGGGACGCTTCGCAAACATGATGGTGGACAAAATGATAATGTCTGGTCCCAGCAGATCTTCTACTGCGTCCAGTACCGCGGGGTGCATCGCTAGTTCATAAGCCCAACGAAAATGAAGATGAAGGTGAGTGCGCCATGAGAGAGGCATGGAAGGCGTGCTTAGGTCCAGGCGGGCACAATGCGCGTGAAAAGATGCTACCTCCTGCGGAGCCAGCACGGGTATCGGGAAGGTATAACCGTCGCGTTTGAAGCTTTCCACCATGGCCGGCGACAACATTTTAGGCACGCGGCGCCTCCTTACGCTCCAGCTCACGCACAATGGGAAGTACTTCGCGCCCGAAGCGGATCATCGCCTCACGCTTTGGCCAGCCGGAAAAAACAAAGTGTGTAACCCCAACACGCTTGTACTCCAGGATCGCCGAGGCGACGGTGCTGGGGGTGCCCACCAGCGCCATCGCCGGCGCACCATGCGTGCGGACCGCGCCTGTCCACAGCCACGGAGTCAGCCACTCGGATTCCGCGACTGCATACCGCGAGCGAATTGAGCAAGAGTCGCTCTCTTGCACGAACCTCCGCTCCTCTTGAGAATTACGCAGCTTGGACTCGGCGCTGGCCACAACTTCTTGCGCCGCTCTCAGCGCCTCCTTCCGGCTGTTTTCGCAAACAATGGAAAGCCGCAGGCCAAGCTCTTTGTCGGCGTTTAATACGGCACCAACGGCACTTGCGACATTCCTCGGTGTGGCCCCGAGACGTATCCAGCATGTGCCATAGCGCAATGCCAGATCACGAGCCGAGTCAGAGCCGCCACCGACAAAAATCTCAGGAGAGGTCCGGCTCGGAGAAACAAAGGGGGTGTTAATCCGCGCGTCCTCAACCTGGAGATATTTCCCGCGAAAATTCACACCGCCGTTTCTGTTCCATAGGCCACGGCAAATCTCAAGAAATTCCGCAGTGCGAGCATAGCGCTCGTCATGGGACAGCCAATCACCATAGAAATGCTGCTCATCAGGCGAATGGCCGGCCACAACATTGAGGCTCACGCGCCCGTTCGTCAGCGCGGAGAGTGTATTCACCTGCTGGGCGAACAAGGTCGGGGAAATCACGCCCGAGCGGATGGCCACCATGAATGTCACCGCTCGTGTCTTGATGCCCAGCGCCGTGGCCAGCATCATCGGCTCCGGCTTGGCGAAGTTGATGTCCACGAGCAACGAATCAATTCCACTTTCTTCAGCGCGGCGACAGAAGTTGACCTGCGCCGGCAAGTCCGGCAGACCCGTTTCTATCGAATCCGTCTGCCCCGCCCTCGTGACGCCGGACTGTTCGCCACGCTGGAGCAGCCTCCAGTGAAAGCGGAGAGCCTTTGTCGAGTTGCCATCGACCTTATTCATTCTTGTAGTGCCCAGCTACGGCGACTTGGCCTGCGAACACGTGGCTTGACTCGTCTATTGCGTCGCCAAGGTAAATGAATGCCTGAATCTCGTTGGTGTGCACGAACTGCTCGAATCGCAGGGTGGGGTAACGCTCCCGGAATTCGGAAAAAGCTCGCCGCTGGCCACGACGGGGATCGCCGTGAAAGCAGAACCAGTCGTCAAAAACCAGTACCGTACCCCTCTGAAAAAAATCTTTGGCGAACTCCAGCACCGGGACCGTGGATTGGTAAAGATCACAATCCACGTACAGCACTGCGGCGCGCTCTGGAAAAAAGCGCTTTCTGGTTTGCTCATTTAACGATTGATCGTAGAATCCTTTGACGGTGAACAGTTTCTCGCGCGGCATGCCGTGCTTCACCACCGTACGAATGAAGTCTTCCTCCGAGGTTTTGAGGGCACCTTTACGCCAGATCGGCATTCGATCAATCTCCTCCAGATCCGGGAGCCCTTCAAAGGAGTCGAAGGCCGCGTATTTCCAATCGTACAGAACATGAAACGCATCCCAAGCCGCCCGCATGGTGCGGGCAGTATGGCTTCCGAATTCGAAATACCAGCCGTCGAGGGGTTGATTGTGGTAACAGAAGACCGCGATGCTTGAGAAGACGCTTTGGCGTGATTGGTCCCGAAAACGGTTGTACTCTCGCTCAATCCACCGTTGTTTATAGCGTTCCGGGGAATAAAGCACCTTCGCGAGTCGATCAAGAGTCCTGCCCATCGCGTCATGCCCTCCCCGCTTGCGCTCTCGTGGCGGTAAGCAATCTGGCATGGTCCTCCCGTTCGCGCGCTCGAATCAGGGGCAACACTCCAGATCCGAAGTAATTCATCTCTTCAAGGTCGGGCCAACCCAGAAAGAGGAATTGCGTGACCCCTTTTTCCTTGTAGATCATGATCGCGTCTGCTATCTCCTCAAATGAGCCCACCAGGGCGATACTTGGTGCACCCAGATAGGGCACTGCGCCCGTCCACAGCCAGGATGTAACCCAGGTCGCGTCGCCCATCGCCATCTCATAAACTGACCGGAAGCCTTCTGAATCCACTCCGCTAGCGAATTGCTGGTGGACCGCACGGGCTTCCTCTCCTACGCTCGCGATCAATGCAGCTGCGGCAGCCACCGCTTCGTCGCGTGTGGGCCGCGCGATGATCGACGTAAGAAACCCGACCTCAACCCCAAGGTGAAGCACCGGACCGATCTGCCCTTCCAAATCGAACGGAGCCGCGGGAAAGCGCCACAGGCATGAGCCGTGCCGAATGGCCAGGTCCGCTGCTTCCGCGGAGTTTCCGCCGACAAAGACTTCTGGACCGCCTTCCCCTTCGCCGAAAAACGGCGTATGAATGCGCGCGTTTTCTATCTTGTAGTATTCGCCAATGAAACTATAAGGAAAAGCGCCGCTCCACAGACCGCGACAGACCGTCAGAAACTCGCCAGTACGCCGATATCGCTCGTCATGATCCAAAAAATCTCCGTAGTACCGCAATTCGTGCGGTGTGTGTCCACACACGACATTGATCAGAATCCGGCACGGCAACAGCGCAGACGCGGTGTTGAGCTGTTGAACGTAGAAGGTTGGTGAGATCAGGCCGGAGCGGCAGGCCACCATGAACTTGATCTTCTTCGTTTGCAGCCCGATAGCGATCGCAAGCTGCAGAGGATCGGGCCGAGTGAATCCGATAGCCATCAGCACGGACTCAATACCGTTCTCCTCCGCATGGCGGCAAACCTGTATCTGCTGTTGGATATCAAGCAAGCCGGACATCTTGACCGTCGCTTGCGCCCGCCGGAGCTTGTCACCTGCTTGAGAAAGGCTCCAGTGAAAACGCAGTGGCCTGTCCATGGCAGCACAACCTCGATGCTGGAATTTCCCTTAGGCGGCGTAGGTTACACCAGGCTCATGTCAAATACCAAGCAAGTACTACCGGGGAGGGGTATGCGCCACGGCTGCAGTTCTATAGACCAAAGGTATGCACGGGCTTTTCCCTTCGGTTTGTCTCGGCCCGCCCGGTTGGACTTGGCAGGCATTTATGGCGAACTCCTCGAGGCAGACGCAAGGAGCTTCAGTGACCCACTTTTTTGTGCGTGTTCTTTTTCGGAATCACGCCCGCGTTGGCTTCGGATTCCGCCTGAACTGCGTCGCCTGTGGGCCGACCTCGTCTCCCTCAGGTCTCCTGCCTTCGACCACGCCAAGAGCAGCCAATGGAACCCGCGACACAACCTGCCAGCAGACGCAGCCAAGAAAACTGAAAAGAGGCAGGAGTGAGATCCACCGCACGATACCGCCTGATCAGATCGTAGAAGTTCCAGATGTACGCTCCTGCGAATGCAAAAGCGACTGTTGGCAGAGTTTTCTGCGCTTTAACCCCTGTAGATCCGAAGGCAGTCCAAACCCCACTCCTTCGCGAGCGAATATACAAGCGGTTACTATGATGGTGATCAGGACGTTGAGAGCAATGCCGAAAGCGTAGCTTCTCCACTGATAGTACAGATTGAACAAGTCATCAACAATTTCCTTCGGATTTGGCTGTTTGGGTTGCGAAGCATCCGTCCGACCAAATACCCTCAGATAAAAATAGCGAACGTCTTCTCGGGACATAACTTGCAGAACTGTAAAGCGCTTCCCGAGAAGAATGTGCCGATATGCGAGATAAATCAGAACGAAGGGAACCGCCGACAGTGCGACGATCAGCCAGTAGACCAACGTAATCCCATGGCAGCCCGCCGTAGCCTCCGACGGCGCTCAGTCGGAATTTCCTTTTTGACCTCGGCAGCAACAAAGAATGTACGGTTATCTGATCCATTCGTGACGTTGTAGTCTGAAGCGCAAACGATCCGCAGGCGGAAATAGTCGAGTTTTGTTTCTCACTCGCCGCGTCAAACCGCGAGTTGGTTTTGCTCCCAAAAGCAGATGATACTGGCGGTGGCCCGATCATGCGACCGAGTTCCCTTCTCGGAATGACGATCAGGGCACCCGGTAGAAGAACTCCTTGCCGAAACTACTGGAGCGTTCCCGGCCGTCTTTCACGCGGGTGAAACTGACGACGACCAACACGCCTTTGACCACGTAGCCCTGTAATAGGCTCTCGATGCCGCCAAGATCGAACGAAGCGCTGAAGGCCGACGCCAGCCCTGAAGCCGCATTCTCAGCAAATGGCTGGGCTTCGGCTACGCCCCAGTCGTCCGGCAATCCGGGCTCTGCGCCGGCTACGCGCATCATTAGTTGGTTTTGTCCTGGCTCAAGTTGGATGTGGCGTATGAGTGAAGGTGACGAATTGGTATTTACCCAACTCCCGCTCAGCGCAGTCGGATCAAGGAAGGCCTCCGTGCCTGCGGCACGCTCTTGCAGTTGTTCCAGGGCAATGTGTTTCACCGCGTCACCTCGTGGAAGAATTCGCGAGAGAAATAGTTCGCACGACGGCTGCCGTCACGGAACGTATGGAATGCCGCCAGCACCAGCAGGCCGGAGTTTACATTTCCCTCCAACAAGGTCTCAAGAAAGTCGAAGTGGTACCTGGCCACGAATGCCATGCCGCGCGTGGACGCTGCATTCTCGGCGTAAACGGCTTCAGCCGCTACTTCACCCCAATCGAAAGGAGACCCTTTGGAAGCGCCCTCGGTGGTTACCCACAGCTTCTCCCCGACAACTCGAAAGCGTACGCTGGCAATCCCCAGCGAACAAGGATTGGTGTTCGCCCACAACCGAACCAAGGTGGAGGTTTCGAACTTCCGAGCTCTATCCGTCTTCTGTGTCCCCGTTAGCTCCACGCAGCACCTTTGTATTTTCACGTCCAGACCGAAAGTCGGCGACGGGCCATGCGCAAGGTTGACTCGTAGCAATTTCGGGGTAATACTTTGAGCCCGCAATTTTACACCAGTTTGTTGGAGATCCAAGGAGTGGCTGATTTTGGTAGTAGGTCATTGTTTTGCGGGAGGATAAATACGAAGTCCTTGGTAACGATTTCCGTTGTTATACCGGCAATTGCCTTGGCAGGACATGCCGTGATCACGGCCCCGATCTGGTCGCGGGACAGTTCAGCCATAGTTATTCGGGTGCCGGATATTGAACTGGTTGACCAGAACGGTCGCCCTATTCATCTCTACTCCGATCTGGTAAAAGGCAGGAAGGTGGTCGTGATCAATACCATGTTCACGACGTGCGGAACCATTTGTCCCGTGGTCGGAGTTCGCATTAGCGGTTTGCAACGTTCTCTCGGAGCTTGCAGCCACGACGAGTATAGCCTCATCTCTATCAGCGTCGATCCCGCGGTGGATACTCCAGAGCGACTGCGAGAATGGGGGCAGAGGTTCGGAGCCGGTCGCTGCTGGACACTTTTGACCGGGCCGAAAGCTGATGTGGATGCTGCGCTTCGGGCGCTTCATCTGCTGCCACCCGACAAACTTTCCCACAGCCCCTCAGCTCTGATCGGACACGATGGCGCGGATGATTGGACGCTGTGCAATATTTTGACCTCACAGGAAAACCTGTTGCGGATTGTGCGCCAGAACCTGAGCGGTTTGAGGACGAACGGGTCGCCCATATGATTGTTCGTCGAGCTGTTCAGCTATTTCTGATTGTTGCCCTCGCCTTTGGCCGCGGCGGCACTCAGACTCGCCAGCAAGCCACGAGTGATCCCCCAACGAAGCAGTATTTCACTGACGTCTTGCTGGTCAACCAGGATGGCCAGAAGTTGCGCCTGTATTCCGACCTTCTGCGGGGGAAGATCGTTGTTTTCAATACCTTCTTTACGTCGTGCAAGAACAGTTGTCCGCGAATGTCCGCGGTGTTCTCCGGTTTGCAGGAGCGGCTCGGCGAGCGACTGGGCAACGATGTATTGCTGTTGTCCCTCACCGTGGACCCGGTGACCGATACGCCTGAGCAGCTGAAAGCTTACGCCGACCGCTTCCACGCCAACCCGGGGTGGATATTTCTGACCGGCACGCCGGAAGACGTCCAGTTCACCCTCAACAAGTTTGGGCAAAAGGTCGAACATAGAGAGGACCATTTCAATCTCTATATAGTCGGCAACGAAGCCACGGGTTTGTGGAAGAAGGTGCTGCCAATGCACCAATCCGGGGAGATGCGCACCGCCGCTGAGCTGATGGAAATTGTCGATAGCGTCACCCATGACCGGCAATAAACGACACGTCCTCGGCAAGGTGATCGTCGGCATATGCACGGTTTTGTGTGCGCTGCTTGTTGCTGCCGGCGATCTCATTCCGGAAGAGCAACGCGGACGCCAGATATATCTTCGTGGAACAACGGCCGACGGCAAGGACATTGTCGTGCTCCTCGATGCGGGCGCCACACCGGCGAATGGCTCCGTGCTTTCCTGCGCAAGCTGTCACGGTGCCGAGGGCAAAGGCAAGAACGAAGGCGGTGTGTCGCCCCCGGACATCACCTGGGCGACGCTCACGAAACCCTATCTCGTCGCGCGGCCCGGCGGCGGTTCCCGCCCACCCTACACGGAAAGAACATTAAAACGCGCAGTCGTCATGGGGGTGGATTCCGGCGGAAGGCAACTTCAGCCCGTCATGCCTCGCTTCCAACTCTCTTATCGCGATGCCGACGACCTGATCGCCTTCCTCAAAAAGCTCGGCCGAGTTCCTGATCCCGGGCTGTCGGATTCGGTTGTCCGCGTCGGCGTGCTGCTGCCCCAGGCGGAACGGCTGCCCGCCATGCACCGCACTGTCCAAAGGGTGCTCTCCAGCTATTTTGACCACCTCAATCGTGGTGGCGGGATCTACGGGCGCCGAATCGAACTCAAGTTCTTGGATCTCCAGGACTCACCCACAGGAAGCGCCGCCGCAATTCGGACGTGGCTTGAACGCGAATCCATCTTTGCGCTGACCGGCAGCTTTCTGGCTAGAGCTGAAAGTGATATCGCCCCCGTGTTTAACGAATCCGGTACACCCTTAATTTGTGCTTTCACTCTTGACCCGGATTTTAGTAGTGTTCCGCTGAATCCCTATGTTTTTTACCTCGACGCAGGCCTGCGTGGTGAAGTCGAACAACTGATAGGTTTAGCGCAGAAGCGGTTCGCCAGTGGAGCACGGGTAGCCGTTGCGGCGCCACCGTATGACGTGATGCGGAAGCTGACTCAGTATGTAAGAACCAGTCTCACTGGCGACGGCTGGAGCGTCACTGAAATCACTGCGGATGCGAACGGCTGTCGAGCGGCTGCGGGCGGTCCGCCAACGCAGGTGGTCTTCTGGATCACACCGCAATTTTCGGCGGACACACTGCAAGAGTGCTCTTCGATCGTGGAGAAACAATCGGTGTTCATCATACCCGGCTCATTCGCCAGTCGGGAGCTGCTGGAGCTCGATGAGACGCTGGATCACAGAGTGTTTGTCACCTTGCCTGTATCGAACCTCGCACGCGAGGAAGCGGTTACCGGCTCGACCTCGACGGCACTCGACGCACGAAACTGGCCCGATCACGACACCGTTGAAGCTTCGGCACTTGCTTCCGCGAGCCTGCTGGTTTGGGCCCTCCAGCGGGCCGGACGTAATGTCAGCCGGCAAAAACTGGTGGAGACGCTTGAAGGCGTGTACGACCTGGATTTCGGCCTTGGCTTCCCGATCACTTACGGCCCTAATCGACGCATCGGCGGCTACGCGCATAAACCCTTTGTCCTTGACCTGCGCTTACATACTCTTGTGCCTGTCGATCCCTAGCTTTGGCCGCAGGACTTTCACCTCCAAGCTGTTGAGCATGTCCAGCACACAACGAACCCGCTTTGCGGCGGACGCTATCGCGTGCCCGAAGCAAGCGACATCGGAGATTCGAAAAGCTTCCCGAACCCGGCGACCAGACGATCCTAGACATCGATCAACTGGAATTGCAGAGCGTGGTGGCCGATCACGTGGAGGGATGGGATGTGGCGCCCGGAAAGATTGCTTTCAGCCACAGCGGCTACACAACAGGTTCCTCGAAGTCCGCTATCGCCAGTGATCTGACAGCCCACGAGTTCTCTGTGATTGACCCACAGACCGGCCAGACCGTTCTGACCAAACCGGTCGAGCAAACCACCACTCCGTTGGGCAACTATCAAGTGCTGGATTTTTCTGCAGTCCGTGAGCCAGGCACGTACGTGATCAAAGCCGGAGATACACTGACTCGCTCTTTTCGTATTGGAGATGACGCCTGGCTCGACAGCATTTGGAAGTCGATCAACTTCATGTACAGCGAGCGATGCGGGACCGAAATTCCAGGCATTCACGGCAGGTGTCACCAGGACATCTACACAATTCATGATGACGAGCGGATTATCGTCAATGGTGGATACCACGATGCCGGTGACCTTTCTGCGACCGGAAACACGCCCGGAATGGTGTATGCGCTGTTGTCGCTTGCGGACGGTCTGAAGCGGCACTGCGAAGACCCGGTTCTCTCGAATCGGCTCCTGGCAGAAGCGCGGTGGGGATTGAATTGGGTGCTCAAAACGCGATTTGGTGACGGCTATCGCAGCACCGGCCAATTGGTTAGTTACTGGACCGATGGGATTATGGGCACGTCCGACGATCGATTCGGACAGGCCGTCAATGACCCAGAATGGAACTTCCGGGTAAGCGGAGTGGAAGCCTTGGCGGCACGTGTATTGAAGGACATCGATCCAGAGTTCGCGAACCGCAGCCTCGCGATCGCGGAAGACGATTGGAAGTATGCAGTCGAAGGCCTGAAGACGGCGCCTCCACTCGCTGAACTCTATGGGGCACAGGACGAATTAGAGCGTATCTCATTCGGCGTGGTTGCATCGGTCGAGCTTTACCAGGCAACCGGAGACCAGCGCTACGCAGCGGAAGCCGTTGTTTTGGGTGATCTGGTGCTCACTTCTCAGGAGCGCACCCTACAGCCCTGGACGATTCCGTTGACCGGTTACTTCTACACCAGCCCGAAGCGAGACCATCTTTTTCATCGTTTTCACATCGGCCAGGAGCAGGAGCCGATCGTCGCTCTCATCCGTCTGTGCGAAGCGTTGCCCGAACACGACAAATGGATGAAGTGGTACTCGGCAGTCGTCCTGCACTCACAGTACTATCTCAAAGCAGCGGCTGCCGTCGATGAGCCCTATGCGGTTTTACCAGCCTCGGTATATCGCGAGAGCGAAGCGCGGCTTATCCCCGAATCCAAGAATTGGACCCCCCTTCGGGCCGCCGACCGCGATGCTTACGTGCAAGAAGTGCGGCGCGGAATTCCCCTTAGTGGCGAGAACTATCTGCGCAGATTCCCAGTCTGGTTTGATTTTCGTGGCAACTCCAGCGTTCTGCTATCGGAAGCCAAGGCACTCTCGACGGCGGGACAGTTGCGAGGCGATCTAGAAGCCGAAGACTTGGCTCAGAAACAGGCTCAATGGTTCGTCGGCCGAAATCCTTTCGCCGCCAGTGTGATGTACGGCGAGGGATACGACTGGACGCCGCTGTACAGCGTCCGTTCTGGCCAAGTGGTTGGCGCGCTTCCTGTCGGCATTGAAACCAAAGGCTTCGACGACGCCCCTTACTGGCCCACCCAGATTTGCTGGACCTATAAAGAGGTGTGGACACAACCGGTAGGGCAGTGGATATGGTTGATGGAAGATATCGGTGTGCCTGCCACCGTGCGAGGAACGGCCAATCCT
>Ga0137418_10000412_pt1 | contig 38126 bp, 37 predicted proteins | sample CZODoug3_1_2_16f_FD_122242 | JGI IMG/M metagenome (GOLD analysis project Ga0137418, IMG submission 122242) | Vadose zone soil fungal communities from Angelo Coast Range Reserve, California, USA - CZODoug3_1_2_16fungal (Hybrid Assembly) | ecosystem: Environmental > Terrestrial > Soil > Vadose...
ATCTGGAGGTCTCCAGCAAGGGCCAGCTTATCGCAGAAATCGGCCGACATATGGAGCGCGCGCATGCCATGCCGCAGTAGAAGCTATCGCGTTAGTGGGTCCGCAAGCACGATGCAATTGGGCAAAGCCGAGGAGCTCTACCAGCGCTGCGGTGGTCGCCGCGACGTGTGGAACACCCGCAGGATCTGGACCTCCTCGCCTCGAACCCGATAGGGAACGATGTAGCGGGTGTTGCGAACTACGAGCTCACGCGTGCCGGGCACACGACCGGGGCGGCCAAGACCGGGCTGCTCGGCGAGCCGCGCCACCGCCGTCAGGACGCGGTCAACGACCAGGCGAGCCGCCGCCGCGTCGTCGGCGGCGATGTAGGTCGCTTCCTCGTCGAGGTTGCGCAGCGCCGTGCGCAGCCACCTAACCCGCATTCACCTTCCACTTCTTCGCGAGTGCGTCGACATCGCGGTCGCTCGCGAAGTCGCCGGCGTTGGCTTCCTTCAGGGCGGTGCGGATCTCGGCGATCTGCCATTCGTTGTTCTCGACGAACTCGCGTATCGCCTCGGCGGCCAGAAACGACTTGCTACGGTGGGTCGACTCGGCCAGCCGGTCGAGCCGATCCTTGACCTCTTCCTCGAGGCGGATGGTGATGGTCGTAGACATAGGGACCTCGGGGACGTGTATGCGCTTGTGTACATACTATCACACACCGTACAACCGCGCGAACCCTGGGTCAGCTACCTGGCGAACAATTGGGTCGGGCTGAAGCGCCTTCAGCTTCCCCTGGCCATAGCGACACCTCTGGTTCGAGCGGCAGTTGATCCCAGAACCGCGGCGACGGATTGAGCCGCTTAAGGCCACTCATCCACGGTTGGCCCAGGCTAAAGATCTACCTCGTCCTGCCGTAAGACAGACAGGGACGCGGCATCCCAGGCGGGTCGTTGCACCGGCCTGGCACGAGGATTCGGTGCGGCGTGGCCGCGCCGGGGGAAACACGCCTCCTTTGACTCTGTGGATCACCGAAAGCCGCGCGATGGGCCTGCTGCAGATCTTCTCTGTTCCCTCCGACCCGTCGCTGCAAGCCGTCGGCAGCTACGACCCGGCCCTGGTTACGCTGTCGGTTGCGATCTCGATCTTCGCCTCGCTGATGGCTTTGCACATCGCGGGCCAGGCAGCAACGGCCGAGAGCCGCCTGGCGCGCGCGGTGGCGCTTCTGTCGGGGACCATCGCCCTGGGCGCCGGCGTCTGGTCCATGCACTTCATCGCGATGCTGGCGTTCAGGCTGTGCACGCAGGTGGCCTACGACCCGGCCATCACACTCGGTTCGATGCTGCCCAGCCTGGCCGCCTCCTTCGTCGCCCTGACGCTGATCGCCCGGCCCCGGATCGGCGCCGCCCAGCTGCTCAGCGGCGGGGTGCTCGTGGGTGCCGGGATTGGCGGCATGCACTACACCGGCATGGCCGCGATGCAACTGACGCTGGCACAGCGCTACGACCCGGCGATGTTCTCGTTGTCCATCCTGGTGGCGGTCGTGCTGGCGGTGCTCGCCTTGTGGGTGCGTTTCGGGCTGATCGACTTCGGCACCCGACTGACGGCACGCGGACGCCTGATAATCAGTGCGATCGTGATGGGCTGCGCCATTTCCGGCATGCACTACACGGCCATGGCCGGCGCGCGCTTCGTCGGCAACGTGACGTCGACCGTCGGCGGAACGGCGAACGCCGAGTTCATCGCAATGGCGGTGGCCCTGACTACGATCGCGCTGACCGTCCTGGTACTGGCCGCCAACGGCCTGATCCGGTATCGCGAGATGGTGCGCAATCTGCGCGAAAACGAACGGGAACTGCGCGTGGCGAAGGAGCGCGCCGAGCAGGCGGCGGCGGCGCGCACGGCGTTCGTGGCCAACATGAGCCACGAGATCCGCACGCCGATGAACGCGATCCTGGGTTTCACCGACGTCCTGCTCCAGTCCGGGCTCGAATCCGAGCAGCGCCGCTACCTCGATACCGTGCGCAGCTCCGGCCGCTCGCTGCTGCGCCTGCTCAACGAGATCCTGGATACGGCCAAGCTGGACAAGGGCGTGGTCGAGTTGGAGATCGCCGCGTTCGATGTGCTGCGCCTGATCGACGAGCTGTCCTCGACCCTGGGCGCGGCGGCGCGCAACAAGGGCATCGCGCTGGTCGTCCGCTACGACCAGGACCTGCCGCACTGGTTCAGGGGCGACGAGCTCCGCATTCGGCAGATTCTGACCAACCTGGTGAGCAATGCGATCAAGTTCACCGAGGCCGGCAGCGTGACACTCAACGTCGCACCGATGCAGGGCCAAGTGCATTTTGCGGTCAGCGACACCGGCATCGGAATCGCGGCGGACCGGCTGCAGGCGATATTCGATCCCTTTACGCAGGCCGACGTTTCGATGAGCCGCCGTTTCGGAGGCACGGGACTGGGCACGACGATCAGCAAGCAGCTGACCGAATTGATGGGCGGGCGTATCTGGGTCGAAAGCGCGCTCGGGCTTGGCAGCACCTTTCATGCCCTGGTGCCGCTCGAGGCCGCGGAGCAGCGCCATCCGGAAGCCCGTCCGCCTCGCAACAGCGTCGCGCTGCCGCCGCTGCGCATCCTCGTGGCGGACGATGTCCCGCAAAACCTCGAATTGCTGACGCTGCTGCTGGGCAAGCAGGGCCATTCGATCGCGACGGTCAACGACGGAGATCTCGCGCTGGAAGCGGTGCAGCGCAGCGAGTTCGACCTGATACTGATGGACATGCAGATGCCGGGAACGGATGGCCCGGACGCCTGCCGGCAGATTCGGGCCGCCGAGGCGCGCCGCGGCGCCAAACGGGTTCCGATCATCGCTCTGACCGCCAGTGTGTTCGAGGCTGATCGCCAGGCGGCGCGCGTAGCCGGGATGGACGGCTTCGCGTCCAAGCCCGTGGACCTGTACGAGCTTTCGGCCGAAATCTCGCGCGTGCTGGGCCTGAAATCCAGCCCGCATGCGGCGGCCGCCGCGGGGTCCGGGGCGCCGCGCGTGCTCGACAGCGCTCGCGGACTGATGTGCTGGGCCGGCGAGCAGGAGGCATACCATCTGGGCCTGCGGCGCTTCGCTGCCGAGCAGGCGGGGGCTGCCGAGGCTTTGCAGCGCCTGTCGGTAGCGCGCGATCATGCCGGAGGGCGCGCACTTTCGCATCGGGTCAAGGGATTGGCTGCCAACCTGGGCCTGCAGCGCCTGGCTGCCGTCCTCGGGGAGTATGAACGGTGCATTTCGGGCGGAAGGCTGGACGAATTGGCCGGCCTGCTCACCGAGGCGTCCGACGAACTAGAGGACGCGCTGCAGGCGATTCAGGGCGAGATCGACGGCGTCGCGCCGATTGCCGACGCCGTGCACGCGGCGCCGCCGCTGGACCTCGACCGAGCGCGCAAGCTGGGCGAGGGACTGGTCAAATCGCTGGGCCGCGGCGCCCTCGACGACGCGTCGTTGGCCGAACTCACCGCCATGCTGGGCAGTCACGTCGACGCGAACCGGCTGGCCGAGCTGTCCGATGCGATCGAGGACTTCGACTTCGAGTCAGCGCGCGCGATGGTGGCGGCGGTGCTGGAATCGCTCAGCGCGGCGGCCGATCCGCTGCTGCGGCAATGACAGCGCCAGCCTACGCGCCCCTGATCCTGGCCGTCGACGACGAAGGCGGCAATCTGCTGCTGTTGCGCCAGATATTGCAGCGCCAGTATCGGCTGCTGTTTGCGAAGGATGGCGAGCGCGCGATCGAACTGGCGCGCACGCAATCGCCGGACCTGATCCTGCTGGACGTGATGATGCCGGATGTGACGGGGCACGAGGTCTGTCGACGCTTGAAGAGCGACCCGACGACGTCCCGGATCCCGGTGATCTTCGTCACCGCGCTGACCGACGCGGCCGACGAGATCGCAGGCTTCGAAGCCGGCGGGGTCGACTACATCGGTAAACCGCTCAGCCCCCCGATCGTGCTGGCCCGGGTGCGCGCGCACCTGTCGCTGGTCCGGTTCGAGGATTTGAAGGAGACCCGGCTCCAGATCGTCCAGCGCCTGGGATTGGCGGCGGAATACAAGGACAACGAAACCGGGCTGCACGTGATCCGGATGAGCCACTACGCACATCTGCTCGGCCTGGCCGCCGGCCTGGGTCCGGCCAGGGCCGATGATCTGCTCAATGCGTCGCCGATGCACGACGTGGGCAAGATCGGGATCCCGGACAGCATTCTGAAGAAGGCAGGGTGCCTGGATCCGGACGAACGGCAGGTGATGCGAACGCACACGACGATCGGCGCGGACATCATCGGCCATCATGCGCACGGCCTGCTGGCGATGGCTCGCAATGTCGCGCTGACGCACCACGAGAAATGGGACGGAACCGGATATCCGGCCGGTCTGGCCGGCGAGGATATCCCGTTCGAAGGCCGCATCGTGGCGGTGGTCGACGTGTTCGATGCGCTCACGTCGCGCCGCCCGTACAAGCAGGCCTGGCCGGTTGAGCGCGCGGTCGACTTCCTGCGCGATCAGCGCGGCAAGCAGTTCGACGCTGCGCTGGTCGACCTGTTCCTCTCCAGGATGCCGGATGTGCGCGAAATCATGGCCCGCTGGGCCGACTCGAACGAGTCGATCGCGCATGCTGACCTGGCGGCCGAGCTACCGTTGCCGGAGAGCGCCCTGCCGTAAAGCGCGATCTGGTCGGTTAGCGGCCGCGCCCGCGCGCCGCGGGCTCGGGGGCGCCGCAAACACAACCGCAGCAGTCGCAGGTCTCGCAGCCGAGTGATTGCGCTCCAGCCAGTACGGCGTCGGCCAGTTCCGGCGCCCATTTCAGGACGGTGCGGGCCTGGCTGATGTAGCCGCGGCCCTCGTGCCATTCCCCACCTTGGTCGTTGGCTAGGTGTCCCAGAGCGCCAGCAGCGACTTGTCCAGACCATGCTTCTGGTAAAACGCCTCCAGGCGCAGCCTTGTCTTCGGCACCGGCTGCCCCTTGATCTTGGACAGCCCCATGAATCTGGCCGCGTTGCCTCCGAGAAATCCCGGCGCGTCGATGCCCCAGGCAGCGGGCAGGCTTTGCCGCATGCTCGGGTAATACAGCTCGGCGGGCATGTCCTTCGATAGCATGACCCAATCCGACCCATACATCAGCTTGTTCTTCGCTGCAGGATACTGGCTGAGATAACCGGCTACTGCGGCCGTCACGGCTTTATCGTCGCTTGCGTCGCTCGTAGTCGGTCGATGCATGATCGAGGAATAGTCGGAGATGTCGGCATAGAGATTGTTGCCCTGACCCGCGATCATCTGGACCACCGACCGGGTCCAGTCGTTGTGCGACGGCTTGGCAAGATCCCACAGTCCGCCCAGGTGCCCGAGGTTGAGCCTGAGCCCGGAAAATCCGCCATTCGCAACGACATCCTGCCAGCCTTTCGGGCCGCCACGAAGGCCAGCCGCGGCTGAAGGCGCTTGGCTGTCGGAGCAGTGTGCGAGGATCGGAACGCCTTCGTCCGCACACCACTTGTAGAGTTTCGCCAGTGACTCATCCAGGGCCTTGGCCCAATCGGGACGCGTCTTGCGAAGTTTATCCGGATAGCCTGCAGGGTCCGCATGGGCGTTTCCAGTCGGCAAAAAGCCCATCACAGGATAAAGTTTGACGCCGAGGAATCCACGCGACTGGATTGCATCCTTCACGCTGTCGAACTGCTTCGGCTCGACCATCTGACGCCATGGACAGAACGACACGTACGGGTGCACGGCAAACGGGCGGCCCTTTCTGGCCGCCACATCGGACATGACCCCGATCTGATCGTCGAGCGAGGAGACGTTTTCGAAGTCGTCCAGCCAATAACTGTAATCGACCAGCGCCGGTGCAAAAAAGCGTACGTCGGAAGCGTAGCGCTTCGGCAGTGTCGCGAGCGTATCCGTCAGTTCTGCTCTCGATTGCGTCAGCAGGGACGCTAGATAAAGCGCGCCCACCAACTGGCCGGGCGATTTCGATGCGCCCAGCGCGAGAGCGTCCGGCGTCAGTCCGAGTTGCGGGTTGGTCGTAAAGGCCGGATTGCCAAAGGCTGCCAGGCTTCTGAGGAATGCCTGCCGTTCTTGCACGGTGGGCATCCGCAGAGGAATGTTTCGCTGGGTGGCTGCCTGCGCGAGCGCCGCGGCGATGCGCCGGTCCAGCGCGTCGATTTCTGACTGTGTCTGCGGAGTGGGCAGCGTCAATCGCTGTGCGGTCCGTCGCACGTTATCGGCGATCAGGATGGTGTGGCTCAACGGTTTGAACCCGACCAAGGGGCGAGGGTGCTTTTCTAGGTCCGTGGCTTCGTCCTTTGCCGATATCGCGGCGGCATCCATCAGCTGCGAGAGGAACCAGATCACCGTGCCGGCCGGAACCTCGATGGCTTTCGGCTGATCGTTCAGGTACACATCGGTGACGAAACCCGGAATAGGCAGGTCGCGCGCGTTGAATACGTGGCAGTGAATGTCGATCGTTGGAATCGAGCCGCGGGAGTCCGACGCTGCCAGGGGCGACGGAAGCCGCACTTGCGCGGCAACACGTCCGAGCGCCGGGGCCGCCACCAAGCCCGCCAGTGTGGACATAGCCTGTCGTCGTTGCATCCTGGCCCCCTAAGTCGTGGGATATGAGGAATCTCACCAAGCGCGGCAGACCGCGCAGCGTGCCATTGAAGCAACGGAGTGGCCCTGTTTTCAAGATTCCCATACGCGACGGAGGAAAAAGAGAAATCGACTGGCCTGTGGCCCATCGGCACTGATTTTCGTGCCCATCTTCGCTGCGCACTCTGACCCCGAGCGGTAGCTCGACGGAGATTGGCCCGTGCGCTACAACATTCTTTCGTGAGACTCCGCGACGGAATCGAGGTACGCAAGGTAGTTGCAATCAACCGGAGAAGTCATCCCAGCAGGATCGCCGCTTGATCGACCCCGCAAACACCGGATTTGACGAAAGCTCCGTGAGCAACGCATCGCTCGATCAGCGCTCTAATATCGCGGCTCGTGCCAACAGTGTCGATCTCAGCGCGGGTTGAAAGGATTGTCAGGTCGCCCGCGGCAACGGCCGCTTCGTCAGCTACGAACTTCATCAGGCGTCCAAGGCCAATCATGTCTCCGAGCAGCCGTTGCATGTAATCGTGATTTCGATAGACGGCGGTCAACGACAGATGACGAGGTGCACCGTCGGTCAGCTTGAAACTGAGGAAGCTCAAGCACTGTCTGTTCATGACGGGCCCCGGGTTTCTTACCGGATCGTAGATTGTGATTTCGTAGACGTCCGTGAGACACGGCGCCGAGACAACTTGACGTTTCATTTGCTCGACCATCCCGGCTAACGAGTTGATCGTTTCGCCCTTCCGCTCGCTGGGGAAGGAGATCATGCGCTGAAAGGATCGGCCCCAATCAGCCTGCGACCGCTTGATCCGAGGCAACACTTTCTCCAAGTAGACGTCATAGAAAGCAGGAGTGCCGTGGCGGTCGAAGGTCGACTGGGGAAAGATCGTGTTGGCGACGGTGTTCACGGGCAATTTGCCCTTGCCCCGCAAGAAGCGGTCGACCTCTGCCACAATCGCGGCATCGACGTCTGTCTGAACCAGCGGGTTGGCGATTCCGACGATTACGTTGCTGGCCTCACTGCCGGCCCGCCCAAGCACTGTTTGGACGGCTGCTAGCCAAGCGAGAGCGCAGCTACGCTGAGGTGCTATTGTCAAGTGCATCGATTTCCTCCGTTAGGACAGCCAGGCGCAGCAGCCGAGGTTCCAGGTAGAGCCGCGGAAGCCAGGCATGCCCCTCGAGGCCCCAGTCGCTACCCCAAGAGTTGCGGATCAGAATCACGGAGTCGCCATCGGCCAGGCCATGGCCAACGGCGACGACCGCGTGGCGGCGCGTTGGGTCTACGGTTTCACTTGGCGGTGGATTGACAACGCCACCGGCACGGGGCAAGTAGAAGGAATCCGATAGCGTCATCAAGATCAGCGCCGGAGAACCCTCCTCAAGAATCTCAATCACTTCCTGAAACTCCACGCCGCGCCGCGCGCCGCAGCGGCGAAAACGGCGTCCGATTTGTATTGGCGGCAACCAGGCGCTAAGGTCTGACGGAAGACTGGCGAGGTACGGCCAGTCGGTTTCGACGGGTTGTCCATCCTCCCGCAGTACATCGAGCATTGAGGCAAGGTCGGCTCCTTCGGTCGGCTTCCGACGCCCGCGACGCTGCGCGTGGTAGAAGGCGAATTCACACGAAAGCGGGATCCATCCGCCGCGCAGCGCAGCGTGGAAATCGCTCGCTGCAAACGCCAGGCAGGTCGGGCGCGTGCCTTGATCGCGCGACGCTCCAAAATGGCACCGCAGATCGCGCTCGACCGAGACCAGCATCAGGCCGCCTCGAGGCGATAACGGCGCTCGGCGCGGGACCACCCTTCCAATTCGGCTCCAGTCAGGTCGTAGTCCATGCTAAAAGCGGCTAAAGGCTTTGTGGGCTGCCAAGGCCTCCGCTCCGAAAGTCGGACCGCCCCCGTGTGCCGGCGGAGAGACTGGGTGATGATGCGCCGCGTCGTGGGTCCGCCCACGACCTCTTCCGAGTCGATGTCTTCGCGACCGTCGCTAACGACCTTGAAAGCGTCCCCCGGAGGCTCTTCCAATTCCCACAAGTACCCGGCCGCGCTGTGCTCGGGCAACCGCATGACAAAGTGATCCGAAGGACCGCCCTCAATTCGCATCCCGGCATCCCGCTCGGTCAGCAACCAAACGTCGCCAAAGTCGTCATGCGGTCGGAACTCTCCGAGTAGGGCCTGCTTGATTCTTCTTGGCTCGATATCTGCCATCCGGCTTGCAGCGGTCGGGGTCAGGATGTTGTATCTATGCAAAGTCCAGCATGCGGCCGTATAGCTGGTGCCTGTCCGCAATGCCAATTGATAAACAATTTCAGGCCGATGCAATGCCTCGTCGTCCCAGCCCTGCCGTTCGCAATGCCGACCAACCAGCCAGCGAGGCAAGAGGAACGCCGCAGCGAAGGCTTCGGCTTCAGTTTCTTGCGCATCGTCTTCGCGCCTCAGGTTGAAAGGGGTGCGGCTTATTACGGTTTCGTCATCGAAGCTCGGTTTGTGGCGCAATTGGTGGTGGCCGAGCTCATGGGCGGCCGTAAAGCGCTGAACATTCAGGGGCTGCTTCGTCGTCACCAGGATCCCGGGCGTCGGATCGCTAAGGTAGGAACCGAGTAATCCCTCCAAAGGCTTGAAGATGAGCGGCACACCGAGCCGGGCGATGGCGTCGAATACGTCGATCCGCCCGCTTTCATTCTCGGCGTAGGCTTGAAGGCCCAGGTTCCGATGCAAGCGGGCGGCGGCGAGCGTCGCCCTGCGGATCGCGCCTGCAACGTTTTTCACCGCCCGCCCTGTTTGGCCAATGACTTGACGCGCAGATACTCCGCGAAGCGACCGAGCTCTTCTCGATCCTTGACCGAGAGCTTCGCGGCCGCCCGAGCGAGATGGGTTACGTCGGCGGGCAGCGCAGCAGCACTCTCGTCTTCGTCTCCGGTGAAATAACTGACGGCTTGGCGGTAGAGGTCGGCAAGCTTTTTGAGCTCGAGTGCATCAATCCGACGCTGACCGCTTTCGATGTTCGTCAGCGCCGTCCGTGGCACCCTTAAATGGCGCGCCACTTCGTCCTGGGACAAACCAAGATATTCGCGAGCTTGGCGCAATTTCTCGCCCAACCTGCGGCGAGCGTTGCTGTCGCCCGTTGGGCCGGGCCTTGTGCTCTGTTTCATGTGCGCACTCCTCCGTGGTGGTGGTTGATCCACTCCTTTTCGACGCTGGCGGTCACGTCGTCGACCGCCTCCTGAATTGAACCGTAGCCGCCGGCCCGCACGACAGATTCGCCGACCTCGAACGGCAGAATCTCATCGAGAACGCAGAGAATCTCGATAACCGATAGGGAGTCGATCTCGACGTTTGCGGCGACTAGACTGCCGTCGTTCTTCGGTACCACCATGCCATTGCGCCGGGCTATCGCGCGAATCGAATCGATGAGTTCCCTTTTTAGGGCGCTCGCAACGTGGATCGCCGGATAGACTTGAATCCTCGTCGCGTGACCAGTCGTCCCTGCACCCATGACCACCTCGTGAAGATCGGACGTCAATCTAACATGTTATGTCCGAATTTCAAACCTAGATTGTCCGATTGTCTTTATCCGACCTTTTGCGTTGCTGTCGAGTCCGGTCGCCCTCGGCCAGACTCCCGCGTACTCGCTGAGGAACACCCTCTATTCGATAACCAAGGCAGACGGCCCACAGGGGGCTCGCGCCGGCTATGACAGCCAGGACAACGCGGTCGGCACCACGCAGCAGGGTGCGGCTGCTGCTTTCAAAGCCTTGCCGCTCAGCCAGGCCGTTGCCCAGAAGTGGGATTTTCTTGGACCGACCACGGGATCGGTCGTCGGCCTGGCCACCTTTACCGGGCGACCGACTGTGGTTTCCGGCCGCATCACTGGTTTGGCGATCTCGCCCAGTTGCAACGCGGATTCGTGCCCGCTGTTCGTCGCCGCGGCAGGCGGCGGGGTCTGGCGCACGAAGGACGGACTGTCCCGGACGCCGCAATGGACGTCGATCAGCCAAGGCATCCCGACCAACTCGTCCGGTTCGATCATCTTCGATCCGACCGACTCCTCGCATCGGACCCTGTACTTCGGAAGCGGCGAGGTCAACGGCTCGGAGGACTCGGAAGCGGGCCGCGGACTGTTCAAGTCGACGGACCTCGGCGACACCTGGGCCTTGGTCCCTGGCAGCTTCGCAGTGGCTGTCGATCGTGCCATTGCTGCGATCGCGGTCGACCCGGTCAACGCCAATCACCTGCTGATCGGCACCGGTGTGGCGCGCCACGGCACCGGAGGAACCGTTGGCGGGCGCTTCACGCCCCCCGGCGCACCGCAGATCGGGCTCTACGAGTCGGTCGACGGTGGCCAGACTTTCACCCTGGCTTTTTCCCAGCCCAGCGATGTCGTTAATCCGAATTCGGCGAACGGGAGCGACTTTTTCCGCGGCGGCGTTACAAAGATCGAGGCGTATCGGCGTGGAGAGGAGTCGGTGCAGGGTCCGACCCGGTTCTACTTCTCGATGATGGACTACGGCCTTTTCCGCTCCGCCACCGGCGGCGGTTACGAGCTGGTATTCGCGTCGGGCGGCGGCGGAACGCCCCTCGGGTCTCTCAATTCCCGTACCGAGTTTGATCTCGTACCGATGGAGGAGGGCCTGCGAATCTACGTTGGCGACGCCGACGCCGGTGGGGTGGCCAACTTCTATCGGACCGACAACGCCAACGTTCCGGCCAGCCAGTTGACCGGGGCTGCGGGCAATACCGGCTGGTTGCTGCTGACCGATCCGACCAGCGGAACGTCCGGCTTCGGCCTGTTCGATTTCTGCAATATCGGCGGCGCCAACCAGTGCTCGTATGACATGTTCGTCGCATCTCCCCGCGGCCGGCCCAGCACGGTCTGGGTCGGAGGGGCGATGCGGTACCCCGACATCTTTCGCGCAGTGACCCTGTCCAGCGGGCGCGCGGTGATGCGCTCGACCGACGCCGGCGCAAGCTTTACCGATATGACAAATGACTCCCTGGGACCGGTGCCCAACGGCATGCATCCGGACCAGCATGCGATCGTGTTCGCGCCGGAGCACCCGAACGTGGCGTTCATCGGCTCCGATGGCGGCCTGGTGCGAACCGACGGAAAATTCGTCGACACCTCGCAGACCTGCGGACCGGGCTTCCGCAATCTGACCGGCGCGGACCTTGCCAATTGCCAGCTCTGGCTCAGCTCGATTCCACGCGAGATCATCCCCCTGAACGACGGGCTCGCAACCCTACAGTACCGGGGCCTGTCGTTCGATCCGAGCGACCCACGCGGCACGCTGCTTGCAGGAACGCAGGACAACGGAAGCTGGGCTTTCGACGGCACCGCCTGGACTCAGGTGATCGGCGGCGATGGCGGCCAGTCCGGCTTCAACGCGTCGGGCAGCCGCATTCATACCTACACCGGAACCTTGGGGGACATCAACTTCCGCGGAAGCGATCCGTTCGGTTGGAATGTCTTCGATGTTCCAAACTTCCAGGCGCCGAGCAATGAGGCGTCCGGATTCTATTCGCCAATGATCCCCGACCGGCGAGCCTCGGGCACCTGGTTCATCGGACAGCAGCATGTCTGGAGGACCACGGATGACCTCGGGGGCCAGGCCTACATGGAGCTGCACTGCAACGAGGTCTTCGGCGACCTTGCCCAGCCCTGCGGGGACTGGGAGGCTCTGGGTGGCCCAGGTGGAGCCGGCAACGCGGGCGACCTTGTCAGCGCGCAGTACGGCACCGACAAGGGCGGCTCGTGGGTTTCATCGATTGCGCAGGGCGACGCCAACGCGCGCGAGGCCGCTGAACGCTCGCCGTTGTGGGTGGGAACGCGCCGCGGGCGGGTGTTCGTCTCGACCAACGCCGACGCAGCTGATCCGAACAGCGTCGTGTTCACCCGCATCGACACCTCGAGCCAGCCCCGGCGCTTCGTCAGCTCCATCGCCGTCGATCCCAGGCGCCCGACGCGCGCGTTCGTGTCGTTCTCGGGGTACAACGCCTATACGCCGGCCACACTCGGGCACGTGTTCGAGGTGCGCTACCACCGGGAATCGCGAACCGCGACGTGGACCGACATCAGCGCCAACTTGGGCGATCAGCCGATTACGTGGCTAGCCTTCGATCCGGAGACCGGCAATCTGTTTGCTGCGACGGATTTCGGCGTGGTGGTTCGCACCGGCGGCGCAACGACGTGGAGCGTTGCGGGTTCCGGACTTCCGCCCGTTGCGGTTTACGAGCTGGCGATCGATTCGGCATCGCGCACGCTGTACGCCCCCACGCACGGGCGCGGGGTTTATCGGCTGGATCTGTGAGCGGGGCTGCGCGCGCGTGAAGCGCCCGTAGCGACAGGAGGCTGGGCACCGTGCGCCGTTGACGCACCGTGCCCGCCTCGCGACTTTGCGGGTTCGGCGTCCGTTCCTAGTTATCGCGGCCGGGAACTCCGGGTTCGTCGGCCTGCGGCCTGTCATTGTCTTTGCCGTGCTGTACGCAGACCTCGGGACGGTGCCGGCAAAGCTCCATCCTTCTCCGGATGAGGTCGCGGTTGTCCGGTGTCCCAGCGGGCAGTGGCGCAACGCTCGAATCGGCCGGCTTGCCTAACGATGGCGCTTCGGTGCCATCGGGTTTCGCGCTCCCCGCCGACTGCGACGGCGGGTCCGCAGCGCGGTTCTCGCCTTGATTCGTCGGCGTGCCGGGTGGCTGCAACGTGCCGGCGATACCGGGCAACAGTGAAAAGCCCAACAAAACGGTCCAGATTGGGAGCGCAGCCCACCGGATGAGAACATTTTTGATCGTCAACATTCGAGCCCCCGGGGCGAGATGAGTGCAAGATCTTTGATAGTTAACGTTCGAAGCCCGCAGCTGGGGTTAATGGAAGACCTCGTTGGGCACCCCGCGTTCACGGCGCAGAACAGCGCAAGTAGATCGCGGAAATGAAGTGCCTAAGTCTTTGATTCTATTCATTTCAACGTAGGATTCGCAATCAGTGGGTGCCTTGAGTTAACCGAATCAGCAAAAGTAGCCGGTAACAGGGAGACAAAAACGATGGCTGTGCATGGGTTGGAGATGGGAAAGGAGGCCCAATTGCGCAGCCGCCTGGTGATTGTCGGCTTCGGTTCAGTCGGCCAAGGCGCGCTGCCCCTGATTCTGCGGCACATCACGCTCGATCCAAATCATATAACGATCATCGCCGCGGAGGAGCAGGGGTGCGAATGGGCACGGCGCTGCGGTGTTGCCGACTTTCGCGTGCACGCGCTCGATCCATTCAATTTCCGGATGCTTCTCGAGCCTCTTCTCTGCAATGACTCGTTTTTGCTCAATGTGTCGGTTGACGTCTCATCGGCTGCGCTAATTGAACTGTGTCACGAACTCGGCGCTCGCTACCTCGATTCGTGCATCGAGCCATGGGCCGGTGGCTACACCGATATACGGCTGTCCCCCGCCGAAAGGTCCAATTACAACCTGCGCGAGCAGGTGCTGGCAATCAATCGCCGTTCCTGGCGCCAGCGGCCAACGGCTCTCGTTACGCACGGCGTCAATCCGGGACTGATATCCCACTTCACCAAGCATGCGCTACTCGACATGGCGCGCGACCTTGGCCGTGCTGTGACGAAGCCGAAAGCCCGCTCAGAATGGGCGCGTCTGGCGATGGAACTAGGGGTCAAGGTAATCCATATTGCCGAGCGCGATTCGCAGATCTGCGACGAGCCCAAGCGGCACGATGAATTTGTCAATACCTGGTCGGTCGAGGCGTTCGTCAGCGAAGGAAGTCAGCCCGCAGAGCTGGGCTGGGGTACGCACGAAAAATCTCTTCCCTTGGGGGGAAAAACACATGCGAAAGGCGCTCACGCAGCGATCTACCTTGATCGGCCTGGGGTCTCGGTTTGGGTCAGGAGCTGGACGCCGCTCGAAGGTCCTTTTCACGGACTCCTGATCACCCACGCCGAATCGATCTCGATCGCCGAATTTCTGACGGTGCTCGAGGGCGATGTAGTGATCTATCGGCCGACAGTCCACTATTCCTACCATCCGTGCGACGATGCCATTTTGTCAGTGCATGAATTTACCGGCAGGGGTTTGCGCCTGCAATCTCATCGGCGCGTAATCAAAGAGAAACTTACGGCGGGCATGGACGAGCTCGGGGTGTTGCTTTGTGGCAACCCTGCCGGCGTTTATTGGTATGGTTCCCGGCTGACAATCGCTCAGGCTCGCAAGTTGGCGCCGTTCAATAACGCGACGACGCTGCAGACGGCTGCCGGCATTCTCGCCGGGATGGTTTGGGTTCTGGAGCACGATGGTTGTGGCGTAGTCGAACCTGAGGACGCAGATTTCGAACGTGCACTCGTCTTGGCTCGTCCGTACCTGGGTGAAATGGTTGGCGTTTGGGGCGATTGGACGCCGCTGGAGGCGAGAAGTCCCTTGTTTGCCGAGCCGGGGGATCTCGACGATCCGTGGCAATTTACGAACATCCTCGTACGCTGATCGGGCAAGTCATACATCGATCTAGCCCCACTTGATCGTGGAACGAAAAATGAAATTGACTCGCCTTCCCTGATCAATCATGATTGATTGGGGTTAACACTCTGCCACTGCTCATGCAGACTTTCCGGCAATGCGATTCGTTGTCGACGCGCTGGCTGCTTATTCAATGCCGCCGATGTAGTTCCTTTTCAGGAGAATTCTCGTGGCCCGAACAAGCCTTCTGACCAGCCTCCAGCAGTTGTATCGGGAATTCGGCGCGGCCGAGAAGACTGGACGCTCGGTCGTACAAGTTCAGCAGGAACGCATTCGCCGTGATGCGGCGCGGCGAGAACTGATAAAAGCCGGAGGCGCGTCTCTGGCCTTTGCGATGATCGCGCCTCCCGCGAGGGTTTTTGCGGGCACTGCTCCGAGGATAGCGATCGTGGGTGGGGGAATCGCTGGGCTCAACGCGGCCCTCACGCTGCAGGACGCCGGCTACAGCTCGACGATTTATGAAGCCTCAGGGCGTGTCGGCGGGCGCATGCATTCGGACACCAGTTCCTGGGTAAATGGCCAAGTGAGCGAACACTGCGGAGAACTTATCGATAGCAGACACAAGGTGATTCTTTCCCTGGCCAAGCGGTTCGGCCTCGCTGTGGACGATATCGCAGCTGCCGAACCGCTTCAATCCACCGAGACGTATTATTTCTTCAAGCAGTATTACACGCGAAGCCAGGCCAATGTGGATTTCAATTCCGTCTACAACGCAGTGAAGAAAGACCTGACCGCTGCCAGCTTTCCAACCCTCTACAACAGCTACAACTCGTCAGGATATGGCCTGGATCATCTGAGCGTATACGACTGGATTGAGTCTCGAGTTCCCGGCGGCCACCGACTCAGCATGGGTCAACTTCTTGATGCTGCCTACAATATCGAATACGGTGCTGAAACCAACGTTCAGAGTTCCTTGAACCTTATTTACTTGCTGGCTTATCAGCCAATCCCCGGCAACTTTCGCATATTTGGACGATCCGACGAGCGGTACCACATACGCGGCGGAAATGAGCAGTTGCCCAAGGCGATCGCCTCCTCGCTGCAGAAGACGAGCCCAGCAGTAACGATCGACCTTAATACTTCATTGACGGCAATCGCGAAAAACGGCGACGGGAGCTACACGCTTTCGTTCACGTCGGGACGTTCGAGCTTTGATGTCGTGGCAGATCGGGTCATCATGGCCATTCCATTTTCAGTGCTACGTAATCTTGACTATTCCCTCGCGGGCTTTAACGGGGTAAAAGTGACCGGCATTCAACAACTGGGCTACGGCACAAATAGCAAGCTGCACCTCCAATTCGATACCCGACTGTGGAATGGTTCCGGGCCTTGGGGCATTAGCACCGGGACGACTTATGCGGACACCGGCTATCAAAACACTTGGGATGTCAGCCGCGCCCAAGACGGTGGAACCGGCATCCTTGTGGATTACACCGGAGGCAACATTGGCGCGTCCTTCACCGGAGATCCGAACGATCCTTCCGTGGTTCAGAAGTATGCGACGAGTTTCCTGAGACAGCTTGAACCCATATTTCCTGGCATTACGAAACACTGGAACGGGAGGGCAACGCTGGACTTTCCAGCCGGAAATCCGTATTTGCTGGGGTCTTACTCGTATTGGAAGGTCGGGCAATACACCCTCTTTAGTGGGTCAGAGAGCGAACGCTCGGCGAAGTGTCACTTTGCTGGCGAGCATTGCTCGATCAACTTTCAAGGCTTTATGGAGGGCGGAGCACAAGAGGGAGCGCGTGCCGCGGGCGAAATCCTCAGCGACTACAAAGCTGGAGTCTTTCCTTGATCGATTTTCAGACGTCGCGGAGGTCTGCGCGAAGCGGAAGTCGGGGAAGGTTGCTTCCAGCGAGACCTCCAGGTCGCGTCCACTGAATCCGGAATTCCGCATTGTTGTGGCACGCAGGTGGGGGAATTGAGCCGGGCGAACTTATCGCAAGAGGAAAATACCCGTTCCTTCCATTCGGGCTTCTCGGATGGGCAAGGCGCCAAGGGTACGAATCATTGCGATCCCGAAGGTCTGCGGCGTGGCATAGGGCAGCGCCAACTGGGCATGATTGCCATCGGGGGCGCGATCGGCACCGGGTTGTTCTTCGCCAGCGGCGCCGCGATTTCGCAGGCAGGTCCGGGTGGCGCATTGCTGGCCTACTCGCTGATGGGCCTGGCGGTGTACTGCATGATGCAGTCCTTGGGCGAGATGGCGACGCAGTTGCCCATACCCGGCGCGTTCGAAGCCTACGCAGAGCGTTTTATCGATCCTTCGCTCGGTTTTGCCTTCGGCTGGAACTACTGGTTCAGCTGGGGCATTACCCTGGCGGCGGAGTTCGTCGCCGGCGCCCTGATCGTTCAATTCTGGTTTCCCGGCACCAACACGACTGTTTGGGCGATGGGGTTCTTCGCGTTGCTGATGACCCTGAACCTGCTGTCCGTCAAGGCGTATGCCGAGGCCGAGTACTGGTTCTCCGGCATCAAGGTTGTGACGGTCATCATCTTCATCGCGGTGGGCGCGTTGATGATCTTCGGATTGCTGGGAGGCCGGGCGGTCGGGTTCCAGAACTGGGCGCTCACAAGTCCGCAGACGGGGCTGCGTGCGCCCTTCGTGGGAGGCCTGCCCGCCGTGTTGCTCGTGTTTCTTGTCGCCGGCTTCTCCTTCCAGGGCACGGAAGGCGTGGGCCTGGCTGCGGCCGAGACAACGGATCCGGGCAAGTGCGTGCCGATCGCGATCCGAAATGTTTTCTGGCGCATCCTGATGTTCTATATAGGCTCGATTTTCGTAGCCGGCACGCTGATACCGTTCACCGACCCGAACCTTCTGCACGGCGAGGAGAGCATCGCCTTCTCGCCCTTCACGATCGTCTTCCAGCGCATTCCGAAATTCGGCTTTTACGCGGCCAACGTGATGAATTTCGTCATCCTCTCGTCCGTTCTGTCCTGTGGGAATTCCTCCTTGTATGTGTCGTCGCGCATGCTGTATGCGATGTCGCTCAGCGGCAAGGCCCCCGGGTGGTTCGGCAAGGTGAACCGGCACCAGGTGCCGGTGGCGGCGGTGTGGGCAACCGGCCTCGTGGGTGCTCTGGCCTTCCTCTCCAATGCCGTCGGCGGCCAGAAGATCTACCAAGTGCTGTACAACTTCTCGAGCCTAACGGGTTTCCTGATCTGGCTCGGTATCGCGCTGTGTCATTTGCGATTTCGCAAGGCCTGGGTGGCCCAGGGGCGGCGCACGGAAGAGCTGAAGTTCCGCTCGCGCTTCTATCCATTCGGTCCCTGGATCGCGGTGGCTCTGTTCCTGATCGTCCTGTTTGGCGCCAATATCGACATCTTCTTGCAGCCGGTTTTCTCCTGGTTCGATTTCATCAGCGGCTACGGGGTTGTTCCGTTTTTCTTGATGCTTTATCTCGGCCACAAACTCGTGAAAAAGACGCGCGTGGTTCCTTTACGTGAGTGCAATCTCGATCCGGATTGAGTGCGTCCGAAAGGGTCAGCAACGGCCGGCGGCGCCTGCCGGCCAGGGTGAGCGGTGCACCCGCACGGAAAGTGTCCTGAACAATATCAACACGGATAGAGAGGCTCGGGGTAGCGTTGCAACGGCACTTGACTAAGCCGCCGCCTCAGAGATCGATTACTACGCTGCCATGCCAGAGATGCAAACGCCGGGGTTTCTTCCTTGCGCACATTGCGGCGGCACCGGCACGTGTCGGAACGGTAACGCGGGCGATAGCTGCGCAGTCTGTATTAAGAAGAACAGGATAGAAAGTGAGACGTCGACCGGGCTTGTTTGCAGCGTCTGTCGCGGTTACGGAGCGGTAGAGCCCAGGACGGCGCGCCTGCGCAATCTCATTGCCCCGGTTTTTGCTTTGCTGATTGTCTACACCGCTTTGGGCCTGGCGTGGTTCTTCGCGGGCGCTGATCACTTCACCGAAGTTCTGGCCTTCGCCGCCACGCTCATCGGGAGCATCACGGGCTACTACTTCGGTGGGCGCAATAGATAGCAACGCCGCCCCTGTCTCGTGCGCGATTGTCTGTCTGAATTGGAGGACCTGCGCATGGCCGTTTATCTTTGCCACGAACAGCCCGATCTGTTCGAACACGAGACACAGATAATCGACAGCCGACCGGGTGCCGTGCGCTTGGCAAGATCGGCGCTCCATCCGGGCGGTGGCGGTCAGGAGTCGGACCACGCCATCCTCGAGTACGGAGGCGGCCAGTGCCGCATCATTGACGTGCGCGACGAAGACGGACTCTACTGGCACATGCTGGATAGCGAAGCGCTGGTACCAACCGGCGCCGCGCGCGTTAAGGTCGATGCCGGTCGACGGTCCGTCCTCGCTCAGCTGCATACAGCCACGCACATCATGAACGCCCTGGTGTTTCGAAGGTTCGAGGGCGCGCTCGTTACCGGCGCACAGATCAACGGCGATGGCACCGCGCGTATGGATTTCGACCTGCCCGATGTGGACAACAACCTTCTGCGCGCAATCGAACCCGAGATCAATGACGTGATCCGCCAGGCCATGCCTGTGCGGGCGGTCTACATACCAACAAACGAAGCTCAGGCCACGCCAGGGCTGCTGCGCTCCCTGTCAGTGACACCGCCACCGACGCCAGATGGCCGCTACCGAATCGTCGAGATCGGCGACTTGGATCGGCAGGCATGCGGGGGCACCCATCTGTCCAACACCGGTGAATCACGGCCCATTCGCCTGGTCAAGATAGAAAACAAGGGACGGCGCAACCGGCGGATTCGAATTGCCCTGGGCTAGGGCAAAGGCGCCGTTCATTGGCGCAGGTTCGAGAGACACAGTTCCGATGAGCGTCATGGATTGCACGAACGCTTCTCTGGCCTGTGGCGCGACCTCGATTGGAGCAGTTCGATGAACAATGCTGCCAGCATCTGGCCCGATCTTTCGTATCCGGCTTGGCGCGACACCGCCGCAACTTTGCAGCTCTGGACCCAAATTGTCGGCAAGGTTCGGCTGGTGCTGAGCCCGTGGATCAACCACGGCTGGCACGTACCGCTCTATGTGACGGCGCGCGGCCTGACCACCTCACCGATTCCGGTCGGTAACGAAGTCCTGGATATCGAGTTCGATTTCCTGAGGCACCACCTGATTGCCCGTATCAGCCGGGGTGAGGAACGCAAGCTTCCGCTCGAGGCGCAAAGTGTCGCCGACTTCTATCGTGGGGTCATGGATCTCCTTAGCGCCATCGGTGTCGCCGCTGCAATAAACGAGATGCCGAACGAGGTGGACAGTCCGATTCCCTTTTCGATTGATCAAGTGCACCGTTCTTATGATGCCGAGGCGGCCCACGCGTTCTGGCGAGCGCTGGTGCAGGCAGATCGCATCTTCAAGCTCTTCCGTAGCGGCTTTGTCGGCAAAGTGAGTCCCGTTCATTTCTTCTGGGGTAGTTTCGACCTTGCGGTCACACGTTTCTCCGGGCGGAGGGCTCCGCGCCATCGGGGCGGCATACGCGGTCTGCCGGACGCGGTTACGCGTGAGGCCTATTCGCATGAGGTGAGCAGCGCCGGCTTCTGGCCGGGTAACGATGCTTTCCCGCGCGCAGCTTTCTTCTCCTATGCGTATCCCGAACCGGCGGGCTTCCGTGATCGACCCGTACCACCGGGCGCTTACTTTGACACAAACCTGGGAGAGTTCATCCTGCCGTACGACACACTCCGTGCTGCCGGCGACCCCGACGCCTTGCTGCTCAAGTTCCTGTCGAGCACCTATGAAGCAGCCGCCGAGACCGCAGGCTGGGATCGTGCGGCGCTCGAATGCGAGATGGGTGTTCCGGGGCGCGTGCGTCGGTTATGAGCCGCACGACCCTCCCGGACGAGAAAGAAGCAACGTGAGGAGAGCAACCCGTAACTTCAGCGAACGCCTCCTCGGCGGAATGGGATGGGCATGCCTGCAGCGCTGGATCTGAACTTCGCCGGTTGTTGCACCCTGTACATTTACCCAGCAAATTGTCGAAATACTGGGTAATCAGGCGCTCGCCGATATACTTACCCAATAAATCGTATAAACGTTGGGTAACCATGGCCGCTCTGTTTGCGAAGCACGGGCTGTCCTTCCAAACGCAGTACGCCGAGGTGCGGGAGCGCGCACGCGCTGCCGGTCGCCTCCTGCCTGGAACCCCGGGCACGCTCGTGCTGCGCGAGGGCACTGGCTATTCGTATTGGTACCGCGTTTATTACTTTCCCCCGGGAAAACAAAGGGAGGATCTTGTCGGCAAGGCTGGGGACGATGCCGTCCTGCATGCCATGCGGGAGCAGATCCAGTTCTCCGAGTGGGTCTCTCGCCAGGTGCCGACGCTTCGAAAGCTTGGCTTCCAGGTCGCCGACAAGCTCACGGCCCGAGTGTTGCTCGAGTTGCACAACGAGGGCGCATTCCAGGCTGGCCTGGTGCTCGTTGGAACGTTGGCTTACATGTCGTGGCTGAACGAACTAGGCGCTGTTGCCGTCAGCGCTCGCACGATGGACGTCGACGTAGCCCGAAAGCACCACCTAGCGATTGGTGCACCGGTGTCGTTCCTGGCAACCCTGAAATCGACCGGGTTGCCCTTTTCCGCCGTGGCTGGATTCACGCCTTCGGAGCCGGCGACGTCGGTGAAACTGCCAGGCATCGAAGGCTTGCGCGTTGACCTGCTTGTACCGGGTAAGGAGATCGGTGCTGCGGTTCCCGTACCAGAGCTCGAATGGGCGGCGCAGGCGATGCCGTACTACGACTACCTCCTTGAGGCCCCGGTGGACGCCGCGGTGCTCGCCGGATGGCAGTGCATCCCCGTGCGAATCCCGCAGGCTGCGCGGATGGTGTGGCACAAGCTGTATTCAAGCGCCAGCCGCCGCGAGGCCACCAAGCGGGCGAAGGACTTTCACCAAGCCACCGTCCTTGCCGCGGTGATCGCGGAGAGCGAACCGGTCGCCCTTCGCCATGCCTTTGAGGCAGCGCCCAAGGGCATGATCACTTCGATTCGCGCTCTGCTTCCGCGGCTGATGGCCGCGCTCAAGGACTACCCGGATGTGGCCGCCGCGTTCGAGTCGTCTCTCCGAGGGCCTCGGCGAGGAACAAAGTCCAGTCGTACCGCGCGGGCGCGGCGTCGATAGACGTGCTGCGTGCTGCATCCCGACGATGTTTGGATTAGTTCGCGGGCTCGCTCGACGCGCTTCAGCGACGAGGACCTGGCACTGGCGCCGGTGCACTCGCTGCACAATGCGCGTTGGTGGGCCGATGCCCTGGCCGGCTTCGACTTCAGCCGCGAGGACCGCAACAACGCGGACCGCTTCAACCGTGTGCTATGGCAGGGCCTGATGGGCGACAAGCCCTACCCGACGGTTCGCAGCGGTTCTAACACTGTCTCGACTTGGCGCGACTGGGCCGGGCCGTACGCCGGAGAAGCGCCGCCGCAGGGCGGCGCTTCTCTATTTTTTAGATCGTGCAGACGGCGGCATGCTAAGACGTTACCCCTTCACCTTCAAGGTCGCCTCGTTCGCCGCGATGAACGCCCGGATGGCGTCGGACATATCGAGGAGCTTCAGCCACTGTTCCTTGTATAAGGTTATCGGGAAACGTCCCATTCCATAGACCGAGAGGCCGCCCTTCTCGCTGACTTTCATGGTGATACCGGTAGCAGCCCCCTTTTTGAGCGCAGCGTTCTCGTTTCGCAGGCGCTCCAGTTCCTTCTTCACATCATCGTCAGACATTGTGACCCCCTGAAAATCGTCACCGCTGCGAATCATTGCTGACCAATGCTTGTCAAAGTCAATGCCGTGTCTCTCGGTAGTCTCAACATTGTTGTCTAGCCACCCTTCAGACTCTCGCCGATTAGCGAAAGCAAGCGTGCCTGTTCTTGGGTCGTTGTGGCCCGTACTCTCGTGAAGTCAGCGTGATTCAATTTTACGTCGGCGTAAATTCCAGAAGGGTCTTCGTGGAAATGCAGATACGCCTGTGACTTCCGATAGAAGCAACCGGGTGTGCGTTCAGCCAGTGAAGAGTGTTCTCGGATCTTCTTAAGCAGAGGCGCAAGTGCTGCGAGCGCCTGTCGGCCGGCGTGCTTCACGTCATAAGCTTTCAAGGTCACCGCAGCAATTTTCTTTGTCGAGCATCACGTTACTCGGTCGCCTACCTCCGCTTCTGGCCATCAGTGAAGTCGCCCCATATCCGCGCTCTAGGTTCCGGGCTGACCAGGCTGCGTAGCTTAGCGCCCGTCGTAAGCGTCAGACCAAGCGGCTCCAGCCCAAGGGCGGGCTCTGGATCGGCAACGGCGTGCAGAATTTGGCCGGCGGTCTCTCGCTTGCGCCCATCGCGCGCCAATCATCCGCGGGCCTCACGAATCCCCGATCCTGGATCGGGTGATCGGGCTCAGGTGATCCTGGCGACGCCCAGGCCCCTACGCCGCACAACGGGAGGCAGGATCACGCCTGCGGCCTGGTCGCTTTGCCGTCAGCGACTCCTCGCGCGGACCCTTCTCTGTAATACCACGCGTCAGGGTCAGTTACACCAGAAGGCAGGGACGGCTTGCTTGGCACGCTGGTAGTTGCGCCAGTCACGCTCTGGTAGCCGTCCTTATAGCCCATGCTCCAGGGGTCTTCGAAGAGGTCTCTAGCTTGCATGCGTCCTCCATGCTGATGAGCGAGTAAATCGGGCAAGGCTTGCAGAGTCTCGCGTCTTCCCAGCAGCGGGCATCCATCTCTAAGCGACGGTTTTAACCTCTTTTCTCGCGATTTTTCACGCAGTTGTGCGGACCGGGGCTGGAAGCGCAGAATGCCTTCAAGGCGACGCGGGGCGGCCCGCGCGGTCGTCGGACAGCGGCTCCCCGGCGCCGCCGCAGCGGATGAAGGACCTTGTTCCCGAGTCCGTCAGTGCCTGCGGTCGCATCCGGCGATAAAGGGGGTCGTATGTTCAAGTCGATACTCATCCCGACCGACGGTTCAAATCTGTCCGATAAGGCAGTGCATCAGGGGCTTCAACTGGCCCGAGCGCTTGGCAGCAAAGCCGTGGCGTTGCACGTGACTGCCCCGTTTCATGTGCTGGCGGCCACACCGGCAGCCATCACTGCCACGCGTGAACAGTGCGAGCAAAACGCCGCGACGTTCAACAAGGAAGTCTTCGATCGGGTCGCCGCCACGGCCCGTGAACTGGGCGTGCCCTGCACCTGCGTGTCGCGCACGGGCGAACACGTATGGCAGGAGATCATCATGGGCGCGGAAGCCAATGGCTGCGATGCGATTTGCATGGCTTCTCACGGACGCCGCGGTTTGGTGGGCATGATGCTGGGAAGCGAAACCGCCAAGGTGCTGACTCACACCAAGATCCCGGTGGTTGTCGTGCGTTGACGTCAGCCTTTGCAGTGCTGATTGCGATTCACGTCGCCGGGGCGCTGAAGCAGGCCCAAGCTCACGCACTACTGACTCTTCGCGGGCTCACCAGGAAGGACAGCAGCCACACCGTCCGGGTTGATAGAGCTCTTGCACGACGGCGGGTGGCGCTTCGAGCGGTTTATCGAGGTCCGCGGTCGGGGCGAGCAGGAAGTGCAGAAACGTGAAAGGTGCAGCGTCTTTCGCTTTCAGGGTCGCTGGTAAAGGATCCCGTTGGGCGAAGAGACGCGGCTGCTTATAGTCATTATGGAATGGATTAGAAGCCTACTAAGATGGCGCCTCGTGATGCGCGCATTTCATATCCGCTGCGGCCCCCGCCGTCACCTCGCGTGGCTGCTGTCGGTCGCACTGCTGTTGCCGATCGCGCAGACCGCTGCGACGTGGCACGTGCTATCGGTGGCATGCGTGGATCGGGGCGATGTGCATGGCAAGCCCTTGTCGCACCCGTTGCGCTGCGATTTCTGCCTGACGGTCGCTGGCCTGGGCAGCGGCGCGGCGACCGGTGCGCCGGCCCCGTCGGCGCATCCGGTGGCGCTGCACGAGTCGCCGGCATCCGTTTCAAGCCGCATCGTGTCTGCGTTGCCCGCATGGGCCTACCGTAGCCGCGCCCCGCCCTTCGCTCAGTTCTGAACGCTGTCTCCGCGGCGCCGGCCTGCACCTCTGGCCAGGCCGGCGCAATCCAACCTAGTTGCCCGGAGCGAGAATCCATGCACAAGCTGTTGCCGACGGGCTTTGCGCTCGCGTTGGCCACGCCACTTGGCGCCGTGGCCGAACCGCCTTCCGACGTCCAGGCGTTGCGACAGGAGATCCAGGCGATCCGCGCCGAGTACGAGGCGCGCCTGAATGCGCTCGAGCAGCGCCTTCGGGCGGCCGAAGCGGCGGCAGCGACGCCCGCTCCAGCGGCGCCGAGTTCGCCTCCGGTCGCCGCCACCTCAGCGGGCGGCGGACCGAACGCCTTTAACCCCGCCGTCTCTCTGATCCTGTCGGGCCTGTACACGCGCACCTCGCAGGACCCGGCCAATTACGCGATCAGCGGGGTCCAGTTGCCCAGCAGCGTATCGATCGGCCCCGCGACACGCGGATTCAGTCTTTCGGAGTCCGAGCTTGGGTTGGCCGCCAGCGTCGATCCGTGGTTCCGCGGCGCAGCCAACATCGCCGTCGCACCCGACAACACGGTCTCGGTTGAGGAGGCTTACATCCAGACCACCTCGCTCGGGCACGGCTTCTCGCTGAAGGCGGGTCGCTTCTTCTCGAGCATCGGTTATCTGAATCCGCAGCACAGCCACACCTGGGACTTCGTCGACAACCCGCTCGCCTATCAAGCCTTTCTGGGTACGCAATACGGAGACGATGGGGTACAACTGGCCTGGATCGCGCCCACCGACCAGTACATCGAGCTGGGCGTCGAGCTGGGTCGCGGCCGCAGTTTCCCGGGCACCGACACGGGTCGCAACGGTCCGGGGATGGTCGCGCTGATCGTGCACACCGGCGGCGACGTCGGCGACAGCAACAGCTGGCGCGCCGGGCTGTCGACGCTGGACGCGAAGGCCGACGATCAGAGCCTGGTGGCGACCAACAGCTCCGGCCGCACAGTCACCAACGCCTTCAGTGGCAGCACCCGGGTCTGGGTCGCCGATGCGATCTGGAAATGGGCGCCGCACGGCAATGCCGTGTACACGAACTTCAAACTGCAAGGGGAGTTTTTGCGCAGCATCCGCAGTGGCACACTGGACTACGACGTCGCCGGCATCGACCAGGCCGGCGCGTACCGGGCGCTCCAATCCGGCTGGTACTTGCAGGGCGTCTACCAGCCGATCCGCTACTGGCGTGTGGGCCTGCGCACCGAACAGGTGAGCCCAGGCACCCCGGACTACGGGTTGAATGCGACCTTGCTCCCGCGCATCGATTACAGGCCGCACAAGAACTCGCTGATGATCGACTACAGCCCGAGCGAGTTTTCCCGCGTGCGCCTGCAGTTCGCACACGATGCCGCCCACGAGAGCTTCCAGGACAACCAGTTCTTTGTGCAATACCAGATGAGCCTGGGCGCCCACGGCGCGCATACCTTCTGAACACTCTACCGTCCAGGAAGCCAACCTGATGAAACGCGCATGGTTCACCGCTCTGAGCGCGATTGCGCTGGCTCTGCCGGCATGGCCGGCCCACGCGGGGCTTCGCATCCTTGCCTGCGAGCCGGAATGGGGCGCACTGGCCGGGGCTCTTGGAGGTGACCTGGTGGACGTTGCGGTCGCCACCAGCGCGCTGCAGGATCCGCACCAGATCCAAGCCAAGCCGAGCCTGATCGCGCGCATGCGCAGCGCCGACCTCGTCGTCTGCACCGGCGCCGAATTGGAAATCGGGTGGCTGCCCGTGCTGCTGCAACAGTCGGGCAACGAGAAGGTTCAACCCGGCCAGCCCGGAAACTTCGCGGCGGCCGATTACGTGCGCAAGCTGGAAGTGCCGGGCCAGGTCGATCGTTCTCAGGGCGACGTGCATGCATCGGGCAATCCTCACATCCAGACCGATCCGCGCAACATCGCCCTGGTGGCCGCCGCGCTCGGGGCTCGTCTGCAGCAGGTGGATCCGGCGAACGCGAGGCAGTACGCTCAACTCCAGGCCGACTTCATGCAGAGGTGGCGCGACGCGATCGCCCGCTGGACCGCACAAGGAGCGCTGCTCAAGAGCGTTCCAGTGGTCTCCCAGCACAAGGCTTTCTCCTACCTGTACGACTGGCTCGGCATGAAGGAAGTGGCCGTGCTCGAACCCAAGCCCGGCGTGGAGCCAAGCGCTTCTCACCTGGAGCAGGTGCTGGCTACGCTAAAGGGAACGCGGGTGCGCATGGTGCTGTACGCCGCCTACCTGGATCCACGGCCATCCGAATGGCTCAGCAGCCACGCCGCGATTCCGGCGGTGAAGCTGCCATTCACGGTGGGCGGAACCGAAGGCGCCAAAGACTTGTTCGGTCTTTTCGACGACACGCTGGCCCGATTGCTGGCCGCGGAGGCTCAGAAATGAACTGGAGCGCGCTCGAGTGGGGCATTCTTGGCCCCGCGATGATCGCTGGGCTCCTGGTGCTCGCGACCCACGTGCCGTTGGGCACTCAAGTGCTGGACCGCGGCATTGTGTTCATCGATCTGGCGATTGCGCAGATCGCTGGGCTCGGCGTGATTGCCGCTGATGCGCTGGGAGTGCCCGAGGGCGGCGTCGGAGTGCAGTTGGCGGCGCTGTGCGCGGCTCAGCTTGGCGCGCTGTTGCTGACCTGGTCCGAGCGTCGCATGCCGCAGCAACAGGAAGCGCTGATCGGCGTGATGTTCATCCTGGCAGCGTGCGCAGGCATCCTGCTGCTGGCCAGCAATCCGCACGGCGGCGAGCACCTGCAGAATCTGCTGGTCGGGCAGATCCTATGGGTCAGTACCAAACAGCTGATCTGGCTGGCGGTGGTCACCGTGCCGCTGCTGGTGGCGCTGCGGCTGGGCTGGGTGCTGCGGCTCGGCCGCTTCGGCTTTTACGGCGCCTTCGCGCTGGCAATTACTGCCTCGGTGCAGCTGGTCGGCGTCTACCTGGTGTTCTCGAGCCTGATCATCCCCGCGCTGGCGACGCGCGCGCTTCGCGGACCGAGGCGCACCCTCACAGGCTACGCGCTGGGAGCGGCCGGCTACGCGTTCGGGCTGGCGCTGTCGGCGCTCTTCGACCTTCCTTCGGGCGCCGTGATCGTCTGGACCCTGGCCGTATGCGCGATGCTCGGAGCGCTGGTGCTGCGTCGTTCAACCCACGCTCGTTCCTGAGGCGAGCCAGGCAAGGCGCGCCGCCCAAAGCACAACCCAACCCACCGCCGGCGTCATCTTCAATGGCGCGACCGCGGCAAGCCAGTGCCATGCCACCAGTGGCCTTTCGATAGGGCGACGGTTCGTGCTGCCGCACCCCAAGTCCCTGAGGATGCCCGCGACGTGGAAGCGCACGCATCGATCGCCCAGCATCGCGAGCAGGTGAAGGAGGACACGGCCAAGGCGGAAGCGGGCAAGGGTTGGCATTTCGATATCCTGGGAAGCGGTCGGTGACGAGGGCGGCTGCGCTGACGACCGTGGTCGGACGGGCTCGCCCACGCGAGCCCATCCATGTCGGTCGCCAGGTCCGCCCGGTGGATGCGCGCGAGGCTGATCGGATGCATCATCCTCCGCGGTACCGCGCATCCGGAGTAACAAAGGCGCGAACATTCTGAGCACCTTGCGGATGCAATTCCGACCAGGTGTCGCCGCCTTCACTGGCGGGAACCGGAAAGCCCTGCGGGCTGGTCATTGGCGCGCTGGTTGCGATCGCGGGCGGCCGGGCCGAACCTGCAACGGATTGCGGTTGCAGCGCCGACCAGGTGTCGCCGCCTTCGCTGGCTGGAATCGAAGCGCTCTGCGGGCTGGGCGATGACGCGGCGGTTGCGATCGCGAGCGACCCGGTCGAACGTGCGACGGATTGCGGTTGCAGTTCCGACCAGGTGTCGCCGCCTTCACTGGCGGCAAACGCGGCGTGCGAGCACAGAGCGGCAAACGCTGCCGCCATTACAAGATGCGTCTTCATGAAAGGCTCCTTTGTCTGGGTTGACGTCGTGCCAATTGGCAGATCGTGACGTGCAGTACTGATCGGGCTGGCACGATATTCAAACTTTTCCCTGACACCGGGATTCGCAACTATCGGGAATAAATCGGGGCGCGGGTCGGTATGGCATGAGAATCGGTGCAAAGGGAGCTTGTCGTGATCGCGATCAGACTGGGCAAGGGCTCGGCGGCACCCCCGATGCCCAAGACGAGGCTTCCGACGATCTTCCCCTCAGCGGGGGCGTGCATGACGAGCGAACGGGGCGAAGATTCTTCCGATGGAGACAAGCGACAGCGTTTCGAGACGCTGGCGCTGCAGCACCTGGATGCGGCCTATAACCTGGCGCGTTGGCTGGTTCGCAACGACGACGACGCGAACGACATCGTTCAGGACGCGTTCTTGCGGGCTTTCCGCGCGTTCGAAGGATTCAGGGGCGACAACGCCCGCCCGTGGTTGCTGGCGATCGTGCGCAACACGGCGTTCACCTGGCTGGGAAAGAACCGCCCCCCGAACGTCCAGGTGCCGTACGAAGAGGACATCCATGGCGATGCCCGCGCGGAGAATGGCCCCGAGCCCGAGACCCCGGAACGTCACGCAATGCGCACGCAGGATCGGCGTGCGATCAACGACGCGCTGGCGCGGCTGCCGATCGAGCTGCGCGAGGCGGTCGTGCTGCGTGAGCTCGAAGATTTGTCATACCGCGAAATCGCTGCGGTTCAGGCAATTCCGATCGGCACGGTGATGTCGCGCCTTTCGCGCGGCCGACAACTGCTGGGGCGATACCTCCGGCAAGAAAACGTGGGAGGCGCCGATGCGCTGCAATGATGCTTTGGAACTGCAATCGGCGCTGCTCGACGGCGAGCTGGGCGCGCGCGAGAGCCGGGACGTGGAAGCGCACCTGGCTGCGTGCACGCATTGCCAGGCCACGCTGAAAGACCTGCAGGATTTGTCGGGGTCGCTGCGCGCCCAAGCCGAGTACTTTCGTGCGCCGCCGGACCTGCGGTCACGAATCGGAGCTCAGATTCGAGCCGAGCCGCGTGCTGCCACCCGCACAGGCAAGCCCACGCGAAGCGCGCCGAGCTTCTCGCTGCCGTCCTGGTGGCCCAGTTGGGGAATGGGCGCCGCCGTCCCGGTGGCCGCCGCGATTCTGGCCTTCACGGTCGGAGTGCAGTTTGCGGGGCCGTCGGCCGATGATCGCCTGCTGGATGAAGCAGTCGGCGACCACGCGCGGGCCCTCGTGACGGATCACGCCTTTGACGTGGCCTCGTCCGACCAGCATACGGTCAAGCCGTGGTTCGCCGGCAAGCTGGATTTCTCGCCGCCCGTGCACGATCTGGGCGCCGACGGATTTCCGCTGATCGGCGGGCGACTCGATTACTTGGATCACACGCGTGTTGCGGTTCTGGCTTACCGCAAGCGCCAGCACGAAATCGACGTGTTCATCTGGCCCGTTGCGCGCGGCGTCTCCGGAGTATCCAGCCTGACGCGGGCCAGCCGGGGATACAACGTGGTGCGCTGGAGCGCGGGCGGGATGAACTTTTGCGCCGTATCCGATGTCGAGCCGGACGAACTGCAGCACCTGATGGCGTTGATTCGATCCGCGTCCGCCGCCTGATGTCGAGAATAAATCCTCGCTCTTGTCGGTATTGCCCGATATAGGCATTCCCACCATCACCGCGAGGAACCACCAATGAGCACGAACGACCCTACCGGCCCCGGCCATAGACCGGCCCGCCGCCAGGCATTGAGCTGCCTTGCCACGTGGACCGGCGCCGCCGTCGTCTGGACGGTTGCCGGTGGCGTGCCGCGCGCGCTCGGCGCCACGAGCGAGGGTAGTCCCACGGCAGTGGCGGCGAAGAATGCGCTGACCTTCGTGCAGATCAGCGATACGCATATCGGCTTTCACAAGGAAGCCAATCCCGACGTTGTCGGCAGCCTGCGCCGCGCGATCGCCGACATCAACGCACTGCCGCAAGCGCCGGCCTTCGTGGTGCACACGGGCGATGTGAGCCATTTGTCGAAACCCGAGGAATTCGGCAAGGCGCGCGAGGTACTGCAGGAAATCCGTGTCGCTCGCGTGCACACGATTCCGGGCGAACACGACACGATCGATGAAGGCGTGACCGGTTATCTGAAGTTCTTCGATCATGACGGCAAAGGCAAGTCCTGGTACAGCTTCGACCAGGGTGGCGTGCATTTCATCGGTTTGAACAACGTGCTCAACTTCAAGATGGGCACGATGGCGGCGCTCGGCGATGAGCAGATCGCCTGGCTGAAAGGCGATCTGGCGCGTGTCTCCCGCTCGACACCGATCGTGGTGCTGGCGCATATTCCGCTGTGGACGATTTGGGAGCCCTGGGGCTGGGGCACGGCCGATTCCGCGCAGGCGATGGCGCTGTTGCGTCCGTTCGGATCGGTCACGGTACTGAACGGACACATCCATCAAGTGCTGCAGAAGGTCGAGGGCCATATCGCGCTGCACACCGCGATGTCGCTCGCCTACCCACTGCCAACACCCGGACAAGAGGGCATCGGCGAGCCCGGCCCGGTCAAAGTGCCGGCCGGCGAACTCGGCAAGCTGCTCGGAACGCGCCAGCTGAGCGTTGTGCGCGGAGGGCATGAACTCGCGCTGCTCGACACGCCGCTCGATCGCTGATTTTCATTCGAATTGCTTGCAAAACCGCTTCGGCCGTTGGGAGGTGCCGTCGCATCGAGCGCAGGCGGCGCGGTTTTGCAGATTTTGGATACCGACCAGGAGAATCCCATGGGCTACGCTTTTGCTCGCAACGCCACTCACCCGCTTCGCGCCTGGGCCGCTCTAATGCTGGTCTTCGGTGCGGCCTTGGCGATGCCTGCCATTGGCGCGGCGGCGGCCACACCCGCACCGACCGTCGATCTGAATATCTCGAAGTTCGCGTTCGTGCCGAAGGAAGTCACGATTGCGCCCGGCACCACGATCGTCTGGATCAATCGGGACGAAACGCCGCATACCGTGACCAGCAACAACAAGAGCTTTGCCTCGAAGGGCTTGGATACCGGCGACAAGTTCGAGCACACTTTTGCCAGCGAAGGTGACTTTAGCTACACGTGCACCATTCATCCGTTCATGACCGCCGTCGTGCATGTACGCAAGCAATAAGCCGAGCTCGATGGCGCTCGGGCGATAAAGACGACGTTTTCGTACAACTCTCCCGTACTCCGGTCGTTTTCGGCCCCACGCCGGACTCAATGCTCCAGCTGAGCGGCACGCGTTGATAACGCGATGCCCGCCGGGTCTGATCGCGCTCGCGGCAGACTCAGCTTGCGTCGGCTCTGATGCCACAGCGACAAGTGTGGCGGCCGATCCGCGATCGTTGCGGACCTTCGGTGACGAAAAGTTTGAATATCGTGGCAAATCGACCGGTACTGCACGTCACGATCTGCCAAATGGCACGACGTCAACCAGACAAGGGAGCTTTCGATGAAGATGCATCTCGTATTGGTGGCAGCGTTTGCCGCTCTGTGCTCGCACGCCGCATTTGCGGGCAGCGAGGGCGGCGACACGTGGTCGGAACTGCAACCGGAACCCGTTGCACGTTCGAAGCGGCCGTTCACAGTGCCAGCACCCGCGCCCGTGAGCAGCTTGCAGCGCGACTACCTGTACGGCGCGCCTCCGCGCTCCGAGGGTGGAGACACGTGGTCGGAACTGCAACCGCAGCCCTATGCAGGTTCGAGCCAGTCGCCCGTATTGGCAACGACCGCGCCTTTGAGCACGCTGCAGCGTGAATACGCGAGTGTCTACGGCACGCCGGCGCAGGTCGATTTCGCGGACAGGATCGTGCGGCTGGGACCCGACTCCCGCTCGATCAACGTCGCCTATGGCGAAACGGTGAAGTTCATCGTCAACGGTACGAACGGGTCGGAGCGATCGTTCGCCTGGCGCTTCGACGTGTCACCCGTCTTGACCCATGTCGATCTGAGTGACGTCGCCCCGGCAGACCTTCCTGCTCAGAACGTTCGCATCTTCGTCGCTCCGGATTCGCGGTATCGCGGAGGGTGATGTAGCCGATGACGGAATAAGCGGGGCTGGGTGGCGGTATGGCATCAGAACCGGTGCAACCGGGGTTGAGGGAGAACGTACTTGAAACAGTTTCTCGCATACGCCGGCGCCCTGACTGTTCTGGCCGGTTGGGCCAATGCCGCATACGCCGCGGACGGCGCGGACGAAAGCCTGACCTGGTTCGGCGTCACGTTGTATGGAACCGTCGACGTCGGCTACACGTATCAGAACCGCGGCACCCCGCTGAACGACTACTTCCCGACCGGCCTGCAGTACCTTATTCAGCCATCGAACAATAGGTCGATTTCGTCCCTGTCCGAGAACGGGTTGAGTCAGTCGAAGATCGGCCTCAGGGGCACCCGCGAGTTTTTGGAAGGATGGGCGGGCATCTTCAAGCTGGAGACCGGCTTCAACCCGCTGTCGGCCAATCTGTCCGATGCGCTCAAGGCGATAACGCAGAACAACGGAGTTCCGTTGGCCAACCGGACGACGCAAGGTGACTCGAGTCGGGCCGGTCAGCCATTCCAGGGAGCGGCGTATGGGGGAGTCAGCTCGCCGGTGTACGGCACGCTGACCATCGGCCGGCAAAACGGGCTGCTGCTGGACAACGTGCTGAAGTACGACCCGCTGGGCGGCTCGTATGCGTTTTCGGTGATCGGGTATTCGGGAGCGGCCGCGGGCTCGGGCGATACGCAGGATGCGCGGCTGGACAACTCGGTCAAGTACATCAACCAGGTCGGACTGTTCCGCATCGGCGCCCAGTTCCAGTCCGGCGGCGGCACCGGTTCCGGCGGCAACGCGACCGAGTTCGACCTGGGCGGCGATTTCCTCCCCGGCCTGTCGGTCGATGCAGCTTACGTCAACAAGAAGGGCGCCATCCTGGCTGCACCGCTGGGCGTCGCGGTCGCAAGGTGTCCCACGACACCCGCTTTCGGCGGCGCCAGTTCGGCGGTCAACTGCCTTCCGGCCGGTATCTCGTCGGACACCGCGGTTGCCGCGACAGTGTCGGACGACTGGACATGGTCATTGGATGCGTCATATGTCTACGGCCGCGTCAAAGCCTCGATGGGCTACGAGGACATCCATTTCCGCAATCCGCAGACGCCGCTCGCGGCCGGCTCGCCCGACATCGGCGGCTACACGCTCGGGTTCGTTAACAACAACGCGTACCCGAACGGTGCGAAGACGCTGCAGATCAGCTGGCTGGGCGCGAAGTGCTCGTTTACGAAGAGTTTCGATCTGATCGGCGCCTGGTACCACTACAACCAGAACAATTACAACGTCACAGCGAAGTGCCCTGGCGGAACCAGGGACTCCGGGGCTTGCAGCGGTAGGCTCGATGCCTACTCGCTGGTAGCTGACTACAAGTTCGACCGCCGCTTCGACGCTTACGCCGGCTTCATGTGGTCCCACGTCGCCGACGGTCTCGCTGCCGGCTACCTGAACAGCTGGACGATCGATCCAACGATCGGCGGGCGGTTCAACTTCTAGGCACTTTGTACCTTCAGACCCATCCAACCTTCTGGGAGCAACGAATGCTCAGCCTCCGGTCACCCGTGCTGCGATTGATGATTCTGTTCGTTACGCCGTTCGTGGGTAACGCCTTCCTGGCAGCGGACTCACACGCTGCAGGAAGCTCCAACATGCAACCGAACGCGCAAGCCGCAGCAGATCAGGGCGCCAATCCCGTTACTCAATGGAACAAGATCCTGCTCATCATTGTCCGCACTCCAAACGCTCAGGCTGCGACCGTTCACACGACTCACAGCTTTGCCATCATGCATGGGGCCATCTATGACGCGGTCAATGCGATAGACGGGAAGCACACGGTATATCGGGTCCGTGTAGCGGATGCGTCACAAAGCGCTTCGAAGGATGCGGCGGCATCGACCGCAGCGCATGATGTCCTGGCCGCCTTGTATCCGGCTTTCAGGAACATGCTGGATACGGGACTCGCGCAGTCCTTGGCGGCGATTCCGGATGGACCCGACAAGTCGGAGGGCGCGCGGATCGGAACAACGGTTGCGGGCCGGATGTTGCAGTTGAGGGCCAACGACGGGGCCAATGCGCGGCCAATTCCGTATGTCTTTGGACAGGCCCCTGGCGACTACCAGTCCACGCCGCCGAATTTTCCGCCTCAACCGCAGTTCACGCACTGGCCGCATGTGAAGCCTTTTGCTCTGCCGCGGGCAGACCAGTTCCGGCCGGGGCCTCCTCCCGCGTTGCGCAGCGAAAAGTACGCGGACGATCTCGATGAGGTCGAATCAATGGGGATCGCCGGCAGCACGACAGCGACCGCCGACGAGGCCCTCACAGGTCGATTCTGGAACGGGGCGATACAGAATTATTGGAACGAGATTGCACAGACGGCTTCAGCCGGACGCCAGCTGTCGACGGCGCAGAGCGCCAGACTGTTTGCGCTCCTTAATCTGAGCTTCGCGGACAGCGTGATCGCTTTCTACGATGCAAAGTACGCCTACAATTTCTGGCGGCCGGTTACGGCAATAAGGGCAGCGGACACCGAGGACAATCCTGACGCGCTGGCCGACGCGAATTGGCTGCCGCAGGCCGGCAAAACGGCACCCGATCCATCCTATCCCGGCGCCCATGCCGTCATCAGCGCGGCAGCGGCAGAGGTACTCGATTCATTCTTCGAGGCGGATCACTTCGAATTCAACGTGACTTCTGAAGTCCTGCCCGGCGTGCAGCGTTCGTTCACGAGCTTCTCGGCCGCGTCCGAGGAGGCGTCGTTGAGCCGGATTTTCGCCGGACAGCATTTCCGCTTTGACCTGACCGCGGGTCACCGGCTGGGTCGTGATGTCGCCGATTTTGTCGTCGACAATTTCCTGATCGTCCAGGGAAGAGACGCGAACTAATGGTTGCTGCAAAGCAAATGTCCTATGATTCCGGCTGACAGCAACACCAGATAAATCTGCAATGTCGAAACTGCGCATCCAAAGCTTCGCGATTTCCATCGACGGCTACGGTGCCGGGCCGAACCAGAATCTGCAGAATCCGCTCGGCGTCAGGGGTCCTGAGTTGATGGAGTGGTTTTTCCAGACACGCATATGGCGCAGGATGCACGGCTTTGAGGATGGAGAGGCGGGAGTCGATAACGGAATCGCGGAGCAAGGTTTAGCCGGATTCGGTGCCTGGATTCTCGGGCGCAACATGTTCGGTCCGGTCCGGGGCCCATGGCCGGACGACAGCTGGAAAGGCTGGTGGGGCGACGAGCCGCCATATCACACGCCGGTCTTCGTGCTGACGCATCACCCGCGGGCGCCCCTCCCGATGGCGGGAGGCACGGAGTTTCGGTTTGTCACCGAAGGCATTCACGCTGCCTTGGAGCAGGCGACCGCCGCGGCGGGCGGCCGCGACGTTCGCCTCGGCGGTGGCGTATCCACCATTCGGCAATATCTGCGCGCGGCCCTGATCGACGAGCTGCATCTCGCCATCCGACCCGTCCTACTCGGTTCGGGGGAGCATCTCTTGCAGGGCATCGACATGCGCGCTTTGGGCTATGAATGCGCCAAGTCCGTCGCGGGCGAACGTGCGACCCACGTCTTTCTGCGCAGGCGGGCGTGACATCGCCTCACCGCTGAACGCCAAGAAGGTCAGAGGCACGTCACCCGGATTTCCCCACTGATGCACAAGACCGAACGGTTCGTAGATCAGAGAGCCGGGTGTCTTTCGTATCTTTCGCACAGTTCAGGGCGGTGGCCTCGATCGGGTTCAATGGTAGCGCCGATCGCGCCTTCAGCCCGCCACAGACCGGGATGCACGCTTCGCTAATCAAGATCTACCTGCCATGGGTTGTGGCCTGCGCGCTGTTCATGGAACAGCTCGATTCGACAATCGTCAACACCGCGGTGCCCGCGATGGCGGCCAGCCTGCATGTGGCGCCGCTGAGCCTGAAGGCGGTCGTGACCAGTTACATCCTGAGCCTGGCGGTGTGCATTCCGATGAGCGGGTGGATGGCCGACCGCTTCGGCAGCCGGCGCGTGTTCGGGATCGCCGTCGCGGTCTTCACGCTGAGTTCGGTGCTATGCGGGCTGGCGGTCAACGCCCCAATGCTGGTGGGCGCGCGCGTGGTGCAGGGCGCCGGCGCGGCGATGATGATGCCGGTCGGCCGGCTGGCGATCGTGCGCACGTTCCCGAAGTCGGAGCTACTGCGCGCTATGAATTTCGTCATCATCCCGGCGCTGATAGGCCCGCTGCTCGGCCCGACGGTCGGCGGTCTGATTGTCCATTGGCTGTCGTGGCGCGACATCTTCTTCGTCAATGTGCCGGTCGGCCTGGCCGCGCTGCTCGTCATCCGACGCTACATGCCCGACTATCGCGGTGAGGCCGCGCGACCGCTCGACCTGGTCGGCCTGGTGCTGTTCGGTTGCGGCATCGCGCTGCTGTCGTGGCTGCTGGAGATCTTCGGCGAGCACGACATCGATACGACCTCGGCCGGGGTCCTGCTGCTGCTGTCGATGAGCCTGCTGGCCGCTTACGGCTGGCACGCACGCCAGGTCTCGTTTCCGCTGCTGCGCCTGACGCTGTTCCGGCTGCGCACGTTCCGCGTTGCGGTCGTGGGCGGATTCGTCACCCGCCTCGGGATCGGTGGGCTGCCGCTCCTGCTGCCGCTGCTCTACCAGCTGGGCCTCGGGCTGCCGGCCTGGCAGTCGGGCCTGCTGATGATGCCGGCTGCCGCGGCGGCGATGGCGATGAAGTTCAGCGCGACCCGGGTGCTCCAGCGTTACGGCTATCGCAGGGTGCTGCTGGTCAATACGCTGATGATCGCAGTGACGATCTGCCTGTTTGGACAAGTCACGCCAGCCACGCCGCTCCCCCTGATCATCGCCCTGGGACTGGCGCTGGGCTTCTTCAACTCGCTGCAGTTCTCGTCGATGAACTCGATGGCCTACGCCGACGTCGAGAGCGCCGACAGCAGCATGGCCGCCACCATCGCGAGCTCGCTGCAACAGCTGTCGCTGAGCTTCGGGCTGGCATG
>Ga0137418_10000413_pt1 | contig 38116 bp, 22 predicted proteins | sample CZODoug3_1_2_16f_FD_122242 | JGI IMG/M metagenome (GOLD analysis project Ga0137418, IMG submission 122242) | Vadose zone soil fungal communities from Angelo Coast Range Reserve, California, USA - CZODoug3_1_2_16fungal (Hybrid Assembly) | ecosystem: Environmental > Terrestrial > Soil > Vadose...
CCATAAATTCCACCCAGGTCGAAGAGGGCGCGAGAGAGATGCTGGCCCCCTTCGAGCGCAAGGATGGTGAGAGTCCGTACAAAATCCATAGCGATTTGCAAGAAACCATGCAGAATCTGGTCGGCATCTTCCGTAATAAGGAAGATCTGATTCGTGCATTGGAGGAGCTCGAGAAACTGAAGCAGCGCGTGGAGCACGTGAGCGTCGAAGGTTCGCGATTGTTCAACCCGGGCTGGCACCTCGCGCAGGATCTAAAATCGATGATGACAGTTTCAGAGGCGGTTACGCTCAGCGCGTTTGCGCGCGAAGAGAGCCGCGGAGCTCACAGCCGGATTGATCACCCCGGCCTCGATCCAACCTGGGGAACAAAAAACAATGTGATCGTCCGCGACGGAAGCGCAATGACCCTGCGCCAGTCACCGGTGCCCGAAATGCCCAGCGAATTGAAGCAACTAGTTGCGGAAGAGAAATAACTTTTGTAGCGCCGCCGGACCGAGGACGAGACGCCCTCGGGACAGCCGGCGAGATGCCGGCGCTACAACAGAAATTAGCGGAGGCGAGATGGCAGAAGCAATCTTTGAGGTTTTCCGCGGAGACCGCGAGGGTGGACAGCCGGCCACATACCGCGTCCCCATTGCACCCGGCATGGTCGTGCTGGACGCCCTCCATCATATCCAGGCGCATCAGGCCCCCGATCTGGCGGTGCGCTGGAATTGCAAAGCAGGCAAGTGCGGCTCCTGCTCGGCCGAGGTCAATGGCCGGCCGCGGCTTACCTGTAAAACCCGCATGGATGCGCTGCCCCTGGACAAGCCCATCACCGTTCAGCCGATGAAGTCATTCCCCGTGATCAAAGATCTAGTCACCGATGTTTCCTGGAATTACCGCGTGAACAAGAAAATTCCACCGTTTGAGCCCCGCCCCGCCACCGATTGGAAAATGTACCAGGAGGATGTGGATCGGGTGCAGGAGTTTCGTAAGTGCATTGAATGCTTCTTATGCCAGAATGTGTGCCACGTTCTCCGCGAGCACGAAGAGATGGAGCATTTCGGGGGACCGCGGTTCTTCGTCCGGGTGGCGGGGCTCGAAATGCATCCTCTCGACTCGAAGTCGCGCACGCGAATAGTCAAGGATGAGCTCGGCATCGGTCTGTGCAACATTACGAAGTGCTGTACGGAAGTGTGTCCCGAGGAGATTCACATCACGGACAATGCGATCATTCCCTTGAAGGAGCGTGTGGTCGACGAATTTTATGATCCCGTGCTCATGCTGGTGCGGAAGATTCGCGGAGCGAAACAAGAATCAGGCTGATGTAGGAGGTCCCGTGGAATTCAAGCTGAAGAGCATCTCGAAGGCCGGTATTCCGGAAGCCATCTCGAAAGCCGAACTCTACCGATCACTGAATGAACCGGAAGAGGCAGAATCGATCTGCCGGGACATCCTGGCAGTCGAGCCCGAACACCAACTGGCCCTTCGCCTGTTAGGTCTCGCGATCACCGACCAGTTCTGCGGAGACGCATCGGATCGCGCTGGGGAAGTAGAAAAACTTTTCCAGAGACTCACCGAGCGCTACGAACGCCTCTATTACACGGGTCTGCTGCATGAACGGCGAGCCAAGGCGCAAATGCGCGTGGGGCGCCCTCCCCACACTTTGGCGACGCTTTTCGGGGAGGCGATGCGCTGCTTCACGGACGCCGAAATCATCCGCCCAACGGGCAACGACGACGCTATTCTTCGCTGGAACCGTTGCGCGCGGTTGCTGCAAAGCCATCCCGGCTTCGTTGAAGAGAAAGAGTCCGAAGCATTCGACGCCTTTGACAGCTCACCGATCTGAACTTACCGGATGCCCCTCCCACAGTGTTGGTGACTGCGCTCCAGTTGTCTCGGCAGTCGGTAGGCGGCGGACTTAGCCATTCCTCCATACCCTGGCGGCTGTTCCCGAGTATGGACGAGTTGGACGTTATGAACATTGGTGCAGCCCAATCCGACACGCTCGCCCCATCCGGCTGCAAAGAACCGCTCCTCGGTCACTGTATTGGCCGGACTAGCGGAAAGGAATTATTGCCAGCGCTCGAAGATTTGTAACAAGATCATGCAGCTAGGATAGGGTCGGCGAGGTAGGGATCCTTATGCTCAACAAACAGAGAAGTGGCTTGCTACCTACGTTACCGCTCTGCGGGCTGCTGCTGACCTTATTTGCGCCCCCGTCAACTGTCTACGCGAAAGACCTGCCGAAGGCGGAGTTGTCCCTGAGGGACCAACACGGACAACGGGTGCATTTGCGTGATCTGCGCGGAAACATTGTTGTGCTGAACTTTTGGGCGACCTGGTGTGGCCCTTGCCGTGACGAGATGCCCAGGCTGGTTGAAGCAGAAAAGCAGTACAAGCCGCGTGGCATCATCTTTCTGGGCGCATCACTGGATGATGCGAACACCCAGGGGAAAATTGCAGGATTTGTCCAGGATCACCAGATCGACTTCCCCATCTGGGTGGGTGCAACCGCCGACGACCTGGACAGACTGGATATGGGCCCAGCCGTCCCCGCGACAGCGTTCATCGACCCGGAAGGAAATATCGTTGCCAGAGTCTCAGGGGAGATCCGACCGGAGGAACTCAAGGAACGCTTAGATTGGCTGGCTGAAGGCCGGAATGGACCGTCCCCGAAGGCTCGCGTGGTCCATCTGGAAGGACACGAGTAGTGCTGGCTCTACAGCAAGCCCTCCCGAACAGCAAGTAGCGACTCGGTCGAGGGTTTGGTCTCGCCCCTTCGCAGGCTTGCTCTAGATTCCTACGCCGATAATTCTTTTACACTATTGTGCCGCGATTAATGTCTGCGTATAAGTTCTCGCCTACAAGCAGCGGCAAATTGCTTTGACGCTGCCATCTCTGCAAGTGAAGGTGCGCTGCTGCACGCAAGTGGGGTTTGTCCTTTGGGAACAACTGAGAGTTTGTCGCTGGATCCATCCTCCAGTCCACTCCGCCGTGGGGTGCCATGGAGTCGGTGTGTCAAGCGGAGGCGATCTCCCGGCGCTTTTCTGAAACCCGACACAACCTTGTTCGAGGATTACTTCAGAATTGAGGAGCGACTCCATTGAAGCACTACGAGGAAGCTGCTTATCGCGTAAGACAAGGCGTAGGAGTTCGCAAGCTCCTGCTGGTCGTGGCCGTAACACTGTTAGGAGTGCTCCTGCACCAGCAGGCCAGTGCGCAGGGTTGCATCGTATCGCGTTCGACCCAACAGATTGGTCCAGGCAGCCAGGCAGGCTATCTTGCCCCGCACCACTGGGAACTGACGATTGATTACCGCCACCAGTATTCCTTCCGTCACTACGTTGGCGACGTCGAGCAGACGCAACGAATCCAAATGGGGAACCAGGTCGAGAACAGAATCAACCTCGAGAACTTTCAACTGACCTACCAGGCTACGCCGCGCTGGAGTTTTGGCGTGAATCTGCCGCTTCTGTTTGCCAGCAGGCGCTCGCACAATGCTTACAATACGTTCCACGCCAACGGTTTTGGGGACATCATCGTCACGGCGCAGACCTGGATCTTGAGCCCCGCGCAGCCGCACAGGGGAAACGTGCAGGTTGGTTACGGCCTGCTGATGCCCACGGGCGCCAGCCAGGTTCGAAATACCTATCTGGCATCGCCTACCGCGACCTCAACCACCACCCGCCCCGTCGACTATTCCATCCAACCAGGAGCCGGAGGCTGGGGAATTGTGCTTCAGGGACAAGCCTTCAGAGTCTTTGGCAAAGAGGAAGTTTACGGCAGTGCGAGTTACATTATTACTCCGCAGAATCAGAACACCGGCTATCTCAGGAACCCGACGGCCACAACCCAAAACCCCTTGACGCAATACAACTCGATTTCTGACCAGTACTTGGTCGAGACCGGTGTAGCCTTTGAAATCCCGCAGGAAAAAATCCACCAGCTGGCCGTGACGTTCGGTCCCCGCTTTGAAGGCGTGCCCGCGCATGATCTAATTGGCGATAATCTTGGCTTTAGACGGCCAGGCTTCGCTCTTTCTCTCGAGCCCGGTGTTCGCATGTCCCTGGGGCGGAGCTTGCTCACTGCTAGCATCGGAAGGGCCGTGTGGCGTGCGCGCGTGAAGAGTGTCCCCGACATGATGACAGGCGGACACGGCGATGCCGCGTTCGCGGACTGGGTGTGGTCAGCCAGCCTCAGTCATCGTTTCTAGGCCACGTTCGTTCGAAGGGGTGCTCGAGGAAACACCAGGGCTTGCAGGGAGATCCACCTGATGTCGGCTCTTACGTCGCAAGCCTCCTGGCCTCCCACCATAGAACTTGATTGAGGTCATGCGCACCTTGCCAACGCGAATGGTTGTCGGATAGGCTCTATGTCGTTCGAACGTGTTCCCGCGCCGCTTGTGTCGCTCCAGCGTGCGCGGGTTCTGGCCCTCCTAGCGCTTGTGTTCTCCGCGCTTCCAACGCCCGCCTGGGCGCCATTGGCGCCGGGTCCGATGCAGGTCCCTGGGGCCACCACCCTCTCCTCCACGCAGGACGCTGCCCCAACCACACCCCACACCAATCGCCTGATAGCCGAGAAAAGTCCGTATCTTCTCCTTCACGCCCACAACCCGGTGGATTGGTATCCGTGGGGGAACGAGGCATTTGAGAGGGCGCGCCGTGAGCACAAGCCGGTGTTTCTGTCGATCGGCTATTACACCTGCCACTGGTGCCACGTCATGGAACGTGAGTCGTATTCGAATGCCGAGATTGCAGCGGTCTTGAGCCAGTATTTCGTCGTGATCAAGGTCGACCGCGAGGAGCGTCCCGATATCGCCCGCCTGTACCTCGCATATGTCGAAGCGACCACGAACAGCGGCGGCTTCCCTTTAAACGTCTTCTTGACGCCCGACCGGAAGCCTTTCCTGGGTGGAATCTACTTTCCACCTGACAAACTGAAAGCGCTGCTCCTTAAGACTGCGGATACGTGGGAGAAAGACAGCGGGAAGCTGACAGACCGGGCCAGCCGCTCGGCGCAGGAACTGGTCGAGATGGTCAGTAGAGCACCTTCGAGGAAAAGCAGCCTGCAGCCCGCGATCCTGGATAGGGCCTTTGAGCAAGTCGGAGCAACCTATGACCGCACGAATGGCGGGTTCGGAGGAGCGCCGAAGTTTCCTCGACCCGTAACTCTGGATTTTCTGCTGCGGGCCTATGCCCGGACCGGCAAGCGCGAGGCTCTCGACATGGTTCTCGCCACACTTCGGGCGATGGCCCATGGCGGCATCCACGACCAGCTAGGCGGCGGCTTCCATCGGTATGCGACCGACGCACAGTGGCGGGCGCCGCACTTCGAGAAAATGCTTTCTGACCAAGCCCAGCTTGCCGTGACCTGCACCGACGCGTACCAGATCACGCACGATCCTTTCTTCGCGGCGGTCGCGCGCGACATTCTCGACTTCTCTTTGCGTGAATTGCAGGTCTCGGGCGGGGGTTTTGCTTCCGCTTTAGACGCGGACAGCGTTCTGGCTGCAGGGACCCAGGAGACTCGGGAGGGCGCCTTCTATACCTGGACCGCAGATGAAATCCAAAGCATTCTTGGGCAGCAGAACGCCGCGATCTTCGACTACCGATACGGTGTGAAAGCGGACGGGAACCTTCCGTCGCAGGAGAGTGAACCGGCGAGAAAGAATGTGTTGTACGAGATGCACACCGCGGAAGACACGGCGAAGCACTTTGGCATGCACGACAGTCAGGCGTCGGCACAGTTGGCCGCCTCAACCAGGGCAGCCCTTGTGGAAGCCCGCTCCCGGCGTCCGCGACCTCTTTCCGACGATAAGGTGGTCACTGCCTGGAACGGGATGATGGTCGCCGCCTTGGCGCACGCCAGTCAGGTATTCGATGATCCGAGATATCTGGCTGCAGCCGAGTCGACGGCGCAGTTCCTGCGGTCCCATCTCTACGACCCACAGTCAAAACGGCTGTCGCGCAGCTACCGCGAGGGAAGCGCGACCGTCGATGGATTTCTTGATGACTATACAGGCCTGATCGATGGACTGCTGGAGCTTTATGCGGCTGATTTCGATATCGGGTGGCTGCAGTGGGCGGTCGCGCTGGAGGAGTAGCAGGACGAGTTGTTCTGGGACTCCCAACCAGGCGGGTATTTCGATGCCGCGTCCGGAGACTCATCTCTTCTCGCACGGACGCGCGAAGCCTACGATGGCGCCGAGCCTTCCCCCAATTCAAGGGCGGCCATGAATTTGCTGCACCTGGCTCAGATCACGGACCGAGACGATTGGCGAGAGAAGGCCCGCAGGACACTGGCCTCCTTCGGCGCATTGCTGGCGAGCAACGCCGAGGCCATCCCCGCCATGGCTTCCGCTCTCGATTTCGATCTCGCCCACAAGAGGCAAGTTCTAATCGCTGGAGTTCCGGGAGCCGCGGACACGCGCGCTCTGCTGCGCTTGGTGAACGAACGCTTTCTTCCCAATAAGATTCTGTTGCTCGCCGACGACAGCTCCGGGCAGCAGCAGCTCGCACGCTGGCTTCCCTTTGTTGCCGACGTCCGTCGTATCCAGGGGAAGGCCACCGCCTACATCTGCGACAATTATGCCTGCAAATTGCCCACCGCAGATCCCGATGTCGCCGCCCGCCTTTTGGATTCCAACCGGTGATGAGGCTGACATAAGGTTCCCGCATCATGGGCACCCGGGGCAGAGCCCAGGGCGGAACTCGCAGATCCGCACCCGACTCTTCCGGCCCGCTCGCCTTGCATCCGCTGTCAGACAGTTGTGTCGGGCTGTAAGGCGGGGCAAACCTGGAACTGACCATGCGCCCTCAGTCGCTGCTCCGACGAAACCAGAGCCGGTTCTGGATGAATGGTCGGCCACACAGAAGGACACGTACGACACAGTGGGGAACTGTACATGTACGACACGTTGAGATTCCGCTTGTGGTACGGCGCTACCGGAAACTGGGGATTTGGCAAGTCGTTTAGATGTAAACGACGTGCCGCGCTGGGCAGGGATTCGCGTCGTTGTTGCAGGGGCACGGTGAGAGAGGCGCGATACTCCGACGACAATCATGGCTCAAGGACTTGGAAGATGAGACAATCTTTCTGTTTCGTAGGTCTTGTGTAAGGGGAGAGCAGCGGCGGATAGCGCCGATGTCCCTCCATACCATGCCGGGCGAGGAGTTGGCTGTGCCGGCAGTGGGAATTTCGTGATTGAGCGCAATCCTGAGGAGACGCAATGGACCTTAAGACTTTGCTCGACACACCTCCATGGGACTGGCCAAAAGATGCCGGCAGGTTGTTTCAACGGACTCTGATTGATCAGCGAGCCAATGAATCCGACCGACTGGTTGCCGCCGAGCTAGCCGGCGATTTTACCGTGATCAACGACGATTTAGCCGATGCCTTATTGACGGTCGTATGCAGTGCCGACGAGCCTGAGCAACTGCGCGCCAGGGCGGCAATTTCCCTTGGGCCGGTCCTGGAACAGGCGGAAACGGATGGATTCAACGATTCGGAGATGAATGGATTCGAGGATTCGGAGATGGATGGATTCGAGGATTCGGATGATGTACCCATTACTGAGGGCATGTTTCGTAACATCCAGGACTCGCTCGAGAAGGTTTACCTCGACGACAGCACTCCCAAGGAAGTACGGCGGCGAAGTTTGGAAGCCTCGGTGCGCGCTGCCAAGACCTGGCACCAGGATGCGATCAGGTCTGCGTATGCCAGCGGAGACAAAGAGTGGATGCTGACGGCTGTGTTTTCGATGCGCTGGGTTCGCGGTTTTGACGCACAGATACTGCTAGCCTTGAAAAACCACGATCCTGAGATACACTTTCAGGCCGTCAACGCGGCCGGCAACTGGGAACTGGACGCGGCCTGGTCTCACATCGTCGAACTCGTCAATGACGCTCACTCCCCAAAGCCCTTACTGCTTGCCGCCATCGGCGCCGTCGGCAGTATCCGTCCCGCGGAGGCGCGGGAAATCCTAGTAGAGCTGGCCGACTCCGACGACGAAGAAATCGCTGAGGCCGTCAACGAGGCCATGGCGATGGCAGACGTACCTGCAGAGCAGGAAGACGACGAAGAGGATGAGTGGATCAATTGAGCGGCAGGACGCGGTCGCGAATCGAGAATGGCCAACTGAGAATTGCTGGTGAAAACGCGATGCTTCTACCGTAGCCAGCGACGGCATCTGTCTGGGCTGAGCGGTTTTGGCGCCGTTCCTTTCCGCCACACTCCTCTCGCGATAGAGAAACGCGTTCTCGATGGCCAGATGCTCAGGGTGGGCGCAGATGCCGCAGCGGGCCCGGGTGCCGCGCTTGGCTGACCTCAGGTCTGTGCTCGATCCCCAGGGCTTTGTTTCCGACTCATCCGCCATCAGCTCTAGGGGTGGATTGGAAGTGCTTGGCGGGAAAGAGAACTCACGGGAATTACGCAACAGGTCAACGCGCCTGCAGCCAATCGACTACCTGGTTCCAACTCGGGCTGTTTTGGGACGCCAAGTTTTCTCAACCGCCGTAGCGGTACAATGGCCCTCGCGAGGGCTCTGTGGCAGATCCACTTTATTTGAGCTTGTGGTTCCCTAGTTTTTCCGAACCGGAGATGATGGCACACGTCTTATCGGTGCTGCGCCAGTTTCCGTTCTCCTCCGCGCGACCGGGAGTCAACTACCTGGCGGTTCAGCCCGTCTCTTGGAATGAACCAACCATCCTGGAAAGGCGATTCAATCCTGGCGTCGCCCCGGAAGACGCTGTGCATGCGGCATCCGACCTGCTCCATGAGGACTACGCGTATGTGTTTGAGGCGGATTGGGATCTGTGGACTCTCGACCCTGGCAGTAGACAATGGACCATGGCTGCGTGCCATGTCAGCCTCATCGCGCAAGGTGAGGAGTTCGACGAACGCGCGTCCGAGGCCACCGGGCAAATCGAAATAGACTTTGGCCTCGATACTCCCTTTCTGCAAGAGCAAGTTGAACTGGACGCCGACGCAGAGGCTCGCGTCCGCGCTAATGTCCACAAACTTGTGGACTTCACCAACAAAGTCGAGAAGAACGCCCATGCGAATGGGCGACTGCTGTGGTCCGACTCGGAAGACAATCTCGCCCAGAAGCTCATCGCCCGTTTGCAGAGGGTCCAATAGAAAGACGGGTCCGAAGGCGAAGCTTGAATTTCTTCGCCTCCGCGCCTGCCATTCGAAGAATACCTTTTATGGGCGCCCGTGTTCCTTCGGAAGGCTATTTCGTCCGCCCGCCCTCCACCTTCAGTTGATCGGCCGCCGCAGCCTGTGCGGCCGCCAAGCGCGCCGTGAGCACGCGGAACGGAGAACAAGACACGTAGTTCAGTCCCACCTGGTGGCAAAACTCCACCGACGACGGCTCCCCGCCATGCTCACCGCAGATCCCCACCTTGAGATCGGGCCGCGTCTTGCGCCCGCGCTCGGAGGCGATCTTCACTAGCTGTCCGACACCCTCCCGATCGAGAGCTGCAAACGGATCCTGTTTAAGGATGCCTTCTTCCAAATAGGTCGGGAGAATCTTGTTCACGTCGTCGCGTGAAAAGCCGAATGTTGTTTGCGTAAGATCGTTCGTACCGAAGGAGAAGAACTGCGCTTCCTTGGCAATCTCGTCTGCCACCAAGGCAGCCCGCGGCAACTCGATCATGGTGCCCACCAGGTAGTCGACTTTGCGTTGTTTCTTCTTGAATACTTCAGCGGCTACGCGGTGTACGATCGCTGCTTGATTTTGCATTTCCTTCAGCGTAGCGACCAGCGGGATCATCACTTCGGGATACACCTTCACGCCGCCTTTCGCCACCGCGACCGCTGCCTCGAAGATCGCGCGCGCCTGCATCTCGGTGATTTCGGGATAGGTAATCCCGAGACGGCAACCGCGATGTCCGAGCATCGGGTTGAACTCGTGCAACTCTTCGACCCGGCGCAACAGCGCGAGCATGACCTTCTTCAGATCGGCGGCGCCTTTGGCTCCGAAGCGTTTGTACTTTCTGAGCAAGGCTTTCTTTTCCTTCGCACTGGTATGCGGTAGGATCGCGATGTCGACCATCAGGTCTTCGCGCCGCGGCAGGAATTCGTGCAGCGGTGGATCGAGCGTTCGAATGGTGACTGGATAGCCATCCATCGCCTTGAAAACGCCGATAAAGTCTTTGCGCTGCATGGGTAACAGCTCCTTCAGCGCCGCGCGGCGAGCTTTTTCGTTGTTGGCCAGGATCATGGCCTGCATGTGCGGAATCCGGTCCTCGGCAAAGAACATGTGTTCCGTCCGACAGAGCCCGATCCCCTCGGCACCGAATGTCCGCGCCTGGATCGCGTCTCGTGGGATGTCGGCATTGGCGCGCACCTTCAGCTTGCGGAAAGGATCCGCCCAGCTCATGAATTTGTGCAGCTCCTTGTCATCGGAAGAGGGTGGAAGGGTGTTCAGCCTGCCCTTGATGACGCGGCCGGTGGTTCCGTCGAGCGAAATCCAGTCACCCGCCTTGAACACTTGCCCCTTCACGCGCATCTCGCCGGCTTTCTCGTTGACTTCGATATCGCCCGCACCCGCCACGCAGCATTTGCCCATTCCGCGGGTGACCACAGCGGCGTGACTGGTCATGCCCCCGCGCGACGTCAGAATGCCCTTGGCCACCTCCATGCCGTGAATGTCTTCTGGCGTCGTTTCCGCACGCACCAGGATCACAGAGGCTCCCTTCCCATGGCCGGCTTTTTCGACAGCCTCATCCGCTGTGAAGACGATCTGCCCGACAGCCGCGCCCGGTGAGGCTGGAAGCCCCTTGGCCAGCACCTCAACCTTCACTCCCTTCTCGTCGAGCCGCGGAACCAGGAAGTCATACAGCTGGTTCGGTTCCACCCGGAAGATGGCCTCTTCCTTGGTGATCAGTCCCTCGTCCACCATTTGCAGCGCGATCCGCACCGCCGCCAAGCCCGTCCGCTTGCCGTTGCGGGTCTGCAGCATGTAGAGCGTGCCGTCCTGGATCGTGAACTCAAAATCCTGCATATCTTTGTAGTGGGTCTCCAGCCGGGTCGTGATATTCCGCAGCTGGTTGTACACATCCGGCATGATCTTCTCGAGCTCGAGAATGTGCACCGGTGTACGTACCCCGGACACCACGTCCTCACCCTGCGCATTCAGAAGGAACTCGCCGTAGAACTCCTTATTGCCGATGGCCGGATTGCGCGTGAAGCCGACGCCTGTACCGCTGGTCTCACCCAGATTGCCGAACACCATCGCCTGCACGTTGACGGCGGTGCCCAGCATGTCGTCAATGTTGTTGATGCGGCGGTAGGTCTTGGCCCGGTCGTTCTGCCACGAGCGGAAAACGGCATCCCGCGCCATCACCAGCTGCTCGTGCGGATCCTGCGGGAAATCGCGCTTGGTGTGCTTCTTGACCACCTTCTTGTACTCCTCGATCACTTCCTTCAGCGCCTTGGCATCCAAGTCCGTGTCGAGCTTGGCTTTCTTCTGTTTCTTCTTCGTATCGAAGACTTCGTCGAACGCCGGCTTCGCAATGTCGAGCACGACGTTGCCGAACATCTGGATCAGGCGGCGGTAGGAGTCGTAGGCAAAGCGCGGGCTGTTCGAGCGCTTGGCCAGCGCCTCGACACTCTGGTCGTTCAAACCGAGATTGAGGATCGTATCCATCATCCCCGGCATGGAGAACTTCGCCCCCGAACGCACGCTGACCAGCAGCGGATTCTCACCCTGCCCAAGCTTCTGCCCCTGCAACTCCTGCAGGTGGTCCAGCGCGGCCTCCATCTGGCGGTCCACTTCCTTGGATACGGCATGGTGGCGCATGAACTCGCGACAGGCCTCGGTCTGGATGGTGAAACCCGGAGGCACAGGCAGGCCCGCATTCGTCATCTCAGCCAGGCCGGCGCCTTTGCCACCCAGCACGTCTTTCATCTTGCCATTGCCGTCTGCTTTGCCGCCGCCGAAGAAATACACGTACTTCATGTCGTTCTTGGGGCTGGTGGTCACTTCCACTGCGCTTTCGGGGAGAGTTGTCGTTGCCATAATGAGTCCTTTACGGTTTCGGAGATTCTTTGAATTCTTTGCCCTCGGTCACGATCTCGGAGAAGTCCGCGATCGTCGAGAATTCTTTGAGCAATGTCTCGAGCAGAGCGAGACGGTTGGCGCGCACGCGCGGTTCCTCGACCATGACCATGACCTGGTCGAAGAACTTATCGATCGCGGGCCGCAGTCGCGCGACTTCCAGCAGCGCCGCTTCGTATTTCCGTCCGGCGCGTAACCCCTCTACTTTTTCGGCTGTCTGGGGCACTTGCGCCGCCAGCGTCCTCTCGGCGTCCTCCTGCAGCGCGGAGGCGTCCACCTTGGCTGCCACCTCCCTGCCCGCTTCGCTGGCCTGCCGCAGGATGTTCTTCATCCGCTTGAACGCCACGGAAATCGATTCGAAGTCCGCCGATGGCCTTACCTTCGCAACCGCCGCAGCCCGCGCCAGTGCGTCCACGACGTCTTCTGCATCCGCCGCCAGCACCGCGTTCACCACGTCGTAAGCAAAGCCGTGAACATCCCGCAGGTAGAACTCGAGACGCTCGCGGAAGAACAATCGCGTCGCTTCTCCGAAGCCAGCGTCCGCCGAAAACTTCTTCTCCGCTTCCGAGCCTTGGTAGCGCGCCCGCGCGTCCTTCACCAGTTCGCCAAGCTTGAACGGCAACTTGTGCTCCGCGATCACCTTGACGATCCCATTCGCCTGTCGCCGCAGACCGAAGGGATCCTTTGACCCGCTTGGAATCAGGCCCAGTGCAAACATTCCCGCGATGCTGTCGGCCTTGTCTGCAATCGAAAGCACCGCCCCCTCAATGGTGCGCGGCACCGAATCGTCCATCGACTCGGGCTTGTAGTGGTCGTAGATGGCGGTTGAGATCCCTTGGCGAACATCCTCGTTCAGGTGTTCGTCCAGGATCTGCACGCGCGCATAGAGACCGCCTACGATACCCTGCAGTTCGGTGAACTCCTTCACGAGTTCAGTGGTGAGGTCGGTCTTCGCCAGGCACGCGGCCTTGTGTACGATCCCCGGACGGATGGCCATCCCGCTCTGCTTCACGATCTCCGACAGCCAGCTCGCCAGGCGCTGCATGCGGATCGTTTTCTCGTAGTAGCTGCCCAGATCTTTCTGGAATGTCACGTGTTTCAGCAATTCCATTCGGTCGCGCAAGGATTGCTTCTGATCGGTCTGCCAGAAAAAGCGTGCGTCATTGAAGCGAGCGCGCAGCACGCGCTCATTCCCGTGCTGGATCGCGCCGTCCTGATCGCCGTCGGTGTTCAGTGCTGCCAGAAAGTGCGGCGCCAGTTTGCCGCCCGCGTCTTCCACCGCGAAATACTTCTGGTGGTCCCGCATGACGGTGACGAGCACTTCTTCGGGCAACTCCAGGAACTGGGGATCGAAGTTCCCCAGGATCGCCGAAGGATATTCGGTCAGGTTCACCACTGTGTCGAGAAGTTCTTTGTCTTCGCGCCAGCGCGCCCCGGCAACCGTGCGCGTTGCGGCGTCCAGCGCCTTGCGAATCTGCTTCTCTCGCTCTGCGCGGTTTAGAACTTTCGCAGCCGCCAGCGCTTCCACGTACGCCGCCCCTGCCCGTGGAATCGTCACGCTCCCATCGGCTAGAATGCGGTGTCCGCGCGACGCGTTTCCCGCACGGGTCCCGTCAAACTCCAGTGGGATCACTTCCCCGTCCAGCATTGCCACAATCCACCGCACCGGGCGCACGAAGCGCTCGCCCGGCTTGCGCCAGTACATGTTCTTGGGCCAGTAGATCGAGTTGATTTCTTTCGGAAGAAGCTCGGCCAGAATTTCGCCGGCCGCTCTTCCCTTCTTTGTGATCTTTGCAGAGAGGTACTCGCCTTTCGGAGTGGTCGCCCTTTCGAGTTGGGAGACGTCGACCCCGGCCTTCTTCGCGAAGGCATGGGCCGCGGGTGTGGGCTGGCCGTCTTTGAACGCGACACCAACCGACGGGCCGGTTATTTGGTCAGTGACGTCGGGTTGTGCGGGCGGGATACCGGAAGCCAGCACCGCCAGACGGCGCGGGGTGTCGAATTGCGTAACAGCGTTCTGCGGAGCCAGGCGTTCCCGCTCCAGCAACTTCGAGACTCGGTCGCGCAGCTCTTGCGCGCCAGCGTCAATCATCCTCGCCGGGATTTCTTCGCAGCCGATCTCGAGCAGAAAGTCAGGCATCAGGCAATCAATCTATGTTCTCAACATTACGGGATCGTGGATGTGAGCCCTATCACACGGGTAGCCCTGCCGCCCCGGCCGCGGTCCGCAGGGCCTCTCGCCCGCCGACCGAGGCGCAACACTCTACGCCACCGGTGCCGTCTCCTTAGTCCGAGACGCTTTTCGGGTTTTCTTGCCACTCGTTTCGGCAGCCGCAGGTTCTTCCTCGGCGGATTTCTGGTCGTCACTGGACTGCTGCCCCAGGTACGCCTTCGCGATCCCCACAGCCAGGGCTCGCACCCGGGCAATTACTCCGACCCGCTCGGTCACCGAGATCGCCCCGCGCGCATCCAGGATATTAAAAAGATGCGAGCACTTCAGGCAGAGGTCGTAAGCACCCAGCAGCGGAAAACGCTTCTTATCCGCAGCAACCCCGACCGAGTTCGGCCGAGCGCGCTTCCCGAGGTCCGCGTAGCGATCGAGCAATGCCCGGCACTCGGCTTCATACAGTTCGAAGTGCTTCCAGGTTTTCTCAACATCCGCAGCTTCGAAGTTGTAGACCGAGAACTGCAACTCGTCCGCCAGGCGCACGTCACCGTAGGTGGTCACCGCGCCACTGTCCGGGTCGCGTGCCCACACGATGTCGTAAATCGAGTTGACGTCCTGCAGAAACGCCGAGATGCGCTCCAGACCATACGTCAGCTCCGCCGAGATCGGCAGCAGGTCCACTCCCCCACACTGTTGGAAGTAGGTGAACTGCGTGATTTCAAGCCCGTCGAGCATCACCTGCCAGCCAATGCCCCACGCACCTAGCGTCGGCGACTCCCAGTTGTCTTCCTCGAACTTGATGTCGTGCCGGCGAAGGTCAATCCCGATCGCGCCCAGCGACTCCAGATACAGCTCCTGCACGTTCTCCGGCGGCGGTTTCAGAATCACCTGCAGCTGGGTGTGTTTGAACAACCGGTTTGGATTCTCGCCGTAGCGCCCATCCGCCGGACGCCGCGACGGTTGCAGGTAAGCGACCTTGTACGGTTGCGGCCCAAGCACGCGCAGAAAAGTCTCGGGCGCCATGGTACCCGCCCCGACCTCGACATCGTAGGGCTGCTGCAGCACGCACCCGCGTTCCGCCCAAAAGGCCTGGAGTTTCAGAATCAGCTCCTGAAAAGTCGGCGGATTGGATTTGGATGAACTCATTGATTCTGGCTTTCAGAAACCGTGCCAACAGCGACGGGGCTTCGAGCCACGAGCTTGGAGCAAGCTCATCTCGAAGCAGACCAGATCGCTCGCAGCTCGAAGCCCGCAGCTACTCGCTAATCTTCTCCAGCATCCCCACCGTCACGAGCTTCTTCTCAATGTGCCGCTCGAGCGTCTGCATCAGAAACTTCCGCAGATCGGACGCCTTCGCTTTAGGCCAGTCTGCCCCGGTGAAACTCTCGACAGGTGCTCGAAACATCTGCGCGGCCAGGGCTCGCGACTTGGTCGACATTTCCGACGAGGCCAGTCGCTTGTCATCCGGGCACATCAGCCCATCCGCCAGTGCGTGAAAGAAAGCCCGGCTTCCGTTGAGTGCCCTTCCGCAAGCCATGCATCCGGAGAAATCCGGCAGGAAGCCCACCAACCGGGTCATCCATAGCTCGAAATACGTGACCGGCAGCCAGATGTCGGGTCCGCGCAGGCTCCCCAGCACCGAAAGCGTCAACCGGAAGACCGCATCGTTTGCTTCGCGGTCCGGCAACAACTCGTCCAGCAATTCTGCGATGTGCGCCAGCGCAGTCGCCCGGGGGTAGCTGACCTCATTGGCCAGCGGTGACTCCAGCACTTCGCAGCCCTCCAGGCGGGCCAGTTCCTGCCGTTCGCGGTCCTCGTAGAACGCCCGGACAAACGTCAGAGGCTCGAGCGCCCCGCCAAACCGCTTCCTCGATTTCTTGGCCGAGCGCGCCACTCCACGCACTTTGCCTTCGATTCGCGTAAGAAAAGTCACCAGCAGATCGGCCTCGCGCAACGGGTAGGTCCGCAGGACGATTGCTTCCGACTCCTTCAGCGCCATAGGAGCCCAACAGGTTAATCAATGATTGTAATGGAAGGAGGCGCTGGCCGTCAGCCGTTACTCGATCAGGCGGTCCGCGATCAGTTTTCAGTATCTTGAGACCCGTCTGCTTCGCCCGGGGTTGGAGGTCGCAATTTGCGACCTCAAAAACAAAAGGCGCGCATCCGCGTCTTGGATGGCCGCGCCCGGTTACTCCTGTGAGGTAAAAGCTCGTGGCGCACAGCTCGAAGCTGCTAGCTGTTTTCCTACCGCCCAAAATACTTCGCGTTGCGCTCGGTGAAATCCTTCCACTTCTCCGGCAGATCATCGAGGGCGAAGATCGCCGAGACGGGACAGACCGGCACACAGGCGCCACAGTCGATGCACTCCACGGGGTCGATATAGAGCATCTCTTCGGTCGCGTGCTTCGGGTCGTCCTTCTTCGGGTGGATGCAATCCACCGGGCACGCGTCCACGCAAGCGGTGTCCTTCGTCCCGATACAGGGTTCTGCAATCACGTAGGTCATGGTGTGTGTTTCTCCTGAAAGGTCTGCGGCTCTCTATGAAACCGCACATTCTAGCAGGAAACTTAGGCCTCCGCACCCGCTTTCGGCCCAGTTTTCAGCCCTGCTTTCGATTTTCTCATCCGAGGCACGAGGACCGCTACACCTGCACCAGTTCCCTCTTCTCGCTCGGCTCGTACTCCACGATGTACCCAGCCACCGCACTCGCTGCGACCGTCAACGGCGAAGCCAGGTACATCTGTCCCGGCCCGCTGCGACCCGGGAAGTTCCGGTTCTGGGCGCTGATCACTACCTGCTCCGGCCGGGTCGACACCCCCGGCCCGGCATTGATACAGGCCCCGCAGCTCGGCTCGAGCACGCGTGCCCCCGCCTTCTGGAAGGTCTCCAGATACCCCTTCCGCACGCAGTAGTCCCGCGTCTCCTGGGAGCCAAACTGGATGTAGAACTCCACCGAAGGTGCCACCCTCTTCCCCTGCTTCAGGGCATCCGCAAGTACCTCGGCGTACATGTCCATGTCTTCGTTCTTGCCCGCTGTGCAGGTCCCGCCGTAGGCCAGTTCGATCGGGACGGGCGTGTGGAACTCCCGAATGAACTTGCCATTCCCAGGATCCCCCGGCGTGGCCACCATGGGGGAGATACCGGCAGCGTCCAGTTCGATCACCTGCGCATACTCCGCGTCCGGGTCGCTCCGCAAACCTCGAATCATGGCCGCAGCATCTCCCCGATTCAAGCCCCGGCGCTCCCCCAGGAAATCGACCACTTTGTCGTCCGGCGCGACGATCCCGGTAAATCCGCCGATCTCTGCTGCCATATTGGTCATAGTGGCGCGCTCGTCCACGCTCAGCGCCTCGACCGCCTCGCCCGCGTACTCCATGACCTTAGCCAGCGCTTTGCCGCTGCGCACGTAATCGAGGCTCAGGATCTTCAGGATGAAGTCTTTCGCTGTGACATTCGGCAGCTTCTGGCCCCGAATCACGATCTTGACCGACTCCGGAACTTTGACTCGCACGTCTTTGGTAATCCAGCTATTGAAGAGGTCGGTCGTGCCGATCCCGAACGCGACGCACCCGATCGCACCGACGTGTGGGGTATGCGAGTCCGAGCCCACATTCACCTGCCCCGGGAGTGCATAGGACTCCAGCATCACCGAGTGGCAGATGCCTTCCGAGCCCTTCCGGTCCTTCAGTTCCCCGTGCAGCTTGATGCCCTGCGCCTGGGCGAAGTCTTCCTGCTTCACCTTCAGCTGCGTCGCAAGGTCAAGCAACCCGATCTTCTTCTTCTCCTCGGAAATCACTTCGTCCAGAAAAGTCAGGTGATCCCGGAAAAACCGGATGCTGGCCGCATCATTCACCGGCACGTTTTTGCCAACGTAGTGCTCATAGAAGATCGCCGCCATGGGCGTGACATACTCGTGGCTGAAGCGCAGATCCACGCGGGTGAAGCCCGTGTCCCCCGGTTTTACTGCTTCCACCCCGACCGCGCCGTCGGGCGCGATCATGTGCTTTGCAAAAATCTTCTCGGCGAGCGTCATCGGCCGAGTTGCCCCCTTGATCGCCGGCAGAAACACCTTTTTCTGCATGCGCGCGACATTGAAGGGAAACAGCCCGCCGTACTCGATGACTTGCCGCGTGATCTCGTCTTCCCCCACCGTAAATTCGGAGAGGGCAACCTCCTCCCCCGAGCGAATCTTGTCGATCAAGGAAAAATTCGTGGATGTCAGCAGTCCCAAGTTCTGGCAATTCTGCTTGTAAATCCGCTCGATGTTCTCAGCGATCACCACCTGGATGCCGGCTGCCATCTCCGCATAGGGAGACTGCTCGCGGCTGGAACCCTTTCCTCTGCGCTTTCCGCTTACCGAGCAGACGAACCCGCCTTTCTTCACGTCGGACCGCCCGATCGGAAGCAGGTTTCCACACTTCAATCCCAGGTACGGGATTTCGCCCAGCGTCTGGTCAAAATAGAAGCAGTAGTGCGCCGGGGTGATTTCGTCGGTGGAAATGTCGTCCCGCAGCTTGGGATTGTTGGCGGGGTTCCGGGTATCCCAGGGGAGATCCTCTCCGGCCAGCTGCCGCTTAATCAGATCCGGATCTTCGGTAAGAAAAAGAATTCGCCCCGACAGAGACACCCGGTCAGGACGGCTGGCGATTTCGCGCTCGAGTAATGACTGCATCACAAAGAGATCCGTGAATGTAGCTTCGGTAACTTCTAGAAAGAACTGTGGATGGCAGGATTGCCCGGGTTCAGACCCCCACACCCATATTCTACCTCTTGCCGGGTACCGGCTGCCGGCTGTGTCTAGTGCCTCCCCTGGGCATGGTCGTAGCTTTCCCCCGCCCATATGTCCAGTCCCAGTTGGTTTTCTTTCGGCGGAAGCGGACAGGTGGCGTAAGGGGTCACGGCGCATGGAGGGTTGTAGGCCCGGTTGAAATCCAGCAGCACCGTGCCGTCCTTCACCGCTTCCGTGTCCAGGAAGCGCCCCGCCGGATACGTGCCGGTCTTTCGGGTCATGTCGTTGAAGATGATGAACAGTCCATGTGCCGCATCTCCGCCCACGGCCGACAAGCGCAGTTGCTGACCGCCCAGGGTGAAACGGGCCTCTCCCACCACCGGAGTCGCCGTCACGTCTCCCAGAACATTCGGGACCTCGACGACCTTCTTCCCGTCGGAAGGCACCCAGGTGGCCACAACCAGGTAGACCGCGTTGAGCGGATAAAACATCGGCCCACGATATTTCTCGGCCGCCGGGCTCGTCAGATCCTTGACCCGAATCCCCGCCCGCTCGCCGCGCTGAATCAGGTGCATGCGCAAGCTCCCCAGCTCGAGCACACTCGGATGTCCCGATACGTCCGGATCGAGCTTCGCCGCGGTCACCGCTTTCCCCCCGATCGAGGCGCTCACGCCCGGCAAGAGGTTGACCGTGACATCTTTCCCCTGCAATAGGAATGTCCCTGCGTGGGCCGGGGCGGAGCCGCTCGGAAGCACCAGCGCGTTCGTCTGGTCAGACCCGAAGCTGTTCTCTCCCGGCTTCAGCCAGAAAAGCCCCACCAGCGTGAGCCAGTTCTGTTTGCGATCCTGAATGAGTTCGGCTTTCCACTTCTCAAACGACTGCCGGTAGCCCTGGTCAAGAGCTGCAAGGGGTGGAGTCTGCGCCGCCGCCGGGACGAAAGTCACGCCCAGAGCGAGCGTGATGAGAGAAGCAAAACGCAGGAAACGTACAGACACCATCTCGACCCCTGAAGAATGTCGCCCCTCGAAGAGCCCCCGCGACCGAACGGACGCTATTTCTTGTACTCGCGCGGATCCGGCAAAGGCTCCAGCCCGCGGCCCGCAAAAACCTCGTCAAACTCGTGCAAGAGCTCGGAATGGATCACCCCGTTCGAAGCGACCACGTCCCGATCTGTGATCTCCAACGCCTGGCCCTGGAATCCCGTGACATTGCCGCCTGCCTCTTCCAGGATCAGGATCCCCGCCGCCGTGTCCCAGGCATTCAGATTGAACTCCCAGAAACCGTCGAACCTTCCACAAGCGACCGAGGCCAGGTCGAGTGCAGCCGACCCGGCGCGCCGTACCCCATGGGTGCGCAGCGTCAACTGGTGATAGAAGTAAATGTTCGGATTCTTGTGCCGCTTGTGGCTCGGGAAGCCAGTCGCGACCAGGCTCTGGGCCAGTTTAGACGTGTTCGAAACCTCGATCTTCTGCCCATTCAGGAAGGCGCCCTTGCCCCGCTCAGCCGCAAACAATTCGTCGCGCGTGGGGTCATAGAGCACGGCAGCCTTCCGCTTCCCCCGAAACGCCAACCCCAGGGAAACGCAGAACACCGGAAAACTGTGGGCAAAGTTCGTCGTCCCATCCAGGGGATCCACATACCAGCGGTAGTCGCCCCCAGTCTCGATCCGGGCGCCTTCCTCGCCGATCACGTCGTGCGACGGCCAGTGGGCGCGGATCCGCTCGAGAATGAGCTTTTCCGAAGCACGATCCGCCTCGGTGACCAGATCGGCGTCCCCCTTGTACTCGATCTTCACGCGCCGATCGAAATACTCCATCAGCAGAGTCCCCGCTTCACGGGCAATCTCAGACATCTGGGGAACAAATTCGAAGTTGGCAACCGGCTGGGACACAAGACTTGACGGTGAAGGTGTTTCCACGAAGGACAGACCAACTCCTCTCTAACGCTGGGGCGGACGAGTCGCCATACAACAGTGGGCCACCCGCTACTTGCGTTTCCCGGCCTCTTCCGCGATGTACATGATGTCGTGCTTAAAGATGAACAGGTTCGGCGCACCTTCCCGCGTCAAGCGCACCATATTCTTGTCGTAGTACTCGATCCAGCCGCGCACCACTTCCCCATCGGCCAGCTTGATACTGACCGCTTTTTGCTTCTCTCCCAGTAATTTCAGGTAGGCGGCTTCCTCGAAAGTTTCATCGGGCGGTGGAGTTTTCCCGCCCCGGCGGACAAGCCCTTGGGCACCGGCATTGAAAGGCATACCCGCCATTTTACACGGCGAAGCCCGCCCGCCGTACCTGCCATCCCCAAATCTGGCGGATTCCCTGCCGGATCGGGTCGTCTCCATAACCCGAGCTGCTTGAACGTCTCCCGACCAGCGGAAAGCGCTAAAATGCCTCCACTTTTTCCTGCGGGGTGCGCCATGACCTCAGTTGTGATTCGTGCTGTAGTGCTCGCGGCTTTCCTCGCCGCGTCCGGCACTCTTGCGCAGCGCCGCGGTGGTTTCCCACAGCCCCCGCAGCCGGGAGAGCGCTCGAGCATACCGACAGAGACCAAACCGGTTCCTCTGCCCCGGGTCGATCCCCTAGAGCTACAGCGAGAAGCCCGAGAACTGGCGGAGCTGGCGCAGACCGTTCCTCTCGACGTGGACAAAGTAAACCACGGCTTGCTGCCCAAAGATACCGGCGAAAAGCTCAAGCGCATCGAAAAACTCGCCAAACGCCTTCGCGGTGAGCTGACGCCGTGATCCGCGCGAGAGCCTGGTAACTCAACGATTAAGAGTCGCTGATCCAGAGACCAGCGGCTCAAACTCCACCCGTCAGTTCCCCAGCGCTAGAAAGTGATCTTCACTCCGAACTCCACTTGCCGAGGCGCTCCGTAGTTGTAGACGCCCGAACCCGAACTGGTGCGCAGCACATCCCGCGCGGGTCCCGAAGGGGTGCCGTTGGCTGATCCCGCACCGGCAGCGGTCGGCTGGCCCGGACCCGGAAAGTAGTAAGCCAGTTGCCCCGACAGGGGCTGGAAATTTGCCAAGTTCAACAGGTTGAAGAAACGGGCGCTCGGCTCAATGCTCAGCCTCTCTCCGAGTTTGAGAGGCCAGCTAATGGCCGCGTCGAGCGACTTGAATGCTTCGTTGCTCAACTGCCCTGCCGGTGGCACGACGATGTACGGGGCCGTCCCGCGCAAGCTGGCCAGTTGCGATTTCGTGAACAGGTTGGCGATGACCAGCGCCTGTCCAGCAGGCGTCAGCGCGCCTGCGACCGTGCTGTTGTAGGTGCTGATGTCGCTTGCCAGGCTGCTGTTCGAGAGCGCCTTGAACGGCCCTGGATTCCTGATCGGGAACAGATCGCCGGGAGAGCCATCCCCGGTAAAGTCCGTTCGAAAAATCTCGCCCGGCGTCGCCTGGGGATTGCCCGAGGACACTAGCATCGAAGGAAGCAACGGCGCCGCGGAAGCATAGCGCCCCACGAAAGCCAAGCGCGCGCCCCATCTGGACTCCAGCGTCCACCCTGCCGTCACCTGGTGCCTGCGATCGAGCGCCGATGGCCCTCGATACAACGCCGCGTCCCGGAAATCGTGAGCCACCGTGCTCTGCGTCGGATTATCGCCACCGTTGGTGACGAACTTCGAGAAGGTATAGGACAGCTGCAGGTCCCCGCCGCGAAATACGAAAAACTCCCGCGCCACGTTCTGCTTCAGCGACACTTGCAACCCGTCGTAGACGCTCTGCCCGATCGAGGACTGGAACTCGCCTTGACCGACCAGCGCGTTGATCCCCGGGAAGGCTGCTCCAAAATTCCTGGGATCGGCGCCCCCGGCGACTTGCACTCCCACCGTAGCCGGCAGCCCTCCCAGGAAAGCCACCCCCGAGTCCAATCCATTGACCGCGAAATCGTTGATGTTGGCGTTCGAAACCGTCGAGATGTAGCAGGAGATAGCATTCTGGGAGAGGGCGCCAGCCGAAATAGGAGTATTTCCGGGCGGCATACAGCTGGGAGCCTTTTGCAGGATCGTGTTCGTAATGGCATGGATCGCAGCCGTGGGTATTCCATTGGCGTCCTTGTAGAGGTGATTGGCGTCCCCCACACGATTGGTATCGACAATCAGTCCGAACCGCTGGCTCACGTTGCGCACATAGTCGAAGGTGAGTACGCCCCCGCCCCACATCTCGCGCTGCATCCCAAGGTTGATCTGATAGGAACGCGGTGTGCGGTAGTCCGGTGAAAACGCCGCCAGCCCATTCGCCGGAACGCTCAAGGAAAGTGTATTCCCCACGAAGTTGGGATTCCCTGAAGCTCCGGCCGCCGCCACTGCCGCCTGATAGGCCGTCTGCAGATCGGCGACCGCGGTGCCGACCGTTCCCACCGGCTGACCGCACACCTCGGTGGCCAGGTCCAGCCCGTCGATCGCTGGTACCCGAGCCGGCAGTCCACCGGCGGTGGGGAAGTACACGGCTACGGAACCGGCTGCGGCCCCCGGAGCGCACGTCAACACGTTGGTCGCCGAGTACAGTCCCTGGCTCAACCGCGCGGGCCGATCCAGCCGGACGTTGCTGAACAGCGAATTGTCGTAGAACACTCCTCCGCCGCCGCGGAAGATGGTTCTGCCGTTGCGAAAAGGATCCCAGGCAAAACCAAACTGAGGTCCGAAATTGGAGTTGGGCTGGCTCACGGCCAGCCCGTGGCCTGCCGCGGGTGCGAACGGGTCGAGCAGGCCGCCGTTGCCCGTGCAAGGCAGATACGCAGTCGGAATGGCGGGGTTCGCCGCCGAACAGGGGATTCGCCCCAGATCGCTGTCCAACCGCCCTGTATCGCGCACGTAGTGCAGCCCGAACGTGAGGGTCAGATTCGGACGAAACCGAAAGGAGTCGCCGACATATCCCTCGAGGCGCGTGTCCACTTGCCCACCGTGAGGGAACCCGAACCCGGACCTCTCGGTCGCAAAGCCCTGCCCGTTGCTGAGCGTGGCAAACAGCACGGGATAGTCCAGGGGATTCGCATCGGTCCCGCCCGCCCACGCGGTGGTTACCTGCGGAGCGATACCATACGCGTTGGCATAGCCCCCGCCATTGATTCGATTCGCGCCGCCCCCGAACCAGACCGCATGATCCCGCTTGGTCCGGCTGCCGTCATAGCGGAATTCCAGGTTCCGCTGAAAAGTCTCCTGCGGAGCGAACGGGCTCGATCCAAATTGCACGCGGCCGCCCGCAAGATCGCTGAACTGAAGACTCACAGGAAGCGATGAGCCCAGCGGATGGATCCCGCGGGTCGCATCCTGCAGAGAATTGTGGTACTGGAGGTACCCAAACCGCAGACTGTGAACATATTCTCCTCGGGTGAAATCAAGTCCAACCGCGTGCCAGGGAGAATTGTCGCGGTTCTGGTAGACCGAGTAGTCATCGCCGAAGTTGTCCACCGACTTGTCCCAGTTGTAGGCAAACCGATAGAACGCATGCGCCGTATTCGACAAATGCCAATCCAGCTTCCCGGAAGCGGAGGTGTTGCGGAAGGGCGAAGAGAACGATCCGGTCAGGGATTGAAACGGCGCCGGGATCACCACCGCCCGACGTGCGTCCTGGCTGACTTGCTCGGCGCCCAGGAAGAAGAACGCCTTGTCCTTGATCAGCGCCCCGCCCAACCGCCCGCCAAAGTCACTGCGCTGAAACGAGAGATCCTGCCGCCCTGGTGATTTCGCAAACAGGATGCTGTTGTCGCGAAACAGCCCGAATCCTTCCCCGTGCAGGTCGTTCGACCCGGAACCGGTGGTCATGTGCACCGCGCCCGAGGACGTCAGGCCCGTGGCAACATTCAGCATAGACCGGCTCACCATCAGCTCCTGAACCGAACTCAGCGCGACATTCTGCGCCGTATCGCCCTTCGTCTCGTCCGTGAGAGCGACGCCATCGAGGGTGTAGAGTGACGCCTGCCCGCTGATTTTGTTGATCGAAACAGCCAAGTGGCCGGTCTTGGTGGGGTCGAGCGCCCGACCGTCCTCGATCACCACTCCCGGCTCGAACTGAGCCGTATTCAGCACGTCGTGGCCATCGATCGGCCATTCCGCGATCTGTTCCGGCGCCATCTTGCCCTGCAGCGTCGGCGGCCCAGGATTGATGGCCACCAGCTTCCGATCGCCATTCGCGGCCTCGCCATCACGGACAGTCACTGCAAAGTGGCTGATTTTATAGTTCTTGGCCTCCATGCGAATAGCGTAGGGTCCGGCTTTCAGAGGCTCCGACTGATACTTGCCCGCCTTGTCGGTGGTGAGAGCGAGTTGTGTGTCGGTGACTTTCGAACTGATGGTCACCGCTGCACCCGCCACTGGAGTCCCAGATGGATCGATCACGGTACCCTGGATCGATCCCCTGACGGGTTCCTGCGCGAAGCCGGTGCAGGTCGCAAGCAGCACGACTCCGACTGTGATTAACAGTTTGGCCAACACTCGCTGAGGGGTACGTTTCCCAAGACCATCCGAAGCGCGCAAATTCAACAAACGCTTTCTCCTTCCCATTCCAGGACGTACGGGTACTGCCACATGGAATCGCATCCCGCGGGAATGGTTGCTTCCGCTTTACAAAGTCGAATTGATTATCTTACTAAACATGGTGGGAATCTGCGCGGCCAGAACACTCGACAGAACCGCGCCGAGCGCATCGCCGCATGCCAAAGGCGGCCATTTGGAAGACTGAATCCAGGAAAAAGGGGCCGGTCGCCCGGCCCCCAAGTACGCGGAACCTCCCTTTAGAACGTGAACCGCACTCCCAACCGTATGTTCCGCCCCAGCTGGTACAAAAGCGGCTTGCCATACTGGCTATTCCCGATGACCGGGACAGCCTTGGTCGGATCAGGGTTGTTGCGACTGTTGGCGAGCAGACCCTTCCAGTCGTATGGGTGCTCAAACGCCGAGTAGTCGAAACTCCCAGTCGGCCGGAGGAAGCTCTGGAAGTTGGCGGTGTCCAGCTGCGAGTAGAACGCCGTCACCCGCTGCTGGTTGAACAGGTTGATGAGATCGGCTGTGAACGTGAGAACCTGGGCCTCGTTCTGCTTGTTGACTTTGAACTCCTGCCGGAAACTCGCGTCCGATTGGATATACCACGGCGTCCGGCAACTGCACACGCTGGTCACGGTTGGAATCAGAACCCCTGAACGGTCGGGCACCAGCGAGACCTTGGCAAATTTGCCACGGTCCTCGGGATAGACAGGGAATCCCCCCGAGTACGGGGATTGCGCAAACGAAAACCCTACATCCGTGTAGGTACTCATCGGCGTTCCGCTGTACAGGGTCTGGAACCACCCGATGTTCGACGACATCCTGCCGCCCATCCACGGAATCCGGTAATAGGCGTAGCCCTTGAAGGCGTGCGGACGATCCGTCGCCAGCGGTCCGCTGGATGACCGGCCGTTGGCGTCGTATTGGAAGAAGGATTCGTCGAATGCGCGGCTGTTGTTGGGAGCATTGCGGCCGCCGCCTCCGTCCGCCAGATCGGTGCTGGTCAGGCCGGAGTAGTTGCCGCGCAGCTTGCTGTAGGTGTAGGAGAACAGCCCGAACCAGTTCTTGCTGGTGGCCTTGGTCAGCCGCAATTCCAGGCCATCATAGCTGCGGGCTGCCTTGATGTTCGGAGGACACCCCAGTGCGGATTGCGTGCATGAATCGGCCAGGTTGGAGGCGTTCGGTCCGAACCCCGGGTTGACGATCAGGAAGGTCTCGCTGCCGGTGGAATCAAAAATTGCGGCGTCCTCAATGGCGCGGTCCAGGCGCCGGCGATCCCAGCGTGCCTCGAGCGCCAGCGTCCTTGTGATCGCGTAGTCGGCGCCGAACACCGACTCGTGCAGCCGGTACGGCTTCAGTCCGGGAACCACACCTTCGGTCCCGCGGAAGTTCTGGTTTTCGAGGAACGTCAGCCCGGCAGGCACCGTACCGCCGGCGAAGTTCGCACCAGCCGTGCTGTCGCCCGTGCAGTAGCGCGACCCGGCGCCGAACTCGACATTAATGTTGCTCAGATCCGCGGTGTCCAGCGCATAGAAGCAGTTTTGCCAATATTGGCCGCCGAACGAACTGATGGCCAGGTTCAGCTTCATCAGGTCATTAAACACGCCATAGCTGCCGAACACCTTCATTCTGCCATCTCGAAACACATCCCAGGCAGCGCCCAGACGCGGAGCGATTTTGTCGCCCCACCCAAAGTTAATAGGCTGGCTGGGGAAGCCGTTTGCCTGCGTTTCGCTCGGCAGCGACTCCTTCTCGATGCGCAGACCCGCGTTGATGGTGATGCCGTGGCCAATCGTCCAGGCATCCTGCCCGTAGAAACTGTGATTGAAACTGGACGCGTAGCCATAGGAGCCGAAGTCCTGGATGGTGACGTAGCCGTACCGTCCCGCGCAATTGCCGGCGCCATAGAGGGCTTCAAACTGTGCGCAGTTGTCAGTGCCAGTCTGGCCTCCCGGCGAGAAGAACTGGCCCGCTCCCACGGAAAGCTGCACCGCTGGAGCATTCCAGTGCTGAAAAATATCGTTGGACACGTGGTTGAGTTGATATCCGAACTTGAGGTTATGGGTCCCAAAGCGACTGCCTTTGAACCAGCCAATGTCTTGGGAAAACTGATGGTGTTTGCTGGCATTCCGAATGGTGAACGTCTGATCGTTACCCGCCGAGAAGTAGCCGCCCGGCTGTTGCAGCGAAGCTGGGAGGGTGGCTCCAGTGTTATCCAGAATTCCGCCCGAGCCCGGCGCGCCCGTCGTGCCGGGAGTCAGCCAGAAAAAGATCGAGCCGGCGTTCGGAAAACCGAAGTCGTGGTAGTTCTCGAAGAAGTACCCGAACCGCGTGGTCGCGATCAACTTTGGCGTCAGCGCAAAATCGACGCCCACGTTCACCGTCTGGTTCGGAGCCACGAAACCGTACCCGTGTTCAAATCCGAACAGCGGGATCGAAGCACTCGGATTAAACAGTCCCGCAGTTGAGTCCCCGATCGGCAGGACCGCGCCGCTCTCACGCTGCAACTGGTACAGCCACGAACTGTAGACCCTTATTTTCTGAGTCAGGCTCGCGTCCACGCGGGCCGAGGTGAAATACGTCTGCGAATCCTGGTTGAAGGTCTGCACGCCCGCGTTGTTGTTGCTGGACCCGAAGTTGACCTTGCGGCCCGTGGACACGTACTTCGGATCCGCCCCTAAGAAGATCCACAAGCGGTCACGCACGATGGGACCAGCCACCGTGAACCCCGGTTGAATATACCGGGTATGATCTCCTGCCTGTTGATATGTCTGTGCAACGGGATCCTGTCCCAGCGCTGCGTCGCCGGCGCTCTGCGGGTCATAGCGCAGGAAGGGAGTGTTCTGGTTCGAGTTGAGCGCATCAGAATTGTAGTCAATCCCCAAGGACCCATGCCAGGCGTTGCTGCCCCGCTTCATGATGACGTTGACCACGCCCCCCATGGCGCCACCATGTTCCGCTTCAATGCCTGAACTCTTCACCTCAACCTGGTCGATGAATTCAAACGGCACGTCGGTGTGGGAGTAGCCGCCGATCACGTTGGCCGTGTCCTGACCTTCCACCAGGTAGCGGTTCTCCGAGTCGGCCCCGCCGCCCACCTGGTAGCCGAATCCGCCGCCATTCGAGGTGCTGCCCGGAGACCCGCCCCCGGTGCCGGGCCTCGACATGGCGCCTGCGCCAGTGCCCGCGAGCGTGTTATTGCCCGCCAGAGGTTCATTGCGGGCGGAAGGCGCGAACTGAATCACCGACTGGAAGGAAATACCGTGCGGAACCTCCGCGACCACGTCGGGAGTGATGTTTGTGACCGTTCTGGAGGTCGTCGTGTCAATGAGGGGAGCCTCGCCCGTCACTTCCACGACTGTGCCGGTTGTTCCCACTTGCAGTTCAAGATCCACCGTGGGCAAATGCCCCACTGCGACGCCGATCCCGTCACGTTTGAGCTTGGTGAAGCCCGGCGCGCTGACCATCAGGGTGTAACTGCCGGGTGGCAGGTTGGTGAAGTGGTAGGAGCCGCTCCCATCGGTTTCCAGCGTCTTGGAACCGACCAGCGCGGCGCCCTTCAACTCGACCAGCGCTTTGGAGACAACGGCGCCGCTGGGATCCTTAACGGTTCCCTGCAGTCCGCCGGTGGTCTCTTGCGCAAACGCAGCGCAAGCCAGAAGAAAAGCCAGGAAGAGATACAGAATCGAAATCGAGCCACCGAGCCGGCACAACCTGGCACAGCTGCGGGGCAAAAGTTTTCTGATGTCCAACATGCGTCCACCTTCCTCCAAAAGTTTTACGTTCAACAACCGACCCAACAAAAACAACCCATTGCTGTGAAACGACCCGAATGCCTCGTCCATCGGGCGTTTTGCATCTTGGGACAGCGCGAAACTCGCTGCTCACCGTCCATGATCTACGCCCGAAGAATCCAAGCGTTTTCACGCTTTAGGAAGAGCGACGCAATGGACAGTCCATAACATTCCCGACTGACAACCACCTATCGCCACAAAGGTTTAACCGAAGCCCGACGCAGACTTACATTTTGTCAATCGCAGGACGCGCTCCGAAATCTGGGAACTGTCTCTTGGAAATGGGAATAACCATCCGTTGGGAAACCGAATAGGAGAGGCGAGTGTTATGTGTCCAACTACGACGCGGATCTGGCCAGCGGACTCAGCTCTGGGCTCCGATCCAGACAAGAAAGAACATGGTTTCGAAAGGCCGGGCGGCATGGAACTCTTCGAACTGCTGCCCGCGCAAGAAAAAAGCCACCAGTCCCGAAGGAATGATGGCTCTGCAATGGGCATCAAGCGGGCTGAGCCCTAGAAAATAAGTCTCATGCCGAACTCGATCTGCCTTTGCGATCCAAGCGAGTACACGCCCGTGCCATTACCGACTCGGAAAGGTTCTAGGCCGGCCCGATCGGTGCCGTTGAGCGAACCCGAGCTACCGTCGAGAAGATTACTCATTGTGTTTGGAGGCAGGTTAAAGTTGCTGAAATTGCCCACATTGTAGAAGCCCACACTCGGTTCCACCGTGAAACGCTCTTTAAAGCTGTGCCGCCACGTCAGCTTCAGGTCAATGCTGCGAAGCCAGCTAAAGTTCACCTGGCCCGGTGCGGGTGCTGGCAAAGGCTGGGCTACCCCGCCCATTGCCTGCAATTGGTTTAGCGTGAAAAGACTGTTGTCGATCAGCACCTTGCCGGCAGGCGTAACCTGCCCGGCCACGCTGCTGTTGTAATTGTTAATTGTGCTGGTCAGTTGGCTCGCGGAGATCCCGCGGTCAAACTCCCCAAAGTGGGTTCCAGGAATTGCGTCCTGAATCGTTCCATCACCCGTGAAGTCGGTGCGGAAGATCTCGCCGTTGCCCAATCCACTGGCGGGAGCCACCAGAGACCCCGACAGCGGACTGTAGAAGTGGGCTATCGTGCTCACCCGAAATCCGAATGGCACATCCACGTACCCACCAAACGAGATCTGATGCGTCCTGTCCAAAAGACCCGGCCCAAAAAACTTGTTCACGTTATTGTTATCCGCGGCTTGGATCACGAAATCCTGGTCGTTATCCACGCTCGTACCGTTGACCTGCGTGCCGCCCGAGTTTTCGTACCGTGACAAACTGTAGGCAATTTGGAAGTTCGCCTCTTTGACACCGCGCAGCGGGTTGGCGACGTTTTGCGACACCTTCACCTGCAACGCGTTGTAAACCGCCCGGCCGATCGGAAGCAGGAAAAAACCCTGTCCAACGTTGGGATTGATTCCCCCAAAAGCGCACGGACGGCCAAGGGTCTGCCCAGCAGGCGCACTCGGGTTTGGATTTGGTGCGTTGGTGGCGCAGGCTCCGCCGAAGTCGAGCGACGAGGTCAGTCCAAAACTGGCAAAATCTGCCATGGTGACAGGCAGTGGATTGCCTTGGCCGTCAGTTCCGTCCAGCGCCGCGCACTTGTGACCGTTAATGGCATCGTCAACGCTGGACGCTCCGCACGCGCCGAGCGTCCCGTTGATCGCAGCCGTGGCCGCGTTCGCGTCGAAATAGCGCGTATCGCCGACGCGGTTCACGTCCACACCTGCCAGCGTGTGGGTCGTGACGTTGCGTAGGTAGTCGGCGGTCAACACCATTCCATGCCGGATTTCGCGCTGAATGCCGATATTCATCTGCACCGAACGCGGGCTCTGGTACTTGGGCGCGAACAGGGCGACTGGAAGGCTCACATTGCCAGCCAGAAAGTTCCCCACAAAGTTTGGGTTAGGAGCTTTGAGATCGAGTGGGTTGAGCGATTGGTACAACTGCTGGAAGGCGATCAGCCCGGGAGCTGCATTGCCGATGGCGACATTGGCGCCACAGAATTGCTGGTCAATCTGAAGTGTCTGTCCACCGTTGATGGGAATGGCCTGCGCCTGGCCCTGGGTGTTACAGGCGTCAATCACTTGGTTGAAGGCGCCCGTGCGCAGCCGCAACGGACGATCAAACAGGACGTTATTGTAGATCACGTTCTCGTAAAACAGCCCGATACCACCGCGAATCACAGTCTTGCCATTGCTCCTCGGGTCCCAGGCAAAGCCAATCTGCGGAGCAAAGTTCTTGTTCGCCTGTCTTACCGGGTCTCCATACCCGGGGTAGGCGGCATTGATTTCCGGGATCGCCGGCAGATCGCTGTCGGTCCGCCCGGTATCGCGGTCCCAGCGCAAGCCCGCATTCAACGTAAAGTTGTGCTTAACCTTCCAGGAGTCTCCCACGTAGAGACCGATTCGGTTATCCGGGCCCAGACCACCCGCGGGAAAACCTAAGGCCGGCTCTAGGGTGTTAAATCCGAGTCCGTTGCCTACGGTGAGCCGCTCCACCGGAAAATTCAGCGGATTGGAAGCTCCCCCGGGGCCGAATGGATTGGTGTTCGCGAAGGCGATCTCGGCTGCGCCCGACTTGGTGCGAACCCTCGGCGCGAGCTGATAGAAGCTGGCAAATCCGCCCCCTTGCACATGGTTGTAGGAGACTCCGTAGCGGAGAAGATGGCGGCCCAGTACCCGGCTGCCGTCATACTTGATCTGGTGGTTGGACTGCGGTGTCGCCTGCGGCGCGAGATGGTTAGGACCAGCAAAGAATGTCGTGCCAATCTTCAGATCCAGCCCCGTGCAACATAGCGGCAGACTGTTGTTCCCTAAGGTCGCATCCTCGATGCCATTCTGGAATTTCAAATACGAAAAGCGAAAACTGTGGGAGAAAGGACCCGTGGTCGTGTCCAGACCCACAACGTGCTGACGGGTGTAGTCCTTGTTGTCGTAGACCTCGAATCCCAAACCGAAAGTCGCTGCCAGCAGGTTTTCGAAATACGAGTAACGGTAGAAAGCTTTTGCGCCCTGGCCGAAGTTGTAGTCCATCCTGCCCAGCAGATTGCCCTCGCGGAATGGCTGGCTGAAGCCGCCGGAGAAGTTGTTCAACGGGGCGGACACCTGTACTGCCGCAAATGCGTCCTGCTTCGTGCGTTCGCCGTCCAGGAAAAAGAACAGCTTGTCCTTGACGATGGGTCCGCCGAGCTTGCCGCCGAACTGATGGCGCTGCAGGTAGTAATCGTGGCCTCCGGGCGACGTGGCCGCGAAGCTGTGGTCGCGAACAAAGTAGAAGCCTTCTCCGTGCAACGCGTTTGTACCGGACTTGGTTGTGACATTCACCGAGCCCGAAGAAGTCAGATCATTGGAAAGATCCAGCGAGGACTGGCTAAGCTGGAACTCGTCGATGGCGCTGGCTGGAATATCTGCTGTCGTCGTGCCTACCGTCTCGTCGCTGACGTCGACGCCGTCCACATTGATACGCGCCGTGCGCCCGAATCGGCCGCCGAACGAAATCGACGAGTAGCCTGCTTTCGTTGGATCGAAATTCTGCCCATCCTGAATCTGGACCCCTGGTTCAAGCTGCGCGAGATCGAGGAAGTTGCGCCCATTGACCGGCAAGTTCTCGATCTGCTGCGAAGTCAGGACCCCCTGCACGATCGCCTGCTCGGTGTTCACTTGCACCGTGGAGGCCTGCACCTCAATGGTCGTGCTCTCCTGGCCCAGCGTCATTTTGGTGTTCACGGTGGCAGTGTTGCCGACTTGTACGGGAACCGTAGTGTCAACTCGGCTGAAGCCCTTGGCCGAAAGCTGCACTTTGTAGGTACCCGGCGCAATCGCTCCGGAGTTGAAAGCGCCTGCCGAGTTGGCAGTCAGCTCAATCGTCTGTCCGGTCGCGACGTTTGTGATGGTCACTTTGGCGCCGCTGACGACTGCTCCTGACGGGTCGGTCACCGTGCCGACAATGCTGCCCGTGCTGACGGTGGTCTGCGCCAGCACAGCTGCGGACAGCAGCAGCAACGCAGCCAGAACGAAATACTGTCGCGGGGCAACGCAGCGAGAACTCTTTCCTCTCAACATGGGTCCACCTTCCTCCAAGAAGTTTGGCGTGCAACCAGAACCACAACAAGACAGTTCCATGCTGTGTAACCCGGAGATGCCTTGCTGCCCGGGCGTTCTCCTTGAAACGAGATCCGTCGGTAGACCGCGATAACTGATCTAGGCCCGAGCGAAACCACGGCGATCTGGAGGAAAAGGTGCAATGGACAGTCCATAACATCTGAAAATGACAATCGCTCTTTACGACAGGTACTTACAGGCGTCATAACGTTTCCTCACGTTTTGTCTATCGCGGCACATCACTCCGCAATCTGGGAGCGGTCTCCGGGAAATGGGAGTAGGGACCTCAGATCCATCGCAGCGCGCGATCACGATTCGAGGAGACGTCACCACGGGTCTTGTGACGCAAAACAAGAAAGGCCACCAGTTCCCGAAGGAATGGTGGCCTTAAGGCTACATGAGGTCTTTCGCTAGAAAACCAGCCTCATCCCGAACTCGATCTGCCGTGGCGACCCGAGCGAATAAACGCCCGTGCCGTTGCCCACTCGGAACTGCTCGTTCTCGCTCTTCGGCGTGCCGTTGATTGACCCCGAGGAGCCGCTGAGAAGCGCGTTCATTGTATTCGGCGGCAGGTTGAAGTTGGCGAAGTTGAAGATGTTGTAGAATCCGACGCTCGGTTCAAGCGTCCATCTTTCCTTGAACGTGTGCCGCCATGCCAGCTTCAGATCGGTCGCCTTCAACCAGGTGAAGTCTACCTGGCCAGCCGGAGGCGCGCTGAAGGTCGGTGCCACTCCCTGCAACTGTACCAACTGGCTTGAGGTTACTAGGCCACTCGCAACCAAGGTCGCCCCCGCGGGGGTTGGTGTACCTGAGACCGTGCTGTTGTAGCGGTTGACCAGGCTAGTTAGACCGCTCGCGCTGGTGCCGCGATCAAACTGGCCGAAGTGCGTCCCGGGCAGGGGATCACCCGTGCTTCCATCTCCCGTGTAGTCCGTCAGGAAGATTTCGCCGGCGTTCCCCGAGGTCGAAGCGACGATGGCGCTCGACAGCGGGCTGTAGAAGTGGCTGATCAGCCCGACGCGGAATCCGCCCGGCACATCCACGTACCCACCGAACGAGATCTGGTGAGTGCGATCCAGGAGGGCGGGTCCATAATAGCGGCCCGGCCTGTTGTTGTCGGCCGTCTGCAACACAAAATCCTGATCGCTGTCGCCCGAGGTCCCTGTCAACTGTGCCCCTCCGGTGTTGCTGAAGTTCGACAGGCTATAGGAGATCTGGAAGTTGAGTGCCTTCACTCCTCTCATAGGATTCGTTACATTCTGCGATACCTTCATTTGCAGTGCGTTGTAAACCGATCGCCCGATCGGTTTCAGCGCGAACGCCTGCCCCTGGTTCTTGTTCGTCCCGTGGAAGGCGCAATCATAGCCCAATGCCTGATTACACGCTTCGCCGAAGTCGGTGTCGCTGGTCAGACCATGGTCTGCATAGTCGAAAATGGTTGCACCTCCACTGATGGCGCAATCTATGGCCGCCGGTCCGCTGAGGGTCCCGCAGTTGACACCACTGTAAGTGCCGGACTTGGGAGTGACCTTGCCATTCGTGATGCCAATGATATTCGCAGCCGCGGCGGCATCGAAGTTACGAACATCCCCAACGTGGTTCACATCGACGCCCAGCAAGCTGCGCGTTTCAATGTTGCGCAGGTAATCTGCACTAAACACCATCCCGTGTCGTATTTCCCGCTGGATACCAATATTCATCTGCACCGACACCGGCGTCTTGTAGTTCGGGTCGAACCATCCCAGTGGGATGCCAAACCCGGCAGCCATGTATTGCCCAATGTAGTTGGGATTGTCCGCTTTCAGATCCAGCGGATTTCCAGCCAGCACGTTGTTGTGCCAGAAATCCAGGACGTTCGGAATTGCCTGACCGATGGCCAACTGCACGTTCCCGGCGGCATCCGCCGAGCAGACACCTGCTCCCGGAGTGGTAAAACCGGACGGGTCGAAGTTGGCGCTGACTGGAACGGGCTGCGGCTTATTATTGTTGCAGGCATTATTTACCTGATTAAACGCGCCGGTCGCCAGTCGGTAGGGGCGGTCGAAAAGCACGTTATTAAAGATCACGTTCTCGTAGAAGTATCCGATGCCACCGCGGATCACCGTCTTTCCATTATTCTTCGGGTCCCAGGCAAATCCCAGTTGCGGCGCGAAGTTCAGGTTTGCCTGTTTCACTTGATTGCCCAAGCCCGGGAATTGCTGGTTGACCGCAGCGATGGCGGGAAGGTCGCTGTCCGTACGGCCGGTATCACGGTCATAGCGCACGCCCACGCTCAATGTAAAGTTCGGCTTAATCTTCCAGGAATCTCCAACGTAGAGACCCAGACGGTTATCCGGCCCTAAACCGCCCGCCGGGAATCCCAAAGCCGGGTCCAATGTATTGAAACCCAGGCCGTTTCCGACTTGCACCCTGTTCACCGGGTAGTTCAGCGGATTGTTCCGGCCTCCCGCATAGCATGGGCCCGTTGGACCAGGTTCGGGGCAGCCAGATACCCAGCTGAGGTTGTCAGCGAAGTCCTTGGTGGTGTCGTTCAAGCTGAAGCGAATTCGCGGTGAGGTTCCGTAGAAGCTGGCGAAACCACCACCCTGAATATGGTTGTAGGCAAAGCCGTACCGCAGCGTATGGGAGTGGAGCACCTTGCTGCCGTCGTACTTGATCTGGTGGTTCGACTGCGGTGTACTCTGCGGCGCCAATGGACTCGGTCCTACGAAAAAGGATCCTGAGCTCAGTGTAATCCCCAGATCGGCAAAAGGCAGGCTACTGCCGAGCACCGTGTCCACAATCTGGTTCTGGAACTTGAGATACGAAAACCGAATGCTGTGAGACATAGAACCTGTATTGAAATCGATTCCCGCCACATGGTTCCGCGTTTTGTCCACGTTACTGTATACCGCGAAGCCCAGGCCAAAATCCGAGGGCAGCAGGTTCTCGAAGTACGAAAAGCGATAAAACGCCTTCGCTCCGTTGCCCAAATCGTAGTCAACCCTGCCGAGCAGGTTATTTTCGCGGAAGGGCTGGCTGAAAATCCCGGAGTGCTGGGTGAACGGATCCCCGAACAGCACTCCTGCCGCAGCATCTTGCTTGGTGCGCTCGCCATCCGCGAAAAAGAATAGCTTGTTCTTGATCACCGGCCCGCCCAGCTTGCCGCCAAACTGCTGCCGTTGAAAGGGATTGTCCGCCCCCCCCGGTGCACGCGCCGAAAGGCTGTGGTCGCGAATGAAGTAGAAGCCTTCCCCATGGAACGCATTGGTTCCGGACTTCGTCGTGACGTTCACCGCACCGGACGAAGTGAGATCCTGGGAGAGGTCCAACGAAGACTGACTCAGCTGAAATTCGTCAATGGCGCTCGCCGGGATGTCGGCGGTGGTCGTTCCCACAGTCTCGTCGGAGACGTCCACGCCGTCCACGTTCACGCGCGCGGTGCGGCCAAAACGGCCGCCGAACGAAATGGACGAGTACCCGGCCTTGGTCGGGTCAAAGTTCTGCCCGTCCTGGATCTGCACACCCGGCTCGAGCTGGGCGAGATCGAGGAAGTTGCGGCCGTTCACCGGCAGGTTTTCAATTTGGGTCGACGTCAACACGCCCTGCACCGTCGCCTGCTCGGTATTCACCTGGATGGAAGAGGCCTGCACTTCGATCGTGGTGCTCTCCTGGCCGAGCTGCATCTTGGGATTCACCGACGCCGTATTCCCGACCTGTACGTTTGCCACCGTGCTGACCGTGTTGAAGCCTTTGGCCGAAACTTGCACTTTGTAGCTACCCGGACTGATCGCGCCGGAGTTGAACGCGCCCGCTGAATTGGAGGTCAGCTCAATCGTCTGTCCTGTAGCTGTATTAGTGATCGTGATCCTGGCTCCGCTGACGACCGCACCCGACGGGTCGGTTACGGTTCCGACGATGCTGCCGGTGCTAACCGTGGTCTGCGCCTGCATCCCCGCGCAAACCAGCAGCAGGATCGACGCCAAAATGAATCCAACTCGCAGGGTGCCGGGACGGGAGATCCTCATATTTGAGAACATTTAGCCACCTTCCTTTCAATGCTTTCGAAGACCAACAGAACATCGCCTGACACGCGAAACATAAATAACAACAATTGATTGTCTAGCAGGGTGAGCTGTTGCTATGACCGCGAGACCATTGCTTTCTTGACGTTACAGCAATCAACACTCCATAACAGTGATCTGTGGGGTACATTGTTAATTGTCAATAAATTACGCGTCGAGACACACCACAGCCATTTTGCGTTCTACACTCTGAACCTACGGAATTCTGTATGAGGTTCCGCAAAACAGTAGCGGCTGGATCTGCGCTGCGAGCCGTTCCTCGCGTGGCCCTGATGGAGCAGGCGCTTGCCGGAAATGGAGTCAAGCGGTTACAGCCGCAGGCGTTGTTCTTGATCTGCTATTGGGACGAGCCCATGAGACCCACCTCAGCACCCGAGCTCACAGCCGTTGAGGGATTCCCTACCCTTTACTCTGGGCGCGGACCGTTGACGGCTCCCTTTTTCAGGTTGGGCCTTGCCGAACACTAGGTTGGCGCTGCCGGACACTGCCGGATACTCGCGCCCCTTTAGTTACCCGGCCTCGAGGAGTAGTATCCCGTGCGGTGCCGTACGCGAAAATCCGCGCCGTCGGAAACCCCGTTTATGGTCACCTGAATCCGCCGGAACTCCGCGTCGGAAAGCCGTTGGGAGGGATAGTAGGCCAGCAAGTACTGCGTCCGCAGTTCCTCGCTGATCTGGCGGAAGGCGCTGTCCAGTT
>Ga0137418_10000414_pt1 | contig 38060 bp, 54 predicted proteins | sample CZODoug3_1_2_16f_FD_122242 | JGI IMG/M metagenome (GOLD analysis project Ga0137418, IMG submission 122242) | Vadose zone soil fungal communities from Angelo Coast Range Reserve, California, USA - CZODoug3_1_2_16fungal (Hybrid Assembly) | ecosystem: Environmental > Terrestrial > Soil > Vadose...
CGGTCCCCTCGCGGAGCACCTTATACGCGAGCCCGCTGGCCGTTTTCTTCGCGTCGGCGGGCGGCGCCTTCACGTCGGGTGGGGGATGGCTCGGGATGGCGATCAGCTCGACGTCGAAGACGAGCAATCCTTTCGGTTCGCGCTGACCTTTGTACGCGAGCGGCTCGGGAATCCAGAGTCGGCGCTTCTCCCCGTTGACCATCAGCTGCAGCCCTTCGCTGAAGCCGGCGATCACTTTGCCGACGCCGAATGTTTCCGGCTTCCCGCGCGCGACCGAGTCGGGTTTGGCAAGTCACGTTAGCGATTCCGGCGACTGATGACAGCGGCGGGGCCGAAATCGTCGCTCCACGACCAGTGTCGCGTGTGCGGCTCGTTGCGAGCTACCACCTTTGCGACAACGAGGAGGCTCACGAAGACGACGAAGACCACGAGTGCACTGGCAGGCAAGCTATCTCGCTTGCGGGTGGCGAGGCGCTCGTTGTGGAACCCTGGAAGTACCTCAAGTTCCCCTTCGTGGTGCTGAACTACCTCGACCCCATCACGGGCTACTGGGGCACGGGACTCGCGGAGATTCTCGAGCCGTGGCAGATGGCCATTACCGAGCAATTCGAGAAGGTCCAGGAGGGACATCGGATGCTCGGCGGCGGGATGATATTCACGCAAAAGGGCTCCGATGTGACCCCGGCGGATTTCACAAACACGTCCGTGCCCATCATCGAGTACACGGGTGCCGCACCAACTGTCGAGACATTTCCTCCGGTGCACCCTTCGGTCTATCAGCGTGAGCGGGACTTGCCGCAGGACGCACTTGGGGAAGTTGGCTTGACAATGACATCTGTCCAGGGGCAGAAGCAGCCTGGCGTCGATTCAGGCATCGGCATTCAGACGCTGGACGACATCGAGGACGAGCGGCACATCATCTTCGGGCGCGCGTACGAAGCGGGCTGTGTCGAGATGGCCGAATGGTTCATCGAGCTCGAACGCGAGATAGCGGAGGAGAAGGGCGAGTCAGCGGTGAGCGTGCCCATGAAGGGCGGCTTGCTCCCGCTCAAGTGGGCGGATGTCTCGCTCGACGACTTCCAGCTGCGCGTCTTCCCGACGAGCATCTTGCCGCAACAGCTCGATCAGAAGCTCAAATTCCTGAACTACTTGTTCGACAAGCAGCTTATCGACCGGTCGATGTTTATGCAGCTTTTGGGCGGTCCGGACGCCCAAATGGAGCTAGATGTCGAGACATCTGATAGGCTGGCCATCGACGAGCAGATCGAAGCGGTGCTCGATGCTGAGACGGCGAAGGCGCTGGACGATGCCATGACGCAAGCCACGCCGAGCGCGTTCGTTGACTTGGCCTGGTACCAGAAACGTGCGCAGCAGCGCTACAACGCCGCGCGCATCCAGGGCTGCGAAGAAGCAAACCTGCAAGGCATGCGCGACATCATGTCGATGTGCGATGCCGAGATTGCGAAAATGAACCCGCCCGCGCCCCCTGGGCCTCCGCCTGGCCCTCCGGGACCTCCGGGGCCAATGGGTGGCGCCCCGCCTCCCGGACCACCCGCCAACCTGCCGATAGGAAATGCATGAGCACGACAACGTCTGGACAGCTTCTATCCCAAATGGATGCGCGCGTAGCCTCGATTCTCGAGGAGACGGCTGCCGAAGAACCGCCGGTCGAAGAGAAGGAGACTCTCGCCGAGACGCCGGCGGCGAAGGAGGTAGCTGCCGAGGAGGCCGACCCCAAGGCCAAGCGCATCGAGCGGCTGGCCGAGCTCGAACGGAAGCAGCAGGGCAAGCGCCGGGCGAAGAGTGCAAAGGAGCAAGAGCTCGCGGCTCGCGAACAGCAGCTCCAGGTCTACGAGCAACACCTCAAGTCGAAGGATTCGGTTTGGGAGGACCCGATTGGTGTGCTCGACATGCTCGAGCAGAAGGTCGGCCCGGAGAAGCTGGTCGAGTGGCTAAGTTCAGCCAAAGACCCGGCAAAGCTCGCGGCCCGCGAGGCGAAGAAGGACCTCGGGCCCATCATGCAGGAGCTTGAAAATATCAAAGCGCAGCTCCAAAAGTCGCAATTCAAAGAGCAAGAAGCTGCGGTCCACGAGCAATTCGCGGGCATCGTTGCCGAATTCGCAGACGGCGATGCGAAGCTTACGGCGAAGGCGCTCAAGAAGAACAAGGCAGCGGTCATCAAACGTGGCAACGCCATTTCCGATAGCCTTGCACATCGCAAAATAAAGCATAATCTGTACGACATCGTGAAGCTTTTGGAAGAAGAGTTCCAAGAAGCTCAAGATCTGCTCAAAGAAGAAGAGCAGGAAGTTACCGAAGAAGAAGAGACGAAGTCCACGACCACGACCGCCAAAGACAAGGCGAAGAGCATCACGAATCGCGAAGCGTCTACGAGAACGGGCATCGTTCCCACTGGTGGGAAGCTGCTGCCGTTTCACGAACGCGTCGCGCAAGCTGCTCGCGTCATGCGGAAGATGCCGCAATGATGGCGCGTGTCGAGGGTCTAAATGGCTACGCCGCTTCAGGCATACGTGTGGAAACTTGGCCGGGAAATCTGGCCTCAAAATGCAATCATCGAGGAACTGTACGCTGAAGCTCCCACCTTGGGTTTGCTGCCCAAGGATACGGACTTCAACGAGGATGTTCGGCATATCGTAGTCGGAACTGGCATGCCTCAGGGTGTCGGTCCGAACTTCCAGTTCGCAAAACAGAACAAGACGCCATCGAAGGCGGTCCGCTTCGACATCGTGGCGCAAACCTACTACGCGCTGTTCTCGATCGACGGGCGCGTGCTGCGCCAGGCGAAGAAGGACAAGGCGGTCATCGTCAAGCCGTTCGCGCGCGAGTCGCGGAACGCGGTGCTTCAGTGGAAGCGCGACATCAGCTCGTACTTGTTCGGCAACGGCGGTGGATCGGTGGGCCAGCTGGCTTCGGGCACCACGCTCACCGGGCAGACGTTTGTGTTGCGCGACACGTCCAAGGTCCGCTTCTACCAGGAGGACATGGTTCTGACCACCTGCACGGGCTCGGACGGCTCGGTGGCGGGCACTATCAACGCCGGACAGCTCACCGTCGACAAGGTCGTGCGCTCGGGCCCCAACAAGGGCACCATCACGGTGCGCGAGGCCTCTCTCTCGATTGGTATCCCGGCCATCACCACCAACGACTTCATCTTCCGTCAGGGTGTCTTCGCAAACGTGCTTCACGGCCTACGTGCGTGGATTACGCCGGCCGACCCTGGCGCGGCGGACCCGCTCACCGGCCTAACGGTGCCGACGGCGTTCCTCGGCGCTGCGGACCGCACGAAGGATCCGGAACGTTACGCAGGCATCCGAATCAACGGCACTGCGGCCGGCGGCGTGCTCCAGGCGGGCATCAATGCGGCCTCGGCGCTCGTCGATGCGAGCGGTAAACCGGACACGTGGATCATGTCCACGACCGAGTGGTTGCAGCTGCAAATCGAGCTCTCCCAGGCGGGAAAGCTTATCTACCAGACCACGCCGTCGGCTGGCGTTGGCAAGTACATGCCGGGCATGTCCTACGACGCCATCGTGGTCAAGGGACCGCGCGGCGACATCCGCGTGATTGCAGATCCGGATTGCCCCGTGGGGCGCAGCTGGATGCTCCAGCTGGACACCTGGACGTTCGCGAGCACGAACGAGATGGTCTCCCTCATCGAAAGCCCGATGATGGAAGAAAACCAGGATTCGTGGGAGAGCCGTTTCGTGGGAGACGATGAAGTCTACTGCGAAGCACCCTCCTTCAACGCAACCATTCAGCACACGGCGGGAGCCTGAGCCATGAGTGATGTAGCTAAATTGATTGGAGCAGAGGTCGGGAGCAATTCGGACCTCATCAACGATGACGTGCGCAGCACGTTTCGCGAGACGTATGTGGCGCAGATTGCCAACAGCGTTGCTGGTACGGCGGTAACCGAATCGGTCATCGACCACGTGCGCCGCTCCTGCTATGTGAGGGGCATCAGTATCACGGCGCCCATCGCGGTCACGGGCGACAACACAAACAATGCGGTCATCACGGTGGCCAAACGCACGGGCGCGGGTGCGCAGACCGTCATCGCGGCGTTCACAACCAACGTGGCGGGTGGAAACTTGGTGGCTTTCGTGCCGCTCAAGCTGCCCGCCAGCGCGTTCACCCCGGCCAACGTGCAGCTCGCGGTGGATGACGTGCTCACCGTCGCCATCGCCAAGGGCGGCACCGGCGTTGCGCTGTCCGCAGCGACTTCGTGGTTCACGGTCGACGTGGACATCGAGAGGAACTGATGCAAGCGCCTCTCTCAATGGGTCGCAGGGCCAACCCTGGCACGGTGGGCTGCGATTACAAAATCACCATCGGCACCACGGGTGCGGTCGCGAAGGTCAGAGGCATGTGGTTGAAGGACAGCGCACCACCCGTTCGCCAGTCGGCAGGGCAGTACCTGATGACCTTCGATCGCACGCCGAAGGAACTGGTTTGCTGGACATCGTCGATGCTCCAGCAGGGCACGGAAATTCTGGAGCCAGTTGTATTGACAGATACGACGAACACGAACGGACAGTTGGTTTTTCAGACCCGTAACGGGTCTGGCTCACCAACCGATCCGACCAGTGGAGATATCATCTACATCAGCATCGTGTTCGACGAGCAAGGGTTGCAATTCTGATGGCCCGCTCGCTCAAAGGTCTGGCCCTTCTCGTCGGGAAGGGCCCGAAGGATGATGAAGAGGAGGCTCCCCCGGACAGCGAAGAGGGGGAGGGTGGTGGCGACGAAGACTCCTACCTCAAGGAGGCTTTCTCCGCGGCAAAAGAAGACGACGAAGATGGCTTCATGACCGCCATGAAGGGCGCGATTCGCGCTTGTATTGACAGCTACGGCGGAGGAAAGTAGTCGATGCGACTTGTAACTCAGCTCCAGTTGCGGACACGGGTCCGGCGCCGGTGCGACATTGAGAGCGAGGTGGCTCGGTTTCCGGACCTGGAGCTGAACGACTACATCAATGAGGGCCTGGCGCAGTTGCAAGTCGAGCTTATCAAGATGCGTGGGCAGGGCTACCTGGAGACATCGTCGACCATCACGACGGTGTCGAACCAGGAGCTCTATGCCCTGCCCACGACGTTTCTGGAGCTGACGAAGGTATTCTATCTTCAGGATGGCCGCGAGCGCGTTTTGCGCATCTACGAGCAGTTCGAGACCGACGGGCTCGTCGAGCCACGCGTTTGGGATTGGGTGAGCGATCCGGGCTATCGTATTGTGGGCGACAGCATTTCGTTCCGGCCGAGGCCGCAGGGCATCTACACGGTCACCATCAATTTCATCCCGGCATCGCGAACCCTCATCTCGGACAGCGACACGTTCGATGGGCTTGATGGGTTCGAAGAATTTGTGGTGTGCTGGGCGAGCAAGTTGGTCGCCATCAAGCAGGGAGACGATCAACGCATGGCGATGGCCAGCCAGCTGGCAGGGGAGGCCAAACAGCGTCTCGAGGCCATCCAGGGCGACCGCAACGCCGCGGAGGCGCCGCACATGGTGGACGTTCGAGGAGACAAGTGGTGGTTGGGTGGTCGACGCGGCTTCGGCCGCCGGAGGTTCCCGCTCCCATGACCGTGCCCGTTACCAGGCTCCCGCAAGCCATTGAGCAGACCGATGACCGTCAGACGCTGGCCATGCAGGCAACGCAGCGTCGGACGCAGTTGGCGGTCAATCAGCGCGGCGCCCCGCCAAACATCTTGGGACCGTTCACGTTCGCCATCGGGCAAGTGCAGGTCATCCAGCACAAGCTCGCGCGCCAACCGACGGAATGGTCCGTCATCGACGTCACGGGCGGCTACGGGCTGTTTCAACGCACCGCGTGGGACACGAACACCATCTCGATTCAGAGCTCCAACGCTTGCACGATTATGCTGAAGGTGGCTTAGATGGCAACGGGCGCGCAGAAGACAACGCAGACCATGCAGGTCACGTTCGACTCGGGGATGGATCAGCGCACGCACCCGCGCCAAACGCAGGCGGGTGCGCAGGTGCTGGAAGCGGTGAACGTTCGCTACAACAAAATCGGTGGCGTCGAGAAACGTCCGGGCATCTCCAATCTCACGAACTTTTTTGCGAACACATCTCGCGCCTTCTCCGCTGGTGTACAGGGGAAGCTCATCGCCAACGAAAACGAGCTCATTGTCACGGATGGCTACCACATCGGTAGCCGTTCGATTGCGGCCGGCACGGGCCTAGCGCAATTCCTCATTGAGCGCGGGCTGGCGCCCGAAGCTGTCAGCAAACTGAGGCCAATAAGCTCATCTCAGTATCAGCTCTTCGGGCAGGATATCTGCTACTCACCTGATGGCTTGATTTTTCACGCATGGCTCATGGGTGCAAACCCCATGTTCGGCCCTTCAGCGCTGAATGATGTCTATACAACTGTAGAAGACGCATCGACTGGATCGATGATTGTGTCTTCCGAATCCGAGGCCGGGACAGGGACTTGGTGGCCACCAAAACTCGTTGCTTGCGGCACGTCTGTCTATCTGATGTGGTGCGACAATACGCAAGGCACCGCTCCCTTTAATCTGTATTACAAAAAATGGGACCGCGTGAACATGGTTTGGGGCTCGCGGACAACCCTGCGCTCGGACTTGCAAGGTGACTTTGCGGTGTGCGCTTCGAATACGTTCATTTATCTTATTTGCAGTGCCTCCGGAACCGTGAACGCCACGAAGTACAACACGTCACTCGCATCGGTGGCCACCACCAATTTGGAAGTTGTATCCGCTCCCAATTCGGTGAATGTCGGACTCGCAATATCTGCGCGTCACGATGACGCCATCACGTGGGCTGCCTACTGCCGACACAACACGTCCACCGGCTCCAATGCCGTGCGAGCGGTCGCCCTGGATGCGTCCCTGTCTATGGCGTTCGCAGCGCCGTTCACAACCTACACCGGAACGTCCGCAGGTGGTATCCAACTTGTAGGTGTGGCGGTTGACGAGAATACGAATAACGGAATTTTTTCTATATCATCCTTCGCCAATTCAAAGCCGCTGAGCGTTTTTCCTGTTTACGATATCAACGCAAACGTTATCGGAAATGCATCCGCACCGAATCGTTCAGCATATTGGGTGGTCGCCGCCAGCAAGCCATTCGTCAGGGGGCTCGGGTCTTCTATTTCGCCCAAGCGCGCTTACGTGTTCGCATTGGTCGGGGGCGCCATCGCCAATACGGCCAATGCGACCACGCCAGCACAATATACCCACATGTTGCTGGAGCTAGGTATTGACACCTCTCCCATCACATGGTCCCCGAGGCCCATCACCTGGCAGGCACCAAGGTTCGCCGCCGTACCTCAATCTTTCTCTTCGGTATTGCCTTTGTGGGGTGTGCCGTCGACGGCAAACTTGGGGAATGGGTTCATGGTGTGCGACGCCATCATCCGGCGAAACAATAGGCAAAGGGTGTCTCTGTCTTCTCATGTTATCGACTTCAATCCGCAGAACAGATTTTTGAATGCGCGTCTTGGACAGACCGTGTTCATGTCTCCCGGATTCTATTGGGATAAATCTCGTCTGGCCGAGGTCTCATTTTCATATTGGCCACAAGCGCTAGATTCCACCGTTTCTCTCACTGGTGGGGCCCTGGCAAACGGCACGTATTTGTACCGTGCGCTGTACGAATTCGTAGATGCGAATGGGTTCGTGCATCAGTCGATTCCGAGTGATGCGATGTCAGTGGTCGTCGCTGGTGGCACTGGGATCGCATCAGTGACGCTTACGATTCCTGCATTGACAGTGACAGCGCGCCAGAATGCAGGCAACAGCTTCACATCCGTTCGCATTGTATTGTATAGACAAGTGTCTTCCGGACCACTGTCCGGTACCTATCTTAGGCTGTTCTCTGAGGGTTTGGAGCCAACAAACGATACAACGCAACAATACATCACTGTACTTGATAATGGCACTACGCTGATCGCCACTACAGCAACAGAGGAGCTCTATACGGATTCCGGAGTGTTCCCGAATGTCATGCCCTCGGGCTTCACGGCGTGCGTGACCTACAGGAATCGCATATGGGTCGCGTACGGGCACACGGTCAACTACTCGAAGTCGTTCGTCACTGGCAGCACGGTCAACTTCACGGATGCCTTCGAGCTCCCCCTTGAGGAGAGCGGCGACATCACCGCCATGTGGGTGATGGACGATACGCTGTACATTTCCACGGAAAACAGGCTCTATTTTCTTCAGGCAAATGGCCCGAACGACTTCGGCCAGCAGAACGACGTTGACACGCCGAACCGCGTTGCAACGGACTTCGGATGTATCGAGCCGCGCAGTGTGGTGGTGACGCAGGTGGGTACGCTGTACCAGTCGCGCGCGGGTATCCAATTGATGGATCGGAAACGTCAGGTGGCCGCCGAGCAAGCTGGCTCGCGTGTCCAGACGGACCTTGCGAACTTCCCCATCATCACGGGAACCAATATCCACCCCGACGGGCGCACCTGCGCGTTCGATTGCGGGAACACCGCGGGCACGCTCGGTGTTCGGTTGGTCTACGACTACGCCACCGACCGTTGGTCGCGAGACACCATTTTGTCTGCTGGTGACCAGTCGGGTTCGTACATTATCAGCGAGACGGTGGCGAATGGCATGCAATTCATGCTCGTCTCCAATGGTGTCAACGTGTCGAGCCGCGTCTTCTATGAGAACCCGGCCATCGGCTTGGATGATGGCGGATGGGTGACCATGTCGATCTCAATCGGCGAGGTGCACCCGCTCGGGCTCCAAGGAAACGTCTCGTTTGTAAAATGGACCGTCCAGCAAGCGCGCCTCGATGCGTACGGCGTGCTGGCCTCCTTCTTCAAGGATTACGAGGCGTCGCCGTACATGACCGCAGCGTTTACGGACGCCCAGATTGTGGCGATGAGCGCGCCGCAGTTCTCGTTCGACACGAGCATTCACCGCGCGCAGTCGATGCGCATCAAGCTCAGTGACTCCGCACCCATCACGCCGGGAACGGGCTTCGCTGCACGGTGGATAGGGCTGGCCGTCGAGCTCGATCCGCGCGATAATCAAACATTCAAGCTTCCGGCAACAAACAAGAGCTGAGGGACCCATGGCGCTCGCAAATCAGGTAGTGAATTCGTTGGCGACGCAGACTGATATGCCGCAGGCGTCGGGCATGGCCGGCAACACATCGCCGACACCGCAGCCCACGCCAACGCAAACGCAGCCAACGCCTGCGGGGCCCGGGACAACGCCGCAGTCTCCCCCGGCTCAGGGACAGGGCCAGCCGCAGGTAAGGACATATACTCCACCTACGCAAGCCGCGACGCCTGGTGGGATAAACAATCCTAATTCCAACGCATCGACACAAGCTCAGCAGCAGTTGCAAGAGCTGTGGGATCACTTGCATAATGGGATAGGAGGATCCGTAGCTGACGATCTTTATAATCAGATGGCCCCTCAGATAACAGCGGCTATGCAGGGCAAGACAGCGTCGGATCAATCTGCGAATTATTATAGAAGAGACCCGCATGGCCAAGTTTGGCAGACCACTCCGGGCTCGCCAAGTGGCTTCCAATATGGGTCATTGACTCCCACTCCCGGCGTCGACATCCGCGATTGGACGAACGTTAATAACCCGCTCGCCTACCAATATGGTGGCCAGATGGGGGGCGCTGCGAGCGAAGAGCAGCGTTACGCGCAGATGGGCCAGAACACCGGACAAATGAACCTCGGCAACTACAACAACATTGCCGGTCAGTATGGCGGCGACACGAACAATGCGCTCTCGATGCTTCAACAGCGGGCCAGCGGACAGGGACCGAGCATCGCGGATGCGCAGATGCAGCAAGGCCTTTCCCAGGCACGTCAAGCTCAGATGCAGCAGGCTGCGAGCGCGCGCGGTGGTGGAGCAAACCTCGTTGCGGCCGAACAGCTGGCGGGGAGCAATGCCTCGCAGCAGCAGTCGGCCAGCCTTGGGCAAGCTGCGACGGCGCGTGCTCAGGAGCAAATCGGCGCGCAACAGGCGTACGGAACTCTGGCGAATCAGGCCTATGCAACGCAGGGCGGGCTCGCCGCGCAGCTCGCGCAGCAGCAGGCAGCGCTCTCTCAACAGGGCCAGCTCGCCTACGAGTCGATGCGTCAGGGCGTGTTCAATCAGCAGCTAAATGCGCAGCAGGCTGGCGAAGCGGCGAATGCGGGCGCCTATCAGTTCGGTCAAAACCAGAACATGCAGCAACAGCAGATCGACAATTCGAATCGCAACGCGCTACTCGGGGGTCTGCTCACCGCCGGCGGCACGGTTCTGGGCACGGTCGTCGGGGGTCCTGCTGGTGGTGTCGCAGGCGGCATGGCAGGCAATGCCGCGGCGAAGGCAGTCTGATGCCCACCGAAGAATTCATGAGCAGAATGCAGCCCGCGGTCGATGCCTACGCGTCGAACTACGTGAACGCACCGCCCGACCCGAATGCCGCGAACTTCACGCCTGCGAATCTCCCCGTTGCGTCCAGCGAGCCGTTGGTATCGCAGGCGCCGCCCCCACCACCACCCGCGCCGCTTCCGCCGGCTGAGGGAGGGTTCACGGCGGCACCCCCCGCGCCGGTGAGCATTGCGGGGCCCGGCTCCTATCTGCCTCCCCCGTCTCCGCCCCCAGTGGCGCCCGCGCCACCCGGTCTGCCGAAGACCGCGCTCCTCCGGGGCGCGGGGGCGCTCCCCGCGCACGAACAGCTCCAGGTGGGGCCGACGAGTCTCGCACTCAACAATCAAGCGCTCGAGCAGCGCGTGGGTGGCGTTGGCGCAGCTGAGAGCATCCACGAAACGCAGGCCGCCAAGGCCATGCTCGCTGCGCGCGTGCGCGAAGACGATGCGGACAAGCGCGTGGCGGACGCCGCAGCACTCCAGGCTGCGCAGCAGAAGTCGGCGGCCGAGGCGAATCAGAAGGTCCAGGATGCGACGAAAGCGACGCAGAATGTTGCGCCGATCACGGACTATTGGGCGGATCGGTCGACATTTCAGCACATGGGGAATGCCATCGCCATCGGCCTGGCGGGCATGGGGCAGGCTATTTCGCGACAAGGTGGTCCGAACCCGGTGATGCAAATGCTCCAGGCCGATATGGATCGGGACCTTCGGACAAAACAAATGCGGTTCGAACAGCAGACGAAAGGCGCTGCGGCGGTCAAAGATGCCGCCCAGCAGCATTTCGACAACATGGTCCGCCAGTTCGGGCTCGAGCCGGCAACGCAAATCATGGCCGCCGCGCAGCGCGACAAGGTGGCGGCGCAGATCGACCAGGAAGCGGCGGGCTCGAAGTTCGCAGATCAGCAGGCGAATGGCGCGAAGATGGCGGCAGACCTTCGTGCGGACGCGAATGACCGGAAAGCGGGCGCCATCAAACTCATCCAGGCTACCAAGGGCGAAGACAAGTACCTCGATCCGGAGCTTGGTGTCGAGATGACGCGCAAGGAATACGCGGAATACCGCGCGAAGCAGTCGCTTCAGGGGCAAGAGCTTGCGGGCAAGGCCGCGGCGAAGGGCGGCGACCATGCTGATGAAAACCGGCGCTTCATCGCGGACAAGCTCCAGCAGGGAGGGTTCCCGCAAACAGAAAGCCTCCTGAACAGCGCCCGCAAGGCTACGCAGGCTGCTGGCGACAAGGGCACCGGCGTCATCGCAACGGAGATGTGGAAGCGCTCGCCCGTTCTCTTCGAGAAGACGTACGGGCCGGAGGCTACGGCTCGCGAGCAAGCGTTCCAAGCGCTGGCCAACGCGGACATCCACAATACGTCGGGCGGCGCAGTGAGTGCGGATGAATGGGTCCGGAACAGCGCGAAGCTGTATGGCGCGAAGGACAAGGAGTCTCGGGAGCAAGTGCTTGACTCGTTCGCGGACGTTCTGAACAAGGGCGCGGCGAACATCAAAGCTGGTGGAGGGCTCCAGGCCGCGCAGGAATATGATGCCAACCGCCAGGCCTTGGCGCCTCCTCCCATCAAGTTCAAGCCGAGTAAATAATGGCGGACGTCAATGTACTCGACCCGTCTGGCCGTCCGGGAACCATCCCGGAAGACCAGCTTGAAGCCGCCAAGGCGCAAGGGTTTGCCGAGGCGCCCCAGGAAGGGCCGCAGCAGTCCGCGCTCTATAAGGTCGGCGAGGGCATCTACAACGTCGGCGAGACGCTGGAGAGCGGCTTTCGCGGCGTCATGCGCGGTGCGACGGCGGGGCTGAGCGAGGCCGCGGACAAGGCGCTTCTCGACTCAAGCCTCGGCAAGGCCATCTACGGGGAGACTGCGGGGAAGGAATACGCTGCGACGACCGCGCGGGAGAAGGCCGAGCACCCGTTGGTGAACGCCGCGGGCGAGGTCACGGGCATGGTCGGGGGCGCGTTCGCGGGCGAGGGGGCGGGCGCGCTTACCACGCCGCTCGGTCTCCTCGGGAGCGCTGGCAAGGGCGCCGCGAGTGTGGCTGAGCGGCTCGCGGGTGGTCTTGCGGAGCGCGGCGTGCTGGGGCGCGCGGCAGCCGGTGCAGCGAAGCTCGGCGCGCAGGGCGCAGTGGAGAACGCGCTCTACTCCGGCATCCAGGAGGCATCCGAGGAATCGCTCGGGGATCCCGAGCTCAATGCGGAAAAGATTTGGGCGGCAACGTCACACGGCGCCGAGGGGGGGCTTCTGCTCGGTGGCCTCCTCGGCGGTGGTGGCTCGCTGGCAAAGAGCGGGGTGTCTTTCGCTCACGATATGGCCTCCACGCATGCCGACAAGTTGACCGAGCTGGCCAATGACCAGCGGTGGCGCGCGCTCGATCCGCTCAAGAAATTCAGCGTCGAGGCGAATGCGCGGGTGGAGGGCGGCACGAACACGGTTGGGGAGGTGCTCGGAAAGTACGACATCATCCCTGGAGACATCAAGACGGCCGCAAAGGCCGGAGGCATCGAGCACATCGCTCCCAAAATCGACGAAGCTGTCGATGCAATTGGTAAGAAAATCGGCGAGGTTACGGCGGCCTCCGATGCGACCATCCCGCTTCAGACCATCGACACCGCGCTCGAGAAGACTATCGAGCCCATTCGAAAGAAAGCCGGTTTTGAGGGTGTCGTGCGGTCGCTGGAAGACTACCGCAATTCGCTCACGAGCCATCTGGAAGAGGGCGCTAACGCTGATGCGACGGTTTCCCTTCAGGACGCGCTCTTTCAGCGGAAGGCGCTTGATGAGCTGGTCTACAAAGAAACGCGCGCGCTCGACCCGAGCTTGCGCGTCGAAGCGCTGCGCGGCATCCGTTCGGACTTCGAGGGCGTCATTGTCGATGCGTTCGATAAGGCCGCTACGGAAGCCGGAAATCCCGGCGCCAAAGCCGAGCTTCTTGGACTGAAGAAGGACTACCAGGCGCTTTCAATCGCCAAGGATGCTGTCGAGACAAGTACGGCACGCATGGCGACGAACCGAAATTTTTCGCTCAGTGACTACCTTTCTGGTGGCGCGGCTTCGCACGTGGGCGCCGCGGTGGGAGGTTTCGTTGGCGGGGCGCCAGGGGCGATGATTGGCGGCATGGTGGGCGGTGCTGCGGGTGCGGCCATCAATCGTCTCGGGCGCGAGCGCGGGAACGCCGTCGCCGCCGCGGCACTCGACCGGCTCGCGGCATTCGGTGGCAAGTCGCGCATCACGGTGCGCCTCCCCGAGGCGGCGCAAGCCCTTGCAAAGGAGGCTGCTGCGGCAGAAGGCGTAGCGACGAAGGAGGGCGGCACGCTCCAGAAGGTCACGAGCGCTGTTCCGAATCCGATACCGGTAGAGGCGAAAGAACCCGAGCCCATAGGTGGGTTTCGACAGAAAATGGATGATTCTCTCATGCGAGAAATTGGTGTCCAGAATCATCCGGACAATGAGACCCTCGAAGCACTTGGGCACAAGATTTTCGGTGACAAGGTGCCAGATGCTGAATTTTGGAAAAACATGTGGCGGGTGCCAGAGGGGTACAGCCTAAAAATCAACGAGATGACGGGCATCAAGGCGTTGGGTGTGACTGCCGAAATTCTGGATAAGGATGGGAAAGTGGTTGGCCAATTGGAGCGCCATTTTTTCAAGGACCCTGGGAAGCCGCTCGAAGTTCAGCATTCGTACATGTCAATTGACCCCGCAGCTCAGGGTCAAGGTATCGGATCAGAAATTCAAAAATCTTCACTTGAATCGTATCACCGACTTGGTGTCGGGCAGGTCAACATTCATGCATCACTGGACGTCGGACCATATGCGTGGGCCCGTCACAAGGGTTTTGAAATGACCGACGAATCCAAGGGTGACCTGCATTGGTCCGCCAAAGAATGGGCTCATGCCAAGCAGTTGCCACCTTCCGATTTGCAAGCGTTGAATGCAGCCATCGACAAGTCGCCATATGCCATCACTGAACTGCCTTTTGGCAAGGAATTTCTGCTCAATTCTGGCGGGTGGTATGGCCATATGAATGTCAATGCTGCAATGCTCGAGAAGGCGGCGCAGTTCGAGCGCGCGCAAGCCGCCATCAAAAAAACGGACACCGAGGTAAAGGCTGCGGCGAAAGGCATTGTCGAGGGGCCCAAGGCGGCCAAGACGCCGTACCGGTCGCCCGCGGAGCCGCTCAAGCAGCGCTTTGACGATGCCGTGAAGAAAGTCCAGGAAGTGAGTCAGAACGCTGATGCGCTCACTGCGCGCGCCGTGGTGCCGCTCACACACTTGCCCAAGACCGGCTCGGCGCTCGGGCGTGCGACGCTACGCGCGGCTTCGTACCTCGTAACGCAGATGCCTACGAGCCCGGTGCGCCCATCGCTCGGCATGATGATGCCGACGCGGGTCTCGGACACGGACATGAACGCCTTCTTGGAGAAATACCAGGCGGCGACGCAGCCCTTCGTGGTGCTCAAGGCGTTCGCCTCCGGGCGCATCACGCCAGGACAGGCCAAAGCCGTTCAAGCGGTGAGCCCGGCCATCTTCGCCGCGCTCCAAAAAGAGGCGCTGGACGTCATCCAGGTTCGCAAAACGTCGAAGGACCCGCTCCCCTTCGATGCCCGCCAGCGCATGTCGATTCTGCTCGGAATCGTGACCGATCCAAGTCAAGATCCAAAGATGATGAAAGCTCTCCAGGCCAACGTGGCGATGGCGGCACCATCACCTGCGGGGCAAGCTAGCGGGGGGTCAACTGGCGGCCTTCCGCTCAACACCAGCAAGTTCGATTCGTTGGAGGAGAAATAATCATGTCGATGGTCATCAATGAAGCCGTTTCGCAGGACGCGAACATCCAGCCTCCGCGCCGTGGACAGGTCGTCGCGTTGACCGTGGACGCCACCCCGCGCGCGTATGCGCTTACGGGTCTCACTCTGAATGCTCAGAAATTTCAGCAAAATTCGAACGAGCATCTCTTTCTCACGTTGAGAAACGACAACGCCACGACGAACCTCTACTACCTGTTTTCGGACGTGACATCGGCGGCGCTCGACCCGACGCTTGCCGTCGCCGCAGGTAGCCCGCTGGCCTTCTCCGACGCGTACGGAGACTTCATCCCACCGAGCAGCGCGGTCAACGTGCGCATCCAGAGAGGTATCGACAAGTTCCTCATCGTCCGCACCGGGACGGGCACCGCCATTCTCCGGCTCTATCCGTCCAGCGAGTCGTCTCTTCAGATTGGCGCGTCGTGATGCAGGTGGAAATTGTCGACAGGATGCCGGGACGGCGCCGCCTGCATGCGATGTCTCGCCGAGAGCGGGGTCTTCCCGTTTTGGGAGGCGGCGGCGGCAGTACGTTCGTGCCCTCGCAGGCGGCTGGATATTTCGACGAATTCATCGGAGACTCCGCGACCGCTGCTGCCTGGACGAGCATTTTCGGCACCACGTCGATGGTCCAAGCCGTTGGAGCGAACCAACCTACGATTCTCACCGCGGACATCAACGGGCATAAGGCGGTCGCATACAACGGCACGACGCAGTACCAGGAGTCGTCTACGTGGGGCATGAACGGGTCCGCAAACTGGACCTGGTACATGGTATACTGCAACCTGGGCACCGTGCCCTTCGGTGGTGTGATGTACGGGTCGACGGGCGGGGGCGGCACGCGTGTATCGTTCCGCCTCGACCAGCAGGACCCGGGCTCACTGGACAATGGCTTCCTACGCCTGGAGCGCACTGGGACGAACAGCATTCCGAACAACGGTGCGACGTGGTCCGTCGACACACGTCCGGGCGGAGCTGGCCAGGGCTACCACATCGCTGCGGGGCGACATGGTCCGACGGCCAACGAGTTTTTCGTCGACGGTGTCAGTCGCGGTACGTGGACGAACAGTGACCAGCTTTGCTACGCGTTTCTGACCATTGGCAGATACCAGGCCGGCATCTTGAACACCAACTTCAAGACGCCGCATGCGCTCAATTTCAACGCGTTCCACAACGACACCACCATGGGACAGATGACCACCTACCTGCGGACAAGATACGCGCTTTCATGAATCGCCGCAGGTTCCTCAGTTCGATGGGCCGCGGTGGCACGGCTGCCATCATCTATCCGCCGGCGAACGTGGTGCTTAGCGGCCACTCGTTCGTGGCTGGCGCGGATGCTACGAGACTCGGAATCACGGACCACGCATCGCGCATCAAGAACAGCCTGGACCCGAAGATTTTCACGTTCACGGCCATTGGGCACGGTGGATATCGCACGGGGCATGTGGGCGATGGCAGTGGTAACCAGCTGTTTCCCCTGGCGCCTACTGAGATAGACCCGCTCCGCAAAGCGGGGCAGCTGAATTTCTTGCTGTACGAAGAGGTCATCAACAGCATCGGTTGGTACCAATCGGGGCCGGGCGGCGCGCTCGATTCGGGCCCCACGACCACGTTGACCATCTCGGACATGAACGCGTACTTTGCCGCGCGCCGCGCGGCGGGCTGGACGCCTGCAAACCAGTCGTACATCGGCGCATGCACCATGTACCCTGTTGCGTATTTCCCTGCGGGCCCGCCCAGCTTCCCCGTCACTCAGGACTACAGGCAATCCGTTAGAGATGTCAATACATACGTGAGAGGTCTTACGGCTACCGACTTTTTGATGGCGGAATTCGAGCTCGATGCGCTCACCGGGCATGACCCCATCGACAATCGCATCTATAGCTCCTCGGACAACCTGCATCCGACGGATTGGGGGCACCAACTCTACGCGGATCGAATCATCCGCAACATTTACGCGCAGTACGCGTTGCGCACCGGCATTTCTTTGCCGTGGGACCCGCGCCTCCTTGGGAACATCATCTTCCGCTACGAAGCCGACAGAAGCTCAATTGTCTATACAGGTGACACGCACGCGGTGAGCGCATGGTCGGACAAGAGCACGTGGGCCTATGACCTGTCCGCGAGCGGGGCTGCGCGGCCCACGTGGAACGCGCCGAACAAGAGCCTCGACGGCGCGGGTGCGGCGGCAATGACGACCGCGCTAACCGCGGACCTGTCCTTCACCTCGCAGCTTGAAGCGTTCGCGGTCTATCACTGCTCGAGCACCGGAACCATCGTCGTAGAATATTCTCCGGACTACACGTCAGTTTCTGACGCATGGGCGTTGACGGGTGACGTTGCAGGCGCGCCTTGCATTATTGCAAAGGGAAACGTGGGCCTATCCAACGCCATTGGGGTCACATTTCCAGGCATCAAGGCTGTTACCTTCCTGCTGGACAACACCAAGTCCAGTGGGCAGGGGGACATTCTCATTGACGGTGTCGAGGCCACTGCAACACGAATTGACGCGCCGAACGCGAACGCGCTGGGCAAGTACAAGCTGTCAGTTTTCGGGCGCGCGGGTGGGTCGCTGGGGAGCACGATGCAGCTCGATACCCTGCTGGTCTTCTCGGCCCCCCTCTCCAGCGTAGACCGCGCGCAGCTCATCTCGTGGGCCTACAATCGACGTGCGCAGTGGGCCGGATAATGTTAGCATTTTCAGCGAAGTGCCGCGCTATGACGACGAAGATACGCCCTCGACGCGCCGTGAACGTCTTTCCGAATCGGATGCGACGGCGTTGTTCAATCGCAAGGCCGACCAGGTCTTGGCCGCCCAACAGGAGAAGCTTGCCCAATTCCTGAGCGAGCGCGAACAGCGCGCGGAAGAGCGGCAGAGATACGAGGCCGAACGGCGACGCAAAGAGCGGGAAATGACGACCCGGCTCGAGAAGCTCGATACGCGTATTTCGGACCTGTATTCGCTGGACAAGCGCGACGTGGAAAGTCTGGACCGCTTGAAAGAAGATGTAAAGACAACTAAGTCCGATGTGAAAGACCTTCTCGAAGAGCTACAAAGTTTGCGAGTCGAGCGGCAGGAATTCATCGGCATGATCAAGGGCTTCAAGTGGGCGGTCGTGGGCGCGGCAGGAGCTGCGGGCGTCATCGGCCCAGGCGTCGCGTGGATTTTCAGCAAGATACATTTTTAGAGGCACATGAAGGACTTTTTGAACAGCAAGCTCGTGCCAGCCATCGTGCTGGCCATCACGATGTTGAGCATCGGCTACATCATGCGCGTGAACGCACGCACGCCGTTCGAGATGGCGACGACCATCGTTGCGGCGTTGGGCACCGTGGCACTCGCGCTCACACGGTCGTTGACCGAAAAGAAGGAGAATAAGGAATGAAAATCATCATCGCTATCTCTGTTGCCATCGCAACGGCAGTTGTATTGACACATTGCGGAGGCACGTCGCTTACGGCGGCAGATGGTACACGCGAGGCCAATCGTGTGCTAACCCTTCAGCGATGCGACGACAGGGCGGTTGCAACGAAGAACGCGTGCCAGGCCGATGGGGGCGCGGCGGGCTATTGTGGCGGGGAGGGTTATGCTGCATATCTGTTTTGCAAATCGGATGCTGGACTATAGGAGAGCAAAATGCCTACGGTATTGACAGCTATTTTCGAGGGAATCGCGCTGCTCGAGCAGAATCAGCAGGTCATTTCGCTGATCGTCTCGGCGGTTCAGGATGGCAAGCTGACGAAGGAGGAAATTCTTTCGGCGGTGGAGGCTGCGATTACGGCGGCCTACGATGCGAAGGTGAAGAAGGAGATGGGCCTGTGAACATCCCGGAGGATTCGTTCTTCACCGAGCTCGCGGAGGTGAGTGACCGGCTTCACGTGGACTCGTTCTTCCTGCTGAGCGTGTGGATGAGTGAAAGCTCAGTGAAGCCCGACGCCTACAACCCCCATGGGGGCGCGAGCGGCATCTTCCAGGCGATGCCCGACACGCTCAAGGGTCTTGGCTTCGACGGCGATTTTCGTGCACTCACGGCAACAGAGCAGCTCCCATGGGCCGAAAAGTACTACGCGCCTGGTGCTTCGAAGCTCAGCACACGCGTCGCGTGCTACCTCTGGACGTTCCTTCCGGCGGACATCGCACTGGCCTCCAATCCCGATGCCGTGCTCGTGGCGGAGAAGGGCTCGCCCATCTGCCTGGACGGGCGCCGTCCGACGTTGTTCTCCGTGAACAGCGCTTTCGACCAGGATGGGAACCACGCCATCCAGGTCAAGGAGCTCGACTCCGCCATCATGCATGCGTGCCGCGGTCCGCGGTGGATCGCTATCCGCGACCGCATGCGCGCCGAGCTCGGGCTACAGCCGCTGGGCGAAGTGACAGGCACCTTCCCCAACAAGCCCGACGTTGCCTCGCTGCGCGGCATCCAGGCTCTCTTGGAGGACCTCGGCTACCAGTTGGGTGAGCTCGACGGGCTCATGGGTCCACGTACGCATGATGCGCTGGTGGTCTTCCAGGAGGCCAATGGGCTCGACCAGGATGGCCTGCCAGGTCCGCAGACGCGGACCGCACTACTGACCGCCTGGCGTGCGCTCGGGAAGTCCTAGGAGGCGCGCAGCCTTACGTACGTCTCCCACCGTGGCGACTGTCGGAAGGGCGTCGAGTGTCTCCCACATGGGGGCGCTCGATGGCCCTTCGTCGCGTTTGGCAAACGTGACACTGATTTCGCGCCCATCGCGCATCGACGGGTCTACGAACGTGACGATGGCCGCGAATGGTCGCAACGCATTCTCGAGTGCTTCGATGCGCGCGCGCAGCTCGTCGACCATGCTCAAAACGGTAGCATAAAAAACCCCCCTTGCGGGGTGAGTCGCAAGGGGGGCCGCCGTGACCACAAGGAGAGGAATGATGATGACCTCAGAAGGGTATGTCGTCATCCGCCTTTTGTCCACCGCCATTGGGGGAGGACATCGAAAGGATGAGGCCTTTGAGACTCGCAGCGAACGCCTTTTTCTGGTCTTCGTTCATGCGATTTTTCACCGCCAAGCCGCCACCGCCACGACCAACGAATCGCACGCGCGGGCGCGCGACACCATCTTGGCCGGGCTCGATCTGAATCAGACATTCTGCTTCCCCGGTGACCGTGGTCAGATTGGAGATGTCGTCGCCCTTCCAGCCGATGGCGCGCAGCCCTAGGATGGTGCTCTTGCGCGCGTTCTCGGTGAAGCTGCCGTACCACGTGACCTGCTCGCCTACGGAATCGCCTGCGACCGCCTCGAGAAGGACGGCCACCTGCGGCTTTTGCTCGCTGGTGAACGCGAGGTCCGCTTCAATCACTCGAAATTTATCCCATCCAGCTCTCATGTCATCACCTTCGCCTTGGCAAAATCTACGAACTTCGAAAGTGCAACGGCATCCGTCACACCAATTTTAGAAAGCGCATCTTGCGCCTTGATGCGGACCTCCTCGGGGAGCCGGCCAAGAATCTCTTTCGCCGCCGTGAGAAGTTCCCCAGGGTCGGCCGGCTTGTAGGCGGCGAGTGCCGCGGCATACTCGCTCCACCGAAGCGGTAGCTTGTCGGGCAAATTGTAGCGGTTTTTCGCGACGAATGTGGGCGATTTTTGCGTGTTCAAAAATCGCACACTGGTGCCGACGCCTCGCACTTTGCCGCCCTCTTCCAGCGCATACTGCTCGCGGCGCGCGAAGAGAACGCAGTCTGCCCATTTTACCAGGGCACCGCTCGTGCGCTTGTTGAGCTCCAGGTCCCAGAAGTTGAAGTCCGCGCCCTCGGGGTTTTGAAAGGTTTCCAACTTGGCATGGGCCAGGATGATGACGTGCACGCCGAAATCCTTCAAGCGCTCGAAGCGCGCCATCAGCTGACGTAGGAGCCCGATGCCAGCGTCGTACCCTTTGCCGTACGCGATATCTGCCACACTCGGCTTGCCGGCCAGCTTGGCCACGTGGTCGAAAATCATCCGCTCCAGCCCGTCTACCGTGTCGATGGCCAGCGAGCCAAACTCGGGCTTCTCGTTCGTGATGTGGTTGACGATGGCCTGGACCTCCTCAAAGGTCTGCGGGTCACGCTGGCCGATTCGGAGTCGCCGGACGGGGAGCTGCTCGGCGCCACGCTCGAGCGCCAGAAACGCCACGTCAGGTGCGTCCGCAGCCCATGTGCTCTTGCCTACGCCGGGCTCGCCATATACGAGCGTGATGGGCGCCGATTCGATCAGCGCCTTAGGTGTCAATACAATATTCATTCGTCATCCTCTGCAACGAATGGGTTCAGCATCGTAACGGTAACGCGGGCTGGATACGGGAGCTCAAACTTGTTTTTGATCTCGCTTGCAATTGCGGTCTCGGTGTCCGTTTTCCATTTTTGCCCATTGTGGACAGAATTGTCGGTGCGCTTCTCAACGGTGAAAGTGACTCTGAATTTTACAATCATAGTTCCTCATGGGGTCGGTCGGCTTTCCGGTAAAGCATCTTATCGTCGATGTCCGCGCGGTTCGCGCAGACAGGTAGAAATTCGCATGCGCCACCGAAGGGGTGGATGCAGGCGTCGACGTTGCGGGGCCAGTGAGTCGCGTGCTCGATATCCGTGATGGTATCCTGGCAATCGTTCCACGACGCTTCGATGTCTTGCGCGAGCCGCGGGACGCGGAACATCTGGTAGTAGTGCTCGGGCTTTTCGGCGTTGGTCTCCAGGAGACGCGTGCAGTAGTCCTCCGGCGTTTCATCTTCGAGACGCTGGTTGGCGCAAGGCGTGCCATCCTTCTTCAGCCGGATGTTCTCGGTCTTTTTGAACGGCTTGATGGCCGGCTTGACGTTGATGAAATACATGATGCCGCTTGGCCGCTGGCCGTACATGCGCTCCGCAGCGTCGAAGTAGATGCTGCACTGCGGGTCGATCTCGAGGCGCTGTACGTAGGCGTCCGAGACCTGCGCGGCCGTCTTTTCCTCGACTACCCACAATTCACCCTTCTCTCGCACCACCGCGTCGAACTTCCCCGCCATATTCCCAAACGAGAAGCTAGCCTCGACTCCCAAGATGTCAAGACTTCTTATGAACTCTCCCCATCGGGCATGATAGCCTCGAAGCATAGCGATGAGCCTGGCCGTGTCGAAGCCATCTTGCGCGTCGAATGAATGCCTGCCAGCCGCCGCGTAGCCCTCTGTCCAATACAGGTCACGCAGCTCATGCCACATGGCCCCGAAGCGGAGCGGCTCGGCCTCCTGAATAGGTCGATACAAGTCCAGGTACACGTGCTTGAACAGCCGAGGGCATTTCCGAAACGTCCTCAGGCAGGATTGCGTGTAAATCATTTCGCTTCTTCCAGTGCTCGGATCCGAATGCGGAGCTCCTCGTAGTCGCCGATAGCCGCGCGCACGAGCTTGTCCAAGGTAGCGATGGCGTGTCGCTGCTCGCCGACTTCGGGGTGGGCCGCCTCGAGCTCGGCTTGCGTCACGGGCACGCGCCCTAGACGCAAAAGACGGCATTGCTCGATGGCATCATTGCGCTCGCTTTCCACCGCGCCGATCTTCTCTCTCAGAGCGCGGCCCTCTTCGAGTGCAGCGTCGCGCTCTTCGCGACGAGAATAAGCCTCGTTTTTCCACTCCTCCGCGAAGTCGACCATCTTGTCGTATTGGGTCGTGACCTCCGCCAGCTTCTCTTTCAGCGCGCGGTTCGCCTCCTCACATGCCCGTTTCCACGATTCGGCAGACTTTTTCCAGGTGTCGGTTTGGGCTTGTGCCTCAGCAACACGGTCACCCCATGCGACTCCGTATTTCCTCACCGCATTGACAGCGGCGCAATACGCATCGTCGATTGTATTGTCACTCATTTATTCCTCCGGCTCCCACGTGGTCGAAGTCTTCGTCCCGCGCCTTGTCGTACCAGGTGTATTCCTTGTCCAAGTCTTTCAGACTGGTGCGTTTCCACTTGCGCACCCGCTTCTCGTCCTCTGTCTTGCGGCGCTTCTCCAGCCCGCGGAGCCTCATTTCAGGTGCTCCCCGCGCTCGATGCGCTGCGCCAACATCTCGCGCTCGGCGCTGCACTCGCTGTTGTCGCCGTTGGGGCGGCGTAGGTAGGCGACGATGCATGCCATGGCCAATTCGGTGCCTTGGAGGCGCGCTTTCAAATCATTCACAATAATTTCCAGTTCACAGATTCGATTGCACTTGTCCGTGCGCCCTTCGCACGCATCGCAAATGCAGCTCATATCCCCAGCTCCTTCCGCGCTTCGTCGCGCTGCTCTTGGGTTGCGAGGCCGCATTTGGTAAGGGCGGCGTCGATGTGGCAGAGAGGCTCATGCCCTTCCCCCGAAGTATTCTCACAACACGCGCAGCAGCGCTCCGCCCATGCTGGCCCCCGATAGCTCTGCTTTGGAAGTCGACTTCCTTGCCACTCCACCGCCAGCAGCACGCGGCACATGTCGGGAGCGGCCATCGCTATCTGGCAAGCTGCTTCGTCTTGATCCACTTTTGCGCCGATTAAAAACTCGTTGTCCCACGTTTCCAGCCACGGCTTGCTCATCGTTTGCTCCAAAGCCCATATGTGTAGCCAACCAAAAATCCAATGGCGCACATCGCGCACCCCCATGCGTGAGAATCAAGCCACACACTCATGGCTTCCCTCCGGCGCGGATCCAGCGCGCGTAATCAGGCACGACAGCGGGGAGAAAGCATGGCGTCATACCGCGGGCTTCCCGCGCGAGCATGGCTTCTGCGATTCGTTCACGCTCCTCCGAGAATAGCTTTTCCCTGATAATGTCGAAGATGGCCTCGTTCTCGGGGCTGCTCATGTCTGCGACGAGGTGCGCCACGACGGCTTGGGCGGCGCGTTCCCAGGCGTTTTGGACTGTCTTATGTTGAACGTCCCAAAGCGCGGCATATCTGGGGCATTTCATGGCTAACCAGTGCGCCTCGTGCGCCACCTTGCCCAATGTCTTCTTTTTGGTGCTCATGGCCCCCCCCCGCCGCGGATGGCTTTCGCGAAATGCAAGTTGGTATGATATAGCTCGTTTTCCCCGAACTTTGCCTTCTCGACGCGTGCAGCTTCTTCAAGCATCTGCGCCAACCGCTCGCGCATCTCGGCGGCGCCTTCGGCCTTGCCCTCAGCAATGGCCAACTTCCAACACATGTCACATACATTGCAATCCTTTGCCGGACATGTCCTAATCTTGAGGGCATCCGCGACGGCTTGTGCGGCGCGTTCCCAACTGGTATGCACTTGCGGGCATTCATCCCATCTTGGCCGCCGACTATCAATTGCCATGCACGCCTCGAACGCCACCTGGCCGAGGCTCTTCTTTTTGTCACTCATCGTCTTGTCTCCTCGTTGGGGGTCGCTTGGGCAGGTTTTTGAGCGCCGGGGCGAGCTCCACTTCGCGGCCCCGCGGACACTGGCCCGTGCTCATCAGGTTCTTGTATTCGGGCTCATCTATCAGCCCCTTCGCCCATGCGCGTTGTTTGGTGGTCAATTTCAGGTTCAGATATTGGCGTAGGACGTCCTGCATGTCCTCGATTTTTGCCCGCTGCCCATCCGAAAGCTCGCTGGCCAGTACTCGCTCGACGAGCGCCAGGTCCGCGTCACGCTGCGGATTCATGGGGGCACCATACGCAAACCCACCACGAGCTCGATGAGCGCCCGGCCAGGAGCAGCATCGTGCGATTCCACGCGCCGTTCAAAATGGCGAAATTCCCATCGATGTAGGTCACCGTAAACTCGAGGCCGGGGAACTCGCGGTCCCCCCAAATCTGTCCAACTCGCACCTTCATGGCTGGCCCGTCACTTTCCGGAGCGCGCAGAAGCGCTCCACACTCACAATCGCATCGCACCACGCAATCTTCACCGATTGCTCCCAGGCCAGCTTGTCCAGCGCCGGCAGGTTCACCCAAGCCTGTTTCCAGTCCAACCTGACGCGTAGCTCTTCGTAGACCTTCTGAGCGCTGGTCATGAGCGCCTCGTAGCCCGAATGGCCTCGCGAAGCTGTTCGCCTCGAGCCAAACCCTTGAGCTCCTTGAGGAGAGCATCGCGATCGATCTTCGTCCCATGGCGGTTGACCATCTTGATGATGATTTCGACCGCGGTATCGGCGCCTGCGACGTAGGCCTTGATGAACCCTTCATCGAGGCTCATGGGCCGCACCCCTTTATTTGACCCAAACGGAGTCTAATTGATTGCTGCTCTTGTTTGACCAGCTGTTTCAGCCGCCAATCGAACAGGAATTGAAGCGATCGGGCGTTCCCCCACCACCAGGGCAACAGAAGCCCATCGGTCGCTGCAAACTCGCGCAGCGCCGTCCGTTTCCTCCACCACTTCATCATCGTCTCACCTCGTGCTCCAAGATGTAATGCGACTGCATAGTGCTGTCAAGTAGGTTGCACATAGACTGCACTTAGGTTACTCTGAGAGACATGAAAAAGCCTCCCACTCCACCGCGCGTCTTCGTGCGGCTATCCGCCGACGAGAAGAAGCTCATGAAACGTGCGCAAGACCTGGAGCACCACCGTTCATTCGCCGAATGGGCGCGCCGCGCGCTGTTGAAGGAGGCCGCCCGTGTGCTCAAAGAATCTACGGCTGCCTGATGCAAACAAGTCTCGACATGTTCACGGCGCCTGTTCTGCGGCCGTATCAGCAAGCTGGCATCGACGAATTGCGGGAAGCGATTCGATCTGGTGCGAAGCGCGTCCTTATGGTGGGCCCGACGGGCGGGGGAAAGACCGTTGTGGCAGCCTCTATCATCCGAAGTGCCGTCGCGCGGGGCAAGCGGGTGCTCTTCTTGGCGCACCGAATCGAGCTCATAAACCAAGCAAAACGCCAGGTCGAAAAATTTGGTGTGCTCGATGTGGGGGTCATACGCGCGGACGACGCGAGAGCGAATCCCGAGGCACAAGTTCAGGTGGCCAGTGTGCAGACGCTGAATCGGCGCCCGGAACCGCTGGACTTTGACATCGTGTTTGTCGACGAGGCTCACTCGTCGATGGCGGACAGCTATCGCAATGTGGTCTCGCGGTTCCCGAAGGCCATCGTGATAGGGCTCACTGCGACCCCGTTCAGGCAGGACAACAAGGGCCTCGGTGAGATATTCGAGCAGCTCATTGTGTTCGCGCGCCCGTCGCAGCTTGTGGATGACGGGTTCATCATCGCGCCCAGGGCATACGGTGCTCCAGCGGCGCCGGACCTCACGGACGTCAAGGTCACTGCGGGGGACTTCAACGCGCGCTATCTCGAGGCTGCGATGGTCCGTGGAAAGCTTGTGGGCAACACCGTCCAGGAATGGCTACGCCTGGCCGCGGGGCGCCGCACCGTGCTCTTTGCGGTGAGCATCGAGCACTCCAGGCTGCTGTGCAAAACCTTCCGAGACGAGGGCGTTGCGGCTGCGCACATCGACGCGAACACCGACAGCGACACGCGGGCGCTCACGCTCCACCGGCTGAACACCGGGGAGCTTTCCGTGGTCTGCAACGTGGACGTGCTCACCGAGGGGTGGGATCAGCCGTCGGTAAAATGCGCCATTCTCGCACGCCCGACGAAGAGCCTCCGGGTGCACCTCCAGCAGGTGGGGCGCATCCTGCGACCGTTCGAGGGGCAGGAGGCCATCATCCTGGACCACGCGGGTAACTGCGACTTGCACGGCATGCCCCATTGGGACAGGGAATTCAGCCTGGAGTATGGTCAGGGCAGAAAACCCGACATCACGCTCCATACGTGCAAAAAATGCTTCGCCATGTGGACGGGTGCGGCACGCGCATGCCCGTCTTGCGGGGAAGAGCGCGAGCACATGCCGCGCGAGCTTCCGGAGTCCGTGGACGGGATGGGACTCGTTTCACGTGAAACATCCGAGCAGACGGACCCCAAGCGCGTGTACTTCCAACGGATGGCGCATCAAGCGCGCACGCGTGGGTGGAAGCCTGGCGCGGCAAGCGCGAGGTACAAGGAACAGTTCGGCGAGTGGCCGCCCTGGGCGTGGTCGCAATCTCTCAAGATGTCGTACGAGCTCGATGTTGAGTGGCAGGAAGACGTCCGGCAGGCGAGTGAGCGCCGGGAATACTGGCAAGCGAGGAAAATAGTATGACCGAAGTCGGAATGATGAAGCTGTTTCTTGCTCATTACCAAAGGCAGAATGTTCGTTTGTTTCGTCGCAACGTGGTCGACCGGCACATGCAGGATATGCACACCGGACGCGTGAACCACGTCAAGGCTGGCATCGTTGGTCAATGCGACATCTACGGGTTCGTCAAAGGCGGTAGATGCTTCGAGGTGGAGGTAAAAAACGTCAAGGGTCGGCACTCGAAAGAGCAGGTGGCCTGGCACGCATTCTGCCATGAATGGGAGATACCATACTTCGTTCTCCGCATGGCCGAAGGCGAGAGCGAGGCGCAGACGTGCGCACGTTGGGGTTTTGAGCTTGACAGGTTTCTCGCATGAAGGGTGTCGTCATCCCTGGACAGCGGACACCGGGCTGGCCGCGCAAAAAACTCAAGCAACTAAATGTATTGACAATTGAGGATATGTTCGCGCGCGAGTGGCACTTCGATGCACACTTCACGCAATATGCAGTTGTCGATACAATTGGACCTTACCGCTACACCAATGAGGCTTTCGCATCCGAGGAGTTTTATGGGCAGGCCATCGAGATGCAGCTCGTGGTCATCGATGTCGATTCACCGGCCAAGCGGAGCACCGAAGCTGGCGCCGTTGACCGGTGGTGGGACGAGGAGCGTGCGCGGGTTGCCGCGCTTCTACACGCGCACCCCGGGATGGCGTGGCGCACGAAAGGTGGCTGGCGAGGTGTCTGGACAACTTCGCGCCGCCTTCGGACGTCTGATGAAGCAAAAGGGTGGCGCCGCGATTACCTGGCGTTCGTGGCGTATCTCGAGCGCACGTTCGAAGTGCTCGCGGACCCGGCATGCGCGGACTGGGGCAGGCTCCAGCGCGTGCCGTTCGGTATGCGCGATGGGGAGGAGAGCGTTGTCCGACGCGAGGTGCTCGGCGCGCTCGCAGAGCCTATAGACCTCGCGACGCTGCCTAACGAGGAGGATCGCTCGAGCGCGCGGTTCAGGTGGAAGAACGCGTGGCGGGAGCCAACGACGAACACGCGACACACCGGCGGGGCGGACGAGTCCGCGGCGCCCCTCTTCGAAGGCGTTGGCGTGTGGGAGCGCATCCTTCGGGCGCGAGGCCTTGTGCTGCGTGAGCTCGACGCGCGCAAGCTCGCCATCGAATGCCCGAACAAGACACGGCACACCACGAGCTCAGAGACGTCCACCGTCCTCTATCGTCCGAGCGCGGGCGAGATTTACGGGCACATCCACTGCTCTCACGCACATTGCGCCGGGCTGGACTTCAAGGCGGTGCTTGGTGTTGGGGAGGAGGAATGGCGCGGCGAGCGTCTCGCCCCGGTCATCCAGCTGCGCAGCATCTCCGCTGAGGAGGAGGATGCGCGCGTCATCTCGGAGCTCATTCCTGACCCGGCGAACCCGTCACGGATCTCGGGCATCGCCGGCAATGTCGCAGCGATTCTGCTCGGTCATTCGGTTTTCAAGGGGCGCCTTGCATACGACACATTCCGACATTGTGACACATGGGTCTCCCTGCCAGACACCTTGAAGCGCGCGCACGCGGGTTCGAACGAGGTGAGCCGCAAGGTGGACGTGGCCTACATCCAATCGTGGCTCTTGCGAGGGGATATGCGCCAAAATCGGCCTCCGGTGAGCGCGAGCATCCAGGCAGTGGAATCCGGCATCAGGCTCGCCTGCGCGGAAAACTCGTTCGACTCGCTCGAACGCCACGTGCTGAGCGTGGATGGCAAATGGGACGGGGAGCCGCGCCTCGAACGATGGCTACAGACCTACTTCGGCGCCGAGGATACGCCGCTCGTCCGGGCGATGGGGCAACGCTGGCTCGTCGCGGCAGTCGCCCGCGCGCTACGCCCGGGTTGCGTTGCAGATATGATGCCAATACTCATGGGTAAGCAGGGCATCGGGAAAGGCTACGCGCTGAAGATTCTCTTCGGCGATGAGTACGTGACGATCCTCGGAGGCTATCGGCTCGGGACCAAGGACGCGGACCAGCGGTCCTGCGACTCCTGGTGCGCCATCGATGACGAGCTGGTCAGCACAACGAAGAGCGGCTTGGAGTACACTAAATCCTATGTCACTGAAACTAAATGTAAGTTTAGGAAGGCTCATGAACCAGACTTCATTACAGTTCCAAGACGTTATGTACTGGTAGGTACTTCAAACGAGAAGGAAATTCTCACTGACAATGAAAATAGACGATTCTGGCCAATAATCTGCCACCAATTATTGCATGCAAAGCTAATCGTCGCGCGAGACCAACTGATATCTGAAGCAATTCAATACTTTAGGTCAGGGTACGAATATCGCATACTAGATTCAGATACATTGTGGGAGGACCTGAGCAAGACGCATGGAGACGCCAGGTTTGACGATCCGTTGGTCGAGCGCATCACGTCTCTCAGGATGGGCAATCTGATAGGGGACCGAGAGCAGATTTCTCATATATTACAGCTACTTGGCTACCGCGTTGACCAGTGGAACGACGTTCGGGTGCTGCGGCTTGTAGGCCGCGCAATGAGAGCGGTAGGTTACACAAGGAACAGAATTGGAAGGGGCTCCAGCAAACTCCGAGTGTGGGAATGGCCCCATAATGAGGGGTGTGAGGGGGACAAGCAAGAATCGATCCAAAAGGCGAATTAGGCTTGTGTCCCCTCTTATATATATTCCCCCCCATATATTTATATATAATACATAAGGTAATATACGTATTTCATCCTATGTGTACAATTCAAGTGCGGATTGAAATGTATGTACCCTCCCAGACTGTAGACGATAGACGTTTTTTTTGATGGGGGAGGGGGCCATGGGGACGCACCGATTGGTAGGGACTTGACATTGGTATTGACATGTCTTACAGATGTCATGACAGGAAGTGAGAATCATGGCTGAATGTGAAGCATGTAAGGGCTTCGGAGCCCGGCTCGGCGTCGACGAAGACAAGGGAATGTGCCTGGATTGTGATGGGACTGGGACCGTCAAGAAGGTCAAGCTCATCGACAACAAGACCGAGGAGATTGTCATCGAGAAGGGCAAAGTCGTGAAGCGGCCTCGAGAGCAGCTCAATGGGTATGCGGCCGCCTACAGGAAACGACAGAGTGTGATAAAGGCGAAGTCGCTCCTGAAGAAAAAGAAGCTTCCGGTGGTGCACTCCACCGAATGGGCGGGCCCGCGGGGCGCTGGGGGCGCCCGTAGCATCCGTTTCCTGATCCGGTGGTCCAGCGATGAGGAGGCGCTCATCAAGGCCAGGGCGCACCGCCTGGGGCTCAGTGTTGCGGACTTGCTACGGCGTTCGGCCATGGGCGAGGTGTTCAAGTGAGCGACCTCTACCTTGAGCTGGATGACGGATGGGAGCTCGAAGGCCCGATAACGCCACGCGTTATTTACTTGGACACGTGGCTCGGGAAGGTCGATGGCGAAAGTGTCTTGACAACTTCGGAGGGCGACGCATAGTGATGGGTGTGGGGAGCGAGAAACCCCCGGGAGGATGAGACGATGGTATTCGATAGCCTTAAGGCTCTAAAGCTCGCAAACCTCGGCGAGACCGACTCATTGAAAGCTCGATACTTCTACGTAAAGCTTCTGAGCGGTGCGTGGGCTCGTACGCTTGACGGTCCTCCCAGAGGCGCCATCTGTGTAAAGGGCAGAATATACAAGATGGTCATTACGTAGCCAAAATTAGCCCGCCCGGCACCTGCTCGGCGGGCTTGGGGCGTTGAAGGACAAGGGTGAGACGATGATTTACGCGTGCTACACGAATCGAAGTGGTGACTACATGCAGGTGGCCGGCAAGAGCTTGGAGCAGATCAGCGACCGACTCAAGTGTGCGCGGTACGACGGCCCGAAGGTCGTGGTGACGAAAGCCAACGACGAGGTGGTCGGGTGGGCAGACGCCACGGACTACAAGAGCGTGTGAATGAATCGCCCCTGCACTCGGCTAAGTCGGTTCGAATCCGACAAGGGGCACGACGTGCAACCCCGTTGCTGAACGCGAAAGCGTAGACGCGGGAAAGTGGTTGCTCGCTGGCCGAGAACGGCCCGTGCGGAGCCGGCGCGCAAAGGGACGCCTTACGACCTGACCGATGGGAAAGACCAATCACCTATGGCACCGAGGGAAAATCTGGTGCCAATCCAACTGAGTTGTGAAGGCGCATACGAGATAGGCAGATGAAACACTCTGGACGATTTTAAACCGAGGAGCAGGTTCGAATCCTGCCGGTTGGACGAGGTAACATGAAAAAGCTCATCATCAAGACCATCTCGGTTCGCGTCACCAAGCCTTCAACTGGGCATGACTCGAGTCCGAGTATCTCGGAGAAATAAGCAGCACACCTGCACGAGGCCTTGGTTGGCCTGCCGAGCCTTATAAGCACGGCGTGCCTGGTTCGAATCCAGGGTGCAGGACTGCCGCGTCATCTGGACTCTGTTCCCCCTCAGAGGACGGGTGGCGCGGCTTTTTTGGCGCGGATCCAGTGGGTAAGCGCATGGTGAGCGGTTGTGAGGCCAGCGAATTTAAAAGTCCGTCTCACAAATGGCGCGGTTCGATTCCGCGGCCCACTGGTGATGCACAACTTCGAGGGGCGACACATGATGAAGTCTATGAAAATCGCAATATCGCTCATGGCGTGTGCACTTGTCGTGGTCGGATGCGGGTCCGCCGTCGATGCCGTGCGGGAGACCGAAGATCAGAAGGTCACCTGCGTCGACTATTGGGCCGTCGCTTCGTATCCCCAGGGGGACATGGCGGATCTGTCGCTGCACATCGAAGCGGCCGCCCATGACGATTCCAAGAACATCGAGGAGAAGGCATCGACCTACGTTCGAGAAGGCGCGAATGGTCCGGAGGTGGTTGCCGGCTGTTTCGTGCCAGGGTACGTGCTGTTTGTGAGGCAACAGTGACCGAGGTGTTCGAGTACGGATGGTTGGCGCTAGGTGCCGGGGCATTGACCGCGGCGTGCGCGACCATCGCGGTCATGCGGTTCATCGCCTGGTGGAGGGACAGAGTATGACGGTGACATTGCTCGTGAACGACAGCATGCTGCGCGTGGGAAAGCACCTGGGGCCGAAAGACCGGCGGAATCTGCTCGATTGGCTCGAGGGTCGGTACCGGATGATGGGCGCCAACCTGACCGGCATCCGGGTCAGTGTGGACGGTTGTGCATGGGACTGGTTTCCGTGCTAACGTATTGACAAGATGACAGGACGGCCTACGACGTGCACTGAGGAATTGGCTTTGAGGATTGCCAGGCACCTCCGCCGCGGACGTACGATGCGGTGTGCGGCGGGACTCGAGGGAGTGCCGTTCCAAAACATTATGAATTGGCGACGTGATGGCCGAAAAGGTGTCGAGCCATATGCCACCTTTTGGAAGCTAACGCATGAGGCCGAAGCCAAAGCCGAGGACATCTTTACAGGTGTTTTTACGAGGCGCGCGCGTGCTAAGCCTGGCACTTTGGTGGATACGGACGGCGCGAAGTTGGCAATGGAATGGCTAAAGCGCAGACGGTGGAAAGACTGGTGGCGCGAGAATGCTGGTACCGGTCAGTGGGAGAAAGTGCCCACAACGATGAGCGACGACGAGCTGAAAACAGCGATGAAACGCGAGCTGAAAAAACTTGCAAAACGGACGGACGACCGCAGATTGGTCGAGGTGCTCGATGCCGTGGATGATGAGGAAATACGAGAAGAGTGACCTCGCGGGTGTGAGGTATCTCTGGATTACGTCTCTGCTCGAGACGAGCATTCGAGACCAGGGGAGCACGTCGGATATCTGGGCAGAATACGCGCCCATTGTTGCGCGGCTTGCTGCGCATTCGCACGTTATCTGCGACGCTGAGGATCGAGACGTCATCTGGGCGTTTGCGTCGATGCAGCGTGACCACGTGCACATGGCGGTCGTGAAGCGCAACTTTGAGGAGCTCCGAGGTGAGCTCCTTTACGCGCTCATCGGGCTGAAATTGAAGAAGCCAGGGCGCTACACGTTCGTGATTCCGGACATCTTGACGGAGTACGGTGAAATGCCGCGCCAGTGGGTGTTCGACCCCTGGGCGGTTGGGAAGGAGATTTGACATGGTGAAATGTAATGGGTGCGGTTTGCGAATCAACGACATCCTGTTCCAGGGAACCGTCCACGAGGGTTGCGTGCAGCATGGTCGGTTCATAGACCACGGCGACCGAGAGGCACGGGACAAGGCCTTTGAGCAACGGGTGGCGCAGGCTGGCGGCGTTTCGGAATTGTTGCGAGCATCGCAACAGCAAGCAGGGTTGACATACTGCAACAAGTGCGGGGGAACCATGGGCGGCGTAGTCCATAACTGTCAGGCAGCGATGGCGCAGCAGGCAGCGATGGCGCAGCAGGCGAAATGGCAGGTGGGGAATGGTCAACTGGCGAACATGCACGACGCGGCCGCAAGGGAGCAAGCGGCGATGCAGGGACAGAATTTGATGTCGCAGGTGGGAAGCACTGGTTTCGGCGCTCAACTTGGCGCTTGCCCCGTCAATGCCAAAGACGAGCTGGCGAGGGCGGATGGCAGAATCCGAGAGCTACAGGTCCAAGTGGGACGCTTGCAAGGCGAGCTTGCTAGACCGGAAGACAAGCTCTTGTTCGCTCGGCTTACAGAGGCGGACGCACGCGTCGAGGAGCTGAAAGAAAAGTACGCAGGCAGCCTGCGGCTTCATGACAGCGCACGTGAGCGCATCGCGGAGCTGGAGGCGCTCCTGAACTCCGAGACGGGGGACTACGTGCACGGCATGATTTATCGGAAGGCCACGATACGCACCGCTGAGCTAGAAAATAAGCTCGAAGCCTACAAGGAAGGCGCCGATGAGCTGCACGAAATGGCCATCACCGAACGTCGTCGGGCGAATAGCCTCAGCGATGAATGCGGCGCGCTTAAGTCGCAGAACACCGAGCTGTTGGCCGAGAACGCGCGGCTGAGGCGTGGTGGGCGATGAGCCTCTACGAGGAGATGTCGGACGACGAACTCGCGGTGCGCGTGCTCGAAGAAGCGCACAAGATCGAGATGGCCGCCATCGCTGAACAGTCTCGCTTGCGTAGAACAGCGTGCCGAAATATGTGCATCCGATTCCTGACGACTACGGCCGTGCGCTGGGACAGCGTGATGTTCAAGGATGCCGTGGAAGCGGCAAAGGTGATTCGATGAGGCCGATTTGCCCCGCATGCGCCTCCGAAGCTGGGAAGCGGTCGGCCGCCGAGGCTACGGTGGTGACGCTCATCCTGGTTGCGATAAACGGACTCGAGGCTCTTGAGGAGCGGCTATGCGTGAAGCACTTGACGTTGCACGTCAATGTGCTCGCAATCGTCACCGCGACGTTGAAAGAAGACAAACAACTGGAAGAGGAAGCATGATCAAACTCGAAGATGTCAAGCCACTACACAACTTGGTGGCGGTCAGAGAAGTCGCGCAGCCGGGCGCCATCATCCACACGCCGGGCAACGCCAGCAACGAGCAGCGTGTGTTCGCCGTGTTGGGCTCGGGGCCAGGGCGCATCGAGAACAGCATCGTCGCCAGCGCCGGTCTAAAACGAGGTGACCTGGTGCTCATCGGAAGCTGCTCGTGGCTCACCGTGCGCACGGACAAGGGCATGATTCAAATCGTCAGCGACGACCAAATCTGGTGCGTGGTTGGCCACGTCGATGTCGACGCTATCCAAGAAGAGCCTCGGCTGGAGCTGTCTTGAAAAATAAGCTGGATGGGTGCCCCTTATGCCAACGCGCACCCCACATCAATGGCAATGTCTATGCTCGCAGATGTGTGCCTTGCGGTGGTCCTGGTTACGTGTGCATCTTCTGCTTGGTGGCGGGGAAGTGCCCTCACTTTTCGAAAAAGGAGGTTCAGAAGATGAAGAAAATAGCGGCCGGATGCCCAGGGGGTGAACGATGGGCGCCTTGAAACGCTACGTCTACATGAAGGTGCTCAACCCGCACCTGATTCATGGTGTCGGGCACAATTCGACGTTCAGCCTGTCGCAGGAGCACGTCATCGAGCGCGATGGCGACGAGGTCACGGTGCGATGGGAGGGCAAGGTGATATCCTTCCCCTGGTCAAGTGTGGTGGAGGCTGTTCATGCCGTACAAGAGCAAAGCGCAAGAGAAGAAGTTCCACATTCTGGAGAAGGAGGGCAAAATCAGCCCGGCCACGGTCAAGGAATGGGACAAGGCGAGCAAGGGAAAAAAGCTGCCGGCCAAAAAGGGCGGCGGTAAGGTGGGCGGCCCGATGTTCGAGGGAAGCTCCTGAAAAAGCTCTCGCGCGCTGAGGCGTTGGTCGAGGCATCGAGCTCGCGGGGAACCAGTGACCTGGTCATCCCCGCGAGCTTTTTGTCGTTCCTCGAGATGGTCAACGTCACGCCAACGCTCGCGCAACGGGTGGCCTGCCTGGTGGCTTACGACGGGCTAGAGCCGTGCGAGCTCGAGGGCGACGAGAGGGACATGGCCTACGAGCTGTTCGGGCCCGTAGAGCGCTTCCCGGCCATCGCACGGGCTCACGTGTTCGCGTTGTGCGGTGGTCGCGCGGGCAAGACCTACGTGCTCGGCGCGCTCCGCCTGGTGCACGGCGCGTACGTTCGTGACCTGTCGTCTCTGGCCCCGGGGGAAAACGCCGTGGCGCTCAGCATCGCGCCGTCCGACTTCATGCGGCAACAAATTATCAACTATCAGCTTGGCTGCATCCGCTCGGTGCCCGAGCTGAAAGCGACCATCGTCGCGCCGCGTTACCTGAAAGATTACGATCGGCCGGGCTCGTTCTCGATTCTGCGGCCCGATGGGCAGACCGTCGCGTTCGAGGGAGGCGTCTCGACACGTGGTGGTTATGGCGGACGCGCGCGGTCGCTCACCGATTGCCTCATGGACGAGTGCGCGTTCTTTCAGGATGCTGCGCACACGGTGAACGACCAGGAGATTTTCAAGGCGGCGAGCCCTCGCGTGCTCCCCGGTGGGCAGATGATTGCGCCCACGACGGCGTGGGCGAAGACCGGATACCACTGGGAGCGTTGGCGAGAGAATTCAGCCAAAAAGATACAGGAAGAGCAAGATGTCGGTGCACCTAAGAACGCCATATCGATACATGCATCGACAACTACGCTCAGGCCCGCGGCAACCGAGATGGTCGAGCGCGAACGCTCTATCGATGGCGAGAATGCTCGCAGGGAATTCGATGCCATTCCCCAAGGCTCGACCCCATTGTCGTTCTTTCGCGAGGAGGAGCTCGCGCCATGCTTCGACGATTCGATGCCCTGGCCACTGCCGCCTGCGGGCTACGACGGTGCGCATCCGGAGATGAAGACGGCCGGCGCGGACTTTGGGTTCCGGTCGAACAGCAGTGCGCTTGCCATTACGCACAAGGCAGCCGGCCAGGTTGTGTTGGCGAATATAGAGGAGCTCCGCCCGGCACCGGGAATGCCCCTCCGGCCACGTGCCACGGCGGACGCGTTTGTGGGCATCTGCCAGCTTCACGAGGTGGGTGGCATCATGGCGGACGGCCACTACCGGGAGAGCATCGTCGAGAACCTCGGGGGCAGGATTGGACTCGTGGACGCCCCGGTGACGCCGTCGGAGGCGTTCATCCGGGCTCGGTCGCTTATTCGGAACGGCGTGGTTCGGATGCCGAATCCCAAGAAGTACCCCGTCATTGACCGCCTGGTGCGTCAATTGAAGGAGACGAAGGGGCAAGCGCTGGCCGGCGGTGGATTCGCCATCACCTTGCCCCTTTGGCCGGACGGCTCGCACGGCGATCTGGCCGCGGCGTTCGTGCTCTCGCTTTACCAGTTTGGTGGCAACGTGGCTGCGGCTACGGCGCCGAAGGTCGGTACCGAAGAATGGGAAGAAGCGGAGCGCAAGAAGCGACGAGCTCTTGCAAACCAGCGCAATCGTGGGAAAATGTGGACATGAATCCGGATTGGCAGGAAAAGGCGGCCTGGATGCGCCTCCACAACGCTATTCGCGCAACATGGGATGGCAACATCCTAATCAGCGCAGAGCTCGGGCCAGACCCTGCGGCGAAGAGCGCGGACAAGCCCGATGGCAACACGCCATTGTCTCCCGAGGAGCTACGGCGCAAACGTCTGCTCGGTGCCGGCAACAGGCTTGTAAAGGTCGAAAATGGCGACGAATAAGTCCTCCACCGCTTCGATGCAGTGGTGGCTGGAAGAACTCGACTTGAACGAAGTCGGGGGGCGTGTGAGCGCGGTGGTGGAGCATATTCGCAATCGCAGCCGCTGGCGTCGAGACCAGGACTTGTTGCACGCAACGATGTACGGCGGGGACACGACGGCCGCGGGCATGGTGCTCGACAACAGTAGCATGTACTCGTACGCGCCGTCCACGGTGCCGCGCAACGTGACGCGCCAAGCTGTCGAGACATTGAAGGCCAAGGTCGCGAAGCACCGGCCGCTCCCGCAGGTCCTTACGGACCGCGGCAATTGGAAACAGCAAAAGCGCGCGCGCAAGGCGACGCAGTTTCTTGAAGGGCGCTTCATCAAGACGAAATTCTTCGAGCGGCACGTGCCGAAATGGGTGGGCGATGCCGGCATCTTCGGTCGTGGCATCCTGCGGCCCTTTCGACGTGGCTCGAAGATATTCGTCGAACGTGTGCACCCGTGGGAGGTGCTCGTAGACGATTGGGACGCGCGCTATGGTGAGCCGCGGAGCTGCTACCAGGTCCGTACGGTCGACATCGGCGTTGCGGTGGCGATGTTCGCCGCCGACGATGAAGAGCTCGCGCGCCGCATTGCTTCGGCCGCGGACGGTGGCAGC
>Ga0137418_10000415_pt1 | contig 38051 bp, 28 predicted proteins | sample CZODoug3_1_2_16f_FD_122242 | JGI IMG/M metagenome (GOLD analysis project Ga0137418, IMG submission 122242) | Vadose zone soil fungal communities from Angelo Coast Range Reserve, California, USA - CZODoug3_1_2_16fungal (Hybrid Assembly) | ecosystem: Environmental > Terrestrial > Soil > Vadose...
GATGCCCGCGTCCAGTTGGGATTGGTGCTCAACCAACAGAATGATTTCACCGGCGCCGCCAATGTCTTTCGCGAGCTGATTCGCCGTGATCCGAACTTTGCGGAGGCTCACAACAATCTTGGCTTGGTAATGTTGCAGACTGGCGATCTTAGCGGGGCAGAAAAAGAGTTCTCAGCGGCGGTGAACCTGAAGGCAAACTACGCCGAAGCCCACTACAATCTTGCGTTGGCACTTCACCAGGAAGGGAAGGAGCAGCAATCGCAAGCAGAGTTCGAGAAAGCCTTTGCGATTGCACCGGAACTAAGAAACGCGCCGAGACCCTAAACCTGGTTCGATCTACTTTCGACATCCAAACGAACTTTCCACTAGGGTTGCTTAGCCGGCTCCAGGTATGGAACAAAACCTTTGGCCGACGTTTCTAGCTTGTACACCGACGTGGTCGCTGTAATGTACAACGTATTCAGCTCCGCGCCGCCCCAGGCAAGATTGGCGGGCTGTTCTGGCATCAGGATGGTGCCGAGGTGCTGGCCCTGCGGGTCCCACACCCATATTCCTCCCGGTCCGGTAACGTACAGATTTCCTGTACGGTCGATCTTAATACCATCCGGAACCCCATCGCCTTTTCCTCCGGGTTCTTCTGCAAAGACGCGGCCGTTGGCCAGCGTGCCGTCGGGCTGAAAGTCGTAGACACGAATATTGCGCTGCTTGCTATCGTCCAGGTAGAACTTTTTGCCGTCGGGAGAAAAAGCCAGACCGTTGGGCTGCGACAACTCCTGTGTCAATAGTGTGACATTTGCTTTCTGGTCCAACCGAAAAACACCTTGAAAAGGAAGTTCCTGTTTTTCTCCGGAAGGCAAGTCTAGCGTCGGGTCCGTAAAATAGAGCGCGCCGTCCGGTCCAAGCACTACGTCGTTCGGGCTGTTGAACTTCTTACCCTCGAACCGGTCGGCAAGCACCGTATATTTGCCGTCTGGGCTTATCCGGATAATCGCACGCAGAACGCTAGCACAATCAATCAGGCGATTCTCGCGGCCGTACGTGCTGCCATCCGGATCGCCAAGTGCGATGAGCTCCGATTTCTGGCCATCCAGCGAAACTTTGTATATTTTGTTGGTCTCTTCGTCGCTGATATAGAGAAATCCCGCCGGATCCCAGACTGGCCCTTCCGTAAACCCAAAGCCCTTCGCGACCACACTCGGCTTGGCATCCTTGGGAATCAGCGTCCAGAATTGCGGCGAATCCGCTCGGAGGCCAAACTCTCGAGGCACTTTCGTAACGTCTTGCGCGTTCGAAAATCCAGCGCAAAGTGACAGCACGACAAAAATGCCCAGAAATTGTTTCAACTCGTCTCCTCAAGAAAGGGAACCCACAACAGGAAAACGGTAGCGCGAACCGGCGCTGCCATCCTTCCAGAAAGATCTAATCGTCCTGGTGATCTTGTTTCGGAGCAGGCTTGCCGGGGCTCTTCTGAGCCGTCCGCATCAGGAATCCTACTAGGTCGTCGAGCTCTGCCGGACTCAGCGTTTTGCCATAATCATCAGGCATCAGCGGTTTCGACGCAGGCTTCACCTCCGACACTTCCGCTTTTTGGATCAGGTGAAATGCGCCGTCCAGCGATTGAACTTGCAACGAAAAATTATCTTCGTTGCGCACTACTCCCTCAATCGACCGTCCGTCAAGAAAAGTGACAGAAACGTTGCCACGGCTCTGCCTAGTTTCGCGCTCGGGGTTCAATATCGCTTGGCGAATCTCCCTCGGCGATAATCCTTCTGCAAACCCGGTCAAATCCGCGCCGATGAATCCACCCTTGCCACTCAGCGTGTGGCAGTTCGAGCATTGCGCACGACCAAAGAACAGCGATTCTCCCTGCTGCGAATTTCCGGGTATCGGTTCGGGAGCGCTCTTGCCTTGCAAGACTCGCAGGTAACTCACAAGTGCCTCAATCTTGGCGTTTCCCAAGAATGCAAAATTCGGCATACCAGTTTCAGAGATTCCATTTCGAACGGTCCTCTGCAGCTCCTCGTCGGAGCGCCGCTGCACTTCTTGCCGGGAGGCGATGTTCGGACCGCGCTCTCCGCCGCGTCCGTCCAGTCCGTGGCAGCCTGCGCAGGTGGCCGCAAAAATCTTGCTGGCGTCAGCAGCGCGATCGCTGTCTGGCCGTATGGTTTTCGCGTGCTTTCCCGAATTCTGAGCTAGAACTGTAGCGGAAGCAGTGATTAGTATCGCCGCCCAGGCCAGCATACCAACACTCAGCAATACGCTTTGGAAAACTATCTCTCTAAACGATCCGAATTTCATAGTCGCAATTCTCGCAATAGTCGATTGTCTATCCCATGAAATTTGTACGGTCAATCCGCTTCTCAATCTAGCATCGATTCACTCAAGGTAAACCCTCTTCGGTCTTTTTTTTTCTTCCCATTCCAACTTCTTCCGGTCGCTCGATAATGGTAAAGTGCACAACGCTTGAAAGGGGTCAGGGTTTATGAAAAATCGTGTATTCCACAAGGGGCGCAATCCGCTCCGCACTCGACAACTCGTCGCCGTACTTTTGGTGACCGGTCTGGCTGGCAGCGTGCTCTACGCGGCCGCCCGGCCTCGGCAGGAGAAGCCTGCCACGAACAGTCCCGCCGAACTCCTTGATGGCTTTCGCCACGTCGAGGCGGCATCGGTTTCCGACGCCATCGAACAAATCACCGGCAAAAAAATGTACATGTCCCATCGCATGCGTCCAATTTTTCCCACAAAATTTGCCGGGTTTGCGTTAACGGTCGCACTAAAAAAGGAAGCTAGCGATGATCCCAACGCACTTCAGGGCATGTTGACCGCGATCGATTCTGGCGACGCCGATTCGGTTTATGTAATGTCCGTGGAAGACGGCGCGGATATCGCCGGCATGGGCGGGCTGATGGGCACAGCGATGCACGCGCGCAATTTTTCCGGCGCGGTGATTGACGGCGGAGTGCGGGACGTCGCCTACCTCAACAAGATCGGATTTCCGGTGTATGCGCTGGGGATTGTACCGTCCACCTCGGTGCACCATTATCGATTTGCAGGCTCCAACATTCCGGTCACATGCGGTGGGGTGGACGTGAAATCCATGGACATTATCGTGGCCGATGCCGACGGCGTGGTGGTCGTTCCACGCGCCGTGGCACCAGAGGTTTTGGCGCTGGCCCAGAAGATGGACTTTAATGAGCACTCCATGTACGCGTACATCGAAAAGCTGAAATCAATCACCGAAGCCGTAAAAAAATTCGGGCGGCTTTGAACCTTCATGCCATCATTTGATCGAAGTTTGCAGTATGATTGGCGTTGGATTTGGCAGTGCGATTTGTAGCAGGGCCGTTTAAAACGGTTGAAGTCCGTTTTAGGTTGAAACGCTTGCTGGCAGCCAGCAGCATAAGACTCATGAAAAACCGTTGCGGCCATCTCAATGCAGTGGACGAGTCCTCATTTGGAGTTATGTAGATAAATGACCCTCAGTCGGCGAATCAAACTTGTAATGGTTTTGCTCTTCCCGGTTCTCGTCAGCGGCCAGGAGCCAGCCTCCCGTAAATCTTCCGTCGACCTGCAAATCAACGTGCAGAAAGAAGCTCTTGCCGCTCAACCGGTTGGAAAAAACTGGCTTTCTTACAACGGCGATTATTCCGGACAGCGTTACAGCAGCTTGGACCAGATCCACGCGAAAAATGTCGGCTCACTCCGCGCGCAGTGGACCTTCCATGTCCCCAATTCGGATTCGCTAGAAGTTACTCCGGTCGTCGTGGACGGCATGATGTTCGTCACCTCGGCCAACGATGCCTATGCGCTCGATGCCCAGACCGGACGCCTGATCTGGCATCATGGCTGGCCGATTACCGAAGGCTTGATTGACGACGCGTCGCAGCACCATAACCGCGGCGTCGGCGTCTGGGGCTCTTCGATTTACATGGAAACCGACAACGCTCATCTGCTCTGTCTCGACGCGCGTTCTGGGCATTTGCTCTGGGATGTTGCCTATACCGACGGTAATCGAAATTATGGAGCAACCAGCGCGCCACTGGTCGTGAATGGCAAAGTCATTGTAGGGACTTCCGGCGGTGACGACGGCGTTCGCGGATTTATCTCGGCATACTCCGCCGATTCGGGCAAACTTGTCTGGAAGTTCTGGACCATTCCTGCGCCCGGCGAACCCGGCTCCGAAAGTTGGCCCGGCGACAGCTATCTTCACGGCGGCGGCACCACTTGGATGCCGGGCACATTTGATCCCGAGCTCAATACCATTTACTGGGGCACCAGCAACCCTGCGCCGGATTTTGACGGTGCTCCCCGACCTGGGGACGATCTGTACACGGATTGCGTCCTGGCTCTGGATCCCGATACCGGCAAATTGAAATGGTATTTTCAATTCACTCCGCACGATCTCTACGACTATGACGCCACCGAAACACCGGTACTCGTCAATGCGCTGATCGAAGGCAAACCGCGTAAGCTGCTGGTGGAAGCCAATCGAAACGGATTTTTGTACGTACTGGATCGCACCGATGGAAAATTCCTCTCCGCGGCGCCATTCGTCGAAAAACTGAATTGGGCCAAAGGAATTGACGTTAAGGGACGTCCAATTCGCACCGGCGTCATGCCCACCGCAAACGGCACGCGCACCTGCCCCGGCTTCAGCGGAGCCACCAACTGGTACTCTCCTTCGTTCAATCCTCGCACCAATCTTTTCTACTTCATTGCGTCCGAAAACTGCGATATTTTTCTGGTTAACGCGGAAAAGTTCGCTCCCGGGCAGACCTACTATTCGACTGGTTCCAAGCGCAGTCCCGGCGACAGCGCCAAGAAAATTCTTCTGGCCTACGCTTTGGGCGCGGACAAGCCGGCGTGGAAATATCCGCAAGTGGGAAACGGGAATTCCAGTGGTGGCACCATGACCACCGCCGGTGGCCTGGTGTTTTTCGGCGATGAAAATCAATCTTTCGAGGCCGTGGATGCGACCTCCGGCGCGCCGCTGTGGCACTTCAACACCGGACAAAACATCCACGCTTCTCCCATGAGCTATGCGGTGAATGGCAACCAGTATGTTTCCATCGCCGCGGGCAGCAACGTTTTCAGTTTTGCTTTACCGTAAGGGCCGGAAATCAATTCACCATTTTTCAGGAGGAACGTACAATGTCTTCTACTCTCAGCAATCGCAGAAGTTTTGCTGCTCGACTTGCCTCGCTCTTCGCAGGTGCTGGTATAGCGAACGCGATCTCTGGATCGCAAGCCAAGGCTCAGGCGCCGGCAGCAGTCCAAAAGCTCGATTATGACGGCAAGCCCGCGACTGGCGGCGGATTCATCACCCCGCTGATCGTTCACAACGGTGTAATCTACATCGCCGGCCAGGGCGCGCACTCGCACGACCAAAAGAGCGAATTTCCGATGGACATCGAAACTCACACCAAGAAGGTCATGGATAACGTGAAAACTCTGGTTGAAGCCGGTGGCGGAACAATGGACAGCATTCTCCAGTTGACTGTCTTCCTGGCCAATATCGACGGTTACGACGGCATGAATAAAGTTTTCAAAACGTACTTCCCGCACGGCGGACCGGCAAGGACCACGGTTGCAGTTGCGGCTCTTCCAGGAAATTCTCTGGTGGAAATCAATTGCACGGCCGCAGTGGTTGGAAAAGGGGCATAAAGCATGTTCATCAATCAGAATCCAAATCGCCGTTCATTTTTGGGAAGTGTGAGCGCTGCCGTTGCCGCGCTCGTCAGTCCGTCTCGATTGTTCGGAAAGACCGTTGCTGCAACGCCCCCGCCCGCCGGCGTTACCGGTTTTGGCGCAACAGGAAATGTCTATGAAGAGCTGGGCGTCACGCCTGTGATCAACGGCGAGGGCACCATGACCGTGTTGGGCGGATCGCTCATGCGCCCCGAAGTCGAAGCTGTGATGTCCATGGCTGGCCGACATTTCGTTCCAATCCTGGAGCTGGAAGTTGCGGCAGGGAATCGCATCACCCAGTTGCTCAAACTTCCCGATGGTTACACCGCCATTGTCACCTCTGGCGCGGCTGCTGCAATGCAATCCGGCCTTGCCGGAATTCTCACCGGCGACAACGAGCAATTTATTCAGCAGTTGCCTGACCTAACCGGAATGAAGACAGAAGTAATCATCCAAAAGTCTCACCGCAACCCGTTTGATCATCAGCTCCGGTCGACCGGCATCAAGCTGGTGGTCATTGAAACCAGGGAACAGCTTGCGCGCGCCATCAATCCCAATACCGCCATGATGCATTTTTCAAATTTCGCGAACTCGGCCGGCGAGATCAAAGTCGAAGAATGGGTGAAAATTGCGCACGCCCACAATATACCGGCCTTCATCGACGCCGCTGCCGACACTCCACCCGTGTCCCACCTTTGGGATTATGCACAGATGGGCTATGACCTGATCGCGTTCAGCGGCGGGAAAGCCATTCGCGGTCCGCAGTGCGCGGGGCTGCTGGTCGGCAAAAAAGATTTGGTCGCCTACGCGCTGCTCAACAACAGCCCGCACGAAGACACGCTGGGCCGCAGCCAGAAAGTTGGCAAGGAAGAAGTCGTCGGCATGGTCAAGGCTTTGGAACTCTATCTTGCTGAAGACCATGCGGCCTTGAATGCAGAATGGCAGCGCCGCTTGGACTACATTTCTGCCGCCGTCACAAAAATTCCCGGCGTCGCAACCGAATTCAGCCTCCCGGATGTTGCGAATCATGTGCCGCATCTGCATATTAGCTGGGATCCAAAGCGGGTTTCCGCTACGCCGCGTGATGTCAGCGCTGCTCTACGCCAGTCTAAGCCGTCGATCGTGATCGGCGCTTCGGAGCGCGGCGGTGGATTGTCGATGAACTCCTTCATGCTGCAGCCCGACGAAGAGAAGATCATCGCCGAAAAACTCGCTCAGATCCTAAAGGCTCACGCCGCGTGACGGTTCGTCTCGCGATCCTTGCCGGGGACGCGCCGGCGTTTAACGCTGTAAGCAGCGCAACCGAGTGCTCCTTTGGCTGAGCAACAAGTTTCGCGAGTACGATGGTTCCTGGTTGCGTGGATTTTTGTCCTCAGCGCCGTCTCATACCTCGATCGCGTCAACATTTCCATCGCTGGAAGCTCCCTCGCAGCGGAATTTCGGCTGAATACAGTTCAACTCGGCAGCGTTTTCACGGCGTTCTTGGCCGGCTATGCGCTATTCCAAACTGTGGGAGGCTGGTTGGCGGATCGCTTTGGGCCGCGAAGAATACTCACCGCAGGCGTGCTGTGGTGGGGAGTGTTCACTGCGCTTACCGCGTTTGTTTCTTCCAGGCTTAGCTTCGCGCTCTCCATTTTAATCGGCGTGCGCTTTTTTCTGGGAGCCGGCGAAGCTGTCATGTTTCCCGCTTCCAACCAATTCGTTTCACGCTGGATTCCGCCGCAGGAGCAGGGCATCGCGAACGGCTTGGTCTTTGCCGGCGTAGGTGCGGGGGCCGGTGTCGCACCGGCGTTGATTGCCTACGTAATGGTCCATTACGGCTGGCGCTGGTCTTTTTGGGCTACAGCAATTTTGGGATTCGCTGCCGGACTGGTTTGGTATCTAGTAGCTCGCGATACGCCGGAACAGCACCCACTGGTTTCGCCCGCCGAACTGGCACACATTCGCGGTAACGGAAGAGCCGAAACTTTAGCCGCCACGCCAGGCGCCGCAGTCCGTCACCCACAACCCGAGAAGGTCAGATGGACCGTAATTCTTGGCAGCAAGGAAGTGTGGGCGGTTACGGCAGCCTATTTTTCCTACGGATACGTCGCGTGGATATTCTTCGCCTGGTTTTTCATTTACCTGAAAGAAGTTCGCGGATTGAATTTGAAAGCCAGCGCGTTCTATACCACTCTTCCGTTTCTCGCCATGGCCATTTGCAGTCCTTTAGGTGGCGCAATTAGCGACAAACTTGTGCGGCGATTTGGACAGCGCTTCGGACGATCCAGCATCGCTATCTTCGGACTCGTACTCACGTCGATTTTTCTGGTGCTCGGCGCGCGCGCCGAAAATGCGCGTCTCGCCAGCATTGTGCTGGCCGGCGGCGCCGGTGCGCTATACCTCTCGCAGAGTTCTTTCTGGGCGGTGACCGCCGGCATTTCCCGTGGCTCCTCCTGCTCGGTTTCCGGCTTCATGAACTTCGGCAATCAACTTGGCGGAGCGCTAACCGCGCAGTTAACTCCGATCATCGCTTCGCATTGGAAATGGACTGCGCCCTTTTATGTCGCCGCGGTTTTTGCCCTGCTCGGTGCCGTTGCCTGGTTTTTTGTCGATCCCTCTCGCACGCTCCGTGTAAGTTCACCGTAACTGTCCACCGAGCTCTTAGAGTCTCGGAAGTTAAGTCATATCCCGAAAGAGAGAGCATCAATCAGCGCAACCACTCGGCGAGATTCGCGCGAACGAATTCGTCATCCTGCAGCTGAGGATAAGTTTTACATATGCGATCAATCTCTTCCGCCTGGCCGGGAGACAGATCTTCGTGCGGATCAAGACACCAGCGCCCTTCGAGTAAGCCTTGTCGCCGTAGGATTTCGTGAATTCCTGGAATGCATCCGCGAAATCCGTGAAAAGAGTCGAAAATCGCCGCGTTTGCATCGGTTATTTGCTGGGCCAGGGTAAGCAGCGCGGGCGGAATATCGTTCGAGTGCTGTTTCGCTGCAGCAAGTTGCGCGACCGCTTTCTTTGTCCATACCGCCCAGTGACCCAGCAACCCACCGGCAAAACGAATCCGTTCGCCGGCAAATTCGTAGGTGGTAAGCAAGTCCACCAAAATGTTGTCATCATTACCGGTATATAGAGCGATTTCCCGAGCGCGGCCCGATTCGGCTACCGCTCGGACTACTTCGAGCGTTTGATAGCGATTAAATGGCGCAACCTTGATCGCCACCACATTTTCAATTTGACAGAACTCGCGCCAGAACGCGTATGGCAGAATGCGACCGCCAACGGCCAGTTGCAAATAAAATCCGATGATCGGAATAATCGAGGAAACGGCCCGACAGTGTTCAAGCAACTCCGCAATGGATGTGTCGGGAAGCGCGCCCAAGCTCAAAAGCACGGCGTCGTAGCCCATTCGCGCGGCTACTTTGGTTTCCGAAATAGCTTGCGGCAATTTCCCGCAAACCCCGGCAATTTTAACAACTGGGCGTGCGCGCATCTCCTCCATCGCGATTTTTAGTACCGGTTCGAACAACCCGATCGTGGGATTGCGAATGGCAAACTGCGTAGTGTGTACTCCAACAGCGACTCCACCAGCGCCCGCCGCCAGATAGTAGCGAGTCAGAGCGCGCTGCCGCCGCTCATCCAGCTTGCGTTCGCGATTGAGCGCCAGCGGGTGCGCTGGTATCACTAACCCGGACATGAGCTGAGCGCGGAGTGACACTAAAATTTTCCGTCTCGAACCTCAAAATGCGTTGGTTTATTCAGGCACGGCCCTCCCGAAGAAATCCAGCCGGCCGTCCAGTCGATCATTTCGGAAACGGTTATTGCCGGATACCCGAACATTTGATGCGCCTTTGCTGCGTTGCTCAGTAGTGCAGTCGTCGCCTCTTCCGCACTGAACGCCGGCTGCACGCAAAATCGGCGGCCAAATTCCTCGGCGATGTGCCGCACGCTCAAAATTTCAGGGCCGGTGAGGTTCAGAATCAGGGGCGGTGACTGGCAGTGTGCGAACGACCGTAGACAAACGGAATTGGCGTCTCCCTGCCAGATCACATTCACCCACGCCATGCGCAAATCAATCGGCCGCCGTTCAAAAACCGCTGTGCCGATATCCAGCAGCACGCCATACCGCAAGTCAATCGCGTAGTTCAATCGAAGAATAACGACGGGAGTGCCCCACTGCCGTGAGCCGTACTCGAACATTCGTTCTCTGCCCAGAGCAGACTGCGCGTACTCGCTTACCGGCGCTACCGGAGTGGATTCAACTGCGCCGCCTAGTTTTGCGTCGCGCAACGGATAGACATTGCCGGTTGAAAACGCAACGATACGCGACGCGCGGTAGCGTTCGGCAACCAGGCCCGGCAAATGGGTATTCATCGCCCAAGTCAAATCCTCCGACCCGGTGGTGCCAAATTTTCGCGCTGCCATGAAGATCACATTCGGCATATCAGGCAGCTTCGACAGTGAACCGGGTTCAAGCAGATCGGAGGTCACCGTCTCGATGCCGTTGGATTCCAAGCTGTCGCGCAAACCGTGCTCGGAAAATCGTGCCACCGCCACGATTCTCTTCGGAACTCCCGTCTTCACAATCGCCCGGCGAGCGCGCCTCGCCAGACTCGGTCCCATCTTCCCGCCCACTCCGAGTATCAGCAGGTCACCTTCGAGCTGCGCCATTGCTGCGACGTCGGCGTCGGATGGGCGCGAAAGGACATCCTCCAGTTCGGTCTCTGTTTTGATCAGCATGCTTATCCCAGTTCGAATCCGGCGATCGCGTAAACCATTTCGTCGTTTTTCTTGAAGCTACTGCCATGAGCCATGCGTTCCAAGCGCCTCTGCGGAACAAATCCGATTTCTTCTGCCACTGCAAGTGCATTCTTGTTGCTGCTCAGCAAATCCCAGTACCAAGCCGATTCCGGCGAACTTCGTAAGCACTGTTCTATCACAAGACCAGCGGCCTTCACCTCCTGCGCCACACACGGACCTAAGTAGCCGGCCCGAGTGCCACCGCGGTAAAAACAATACGAGCCGGAAATAGCCTTCGGAGGATTCCGCATTGCGAGTTGCCGCAAAAGTAGCGCACGATCCGCGCCGAACGCGTCAAAGTCAGTTTCCAGCGAATATTGTGAAGATGACGACTCAGATTTGTCCAGCGAGCGAGGCCAGCGCCCATCGTGAAACCAGCGTTCCACGATTTGTTCAGTCTTGAATCCCAATTTTTCGTAGAGCGGCTGACCTTCCGGCGTCGCGTCCAACTTTACACTTTCAATTTTTAGTGCGGCCGCACGTTGCATAGCGGTTTCCACAAGCCGTTGCGCGAAACCCATCCGCCGGTATTCCGGTCTGGTCAGCACCATTCCAATCCACGCCAACCGGGTTCCGTAGCAGAGTAAGGTCGTCGTCGCCGCGATGCGATCGTCGACCTCTATCGCGAAGCAACCGTCCGGATCGAGCCGCAAGACTGTCTGCCAGTCTTCTATTGTTTGATTCCACCCAGCCAGTCGGGAAAGCTCAATTGCGCTCGCTAGGTCGGCGGTTTGCAGAAGGCGGAGTTTACCCTGGATCATCTGTATACGATTCCAAAATTGACCAATGTGGCTTTCATTGGTGGTGCAAATTTTGTTGGGCTGCTAGTCTGTCACGTTCGGGCGATACTGCAAATATCGCTATGCCTCCAAGCAGTCCAGCAACGGCGAAGATGTTCCACGCCAACTCGTAACTGTGACGGGCGTCAAAGATCCTTCCAGCGATCCAGGGCGCCCCCCACTGCCCGAGCGAGTAGCCCATGATAATAATCGCCAAAAGTTTCCCGAGCGACTGTGTCCCGAAACACTCCGCGGTAACCAGCGGAATCAGCATGTAGTCCGCACCCATCGAGAAGCCGAAAACCGCCGCGAACGCCCAAATCGCGGCCGGATAGTGCACAAAATTCAGCAAACAAATCGAGAGACCCACCGTGCCGTAGAATAACCCCATGACATGTGTTTTTCGAAAGCGATCCGCCACGTAGCCCACCAGCACACGGCCGCCGAGGCTGGCCACTAACAGAGCTGTAAAAAATCTTGATGGCGCGCCGCCCGAATAGCCTGCATCCTTCAGAAACAGGATGAAATGTTGGATCACCGCGCCAACCGCGCCAATAACCGCAGTTGATCCCGCTAGCAGAAGCCAGAAGTTTGTGGTGCGGACCGCGGACTGAACGTCGATCGACGGTAAGGTAGTGTTTCGTCCCGCCGTAATTGGAAGAGAGCCGTCTCCGCCGCTCGCGCCGTCAGGTGCCAGACCCAGATCGGCTGGGTCGGAGCGCGTAACAAAAATCCCCACCGGAACCAGCACCACCACTATCAACAAGCCGATGAATTCCAGCGCATGCCGCCATCCGAAATTTCGAATCAGAGCATTGCACAATAGCGGCGACGCAACGCCTCCCAGTCCCAACCCCAAGTAGGCGTAGCCCATCGCGCGCCCCCTCCGCGCCTGGAACCATCTAGCCACCAACACTTGATTTCCGATCGGTCCTGCCAGCACGTAGCCCAGAACTTCCATGACGCACAGGAGTTCGTAATGCCAGAGCTTGGTCATCGATCCCATGAGCATCAGTGACATGCCAATGAGTCCGACACCCGTGAGAATTACCCATTTTGCCCCAATGCGGTCGATCACTGTGCCGGCTACCAGCCCAAAAGGAAGTCCGACGATCAGGAATCCCAGTAAAAAGCCTTGATTCAATTGAGAATGAGTGAATCCCAGAGAATCGGCGAGCGCGGGATAAAAGACGGGAAATCCGTAAAAGACGATACCCACCGTGAAAAATAGGTTCAGGAACGCCGCAACTACAATCCACCATCCGTAGAAGAGTCGATTTGATTGAATCGTAGACACCAAGTTTGGCTATGCCCCTCCGGCAATGGAAACATATGTGACGCCCACACTTTTGTCCACGCTCTTTTCCGAAAGTGATAGAGTCGGTGCGGGAAAAAACAAAATGAGTTTGCCTATCTTGCGGCTCGGTGCGGTCAAGGATGTGTCGCGATTCCAGGAGCACCTGCATGCGCTCGGACTGAGTATTCCATGTGATACTCAGATTAGATCCGGTCCGGAATCGCCGCTCCGTCAGCCGCTTTCACGTGGGGCAATTAATCTTGCCAACCGAATTGCGGTCCATCCCATGGAGGGATGGGACGCCACGCCAGACGGCAACATCACCGAAAGCATGTTGCGCCGCTGGCGCCGACTGGGCACCAGTGGCGCCAAATTGATTTGGGGAGGGGAAGCGGCGGCCGTTTCTCACGCGGGCCGTGCCAATCCGAATCAGCTGGTGGTCGCGGCGCATACTTTGAAGGGCTTGGAAAAATTGCGTACAACACTCCTTGATGGCCACCTTGAGACCACGGGCTCCGCCGACGGCATGCTCATCGGCCTGCAGTTGACGCATTCTGGCCGGTACTGCCGGCCGAACCACCAGAGCAAATCGGAACCGCAAATTCTTTATCATCATCCGATCTTGGATAGACGTCTGGGACTAGGTGCTGACTATCCGTTGCTCACGGATGGGGAAATCGGCGGGATTATTGAGGATTTTCACCGCGCGGCGCGCGCCGCAAGTGAAGCCGGTTTCGATTTTGTCGACATCAAGCACTGTCACGGATATCTTGGCCACGAATTTCTCAGTGCCCATACTCGCGAAGGGAATTACGGCGGAAGCCTGGAAAATCGGACTCGGTTCTTGCGCGAAATAGTGGAGGGAATCCGCTCCGATGTGCCGAGGCTTAAGATTGGCGTACGGATTTCGATCTTCGACACTATCCCATTTGCCCCGGACCCTACGCGTTCTTCGAAAGGAAGACTCGGGCCAGGAATTCCTGAAAATTATTCCGACTTGGTCCCTTACCGCTGGGGGTTCGGTGTGAATTCCCTCAATCCCACCGAGCCGGATCTTGAGGAGGCGCAACGTTTCCTGGCAATACTCGATAAAATGAACATTCAATTGGTGAATGTTACGGCTGGAAGCCCTTATTACAATCCGCATGTTCAGCGGCCTGCTCTCTATCCACCGTCCGACGGATACCATCCGCCCGAAGATCCGTTGATCGGAGTGGCGCGGCAAATGGATGCCGCCAGAAAACTCAAACAGCAGTTTCCAAACCTGATTTTTGTCGGCACTGCTTACACCTACTTGCAGGACTATCTTCCTCATGTTGCACAAGCTGCGGTCAGAGACGGGTGGGTCGACGTGGTTGGCTTAGGGCGAATGGCTTTGACCTACCCCGAATTGTTATGGGATTCCTCCGCGGGGAATTCCGTGCAGCACAAGCGCATCTGCCGAACCTTCAGCGATTGCACAACAGCGCCGCGAAAAGGATTGCCGTCCGGCTGCTACCCGTTGGACAGCTACTACAAAAATTCATCCCATGCGACAAAGTTGAATGCGGCAAAAGCAAAGAGCTGAGGTCCGTGCCGTGTCTGCGGGAAACGAACCAGGAATTCGAGAGCACTCTCATTTTGTTTTCGGCGACTAGGCAGGTCGACAGATGAAAATTGAATCGCTTACGGATCGTCGGATTCTTTGCCGCAAGGTGCAGGGCATAGCGGCTGCCCTGTTGCCATTCGAGCTGGATGGCCAAGTCTCGGTCGAATCTCTTCAGCGACATCTGGCCGACACTCATCGAGCCGGATTGATGAACGCGGTAAACATGGATACCGGTTATGTGAATTTTCTCGATGACGAGGAAAGGCAAAACGTCTTGCGATGGACCCGGGAGGCTCTGGGGAATGGCGTTGCCTTCGTTGCCGGCGCGTATATCGAGGGACAAACTGGGGACATCGTAACTCTTTATCGCCGCCAGATGGACTCCATCGTAAGCCATGGTGCAACGCCAATCCTGTTTCAGACAAGCCGCCTGCACGGAAAAACGCCCCAGGAGAAAGTCGCCGTCTACCGAGAGGTGGCTCGCGGCTATTCCCATGTACTGGCATTCGAACTGGGCAGCATGTTTGCGGCTAACGGCGAAATCTTTGATGAGCAGACGTTTTTGCGCCTGATGGACATTCCAGAGATCAAGGGCCTGAAGCACTCTTCGCTCGATCGCTTGGTGGAACTCGATCGTCTTTCCATGCGAGATGTGCATCGTCCAGACTTCCGCATTTACACCGGCAACGATCTCGGCATCAACATGATTGAATATGGCTCGGACTATTTGCTCGGCCTAGCCACCTTTGCTCCGGAGAAATTCGCGGAGCGGGACAGACTCTGGGAGCAAGGCGATGCTGGTTATTACGCTCTATCCGATGCCCTGCAACATCTCGGGAATGTTGCGTTTCGCCACCCGGTTCCTGCTTACAAACACTCCGCTGCGGTTTTTCTGCACTTAATAGGCCGGATTCCTTCCAGCCTTTCGCATCCGAAAAACGCGACGCGTTCACCATGGGAGCACGAAATACTTCGAGACTGTGCACGGCGTCTGGACTACGAAGTCGTGTGGTAATAGAGCAGTAGGCCACTAGACGGCCAGCAAGAAGTCCTGCCAAACGCTGGATGTGCCAGTTTTCCGCCGTAACGAACGGAAAAATGCCATCCCGACATCGTTCCAGGCGTATCCGTCAAAATATTGAGTGGTTTTTTTGAGAATCCAGCCTCTAGCGCTCTCCGGAAATGTCCTCTGTGGTCTTTAAGGTAATCACCGGATTGTTGGCGGAGACCGCATCAATTATCGTTTGGCTTGGGTCAAAGTTCCGTTCGTCACGCGGCTAGTCGGAACAGTTCGGCGAGTTACACGGGGACCAAGGCCTTGAATTTATAGGGAGTCCATGCGGGATGGGACTCCAATAGCGGTAGCTTTTCTCTGGGGGACCAAATGAGCACTCGGAATCATTCCTGGCCGTGGTACGCAATTCTGACTAAGACCGGCAGAGAAAAGAATGCGACGATGTTGCTGGAAAATGGCGGGTTCGAGTGTTATTTACCTATCAGTAAATCTAGAAGGAAATGGTCCGATCGCACCAAGCAAGTCGAAGTGCCGCTGTTCCCGGGTTATTTGTTTTGCCGGATGAACCCGAATGACCGGTTGCCGGTGCTGATCACTCCGGGTGTTGTGCAGATTGTTGGCACGGGAAAGACGCCAATTCCGATCGAAGACCAGGAGATCGCGGCAATCCAGCGTGTGGCCAGCAGCGGCCTCTCGACGATGCCCTGGCCGCATCTGCAGGTCGGGCAAGTGGCCCGGATTGAGGAAGGGCCTCTTCAGGGAATAAGCGGAATTGTTGTCAGAATCAAGTCCGGATTGAAGCTTGTGTTGTCCGTTCAATTGTTGCAGCGCTCGATTGCAGTGGAGCTTGACCGCAACTGGATCCGCGCAGACTATCCAGCCAGAGTTACGGAACTTCGCAGACCGGCGGAAGTAGCCGCAACTTACTGACCGAAACAGACCAGAGTTCGCCCAGAGCGATGGTCAGGTCGTAACGTTTTGAGATGCAAGGGTAGCCTGAATCCATACCCACCTTTACCAGCCAGGAATTCCAATCTTCACTACTAGCGGAACAAGAGAAGCCATGCAAGTTCTTATATTTCTCGCCGCACTTCTGCTCTCGACTGTTTTCACGCGCCTGGTCCGCGATTGTGCCATTCGGCACGGTTGGGCAACTCCGCCAGCTTCTGATCGCCATATTCACACCCGGCCTGTACCGCGGCTGGGCGGAGTCGCGATTTTCCTGACGCTTTGGTGCATCGCGCTGCTGGCGCATTGGGTGCCGGAGCATTTTGGAATGCGCGAATTTCCCTTGTCGCAGCTCACTTTTAAAATCCTTGGGCCGGCCACGATCATTTTTCTTTTGGGACTCGTCGATGATTTTTGTGAGCTCAGCGCATACATCAAGTTTTCGGTTCAGGCGCTGGCGGCCGTGCTGTTGTATTACAACGGCATTGGGATCTCCAAATTGACGATCTTGGCAGGGCACCCGCATTTGGGATGGCTGGTGGGACTCCCACTGACAATTCTTTGGGTTCTTTGGATTACCAATGCGTTTAACCTGATCGATGGCCTGGACGGTCTGGCGGCGGGTTCGGCCTTACTCTCGACTCTGGTGAGCTGCGTGGTCGCGATGGTCGGCCACAACGAAGTCGTGCTGATACTCACGTTGGCATTGGCCGGTGCAATCAGCGGGTTCCTGCGTTACAACTTCAATCCGGCTTCCATCTTCCTTGGTGATTGCGGCAGCCTGCTGATTGGGTTCCTGATCAGCGCGATTGCCATCGCCGGGTCGCACAAATCTCCGACGATGGTGGCGGTCGCGATCCCCATCGTTTCCTTGGGCCTGCCGATTCTGGATGTCGCGGTCGCGGTTATCCGGCGATTCTTAAGCTACAAACGGCTATTCGCTCCAGATCGCGAGCATATTCACCACAAATTACTTGGCAGGGGTATATCGCACCGGCAGGCGGTTCTAGTTCTATACAGCGTTAGCGCCTGCTTTTGCCTTTTCAGCCTGCTGCTGCTGAATCCCGGCGGCGCCGCGCTGGCTGCGGTGCTACTGGTGGTAGGAATCGGTGTGCTCATCGGAGTGCAGCAGTTGAGGTATCACGAATTCTTGGAACTCGGCCGCGTTGCCAACCGTGCTTTGAATCAACGTCACGCGATCGCGAATGGAGTCCGGGTACGCCGGGCGGCGGACAGCCTGGAATCGTGTTCCAACCTGCAGGAATTTTGCCGGATTTTGCGGGAGTGCCTCGAACCCATCGGCTTTGATGGCTTCGGCCTTTACTTGTCGACGGGATTGCCGGCCAAAGCGGAACTTAGTCCATTCAAGATGGTGAGCAAAACCAAAGTCCAATATTTCTGGGAGCAGTTGCCAACATTGGGCGATGCCAATTGGAGCCTGACCTTTAGCCTGACGAAACGCAATGGGAAGTCGCTCGGAGGTTTCACATTTTACCGCAAGACTACCGTTTCGCCACTTTGGATGGATCTCGATGTTTTCACCACCACTGGATTCTCCAAAGCCGTCGCAGCTTGTGTGGAAAATATTCAAAATGCTTGGGCTAGTCAGACTGAGGAAGAAAAAAGCAAGCAGACGGCCTACGAGCCAAGCAGCACGAGTATTCGTACGGGGTTAGGCCAGTCCATCCCAGTTCGAAGTTCAAGCTAGAGCCCAACATGAATTTACGATGCGGCAAAGACCGGGCCGCCCAAATGAGAATGAGCATGGACCAAAATGCGCAGGGTTTGGCAAGCAGGCATCCTTGTGGGCAGAAAGCGCGCTCGATGATCGTTTCGAGGTTGATGGCGCTTGGTTTAGCCAGCGCGGGAGTGATCTCAGGCTCATCGGCGCAAAGTCCGGCCGTTGCCGCGTCCAACGAGCCCAAGGCCACGTGCGACAACCAGATTCGCTCAACCTATTTACTGGGGCCCGACGACCAATTGGACATTTCCGGCCTCGAGTTGTCAGACCTTTCGAACAAGCCGGTACGAATTGATGGCGAGGGAGACGTCGAAGTGCCGTTGGCAGGGCGGGTGCACGTGGCAGGGTTGACGGTACAGCAGACGGAACGAGATCTCGACAAAGTCCTAACTAAGTACATTCGCAACCCGCAAGTTGTGGTGAATGTCGCGGAAGTTCGCAGCCAGCCGGTTTCAGTACTTGGAGCGGTGAATTCTCCTGGTGTTCATCAGGTGCAGGGACATAAGACGGTGCTTGAAATGTTGGCGTCGGCTGGCGGCGTTCGCCAGGACGCAGGGTACAGCATTCGAATCACACGCCAACTGGAGTGGGGCTGCATTCCTTTGCCTGCAGCGCAGTTTGATGCTTCCGGCAAGTTCAGCGTGGCGGAGGTGAATCTGCGAAAAATCATGGATGCCAAGACCCCGGAAGAAAATATCCAGATCTTTCCGCACGATGTCATCTCCGTGCCCAAGGCCGAAATGGTGTACGTGATCGGCGAAGTCCATCGTTCAGGCGGATTCGTTCTTGGCGAGCACAAGTCCATCTCCGTTTTGCAGGCGCTTTCGCTGGCCGAGGGGCTGAATAGCGGAGCCGACCCTCGCCACGCAAAAATTCTGAGGCTGAAGGCTGATGCCGATCAGCGAGAGGAGCTAAAGGTCGATGTGAAGGATGCGCTCAATGGAAAAAAACCTGATTTTCCGCTGCAGGGCGAAGATATTTTATTCATCCCGGGCAGTACCGGCAAAAAGGCGGCACTGCGATCGCTGGAAGCGGCAATTCAGACCGGAACCAGCCTGGCCATCTGGCGTGTACCTTGAAACTTAGTTTAAGGGGCTGAAATGAGACCTTCGGAATTTCCAATTCAGAGAAAAAACGGCCGCTCCACGGAGATGGATCTGTGGAATGAGCAGCGCTCCGCTCTGTACAAGCATATGGAATCGCTTCCGCCAGAAGCTGGCGGACCGGGAGGCTACGACAGCCTGTTGGATCACTGGCAGACTCTTTCCCGTCATCGCAAGACGTTGCTGAGTTTTGTCGTTGCAGGCTTGCTCGCAGCCATCGTTATCAGCCTGATCCAGACTCCAATCTACCGGGTGCGTACTTCTCTTGAAATTCAGGGCACCAGTTTTCTGGAGTCTAAGGGACCGAATGACACTGGCGGCAACTACGCTTCGCCTGAGTCGTACGTGGAGACCCAAGTCAAACTGCTGCAGAGTGAGTCGTTGCTGGAGCATGTGGTTGACAAACTGAAGCTGCAGAATGAGCAGCCAAAATCCGGTTTGCGAGCGTTTACTTCGCGTATCCACCGCATGATCCAATTCTCTGACCCTTCGGGTCTGCCGGAACGCGAGAAATTGATCCGGGAGATCGAGCGCAATTTAACTGTTCGCACATCCGGCACCTCGCGTTTGCTGGAAGTGACGTATGAATCGCCAGATCCGAAGGGAGCCGCTGATTTTGCGAATACGCTAGTCAGCCAATTCATCGAACTGAGTCAGGAAGAGAGATGGAAGGCTGCGCAAGGTACCGCCGAATGGCTGACCAGCCACCTGGACAAAATGAAGGCTCAACTGGAACAGTCGGAAACGGAGATGCAGCAGTATGCCCGCGGTTCCGGGCTGTCCTTCACGTCCGAAAAGGAGAATTTGGCGGAGAGTCGGCTAAAGGAGCTGCAGGACGCTCTCGATAAGGCTCAGGCGGATCGCATCGCCGGCCAGGCCAAGCTGGAAGGCGCCAAGAGCAAGCCGGCCGATACTTTGCCGGAAGTGCTGGACGACACGACGATGCGCGAGTATCGCCAGCGGCTCACGGAGTTGCAGCGGCAGTATGCCGAACTCAGCGCGACGCTGACCCCCGCCCATTACAAGGTGCAGCGCGTGCAAGCGCAGATTGACGCACTAAAATCCGCGATGCAGAGAGAACGCGGAAACGTGGTTCGCCGTATTGGCAACGAATATTCGGCCGCAGCTCGCCGGGAGACTCTGTTGACCGCAGCTCGCGACCAGCAGGCGAAGGTGGTCGCCGATCAATCCGAGAAAGCCATTCACTACGACACGCTAAAGCGCGACGTCGATTCGAACCGCCACCTTTATGAAGTCATGCTCCAGCGGGTGAAGGAAGCCAGCTTGGCTTCCGCCATGCGCGATAGCAATGTGATGGTCGTCGACCGCGCCCGCCCCCCGCTGCTCCCTTACCGCCCGAGCTTGCCGATGAATTCGGCAATTGGCTTGTGCGGCGGCGCGCTTTTCGGTTTAGGTTTTGTTTTGGTGCGCGAGCGCCTTAATCGCAGGATCAGCGCTCCGGGCGACGCACAGGTGTTCTTGGATTTGCCGGAGCTGGGCGTTATTCCGCTGGACGAGACAGCTGTTCCCCGACAGCTCTCCAACGGATTGCACCCCAAGAGCCCATCTCCAGCTCTTCGTGCCTGGAAATCGGACGGTCCGGAGCTCGCCACTTGGAAACGCAAGCCGTCCATGGTGGCGGAATGCGCCCGGACCACACTAACTTCGATTCTGTTGCCCACTGAAGACGGAAATGGTCCGCAAGTCATCGTTATTACCAGTCCGTGTCCGGGCGACGGCAAAACGACGGTCGCTTGCAACCTCAGTATCGCCGTGGCGGAGATCGGTCGCAAAGTTCTATTGATCGAGGGTGATTTGCGCCGCCCGAGATTGAACAGCGTGTTTGGGGTGGGCAACAACTGGGGCTTGAGCGACGTTCTGCGAGCCTCCGACCCGCTGGAAGACGTTTCCGTGTCTCACCTGGCACGGGAAACCGAAGTGTCCGGGCTTTACCTGTTGCCCGGTGGGAGTTGCGGCGTCACCCCATCGAATCTTTTTTACTCTCCGCGCATGGCCGCACTCCTGAAACGGCTGCGAGCGGAATTCGATATGATTCTGATGGACGCGCCTCCGATGATCCATTTGGCGGACGCCCGTGTGCTCGGCCACCTTTCCGACGGCGTAGTGCTGGTAATCCGCGCAGGTCAAACCACCACCGAAAGCGCGCTCTCCGTTTGCCAGCGATTCGCGGAGGACGGCACACGGGTGCTCGGCACCATTCTGAACAGTTGGGATCCCAAGACCGCCGCAGGCTACGGCTATGGCGGTTACGCCGACTACCACGCCAGTGCGAAGAGGTAGTCCAATCCAGAGAAAAGCGCATCTCTCGCGCACGTCGGCCAGCGCTTGTCAGAAAGGTGCTGTCGAACTTCCAACAAAACATCTTCCAGATAGGAAACTCCAGCCCCTGCCATGCTCTTTGATTCTCCCGTTTATTTTGTTTTCTTAATCCCTGTTGCGCTGGTCTACTGGCGCTTGAACCACCGCGAGCAGAATATTTTCCTGTTGCTCGCAAGCTACTTTTTTTACGGCTGGTGGGACTGGCGATTCCTGGCGCTGATGATCTGCAGCACGACCGCGGATTTCCTGATCGCCCAGAAGATCGACCCCACGCGCGCCGACGCGGCCCGCAGGAAATGGTTTATCTTTTCGTTAGTTTTAAATTTCTCGATTCTTGGCACCTTTAAATATTTCAATTTCTTCGTTGACTCTTTCTCATCGGCGCTGGACACGCTCGGCGTCCACAACATTCCGATACCGCTGATCCGCATTCTGCTTCCACCAGGGATTTCGTTCTACACGTTCCAGGAAGTGGCCTACATTGTGGACGTCTACAAGGGGCGGCTGAAGCCGGCGAAGTCGTTCGTTGAATATGGCCTGTTCGTCAGTTTATTTCCCCACTTGATTGCCGGGCCGATTCAAAGGCCGGGGCATCTGCTCCCTCAGGTCCAACGCGAGCGAACATTCGACTCGGACAGATTTTTTGACGGCATCATGCTGATTTTTTCCGGGCTGGTGAGGAAATGCGTGGTTGCGGACAATTGCGCGGTGCTAGCAAACGCGGCGTTTGGCGGACAATTCGGGAAACCGACTCTATGGGTCGTTTTGCTCGGGACATACGCTTTTGCGTGGCAAGTCTACGGGGATTTCAGCGGCTACAGCGATATCGCGCGAGGCAGCGCTCAATTGATGGGTTTTCATTTCATGGTCAACTTCCGGCAGCCGTATCTTTCGCAACGCTTGCAGGAATTCTGGCGCCGGTGGCACATCAGCTTGAGTACCTGGTTGCGGGATTATCTCTATATCCCGCTAGGAGGCAGCGAGGGGGGGAAGTGGAAAACTTCCATGAACCTGATCCTGACCATGATCCTGGCTGGGTTGTGGCACGGTGCAAATTGGACCTTCGTCATTTTCGGCGCGATTCACGGCGTAGTACTTTCCCTGGAACGACTAGTTTTTCCGGTCGCGAAGGGTGTTTCCGATGCGGTCCCGGCAAGAGGTTTTGCCCAGTTCCTCTCCATCTGGGGCCAGCGCATTCTTACATTCAACGTATTTTGCTTGAGCTTGGCTTACTTTCGTGCTCCATCGCTCGCGGCGGCGACGCAGTACCTTGGCGGGCTTTCTGATCTCGCCTGGCGGAGCGAGTACGCCACTGCGTTCCTCATGCTGAGCCTTTTTTCCATTCCGCTGTTCATCGTCGATCTGCTGATGGAAGCCGGCAACGAAGAGTATCCGTTCGCCAAGACTTCTTACGCATTTCGAACCGCGCTGGCCACGGCAGCGTTCTTGGTGTTGGCGCTCTTTTCGGGGAGCAATCTCAATGCGTTCGTCTACTTCCGCTTCTAAGTCTAAAGCTATTGTTTATGCCAAGGCCCTTGTGGCGTTATGCGCGGGACTTACCCTCATTTTCGAAATTGCTTCGGTTTATTTGCTGAATCACCGCTCCGCCACCTACGCGCGGATTTCACAGCAGTACGACGAGGCGTTAAAGATGCGCCCTGCCGCCGCAGGCGAGCCGACGAGCGTGCTGATGGTCGGCAATTCGCTCCTTTTGCACGGAGTGCAAGTGAACCGTCTGCAGGAGATGACTTCCTCCCGCATGCGAATTTACCCCATCTTCCTGGAGGCGACGGGTTACTACGATTGGCTATACGCGCTGCACGGGCTGTTTCTGCGTGGAGCCCGGCCGCAGGTAGTGGTCCTGGGTGTTGGCGTGAATTATTTTCTGGAGAATGGCGTGCGCCAGGATTATGCGCCGATGGTGTTTTTCAACACGCGGGACACTCTTGCTGTGGCTTCGGATTTAAATTTGGACCGCACAGCCACCAGCAATCTGTTGTTGGCGCACGCCAGCACTTTCTGGGATACGCGCGGCGCGATTCGAATGCAGGTGCTGAATCACATGGTCCCTCATCTGGAAACTCTTTTTTCTCTGGTGAATCCGAAACCCGCGGTTCCGGAGGGAAGGGAATTCGCGGAGCTGTCAATTCCCCGCCTGCAGAGACTGCGCGACTTGTGTGAAGCGAACGGAGCCAAGCTGATTCTGCTGGTCCCGCCGACTCTGGATTCCGGAAATGCAATCAGCCAGATGACTGCCGCGGCGCGCACCGCCGGAGTGGATGTTTCGGTGCCCATCGATCCGGCGGCGCTTTCAGCAAAGTTCTATCAGCCAGACGGGATGCACCTCAATCGGGATGGGGCCGTGCTTTTTACATCGGCGCTGGCCAAGGATCTCCCCGAAAAGGTGATCGCGCGCGAAACTCTTGCAGCACAAAAGTCAGAATAACCAAGGCCGGTGAAGTCACCTCAAGGCTGGAAAAGACCGTGGCAATCAGAAAAAACGAGAGTCGAACCCGTGAGCGCTGAAGCTCCCAACACATCCGCCCTGGAGCAAAGCGATGGCTCGACGCTAACCTCGGACTTCAGCTGGACGTTCGTGGGGAATGCCGTTTATGCTGCCGGCCAGTTTGCGATCCTGATGCTTCTGACAAAGTTGGTGCGGCCGGAACTCGTTGGGCAGTACGCGCTGGGGCTTGCTCTGGTCTATCCAGTGATGATGCTCACGAACATGCAGCTTCGGTCGGTGATGAATTCAACGGCGTCCGATCGGGCGCAGTTTGGCCATTACCTGAGCCTTCGCCTGCTAACGACTCTTGCAGCAATTGCGTTTATCTTCGGAGTCACCCGAATTCTGCAATATGACTGGGAATTGACGGCAGTGGTTCTGATGGTGGGGGTCGCCTACGGTATCGAAACGATCAGCGATGTGTACTACGCGCGACTGCAACTGCACGACCGAATGGCCGAGATTTCCAAATCGTTGATGGCCCGCGCGGTCTTGTCTGTTTTCGCGCTGGCAGCTGCTACATATGTCACCAGGAGTGTGGCCTGGGGAATCGCAGGCGTCGTCGTGGCACGCGCCATCGTGCTCGTTGCATATGACAGCCGTGAGCGGACGCACATTCTGCGGCCGCGAACCAAATGGTATTTGTTGAATGAGGAATTGGCGCCGCGATTCGATGCCTCCGAGCAGCGCCAGTTGCTTTGGCGGAGCCTCCCGCTTGGAATCGTCGTGCTCTTGACCGCGCTGAATTCCAGCATCCCCAGCTTTTTCATCAAGCATGGAATCGGTGAACGCGACTTGGGGATCTTTTCCGCGCTTGGGTTGACCATCTCCGTTGGCAATATGGCCGTCGTCTCGCTCGGACAGTCTGCCTTCACGCGTTTGTCAAAGTCATATGCAAGTGGAAATCTCGCGGTTTTTGCTTCGCTGCTCGCCGTACTCCTAGGTTGTGGTGCGGCTCTTGGCGTTTGCGGCATGCTCATTTCGAAATTCGCGGGGCGCGAGATTCTCACTCTTCTGTTCCGGCCGGAGTATGCGGAGCGCGCGGACCTTCTCCCCTGGATCATGGCGGCCGGAACCGTTCTGTTCATGGCCCAATTTTTGGGATTTGGTATGACCGCGGCTGGTTTTTACCATTCGCAGGTGTATCTCAACATCTTGGCCAATGTGAGCCTGGTGGTCGCGTGCTACTGGCTGGTGGCAGGCAAAGGATTACTTGGCGCGATCCTCGCGATGCTGATTGCGGCAATCGTTCAGCTTGTGGCGAGCGCCGTGATTCTCGCCTCCGCCATGCGCACCAAGACCAACGTGCCATCGGAAACGTTCGAAGCAGCATGACCTAATGCATCTCAATTCTCAATTCGGAGAAATTGACTTTTGACCGAGCGCGGAGACTTCGGTACCTCCCCGGGACATCGGAACGTATTCGTCCCGAAAACGATGCCAAGATTTGCGGCAGGACATCGACGAATGGCCGGGCGAAGTATGGGTGGCCCCTTCACGCCGCGACGTTCCCTCAGCGCCAGATTTGCGCGCCTCTTTGCGGGGACTGAACAGCTTTCGACCCTTGGCAAAATCGCATTCGGCTCGCTATGGCTTCTGGTATTCGCCATGCCCTGGGAAGACGCCATCACCATCTCCGGCTTTGGTACCAGCGTCCGCCTGATCGGAATGGTTACCTTGGCCTTGGGCGTCCTGGCGATCGGCGAGCGCGGAAAAGTCCGGCGTCCCGCGCTTGGCCACCTCATCATGGCGTTATTCGTTATGCTGGCGGCGCTGAGTTTTTTGTGGAGCCTTTATCCCGAAGGAACTCTGACTGAAGCATTCTCCTACATCCAGTTGCTCACAATGGTGTGGCTCATCTGGGAACTCGCCCCGAACCTCCAGGAGCAGATGCATCTGATGCGCGCCTATGTTTTTGGCACCTTCGTCTCCGGAATTGATACCTTCTACCTTTTTGTTTCTCACCAGGAGTCGGTGTATCAACGCTACGCCGGCGCTAAACTGGACGCCAACGATTTGGGCCTGATCATGGCCTTGAGCATTCCGATGTCCTACTATCTGCTCATTCAAAATCATGGGCGGATGGTCTGGGTCTACAGAATCCATCTGATTCTTGCGGGAACCACCATCTTGCTTACCGCATCGCGGGGAGCGACGCTGGCAACCGTTGTGGCCCTCACAATCGTTCCGCTCACGCAAGCGCGCTTAGGTGGCCGGCAAAGAGTCGCACTCTTGCTGACGGTAATACTCCTCATCGGAGGCGTTCTTTACTTCGTTCCCGAAACTTCTTGGGAACGCTTGTCCACGATGCCCGCTGAATTCGAACAAGGAACGTTTACCGGCCGCACTATCATCTGGAGAGCGGGCTGGGAAATTTTCCGCGCGCACCCCTTCGTGGGAATCGGAGCAAACGCATTTCGCCTTTTGGTCAGCCGCGAGTTGCAGGAACCCATTCGCATGGGTGAAGCGGATCCGGCGCCGCCCGCCCACAATACCTTCCTCTCCGTGCTCGTTGAGCAAGGCGTGCTCGGTTTCGTGGTGTTTTGCGGCATGCTGGGCGCTTTGGCCCTATCGCTTAAGGACATGCCGCCTTTTCCGCAAAGACTCTGGATCGTGTCTCTGGCTGTTTGGGTAGTCGGCGTTTCCAGCCTGACCTGGGAAATGCGCAAACCAACCTGGTTTTTCTTCGGGCTTTTGATGGCGCAATGCGGAAGTATTCCTGAGATACATCGCGATGTGAACTCATTCGCGCGCTCCCGGCTAGCCCGCCTTCCAATATCCGCCCGCGTCATGGGACTCGGCCTTTCCGCGCGCAAACCCGGATGGTCGTTTTTTGCTTAACTAATTTCCCGGCCCCGGCTGATTGACTGAAACTATGAGCAAGATAAAGGTAGTGCAAATCGTTCCGTTGCTGAGTCCCGGAGGTGCCGAGCGTGTAGCTGTTCATCTCGCAACCGGATTGAATCGCCGGCGGTATGAAACTCTCGTTATCTCTTTTTCGGGGCGCGTGGGGTGCGACCTGGACCACATGCTGGAGGAAGCGGATATACCGGCTCGCTATCTTGGCAAGCATCCCGGATTTGATTACCGCGTGTACCGTCGATTCGACACCGTTCTGAAGGAATACCAGCCAGACGTAATCCATACCCACCTGCACTCGCTTCGTTACGCGTTGCCTTCGATGTTGTTGATGAAACGCGTTGCCATGGTGCACACGGTCCATAACCTTGCCGATTGTGAGATTGAGCCTCGCGCTCGCTTTATCCAGCGTTATGCGCTCACTCACGGTGTCAGACCGATCGCCGTTGCAGAAGAAGTCGCAGCTAGCCTGAAGAGTCTCTATGGAATTGACCGCTGCCGCGTGATTTCGAACTGCATTCCAGCGGACCTATATGCGAATCCGCGGACTCCTCGGCTAGACTGGCGAGCGAAAGAGGGATTTAAAAACAACGATGTGCTGTTTGTGTGCGTAGCGCGATTCGCTCCGCAGAAAAATCACGCCTTGCTTCTGGACTCCTTCGCCCAGGGCCCGGCGTCCGATCCTCGCGCGCATCTGGTGCTGGTAGGTGAGGGACAGTTGCGGGCGGATCTCGATGAACAGGCGAGGAAACTCAACTTGGCGGGCAAAGTTCATTTCCTTGGCCTGCGCAACGACATTCCTGACGTCTTGGGCGCAATGGATGTGTTTGTTCTAAGTTCAGACTACGAAGGGAACCCGCTGTCTGTTCTTGAGGCTATGGCGTCGGGCCTGCCCATCGTGAGCACAGCTGCAGGCGGCGTGCCGAATCTCTTCGAAACCGGGAAAGAAGGATTCCTGGTGGCGGTCGGAGATCTGCATGGACTTGCCAAGTCAATGAATGCACTCCTCGAGGACCAAACGGCCCGGGAGTCCATGGGAGCAGCGGCCGCAAGCCGTGCAAGAAAAAAGTACGATTTGACGAACATGATCCGGGCATACGAGGAAGTGTACGAAGATCTTCTTGCTCAATCAGGTTTTCGAAATGCGACAAGCTTGTTCCGCGAGACCGGAATTACGGCCGAGGAATCGCTGGGAACCCACCATCGGTAAATTTCCCAAGAGCAGAATGAAAACGGACATGATCAAGGTGATGCACATCATTACGACGCTCGGCCCGGCGGGGGCTGAGAACATGTTGTGCCGGATCGTGGCGGGAATGGACAGGACACGGTTCGAAAATGAAATTGTTTCGCTGACAGGAATCCTGGACCTGGCGGAGAAAATGCAATCCATTGGCGTGCCCGTGCGCACTCTCGGAATGAAGAAGGCTGTCCCTAATCCGCTTCTGGTGATGCGACTGGCGCGGTGGATTCGGGAATCGAAACCCGACGTGATTCACACCTGGATGTATCACGCGAATCTGATTGGTAGCCTTGCCGCTCGCCTGGCCGGCAATGTGCCGGTGGTTTGGGCCATTCATCACAATGCGTATGACCCCCGCGTGGACAAGCGGCGGACCATGCTCGTCAATCACGCCTGTGCTTTCTTTTCGCGAAGTTTGGCGGACCGGATCGTATTTTGTTCGGAAGCCTCGTTGCGCACCCATAAGATGATCAACTACGCCGCTGAAAAACTAGAAGTCATTCCGAACGGCTTCGATTTGGATCAGGTAAAGCCCGACCCCGCCGCACGTGTTTCACTGCGCGCGGAACTCGGCATTCCGGCCGATGCAATCGTCATCGGATTTGCCGCCCGCTTTCATCCGCACAAGGACCATCGCAATTTCATTCGGGCCGCCGAGCGCTTGCACAAACTAATGCCCGATGTTCACTTCCTGCTTTTTGGGATGGGGATTAACTGGGAAAATGAGCCATTGGCGGCATGGATTGATTCCGCGGGAATTCGCGAGCGCTGCCACCTTCTCGGTTTGCGCCAGGATATTTCCCGTCTTTTTTCGGGAATGGATATTGCCACGACCGCATCTCGCAGCGAAGCGTTTCCAATTGTAGTAGGCGAAGCGATGGCCTGTGGAACCCCTTGCGTCGTAACTGATGTGGGGGACTCGGCACTCATCGTTGAAAACACCGGCACCGTGGTGGCGCCCGAAGATCCTCGAGCGCTGGCCGAAGCGTGGCGGGCGCTTATTGACGCTGGACCTGCCGTGCGCCAGCGCCTCGGAATCGCGGCCAGGGAACGAGTGCAACGGCACTTCGCTTTGCCCGCGATCGTGGAAAGCTATCAGAAGGTTTACGCTCAGGCCGCGGCCAGCCCGCCACGGCAAGTGCCGTCGCCAGGTCTTTCGCATTTCGTCCGCTAATTTCGCTTCGCATTGTGAAACATGAAAGCAACATCAAATCGGCCGCGTCTCCTCATGGCGGTGAATTCGTCCATCGCCCTCGGATTCCTGCATGGCCAACCGGAATATTTCCAGAACGCGGGTTTTGAGGTAACCGTTCTCTGCCCCGAAAAACGTTCCGGTGAGTGGGAAGTGGCTCGCCCCGAGAACGTTCGCGTCCTGGAAATCCCCATGGAAAGGGAAATTGTTCCCGTGCGGGACATTCGCTGCGCTTGGCAATTGTTGCGTATTCTGCGGGCGCTGCGTCCAAGCATCACCAATGTGGGCACGCCGAAAGCCGGACTTCTTGGCGGCTTTGCGGCTTGGTTGACCCGCGTTCCTTGCCGTTTCTACACGCTTCACGGGCTGCGTTTCGAAACCACCACCGGGTTGCGGCGCAAAGTTCTAGTCTTGCTCGAACGCCTCGCTTGCAGTTTTGCGCACCGCGTTGTGTGTGTCAGCCACAGCGTGCGAGAAAAGGCCATCGCCAGCGGTCTCGTGGACCATGATCGAGCGCTGATTTTCGGGGCCGGAAGTTGCAATGGCGTGGACGTCGCGCGTTTCGCACCGACGCCACAACGAATTCAGCGCGCGGTCGAGCTGCGAAATCAATTTAAGATCCCCCTCGGCGCACCGGTCGCCCTCTTTGTCGGACGATTGACCTGGGATAAAGGCATCTCCGAACTCCTGGAAGCCTTCTTGCAACTCGAGCATCGATTTTCAGACCTTCGCTTGCTTCTGGTTGGAAGCTTTGAGGACGGCGACCCGCTTCCCGCGGACATTCGCAAACGCCTCGAAGCACATCAGCGCGTGATTCTGGCAGGACCGGTAAACGACCCGGCACCTTACTACGCTTTGGCCGACGTTTTGGTCCTTCCGAGCCATCGCGAAGGTTTGCCCACAGTTGTTCTGGAAGGACACGCGGCGGGCAAACCGGTGATCGGAGCGGCGGCGACGGGAATCGTCGACTTGCTCACGGACGGCGAAACCGGTTTGCTTTTTCCTGTGGGTGACGCGTCCGCCCTCGCCAATGCGATTGCCAGGCTTATCGACGACAAAGCGTTGGCCAGGAAACTCGCGCTCGCCGGCCAGCAGCAGGTCGAGCGCAAGTTTCGTCAGGAGCTGATCTGGGCGGCGTTGCGCCGCGAATACCTGAAAGTTTTGCGAGGCGGCGAAACGCCACATTCCTCCGTTCTTCCCCAGCACGAAAATTAATTGCCGGGAAAAAATCATGAATATCGACTCAAGTTTTGCGCCGTCGAAAAGGAGTTATGGGCTTCAGATTTTTCGATTTGGGAAGACGCCACTGGTCGTGGGAGCGGCCTTGGTCTTCGTTGTGATTTTCATAAAGGCTAACAAATCCTCCGCTGCGCCGTTTCCCGTTTGGGTGGCATCGGGTCTGGTCAGGGTCGGAAAGACGGAAACACCGGGCATGGTCTCGTCCATCGACGTTTCCGGCGCGCGCGGGGAGATTGTGGACGCTCAGATCATCGTGCATGCGCCTGCTCACGGTTTGGCCAACGTGAACGTGAGCGCATCGGATCTCACGGCCCCTGGTGGTGCGACGATCCCGGCGTCGAGCATAACGCTGTACCGCGAACACTACATCACCGTTACCGGCACCGCCAAATACGGAGGCGGCAGCAATCCTCCACTCGGATCGGGAACCTATCCGGAGCCGCTCATACCCTTCAATGATCCAGAGACCGGTACGTCTCTCTGCAAAACATCGGCGGTCCTCAAGGCCTGCAACGCAAGCATCATCGCAGGAGAGAATCAGCCTTACTGGGTCGACATTGCTATCCCGCATGGAACCGCGCCCAGCCCGTCAGGCACCTACGTCGGCAGCATTTCTGTGACTTCCAATGAGGGCAACGTGGCTATCCCCGTCGCGCTGACTGTCTGGAACTTTGAACTTCCGGTGCAGCCTTCTGAACTTTCTCTCTGGACGCTGTGGCCGCCTGCGGCCGGGAATACCTCCACCAGCGTTGCGCGTGCGCTGATGCACAACAAGGTGATGAGCTGGTTCGATGAAGCAGCGAACGCATCGACCGACAAATCCAATACGGGGCTCAATCGCTCTGGCATCGACCACTATTACCATTTCCAGGTCAGCTGCAACGGCTCGCACAGTAACTTTCCATCCACCAGGGAAATTGATTCTGCAGCCGCGCTGTTTCCAGAATCCTTACCGCTTGATCTTTACGTCGGAGACGAATTGAACGACTGTCCCGAAGGTTATGCAGCTCTCAAGACCATCGCTGCGCATGCGCATTCGGCAAATCGTCCCGTGAAGACCATCCTGACCGTGAACACGCCAGACGCGAAACTTTTCGATGATGGGCACGGGCGAAGCGTCATTGACCACTGGGCTGTTCTTACCTCGATGGAGAAGTGGCCTGCGGTGCCGTTTACTGGCGGCGGCGACCTCTGGAGCTACACCAGCTGCAACACCGGCCGCGGCAACACTCCGGAATGGTTAGTGGACTACCCCCCCATCAATGAACGCATCCAGGCGGGATTCCTGAACTGGACGCAAGGCGCCACCGGGATTCTCTATTACCGCGCTGATGGTTGGACCGCCGCAAACACCATCGCCAGCTGGAACAATGTGGACACCAACGCTTGTGGCTCCGGTCTCGGCAGGCCGGGTGATGGAATTTTCCTTTATCCCCCGGGTCCCATTGGGTCAACCGAGCCTGCCCCGGGCATACGTTTGAAGGCCATTCGCGATGGCATTCAGGACTATGAATACGCGCAGCTGCTCAAGAATCAGGGGCAGAGATCTTACGTGGATTTGATTCTAAGTCCGATTGCCACGAGTTGGACTAAGTGGACCCACGACCCGAGCGAGCTCGAGACCGTCCGGCAGAAATTTGGCCTGCAACTTCAACAGCTTTCGCATCCGGAATGAGTTTGTTTCCGCCAACTAAACTGCGCATCTTCCCCGGAAGTTCCCTGGAAACCGCGAGAACAACGAAAAGATCTTTGAACTTAAATTGAGAACAGGAGCAGCAATATGACAGGGTGTGACATTGCGATTATTGGTGCAGGGCCGTACGGAATTTCCGCCTCGGCTCACTTGCGCACGATCAAGGGCTTGGACGTGCATACGTTCGGCGAGCCCATGGTTTTCTGGCAGCGCAACATGCCAAAAGGCATGTTGCTGCGCTCGGGTTGGGAAGCCAGCCATATCGCCGACCCTAACCAGTCCCTGACACTGGATGTGTTCCGGAAGGAAAGCCGGAATCACTTTTCCAGCCCAGTGCCGCTCGACCGTTTCGTGAATTACGGACTGTGGCATCAGCAGAATTCCGTTCCGAATCTGGACCGAAGAAAAATTGTCAGCGTCGAACCGAGTGCACGGGGATTCAGGCTGGTTCTCGAACATGGTGAGTCGGTGCTGGCGAACCGCGTCGCGATTGCCGCCGGAATTTCTTCGTTCACCTGGCGTCCGCCGGAATTCGACGGCCTGCCGTCTTCGTTGGCGACTCATACTTCGCAGCACGTCGATTTTCAAAGATTCGCCGGAAAAGAAGTGTTGGTGATCGGCGGCGGCCAGAGCGCCCTGGAGTCCGCGGCGCTGCTGCACGAAAGTGGTGCGGTTGTTGAAATCGTCGCCCGCACTCGACAGATTCGCTGGCTTGGTGGCGTTGTCTCGCGAACCATCCATCGCGGTTTCGGCCCTTCGATCTCGAAACTTCTTTACGCGCCAACGGATGTAGGTCCCGCGGGCGTCAGCCAGATCGTGGCGCGTCCCGATCTCGTGCGGCGTTTCTCGCGGCCCATTCAGGACTGGCTGAGAAGCAGGTCGATCCGTCCAGCCGGGGCGCGATGGCTGGTAGAACGGCTGAAAAACGTGCCGATGAACCTCGGATGTACGGTGGCCTCCGCCACGGCGAAGGGCGAGCGCGTCAGAATTCGCCTCGATGACGGATGCGAGAGAGACTTTGATCACGTTTTCCTGGGAACTGGATATCGCGTAGACGTTTCCAAGTACGATTTTCTCGCTCCCAAACTTGCCAGTTCCATCACCCGCCACCAGGGATACCCGCGGCTTACCGACGGCTTCGAAACATCCGTCCCGGGATTACACATTCTCGGCGCGCCGGCCGTCTGGAGTTTTGGTCCATTGATGCAATTTGTTGTCGGCACCCATTACTCTTCCCGCGCGCTGATGAGCTTCGTCGCAGGCAAAGCGGTGGGCAATCGTATGCGTGTTGGCCAACCGCTCGTCGCTGAGCTGGAGCTTTCACGTCCGCATGACTGACACAAAGCAGTTCTAAGTCAACCGGCGCCTTGCGCCCCGAAGGATATTCCAGTCATGGATCACACCACAGGCGCATTGGTCCTCGGCGGAAACCTCAACGGTCTTTCGATCGCCAGAAGCCTGGGGCGACACCACGTGCCAGTGTGGGTGGTGTCCCCGCCCAACATCAGGTTGGCAAGTTTCTCCCGCTACACCCGCCGGACTTTGCCTTGGCCCAGCGCAGACGACGAAGCGCAGGTCGAATATCTCCTGGAAATTGCCGCTCGCAACAATCTCGATCAGTGGGTACTGTTTCCAACCAGCGACGAATCGGCCGCATTGCTCTCGCGATTCCATTCCAGGCTTTCACGCCGTTTTCGCGTTTCCGCTCCGGCCTGGAATGTCTTGCGCTGGGCCTACGACAAGCGCCTCACCTACCAATTGGCAGCTGACCAAGACGTGGATTGTCCGACAACCTTCTATCCGTTGTCGGATGCCGATTTAAAGGATATCAACTGTGCCTTCCCAGCTATTCTGAAACCCGCGATTCACGCTTCGGTCAATCGGCTCACCGAGGACAAGGCCTGGCGCGTCGCGAACCAGCAAGAGTTGTTTGTAAAGTACCGCGAAGCCCGCGAGCTCATGCCTCCGGATTTAATTCTGGTCCAGGAAATGATTCCCGGTGGTGGCGAGTCGCAATTCTCCTACGCCGCGCTGGTCTGTGACGGAAAACCGGTTGCTTCGCTCACTGCTCGGCGCACCAGGCAATACCCGATAGATTTCGGATACTCAAGTTCTTTTGTGGAGACGCTCGACGTTCCGGAGATTGTCGCCCCTTCCGAGCGCCTTCTCGGCGCCATCCGCTACACCGGAATTGTGGAAGTCGAATACAAATTCGACTCGCGCGACGGACGTTTCAAACTCCTGGACATCAATCCCCGGCTCTGGACGTGGTCACCATTGGGCGGTCGCGCTGGAATGGATTTTCCCTATCTGCTTTGGAAAATGATGCAAGGCATGCCAGTGGCGGAGCAGAAGGCGCCCGCGGGCGTCCGATGGGTCCGCATGAGCACGGATGTTCCGGCCGCGTTTCAGGAAATGCTTCGCGGCCGCCTGAACTTGCGGTCGTATTTGCGGTCCTTGCGCCAGCCGCTGCAATTTGCGCTGGTCGCCGCGGACGACCCTTTGCCTGGACTGATGGATCTGCCCATTTTTGCGTTCAAACACATTTACAACAGTTACGTGCGTCTCCGAAAAAGTGCAGAAGATACACGCGGATATCCCGCTAAAAGCTGAGCAGCCGCGAGCCGTGGGGAGGGAAGCACTCGGCAAATCAGATTTTTTCCCAGGCTCACCGCGCGTTCCGTAAACACCCTTCGGCCACGCCGTTCCCGCGATCAAAATTGGAGTGTAGTAAATGACCCAACCAACCGTTGTCATCAGCCTGGATCTGGAGCTCTGTTGGGGCAGTTTCGATCTTTCCTACAACGACGAGCTGCTCAAAATGGGACGGTGGACCCACGACACTGGCGCTCCCAATTTGCTGAAGCATCTTACGCGCAACGGTCTCTCCGCCACGTGGGCCGTCGTTGGTGCCATGATGCGGCGCTCGCTGCCCGACGTCTCCGGGCTTCCCGAGGTGCGTTATCCTCACTTTGCAAAACCCTGGTTCGGCTACATTCCGAAAGATGCCGATGAACACACTCGCCCGGAGTGGTTTGGAGCCAGCTTGGTGGAAATGATTCGCCACGCATCGCCGCGGCAGGAGATCGGCTTTCATTCCTTTTCACACGTCCCGTTCGGAGTGCGCGGCATGACCCGGGATCGCGCCATTGCCGAGTATCAGTATTGCGCCCGCATCGCTCATGAACTTGGCATCCCCAAATCCTCATTCGTTTTCCCGCGCAATTCCGTTGCGTACCTCGCCGAACTACGCGATGCGGGATTCACCTGTTTTCGCGATGTGGATCGGCTGCCGGTGCGCTTTTCGAACGGCATGCTCAACTCACTGGCTATGATTTGGGCGGATTTCGCAGGAAGTGCTCCGTGCATGGTCGAGCCCTCGCTCAAAGAGGGAATTGTCTCCATTCCCGGTTCGCTCTTGATCCGTTACGCGGCCGGCTGGCGCAAATTTATTCCTGATTCGAGCCGATTGCGGCGATTGAGACAAGGCTTGGAGCGCGTGCGTCTGAGCCGTGGAGTTTTCCACGTTTGGTTTCATCCGGAGAATCTTTATGCCGGGCGGCCGCGGGTGGAAAACGTTGTCGCGCGTTTTCTTGAGGAACTTGGCGTCATGGTGCGGAATGGTGACGTACGGTGTTTGACGATGGGCCAGCTTGCCGCGGAGTTCCGTTCCAATTTGGCCGTGAAACAAAGCTCTCGCTCGTCCCAGGCGTTCACGTCGACCGGGCAGCTGCACTCACCCGCTTCCGGTGACGGTTATGCCATAGGTCCGGCAAATTCCGTTAAGCCAGTTCCGGTCAAAACCTCTACTGCTTCCGGCGCCGATCCTCAAGCGACGAATCGAGCCTTGGAGTCTGTGTGACGGGTCCCTCCTTCTCAGGAGACTCGCCGCACAAACTCCTCAGCAGACCAAGAACATCTCGAGTTGGTTTCAAATTCTAAGAAACCAATCCTCTATGGCGCGAGTTGGTGAAGCAGTTGCCCCAGCTGCGTCCGCGCGTTTTCAAGCGCGTTCGGGTCGTGGCTCCAATTGCTCCAGCTCGTTGCAACCGGCAGAAGAGTGCTGTCCACCACACCGAGTTGTCCCAGTTTTTTTAGCATTTGCGCGTATTCGTAGTCTTGAATACCGTCACGAATCGCCTTCAACCGTATCCCAGGTGCGGACTCGGTCGACGCGATCGGTGCCGGAGGATATACAAAGATCCCGTCGCCCGGCCTGCCCAATCCACCGCCGCATGCGGTCGTGTCTACGTTGTTCCAGCTCCCGATTGCGTTGCCGGACGTCCAGCCGTCGGCGCGATAGTAGAGCAGTCCGGTCGCTCCCTGCGTGAAGTTGAGGAAACCTGCCTGGATGCGTTCATTGATTGGCGGATAGTCCACCATCCACTCCGGAGCATTGCCGTAACCGGCGTTGCAACTCGTGTAGCTCCAGAGGTCGCCGCCTGAGGTGAACGGCAGGGCGGGCCACTTTTGCAGGGAATCGAGTAGCACCCAATGGTCGACTGAACCATACAGATTCGGGTCTGTCGCGTTGAGGGTCACCATGGTCTTGACGCTGCGATTCGCGGCGTGCGCATTTGCCCCGAGCGTTCGGATGGCGCTGTAGTCGCCCGTGCAGCCATTCAGCTCGTCGGACATGTAGAAATCCAGTCCGAGTCCCGCCGGAAAGTTGGCTGCGGCGGAATTAATCTGGCTGGTCGAAGGAATGCTGCTGTAGCTCCCGTTGCACTGGATGCCGATGTAGTAGTAGCTGTCCAGGCCGGAGCGGTTCAGGCCCATGTTAGCGACGTCCGAAGAGGCGTTGCCCGCCGGGTCGTACCAGCTCATGACTTTGTTGCGCATCAGAGCTCGCGCCAGCGTGGCAGTGGTATTTCCAGATGCGGCTGGCCACAGCGTCCAGAGAGAAAGTTCTGAAGGCTGCATGGGAAGTTCAAAGTTCCACACGGTCAACGAGACCGGAATCGTCGAACTGCCCTGAGCGGAAGAGATCGTGACGCTGCCGGTATAAGTTCCCGCTGGGCTGTTCGTCGCACCGTGCGGTATGGAAATGTCAATCCAGTAAGGCTGGTTCTGTCCCGGGCTGACGCTGGCGTTGCAGGCTTTCAGAGACGCCGAGCTCCCGCAAAGCGCCGCTCCCGTTTCCGGATCATTAAAGGGGATGAGCGGCTCGGCATAGGTACCCGAGCCAAGCGGTGGGTTGCTTCCTCCGCCGTAGCTCGCGGTGCCCGTGACCGTCATATAGTATTCGCGGTAGAGCGTCACGCTCGACGCCGGGATCGTAACTCCGTTGGGACCCGTGAGAGCAGTCGCGCTTACGTTTACATTGGACAAGCCGCCGCCCGGGCCTTGCACCACGACCTGGGTATCAACGGTTTCTCCGCGCGCTCCGCTTAGCGCGATCGAAGAGAGCGTTCCAGGAGGGTCGGTCTTTCCAACTCTGACCAGGCTCGGCGACACCCAAGTGGTGAAATTCGATTGCACGCCGGTTCCCGTCATGGAAATGGCCGCTGGTGAATTGCTGGCATTGCTGGCGACCTTAACGCCGCCCGTCACGGTGCCTGTCGTCGTCGGCGCGAAAGTCACATTCAAAGCCGCCGATTGCCCGGGAGCCAGAACCGTGCCGGAACTGCTGGCGCTGAAGCCCGTGCCCGTCGTAGTGACACTCGAAATGGTGATATTGGAATTGCCAGAGTTCTTTAGCGTCACGCCAAGGGTGCTGGTCGTGCCCGCGTCAATGCTTCCGAAGCTTAGGCTCGTCGGACTCACGCTGAGCGCCAGGGTGGAGGCACTAACTGTGAGCGTCGCAGCGCTGCTCGTGACTTTGCCCAGACTGTTGCTTACCGCAACTGTAAACGACTCGCCGTTGTCCGAGCCGGTGGTCGCAGGCGTCGTGTAAGTAGACGAGGTGGCGCCGCTTATGCCCACGCCGTTTTTCATCCACTGGTAACTAAGAGGTGCGGTACCGCCTGCCGTAACCGAGAACGAAGCGGTTTGGCCCGTAACGACTGTTTTGCTTACAGGCTGCGAAGTGATCG
>Ga0137418_10000416_pt1 | contig 38038 bp, 29 predicted proteins | sample CZODoug3_1_2_16f_FD_122242 | JGI IMG/M metagenome (GOLD analysis project Ga0137418, IMG submission 122242) | Vadose zone soil fungal communities from Angelo Coast Range Reserve, California, USA - CZODoug3_1_2_16fungal (Hybrid Assembly) | ecosystem: Environmental > Terrestrial > Soil > Vadose...
GGATTGGATGCGGTTAGCGTCACTGTTGAGCCAAATCCGTTGAGAATGTTGAGGCTGATGGTGGATGTTCCCTGAGCCCCTGTGTTGGCAGAGAGGCTCGACGGCCTGGCTAAGAGACTAAAGTCTTGGAAGGTGAAGGCGACCGTTGCCGAGTGGGTAAGGCTTCCACTCGCGCTGTTTATTGTCAGCGTGTAAGTTGATGCAGACGATGATGAGCATGATAATGTTGCGGTGCCATTGGTGGTGAAGCTCGTTCTGGAGATCGCGCCACAACTCAACCCCGATGGAACAATATCCGTAACCGTTACCGCACCGGTGAGGCCGTGAATCAGACTTATCGTAATTGTCGAACTTGCCGATGAGCCGGCGTTGACCCCAGAGGGTGAGGTAGCGGTCATCGCGAAGTCGGGAGGAGTGCCGAAAGTGAAGGCTGCCGTCGCTTGGTGAGTTAGTGAGCCGCTGGTACCGGTGATGGTAACTGTGTAAACACCCTGACTGTTCGAGCTGCAGGACACGGTTGCGGTTCCAGAGCCGCTGACACTACTGGGTGTCACAGAGCCACAGATCAGACCAGAGGGAATCGTGTCAGATATCGTAATCATACCGGAGAAACCGTTCAGCGCTGTAATCGTGATCGTGGACGTTCCAGATGAGCCGAGGGAGACAGCCGCGGGTGAAGAAGCGCTCATGGTAAAGTCACGGAAGTTGAAGGTGGATGTTGTCGAATGGCTGAGTAATCCGCTCGTCCCAGTCATTGTTAGCGTATAGCTGCCTGCGTTGGCTGCGCTACACGAGACCGTGGCGGTTCCTGATCCGCTTATGCTCGTGCTGCTAATACTTCCACAGACAAGACCATTCGGGACCGTGTCCGCCAACGCTACATTGGCTGTAAATCCACTCAGTGCGGTTACTGTGATGGTAGTAGTACTCGATTGTCCCGCATTGACGGCCGTAGGCGTTGAAGCGGTCAGAGTAAAGTCAGGGGTTTTCACGATAAATGTTGCGAGTGCTGAGTGTGCTAGGGATCCGCTGGTTCCGGTCACCGTCAGTGGATAGGTCCCTCCAACGTTTGAGCTGCAGGACACTGTGGCTGTGCCTGAGCCTGACAGAGTCGAAGGATTAATCGAGCCACATGTCAGCCCTGATGGAGCGGTGTCCTTTAGCGACACTGTACCAGTGAAGCCGTTCTGTGCAGTGATTGTTATTGTCGAGCTAGTGGACTGGCCAGCGTTGACGGCGGCTGGCGAGGTTGCGGAGATCGTAAAGTCCGGCGTGGATGGGCCGACTGGTACGAATGTAAGTAGGCATCCCCAGCCTACGGGGTTGCTGTTGCACTGCATTGCACCGTATGTCCCTGCTCCAGGTGTGTTTGTCCAGCTCCCGGCGGGCCACCAGACCCAGTTGATCCTTTGAGGAGTGTTGGCATCGTAGAGGTTGACGAGTGTCTGAATGAAATGGAATGTGACCGTAGTATAGCCCGCGCTTCCGCTCAAAATCGTATCGGGCGTGCAGCCGGAGCATAATGGGTCTGTACCGCCTTCAGTGTTTAGTGCAGGCCAGCCGGTGTTCGTAACGCCTGCTACTACCGCTTGGTAGTACTGCGTGGCCACACTCGCAGCGGTACCACTAGTCCAAGATCCGCTGTTCTGTCCGTAGTCCATGTAGCTGTGAAGGCTGATGAAGATACGACCGCCCTGGGAGAGTGTCCCTAGTGGATCTGTTACTGTCGGATAGCCTTGTGACATGTCGCTGAGCCCGCACGCGTAGCTGCAGAGATTCTGGACCACGATCCAATGAGTATCTCCTAGCGAACGTGCCTGGTCTATCCATTGTTGATATGAGCTGGAGAGATATGTTACGCAAGAGCTGTCGCTAGAGCAGGGAGCGGTGGGACAAGACGATGGGCTATTCGTACAGTCGAGGGTCGGCTCGTTCTCAGGCTCCCATACAATATTAGAGTACAATGGCCCGATATTTTGTACTATGGGCTTCCAGTAGTTCAGCCAGCAACTAGTATTCCGGAAAACGTCCGAGTATCCGTGATAGTCGATAATGATCCAGAAACCATAGTGCTGAGCAATCTGGACAGCTCTCTGCGCGTTAGTCTGCGAGTAGACGCTCATGTAGTTGTAGTCGACCGTGTCGCTACAGTACGGGTCAAAGTCGACCCTGACAGTGTTGTAGCCTTTTGCCTTTAGCTGGATCAACAACAATTCCATATCAGAAGCAGACTCTCCTGGAAATACCGCCGACGAAGTACCACTACTACCGGCTTGAGACTCATCCATACGCACGCCACCCCAGCCTACCATTACGGGCACAGACCCGCCAGTCGAGGCTGGCAGAACAGTCAATGACTGAGAGCTAGTTGCAGTCTGACTCGCACTATCAGTAACTGTTAACGAGATAGTATAGGTCCCGTTCGTGAATGATTGAGTGACAGGGTTACCAGTCTTTGATGTGCCGCCGAGATTCCAGCTGTAGCTGTAAGGACTAGTTCCGCCAGAAGCGGTACCGGTAAACGTTACAGTCTGCCCTGAGACGGGAGCAGTTGGGCTGGTACTGAAACTTGCCGCTAACGCGCCGGGCGGAGAAACGGTTACCGAATGAGATACAGACACAGTCGTCCCAAGACTGTCCGTGATGCTCAAGGTTACGGTGTAACTTCCAGAGCTCGAGTAAGCGTGGCTTGGAGACTGGCTGGTACTCGTACTACCATCTCCAAGACTCCAACTGTAGCTATACGGAGAAAGACCTCCACTGGCAGATCCTGAAAACGAAACCGACTGGCCTGATAGTGGCTGAGACGGACTGTACGTGAAGCTAGCTGCAAGAGCGGGTATTGGTGAGACCTGGACCGTCTGTGTAGACGTGGCCGTGCCACTGGCGGAATCCTTCACGGTCAGTGTCACGCTATAGCTGCCAGAAGCGGTGTAAGTGTGAGTAGTGGTCAGGCCAGTCGCGGCTCCGCCATCTCCGAAGTTCCATGAATACGTGTAACCCGGTGTTCCGCCTGACGCTGTCGCGGTGAAGCTGATGAGGGTACTCGCTATGGGCGATGTTGGTAGATAGGTGAAGCTCGCGGAGAGCGGTAGAGGTGTGGCAGAGGTGAATACATCGTTGAACATGTAACCCGCATTTTTCGCCGCTGTGTCTCCCTGAGCCAGAGGAGTGAAGCCCCAATTGTTTTCAATGGTCCATAGAGACGCGTACTCGTCCATTCCTGTGAGATCTGGTGAGACGTACCCTTTCTTTACCGTGGGACCATAAAGTAGGTTTGGTGCAGCGTTGTTAATATCGCAAGAGCCGTTGCTTCCCCCACATTCATCCCACCATAGGTAGAGTAGGGTCCGAAAGGTTGGATTCGTGAAGACATTGCTTGCGAGTAGGGATCCTGAAGCGGGAGCTGTGAGGCTACCTGATCCGACCAGGAAGGACTTCACGTAAGAGTCTCCCGAGCTTACCGAGTTGTCGTGCATGTTCTGACTGTCTGTCGGGGTATACCAGAGAAAGTTAGGAGGACTTGCAGAATCTGCGGCCGCGATGAATGTTGATGTCGAGACAGACGAACTGCTGAACACGTTGGGACTGTTCTGCGTGTCTGTGAAACTGGTGAATGGGAAGTGGTCGTTTCCACGGGGGCAGCCCTGTGCACAGTACGCCTGCCAGGTCAAGCCGGCCGGTGCCATCCGGTCTGCCACGAGATTCGCTGCATTCAGGCTCCCATATCCATCCGATATTCCGTAGGTATACCCTGCTATGAGTCCCACGTAGCAGGCGGCGGAGCAGCCGTTGAAGTCGTTTCCATCAGTGGCAGTAGCCCCATAATTGTTCAAGTTCGGCAGAGTTGAGCTGACTGGAAGCATACTGCAAAGAAACGGAGCCGAACTAGTGGGACAACTCGAGAGGGTCCCAGATCCGAACACAGAGGCGTACGCACTATTCTCCATGGCTATGATTACTATATGGTCAAAATAGGTTCCCGTCGGTGCGGCTGAGACTGGCCTCATCGAGGTGACGAGTGTAACACTCAAGACTGACAGAGTTACGAGTAATAATGCTAAACCTACCTGCTTCGGACTATGGACTAAGCTCATGTTGTTCCAATCCTATTTTTGTCGGTCTCGGTTTCCCTGCTCTATTGGCGAGGGATCCGTTCAGTGTCGGAGCGAAGAACCAGACTCTGTGTTTGAGCGAGTTCCCCGGCGAGAACTACTATAGCCCGAAGATTCTCAAAGGCAATATTGAACCAAGATGAAACTCACCTGGTTCTTGTGCCGATCTTCACGTGGATTGTAGCATGGGCTGAATCGTCTGAGCACGCGTTCTATTTTCGGTGTCGGTATTTCTTGCGCTCTGATTCCAATGCTTTTTTCGTCCTCGAGAATCACGGGCGAGGGTCGGGGCAGACTAGAGATTGCTTCCTTTCTGCATCGTCGCATTGAAATCCTACTATCGATAGAGGCCACAGTGTTCGTTGTGGCAATTAATCCATTTAGGATTGAGGCGATGATTTCCGGTGCTTCCAGACCTGCAAGAATAGGCTGGAGAGTTGGACTCTCTCTTCCATCTTCACAACGCCCAGACTGGACTGTAGTTATTTTGGTCTTACTCGTGCTCGGTGTTTCTTTTCGTCCGGTGCTTGGCCCTTTTCTTTTCCTCTAAGCGAGTTCGTATTGGATTATCGGCACGGCGGGGCGTTTTCATGAGCAGACGAGACCTCAATCGCGGTAGCCTGTCCAGGAGCTTTGCACGGCTCCTGATGGTAAGGAAGGCGACTGAAGATACTACGCCGATCACCACGCCAATGAAGATGAACCATGCTACGGCGAGAATCGCGCTCACGAGATTGCAGGTGAGGCAGCTACTTCCAGATACCTTTGACGGAGGCTGAGTGCTAGGTGTGCTGCCTGGTGTATTGCCAGCATTCTCCACGTGTATCATCACCGTCTGAGTACTCGTCCAGGCTGGGTTGCTGCTGTCTGTTGCTGTGAAGTTGACCATGAATGTCTCACCGGACTGGCTTCGGCTTGGAGTGAATGAGAAGGAGCCCGTCGATGCGTCGAACGTCATATTCGAGGCGAGCCCGGTGGCTGATAGGATGACCGTTCCTCCGAAGCCGGTTGGATCGGTTGCGGTGACCGTGAAGTCAAGGGTTGCTCCAGCGGTTGTGTTCCGCGGACCCGGTGCGATGATGACAGGGAGAACGTCCGTTGCGACTACGGTTATTATGAGGTTGGCATCTGTCGATGAGAAGCCATCGGTGACGGTGAAGTTGATGGTGTAGTTTCCTGGTGTCGTTGTTGTACTGGGTGTCCAGCTGAAGATGCCGGAGACAGGAACGGGTCCTTGGACTGTTGCAAAACTTGCCCCCTTAGGCAGATTAGCAGCTGAGAGCGTCAGCGTGGGTGAAGGGATGGACTGGTCGGTGCCGTTCACCACGAAACTGATTGTTGCCAACTGGCTGACGGTCTTTCCGGATGGGACTGCCAAGACGGGCGGAACATGTTTTCCAACGTGGACTGTTAAGGTCGCTGTCCGTCTGAGAGACCCGCTCGTGCCTGTTATGACGACAGTGTAGGTGCCCACCGCAGCAGAAATGACTCTGAGACTCAAGCTTCCTGATCCTATGACCGAGTTAGAGTTCAGAGTTGTCATGAGACCAGTTGGATTGGAAGAATCCATGGTAACGTTACCTCCGAATCCATTCAATGCTCCGACCGTAATCGTCGAGACTCCCGTAGCGTTGATGTTCACCGAGATGGAGGTTGGGTTGGCTGAAAGATAGAAGTCAACGGCAGTTATGAAGAAGGTTGAGGTGTGAACCAGGCTTCCGCTTCTTCCGATAATCGTCACCGGATAGGTCGATGCAGCAGTCGGGTGACAGGATATGGTTGCAGTGCTGTTCTCCGTGATGGTCGCGGGGGAGATTGGTTCACAGTTAAGGTTTGAAGGGACAGCCTCGGTCAGAACCACGGTCCCGTTGAAACCGTGAATCAGACTCACTTTTATGGTCGAAGTTATGTTCGAACCAGCCTCTACCCCTAGAGGCTGAACGGAGCTTACTGCAAAGTCGGGCGGGGTTCCGAAAGTCAATGAGACATTTGTCAAGTGCGTTAGGGAACCACTAGTGGCCTGAATTGTGACGCTGTACACGCTCTGTGCTGTTGAATTGCACGACAGGGTTGCATTCCCGTTCGCGGTAATGCTGCTGGGTGTTATCGGTCCGCATGTTAGTCCGTTCGGAACTGTATCGGCGAGGAGGACTGTGCCTGAGAATCCGTTCAACCCGACAATGGTAATGGTCGAGTTTGTAGAGGCGCCCACATCTACGAGTGGCGGGTGAGAAGTGGTCAGAATGAAGTCTTTGAATCTGAACATGGCGGAGGTGGAATGGATGAGGGGCCCGCTCGTCCCAGTTACATTTAGAATGTAGGTGCCTGCTGTGGGAGAGTTGCATGATACCGTTACGCTACCGGAGCCAGCGAGGTCGGTTGCCGTGAGCGCACCGCAGTCAAGTCCTGCTGGGACAGTATCAGCAAGGCCGACAGTTCCATTGAATCCGTTCGCACTCGACACGGAAATGGTGGCGGTCGCGGACCTTGTCGTGTATACTCCGCTGGGGGATGCCGCCGTGATCGTGAAGTCTTGTTGTTTGAAGTTAAGAGTAGCTGTCGTCGAATGTACCAGTGAGCCGGTTGCCCCGGTTATGGATAGGGTGTATATTGACGCAATTGAAGAACTGCATGATACGGTCGCGATTCCTGAGCCAGTCAGGTTGCTGGGCGTGATCGCGTAGCATGTCAACCCCGATGGGACTGTATCCGTCAGAGTCACTGTCGCATCGAAGCCGTTCTGTCCAGTAATGCTGATAGTAGAACTGGCTGATTGTCCTGTGCTCAAGCCGCTCTGGGAAGACGCAGAGATAGTGAAATCGGGTTCGGGTTGAGATGGGTTGACGAATTGCAATAGACAGCCCCAGCCTTCTGGGTTGCTGGCGCAGTTCATTGCTCCGTATGTTCCTGCGCCCGGTGTGTTCGTCCAACTTCCCGCGGGCCACCAGATCCAGTTGATTCTCTGAAGACTATTACCATCGTACAGGTTGACGAGTGATTGTATGAAATGGAGGGTCACGAGAGTGTAGCCTGCGCTCCCATTGAGGACTATGTCGGGGCCGCACATGTTCGGGTCACATGATAACGTGTCAGTGCCGCCTTCCGTGTTGAGAGCGGGCCATCCAGTGTTAGAGACGCCAGCAACTACGGCCTGGTAGTAGTGGTTGGCGACTGTTTCCGCTGTGGTGTTTGTCCATGAGCCGCTGAACTGGTTGTAGTCCATGTAGCTGTGAAGACTGATGAAGATCCGCCCTCCCTGGGACAACTTTCCAAGAGGATCCGTCACGATCGGATATCCCTGTGACATATCGCTGAAGCCGCACGCGTAGCTGCAAAGGTTCTGCACCACAATCCAGTGAGTATCACCCAGGACCCGTGCTTGACTAATCCACTGTTGATACGCTACTCCGAGATTCGTAACGCAAGAGGTGTCCGAGGAGCAAGATGCCGTCACGTTCAAACAGTTGACTGGGCTAAGGTTGCAGCTGTTGTATTCCGGCTCGTTTTCGGGTTCCCAAATGATCTGGGAGTATAGTGGTCCGATGTTCTGTACTATCGGTTTCCAGTAGTTGAGCCAGCAGCTAGTGTTCCGGAAGATGTCCGAGTATCCGTGGTAGTCCATTATTATCCAGAAGCCGTAGTGCTGGGCAATCTGCACTGCTCTTTGAGCATTAGTCTGGGAGTAGACGCTCATGTAGTTGTAGTCTACCATGTCGGTACAGTACGGGTCAAAGTCAACCCGAACGGTGTTGAACCCTCGAGCCTGGAGAACCTGCACTGCATATTCGAGATCGCTCGCCGTCTCACCGGGAAAGACGCTGCTGACAGGATTGCCCGAAGCCGTTCGCGTCACCTCGTTTAGAGCTACGCCTCCCCAGCCCACCAACACAGGCCTCGTATTCGGAATAGTCGTGTGATGGCCGTCTAACAGCGAATACAGAAAGACAAACGACACTGCTAGGACAATGATGAGAACGGCCACTATTATGACACGGCGCGACCGAAATCTCCTCGTCGACGTTTTTTCGATGCTACTGTCGCTGATCATCAAGACCTTCCCCCGGTTTACGGGATGATGCCGTTACTACACATATTGCAAATTTCTGATTCGGCTGTTTTGGGCGACAAATCAAGAATCTCTGGCGGAGAATGGTTTAGGTAGGAAATTGACCGCTGCCTCATGGTTTACCAAGAAAAATCTTTCCCGCGACACAAAACTGTTCTTTGGATGAATCCTATTTCCAAGACACTTCGGTCTACTATCTTTCCTTTTTCGTTATCTTTTTTTTTCTGTTAACTATTTTCTTCTGTTATCTTTTCTCGACCCCCCGGGGGGTATGTCTAAACAAAAAAAGTCCTTCACACTTTTGCACGCAGTCGACACCTGAACATCGCTTTCTGAAAGCCTATCTATTCCAGACTCGCCCGGCCGTTCTTCAAGAAAATGCTCTCACTCGGCCGGCTCAGGTTCCACCCTGACCAGGCAAGAATCAACTTCTTCCTCAACCAAGCCTCTCCCGTAATCCTCAGCGGTCTCATCAGCCTCGTAATCTTCCACGGCTATCTCCTAATCCAGCAGAGCAACGGCGGCACTGACCTCGTCAGCGCAGACATACCGAAGAGCATCATGCTCCTAAACGGCCAGAATCCATACTCGACAGAGCCCTGGGCCTCCCCCTACCCACCACTACTTCTCCTTACATTATCTGGAATCATCCGATTCACCAGCCTCTTCGCCTCCCAAATCTCCCCCGACCTCATCAGCCAACAACTAAGACTACTAGGCCTCTTCGCAGACGCCGCGGTCGCCCTAATCATCTACCTCGCAATCCGCTCCCGAACCAGTGACGCCCTCCAAGCACTCATCCCAGCAGGCCTCTTCCTAGCCCTACCCGCAATCAGCAGCTCACCACTCTACTTCTTCCACAGCGACACCTTCGGCTACCCCATTCTAGCCCTCGCAGCCCTCACCCTGGCCCAACACCGATACTTCGCAGGAACAACCCTCCTAGCAACCGCGACCATCTTCAAAGTTCACCCCATCCTGGCCCTTCCCCTAGTCCTCATCTGGCTGATCCGAACCCGAGGCCTCCACAAGACCCTGCCCAGCCTTGTCACCACCACAATGATCACCACCCTCGGCCTAATCCTCCCCTTCGCAATCCCAGGCTACCAACAGTCCATACTAGGCTTCAACCTCACAAACCAGGGAAATGGCACCACCTTCACGATCATGAGCTTCTTCAACACAATCCTACCCTCAACCCTCCAATTCACACCCAGCGAACTCCTCACCAACCAAGTCTGGATAGCCACCACAGCCGCGCTCTACACCATAATCCTTGGAACAGTATGGACCAGAGCAGAGAAGCTTACCATGATCGACGTCGTCCTGCTGGGGCTAGTCGCCTGGCTCATTCCCCTAAGAATCGTATACGCCCACTACATCGTCTGGGCCATCATACCCTTCATGATGCGTGGCAGACTCAAACAGACAATCATCATAACCGGACTCCTCCAACTCGCCGACACGCTCGCATACTGGTCATCCTCCCCCAGCAGTGGTCCCATTCCAGAAATAGTTACGTCCTACGGACCGGTTCTGACCAGCATAGTCATCCGAACCATTGGAGTCACAGCACTAGTCTTTGTTCTGAACTCGTTGAGGAAGAATCCTAGAATTGGCTTAGCGAACGTAACCCTGACAACGCAGACCGTTCTATCGACCCGAGCGCCATAGCGTCAAGGCCTTCCAGTCGCCAAATATGTAAAACCAGCTTCTACGGACTCCTTCCGAGTTCTAAGATTCCTCGTGTCAAAGAGCACAGGATCAGGGTTCATCTTAGCCTTCACCTCGGAAAGATCGACCTCTCGAAACGCAGCATGGTTCGTCGCGATCACAACCGCATCCGCACCCTTCACCGAATCAAGAATTGAGCTTGCAGACGCGTACTGAACGCTGCCCACCTTGATCGTTTCAACAAACGGATCGTATGCGACAACCTTGACGCCGAGGCGCTTGAAGATTCTCAACAGGTCGACACTTGGACTCCTCCGTGTATCCTTGACACCTCCTTTGTACGAAAGACCCCAGAGCGCCACCCTCACCTTCCGCGGGTTCTTCTTCAACTTCCTTAGAGTATTCAGCAACCTCTCGACAGTGTGCCGAGGCATTCCATTGTTCAACACTTCCGCGGCCGAGACCATCCGCAGCGGGAAGCCAGCCTTCTTCGCCTTGTAGACCAGATAGAACGGGTCCTTCGGAATACAATGCCCGCCAACCCCAGGCCCGGGATAGTGTGCCATAAACCCGAAAGGCTTCGTCGCTGCAGCATCAATAGCCTCGATAAAATCAACACCCAGCTTTTCATGAAGTACAGCCAGCTCATTGACCAATGCGATGTTCACATATCGAAACACATTCTCCAGCATTTTAGTCGCCTCCGCGACAGAAGGACCACTAACCCCCACAACCTTCGCCTGAAGAATCGCGCTATAGAACGCCGCGCCCAGCCGCGTAGACTCCTCATCCACGCCACCAACAACCTTCGGGATGCTCCTCACCCCAAACGAAGCGTTTCCATAATCGATCCTCTCCGGAGAATAGACAAGTGCAAAGTCCTTTCCAGCTTCCTTCCCACCCCGCTCAAGGAGTGGCCGAAAAACCTCCTCGGTAGTGCCGGGATAGCTTGTGCTCTCGACAATTATCAGCTTGTAATCCGTCAGCTGACTAGAGAGGCTCTTGGCAACCGATTTCAGAAACGAGAGATCGGGATCCCCATCCTTCCTCAGCGGTGTAGGAACACAGACGATCGCGATATCCGACCGGGGAACGGCCTCCGTCACCTTCGTGTAGGCCTTGATCTTTCCGGAGCCAACCAGTGACGGCAGAAGCTCCTCGCTGTACTTGTCTTCGACGTAGCAGATACCGCGGTTGATCTGTTCTACCCTGCTCCCATCAACATCGACTCCGAGAACGTTGAAACCTGCTTGGGCTGACGCGACAGCGAGCGGCACCCCAACATAGCCCAGACCAATAACACATACTGTTGCATTCTTTGAAGAAATTCTATCCGCTAGGACTGAGGGGCGCTCCGCCAAACCTAGTTGGCCCCCAAAGGCTTCTCGAGAATCTCATCGACTCTCTCAAAATGGCTCTCCATGAAAGCACTAGTCTAGTATCGCGTATTTCTTGCTTCGCCGCATCTTGCCCAACAATGATCGTTGGGATCCAGGGGTTACTGCGATGGGGAAGGCTTCTCTTCTGTCGTAGCTGTCGGATCTTTCTTCTTTTGAGCCGGCATTATTCCGGTTATGACAGTCGTGACATTCGTGGGGATCTGTGGTGTTGGTACCTGTGGAGGCTGAAGAACAGTTGAGCCGGCTGGTTCTTGAGGCTTGAACAAAGGCATCGGCCGTTGCGCAAGTAATGCTCCCCCGCGCTGTACGCTTGGACCTGTTGATGCAGGAGGCCTGAGATCGTGGAAGGACAGTTGCGTAGAGGGTGCTCCCATTTGTCCCGGCCGAGGACCTGTCGCTGGAGACTGACGGTTCGGGGTCAGCTGTTCGAGAACCGAAGTTGGTCGGACTTCCGTTTTAGAAACTGGAACTGCCGTAGGCTGTTCAGCCCCAGCACCCGCAAACGAACCGAAGCTCGATCGTCTGTCCGCCATGTCCGCTTTCAAAGCGGCAACCACCGGATGAAAATCCATGCTCGATTTAGCAAACGCTTCAGGCTGACTCTTACTCGGCTCTGCTGCGAGCTTTGTCTTCGGTGACGAAGCAACAGAAGGAGAAGTCACGTCTAGAGAAACTGCTCCGAACCTCTTCCCTCCATGCCTTCTCCTCACGAACATTGCACTTGAGACGGATCCGAGGATGAGTAGCGTGCCGAGCATTCCGATTATCAGACCGTCAGCCTGGAAAACGCCGTTAAGATACTCACCGAGATACTTGTTGTTCAGATACTCCTCAACAAACCACAACGATAGAGAGAGAATAACAAACGACTGGACCATGATAACAATCCTGGAAGCAGACCCGTGCCCAGCCGTAGAACCTGTACTCACACTCGAATCCAACTAACGGCTCCCCTTGCAACCATCTCAACCAAGCACAGATTCTCTGTTAAGATGAATGAAACCAGCGACAACAATCCCCAGTACCGTTTTTCCTGGCACGACGAAACCCCAAGATAGAAATTGCAGAGGGCGAGGTAGAGTATCAGGATTCTTTTCTATCCAAGCCGTATAGGTGATGACGAGCGGAGCGCCACCGTCGTCAAGAAGGGCCTGTTTCCTCGCTCCAACACCGGAACGATCCCTCGCTGATAGCGCAGGGAAGCTTAACATGTCGAGTTAAGAACACTTGAGAATGTTTCGAAAACCGAACCGGAAAGACATGGCCTGGCTCCTTGCGGCTCTTTCAATCGGCATCGTATTTCTCTCGTTACCGGCAACGGCATCAGCCACCCCAACAGGCAGCAGCTTCGACCACATTGTCATAATTGCCATGGAGAATCAGAATTATCCAGACGTTCTTGGAGACGGGACGCCGGCAGGATGTCCAACGGGGACGGCGCCCTTCCTCTGCAGCATACTCCCCCTCGGCTCGACGATTCCCAACTACCACAGCTACGGTGCTACCTCCTCGATTAACGGTTGCTCAGCCGCATGTTACGTCGCCCTGATCTCCGGGGACACTTACGGGGTCGGCGACGGATACTCTTGTTGCCTATCAGGTACGACTCTGGTGGATCAGATGCAGTCCGCAGGTCTCACTTGGCGTGCGTACTGTGAGAACGGCTGCCCGAGAGGGAACGATCATTTCCCATTCACCGGCTTTGCAAGCGATGCCAACAGTCCCAGCATTTTCACCAGCTCATCCGTAAGCACGAGCACGTTCATAGCGGCAGCCAACTCTGCAAATCCTCCAAACCTCCTCTGGTATACTCCGACAGACAACCATAACATGCACGATAACAGTATCTCGACAGGCGATTCCTATCTGAAGAATTTCCTCATAGGAAGCGGCACGCTCTCAAACCCAGCCTCAGGCTCCCTGCTCGCCTCGTCAGTCTTCACGAACACATCCTATCGGACAATGCTGTACATCTGGTGGGACGAGTACGACCCCTCACCCAACATTCAATACGGCAGCATGATAAAGAACGGCTACGTCTCGACTAGCAACAACTACGACGAGTACGCCAGCCTGCACACCATCGAGAACAATTGGGGACTCACCCCTCTAGGTCTCGCCTCCTCAGCCCCTCTTATGACTGACATTTTTGGAAGCAACGCCCCAGGCGCACTCTCAACCAGCTTCGCATATTCTCCCAACCCACCTCAGCCCGGGCAGGCCGTCACCTTCACAGCCTCCCCCACTGGCGGAGCCTCACCTTACAGTTACAACTGGAATTTCGGCGACAGATCATCAGGCACAGGAGCAACCACTACCCACACATACTCCAAGGCCGGCTCATACAGCATAACGCTAACCGTTACCGATTCGAACAGCACGACCTCAACCAGCACACAACAACTCGCGGTTTCAACCTCTACAACCCCACTCTCAACAATCACCTTCCTCTATGTTGGCCTTATCGCTGGAGCTGCAATCAGCATAATCGCGTACCTTGCAAAGTACCACTCTCACAATCGCAAATTGGCCGCTAAGATACGGACGAGCAACCCACCAACTCGCCAAGGCATTCACAGAACAGTTGGAAAGGGTAAGAGACTCCAAGCAGATCGGTAATGAACTAGTCCGCCGAGACAGGTCTGCTCCGCGTCAAGAAAGAGAGACGGGTCTTGACTGGCGACTGTCGGTCTGATCAGAGATCTACCGGTCCTTTCCCTAGGACTCTTTCCATGGCAGCTACAGTTCTGGTAAGGTGGGGCTGCATGTATTTTCTAAGCAGACTCTCCCCGACTAAGGCGATCCCGATCCCTAGTACGACGCCTCCCGCCACGTCGAGAGGATAATGCACTCCCAAGTAGACACGCGAGTAGCACACGATTCCCGCCTCGATCGTCAGTAGTCCTGCAACAATTTTTCGTTGGAATCTGGCGAGGCAGAACGCTGCCCCTATCGAGACGATCAACGCGTGTCCAGAGGGATATGACGAGTCAGTCTCGTTCGGGATTCTTAGGGTCAAGGGGATTGTCGGGAATGGACGAGGACGAGGCAGAAGAATCTTGGAGATATCCCCCACCAGAATCCCTACCAGAAATAGTACTCCCAGCTCCAGGGCCATTATCTTCGTGTTCCGGTTGCCGAAGAGAAGCATGACCAGTACGAGCAGTCCCCAGGCTAGTTCTCTGCCGTAGTTGGTGAAGAACTGCATGAGACTCGTTCCGAGGCTTCCGAGATCATAGCCGTTTACGAGTAATGCTCCCTCCACATCCGCAGTCTGTAGTCTACCGGAGAATACTAGCAGCGTGACTATTGCGAAGAGCCCGAGGCCCCACAAGCCCGCTTCCATTTCGGTAATCCGGTATCGCATACCAACACTCCCAGCCGGGTTCTGTTACTTGTCTATGCAGCCCTTTTACGCCTAGTTGACGAATACCCCTTAAGTCATCCTGCAAGTGGATCAGGAGACGCTTCGACCCGTGACCCAGTTCTCGGAATCGTAGGGATTGGGACTGCGTGAGTTACAGTATCTTTTCATTCCGAACACGAACCCCCCTCCTTGATCCCCGTAAAAGGAGTAATTGATAGAATATGACCGATAAGGCGAGCAAGGTCTGGGAGCCTTATTCGAAGATGATTAAGATGCCTGATGAGGACTGGGCGGTCCTAGAATCAGTATACAACGACTACCGGTATCGGCAGGGGGATCTTCAGAGGACCGAGTTCATCAAGCGACTAGTCGCCAAAGGCATAACCTCCTACCTGTATCAGCTAAAGTCGAGAACACCGGAAGCACTCCTCAGGATTGCTCAGAATAGCACATCAGCTGGAAGCCAAGGCTACCGATAGACCGATTCGCAGCCAGCCCAAGCCTCCACCCTCAACCACGTTCGATCTGACTACGGAACTCTCTTTTTTCATGCTCCCAAGTTGCGAGACGGGCACAGAACCCAGATAGTCCCCTGCAAAACGCCCGGGAATCGCCCTAGAATCAGAAACATCTCCATGACCATGCTAATCCTCAACAATCGAGGACAACAACCCCTACGCCGAGCTATACATCCTTGAGTAGAAATTCACTCGATCAAGAACATAGAACTTTCTTCGCAGCGGACAGTCCTCGAGACCCAGATCCGTGAAGCATCCCAAAATTCCCGCCACTTCCAAACCTTCTTGAGCTAACGAAACACCGCTCTCGAGATCTTATCTTTCTTTTTCCTGTTAGCTATTTTTTTCTGTTATCTTTTCTCGACCCCCCCGGAGGTATGTCTAAACAAAAAAACTCCTTCACACTTTACAACCGGAACAATGCTGAACCAGCAGCTCCTTTCCCGGTCAATCTTTCTCGCCTCGAAGCTCCCGATAGACCAGAATCCCAGCAACAACCACTGCCGTGACGCCCAGTGGTAGGAAGTATGCTTCGAGAGTGTTAGCGATCGTGGTGCTGTTCTGCCCCGCCAAGAACCCCAGATAGACGAGCGCGACATCCCAGACCAGAATACCAACAGCTGAGTAGGCCAGGAAACGTTTCACATCCATCTTTACAAGCCCGGCGGGAAACGCGATCAGCGTCCGGAGCAGCGGAACAAACCGGGCGAGCAGAACAACGCTCTTCCCATGCGACCCGAACCATCGCTCAGTCGTCTCCAACCGCTTCTCGCTAAACCGCACAATACGACCATACCGTATTACTGCGGGTCTTCCGAGATAGTAGCCGATACCATAGTCAACCATCGTCCCGACCAGGCTTCCAATAGTCGCAATGGCTACCGTCGACCAGAATTCCAATCTGCCCTGCCAGACAAGATATCCTCCAAGGGGGAGGACTACTTCGCTCGGAACGGGGAGTGTGGCGCTCTCCATCACCATCAGTAGGAATACTCCTAGATAGCCGGTCTGGTAGAGAAGGTTGACTATAGTGTTGAAGACTAGGTCGGTGAACGCCATTTCTCTAAATCTCCAATGATGAGTCTCTCTCCGATCTTCAGACTCTTCGAGACTAGTAGACGTCGTTCGATCTGTTTATTGCTATAAGCTAATGCTCAATCCTTCAAGTCCGACCAGACTGAAGCTCTGAATCGAATCCCTAGTTCCTCTGCTAGGAGCTCTTGCGGTACAGAAGGCCCAAAGACCCCTCGGCCAATCAAAGACCCCGGAGCCTTGTCCATCCGCTTCTCACGGATAATCCCGAGAGTCCTCAGGATACAACTAGTCCGAGCTCTGAAGAAGCTCCGGAAACCCTTCCAGCTCTGGCCAATAGTCGCGACGTTCGCCAGACCCTTCCGGACACTCGCCCATCAAGGCCTCGGACATCCACAGCTCACTCCCAGGCTGAGGAGACCCTTGCCGGCATGGTCCCTCCTGATCATGTTGCTGCTTGGAGGAGGAGTCGGGTTCTATGCCTCAACAATATTCAGCGAAGTCGCCGGAATAGGAGGCCCAACAACACCCAACTTTACACTCGCCACGAATCCAGTCTCAATGACCACTCCGCAGGGAAGTCTCGCCTCAATCACAGTCTCACTCACCAGTCTCAACAGTTTTGCGGGAAGCGTCAACCTGAACTATACTCTCACGCCAGGAATCACGAACGTCACGATCGCCCTGAACCCCGGCTCCGTCTCTCTACTAACCGGATCAGGATCATCAACACTCACAGTGTCCGTCCCAGCCTCAGCCCCACTGAGCACCTACACAATAATTATCGATGGGGCTAGTGGAAAGCTCAGTCACAACGTGACGAGTATTCTGAGAGTGATCCCGCCTCCCTCTCCAGACTTCTCGATCACCTCCTCCCCGTCCTCGACGAACGTGACCCGTGGCTCGGCGACCAGCACCACCCTCACGCTGACAAGCATCGGGGGCTTTGTCGGACAGGTCAACCTGACAACCTCGATATCGCCGAGTAATGGTTCCAGTCCGACTCTCACTCTCAACCCCAACCGAGTCACGTTGCTATCTGGCGGTACTGGAAACGCTGTCCTAACCATCAATACTTCTGGCACGACGTCGCGGGGAATCTACACTATCGTGGTTCTCGGGGTCAGCGGGACCCTGGCCAATAGTTTCTCGATAACTCTGACAGTACAGTAGGAGTCCCCTGAGACCCACCCGTTGACCAGCGCAGTCCCTCTGCACATCTCTCCATCTTCAGCATCAATCATTTCTAGGAGCCCCCGCACCGACCCACGTAATCGGACGCGAGGATTTCCCAACAAAAATGTTTCTTCTAGGCCACACCTGCTGGAGCTACCTGTTCTCGAGAGCAACTGGCCGAGAACTCAACGTCAGCCTTCCAGCATACCTCGCTCTCCTCTCCGGAATACTCCCCGACTTTGACATCTACTTCCAGCCCTACATTGCTCACCACACGTACACGCACTCGCTTTTGGTAGTCGTCCCGGTTGCTATCGTGCTGACCTATTTCTTTGGAAGGCTAGGCTTCGCCTTCTCAGTCGGGATCCTCTCGCACCTCCTCGGCGATTCCCTGGTAGGAACAATACCCATTCTCTATCCACTCCTTCCCAATTATGATGTTGGGCTGAACCTCGGGATTCCCGGCGTAGCCGACACGATCCTCGAGATTGGAGCTTTCGCCCTCGTCCTGATCTACGCGTACTTCAATGGCGATTACAAGCTAGTCCTCAAGCCCTCCCGGGAGAGCCTCCTGCTCGGAATCCCGCTCTTTGCCTTCGTCACGCTAACACTGCTCTTTGCGGGAGACAGAAGCATACCTCTGGTAGCCTTCGCATTCTCGAGAAGAGCATTGACCGTGATCACCCTCGGCCATATTCTTCTCAGCGGAATCCTGGCTCTTGGAGCTGTTCAAGGGTTCAGATGGTATCTCGGAAAGGGACGACTCAAACGTACAATCACCGGTGACGTTTCCCCCGTTCAACCTCCCACATAATGGGTGAAGTTACGCATCGCCTTAATCCCTGACTTTCCAGACAATTGGACCGTACTGGGGGTCCAGTTTATCCAGATGTTGGAATGGTGGAATATTCCTCGAAGAGGTTGGATCATAATCCTCGGAGAACTTGTCGTGATAATCGGGCTTGGTGGCTGGGTCTACGCTGAGTATCTAAACAACTCATACTTCCAGGGCTACGTGAACAGTCTCTCACCGATACTTGTCCCCATTGTCAGCGTTGGTTTTGGCATAGCCTCCACCACAGTGGCAACGGTGCTTTACTTCACAATGAGGAAGGTAGAACGGAAGGACGGACTGGAGGGTGAGGATTCGATGAGAAGGCGGGGTCCAGAAAAGAAGACTGTCAAGAAGCCACAGTTCTCATCTTCCAGAAGTGAGAGAGGGGGCAAGGGAGGCATAACAATGGCGCCCAGGCCGAAACCAGCGATCACAGCGGGATCTAGTGCTAAGCGTGGAACCATCGAGGACAGCAACGACAGTGAGGACGAATCAGGCTAGACCAGTAACACCAGAATTCTCGCAAGCTCTAACCTGGATACTAACAATCCATTCCCAAGGGCACAATTCGCCCATATCGAACCGGGAAGCTAGATGAACTGGATTCGGAGTCGAGGGCTTCTAGATCCCGGTGGTAGTTTACGAGCGAGCATATCGAGACTGCAAGAAGACACGTTCCCAGTCCGGTCAAGATACTGGTCATAGTCCAGTCACTTGTCATCGTCTATCTCGGGTTCTGGGTGGTCGAGAATTACCAGAACGATTTCTACTTCCAGACCTACGTAAACTCGTCCCTCCAGGGCAGTGGGTTCACGATTGTCGCGTTGAGCAGTGTGGGAATCTTCAGCGCGGTGGCTATGGGTCTCTACATGAAGCTCAGACGGACACACAGGGAGCTGGAACATCTGATCCTGACGGAGCACGCGCCTTCCGAAGAGCAGGCTGCGTCGACTATTCTGCAGCCTCACGTCGAGCAGCATTTGATCGAGATGATAAGAAAGTCGACCCCGGCAGAGACAACGGGCGCGTCCTCGTCGATACCTGTTCTGAAAAGAGAAGAACGCTAGCCTAGACACCATGACTTGTCGCTCAGAAAGTTGTATGGCCAGCCTGGTCTAGACTACTGTTTCTAGACTCCTAGGCGGAATAATAGAACGACATATCCTATGCCACTTCTGACGAAGCTTAGCTTGCTCGTTCCCCTTGGTCGACGGGTGAAAGTGATAGGGACTTCAGTTATGGAGAATCCCTTCTTCTTCGCCCTGATTAGCAGCTCCGCCGTCACCTCAAAATTCTTCGAGACGAGATCGTCTCTAATGCTCTCTATTGCCTTTGTAGAGTAGATCCTGAAGCCAGACGTGATGTCGCTGGAGCTCATCCTGAAAGCGTTCCTCAATACCCAGTTCGTTGAAGCGCTGATAATTCTTTTGAACAATGGAAGTTCCTTGACGAGACCCCGGCTTCTCGACCTACAGCCGACGACTACGTCCGCGTCCTTGGAAGCTGCTAGGAGATCGATTATCTCTTCGGGGTCATGGTTCAAGTCAGAATCCATTGTCAATACGAGGTTTGACTTGGGATCAACTTTTCCCAGCCCCTTTTTTGTAGCCTTTCCAAGTCCCAACCTGTCTTCGTTATAGTCGACTCTGATTCTCGGGTCTGTCTTGGCGAGACTCTTGACCTTCTCCAGGGTCCCGTCGGTGCCTTCGACGATGAAGTTGACCTCGTAATCTACGGGAAGCTCGCGTAACGATCTTAGCAGCCTTTCAGAGAACTCGTCGATGACCTCCTCCTCATTGTACAACATGATTACGACACTGAGCTTCACTAATCACGGCTCTCCAGACTGGTCGGCAGATCTGCTCTCGTGAACGTTCGGTTATATCAATGCACGCGCAGATATTTCTGATTTCGAACCTGAGACCGACCATAGTTAGGCAAGCGGAGTCTTGGTCTGGAGGTCTATCGCAGTCTGCGAAAGACTGATGTCGGATTCGGTGCTCCAGAGGTAGTCCGCCTTCTATATGTTTCCAAGAAGAAAAACCTAGTTACCAGCCCCTGGCGGAAAATCATGACCCTGTTTTCGCGCCTGTTCGGCACTGTTATTTCGTTGAGGGGTCATCGGAGAATAGAGACGGATCCTAATACCGTGATATTGACAAATCAGTAAGTCTCAACATTGAACGATTTTGGTCGCCTCTTTCGCGAAAAACTCCTCCACCAAACTTCAGATTCGTCATCTGAACGAGCCTCTCGGGAGGTGGTAGGATAGGTCCTGTGACTAGAGAATGCGAATCCGTGCTTTCCCCGGATCATATAGCCTGTATGTGACTGCAATCCATTTTGCTTCTCGATATAAAGTTCAAAAAGCCCGAGTGTCGACGCGCTCTTTCTAGCTCGGGTAAGGCGCTCATGAAGTGATCGTAGCATGCATTCCCGCCTATAACGAGGAAAAGACCATCGCCCGAGTCGTTCTTAGTGCGCAAAAATATGTGGACAAGGTCATTGTTTGCGATGATGGATCGCGGGACATGACTGCCCAGATTGCACAGTCTCTGGGGGCCGTCGTTGTCCGACATCCGAATAACATGGGCAAAGGTGCGACCCTGCGAACTCTCTTTCGAACATCTCTCGATGCGGGCGCGAAAGTCGTAGTGACCCTTGATGGCGACGGCCAGCATGACCCTGCTGAGATTCCAGTGGTCATGCGGTCGGTCATGGAAGGGACGGCTGACATTTCGATAGGCGCCCGATTCCATGGAAAGAACGAGATTCCAAGGCACCGAATAATCGGCAATAAGATGCTGAACTATCTTACGAATATTGGAAACGGCGAGAAGCTTATGGACACTCAGAGCGGTTTTCGAGCTTACTCGCGAAAGGCAATCGAAGATATTGAAGTGAAAGAGAATGGGATGGGTGCCGACTCTCAGATACTCCTCGATGCAAGGAAGACCAACCTAAGAGTATCAGAATCGATGGTCTCCGTGACCTACGGGAAGGATACTTCGACTCACCATCCGATCAGACACCTAGGCGATGTTGTTCTATCCCTGGTAAAGTATGCGGCGGAGGAGAGGCCTCTGCTCTTGCTTGGCCTACCTGGCCTCGCGGCGCTTACGGTTGGGCTGGTCTACGGAGCTCTCTTGATGAGTATCTATGTTAACACTCGAGAGTTCATCTTTGCCTACGCGCTCCTCGCTGTCGGAGCTGCGCTCCTCGGAGTGTTCGCGCTACTTGTAGCAATAATCCTGTTCGCGGTTTCGAACCTGTTCAAGAGACTGAAGAACGATAGAGAGAGACCGGGCGGCGCAGGAATAGATTGAGCGATAATTGTCGGTGTGAGGGCATATTCACCGTCGTGGGGACGCGACCGGAAATAATCAAGGTCGCTCCGGTAGTTAGAGCCTGCGATGATAATCATGTCGCGAACTGGGTAGTTCACACAGGACAACACTATTCGTATGAAATGGACTCGCTGATCTTTGAAGATCTCTCTCTTCCGACTCCTGAATTCAACCTGAAGATCGGCTCTGGCTCTCACGCAGAAGAAACCGCGAGGGCGCTGGTCGGACTCGAAGGATTCTTCAAGAGACACAGCCCTCGACTAGTACTGGTCCAGGGCGACACGAATTCTGCTCTTGCTGGAGCCCTAGCGGCTTCCAAGTTACACATACCGGTCGGTCACATTGAGGCAGGATTGCGCAGCTTCGACAGGGAAATGCCCGAGGAGAAGAATCGCGTTCTGATTGATCACATTTCAGACATCCTCTTCGCACCGACAAGAGTGTCGGCAGACAACTTGGTCCGGGAGGGGATTCCTATGGCGAGGACATTCACTACCGGAAACACAATCGTGGACGCAGTGAACATGGGTCTCCACACTTTGGAGTCGAAGTCGAAAGAGCGAATGATACAAGGCACAGTGGAGGATGATGGCTTCTTCCTAATGACCCTCCATAGAGAGGAGAATGTCGACAGCGAAGAACGGCTAAGGAGGATACTGAAGGGAGTATCACTGGCTTCTTCAAAACTTGACAAGGACGTGATCTTCCCGGCTCATCCCAGAACTGTCAAGAGAATCAAACAGTACGACATTCCGGTGCCCGACTCGGTTCACTTGACCGAACCAAACGGGTACCTTGACTTCCTTCGCCTGGAAAGAGACGCGGATCTAATTCTAACCGACTCGGGTGGAGTACAAGAAGAGGCATGCATTCTAGGAGTGCCCTGTGTAACATTGAGAACTAGCACAGAGAGACCCGAGACGGTCAAAGTCGGAGCAAACTTCTTGTCGGGGAACGATCCTGGAGACATCGTTAACGCGACGGAGGTAATGGCTAGTGCTCCACGACGCTGGGAGAATCCCTTCGGAGACGGAAAGGCGGGTATTAGGATACTCGACACGATACTCCAGAATGGCTGGGTCAGTCTCAAATGAAGATTCTAGTAACGGGTGGAGAGGGGTTCATCGGCTCCAACCTGGTCCCAGAACTCAGGAGCAGAGGACACGATGTCTGGGTCTGCGACATTCACCAATCGGGCAATGAGAACTATGTTCGATGCGACGTCTCAAAGTTTAGACAGCTAGAGAAAGTCTTTCAGAAAAACAAGTTCGACATGGTCTATCATCTAGCTGCAGAATACGGCCGCTGGAACGGCGAGGACTACTACGAAAACCTCTGGCAGACCAACGTGGTAGGAACCAAGAACCTTTTGAGGCTCCAAGAAGTAAACAGGTTCCGATCAGTACTTTTCAGCAGCGCCGAAGTGTACGGCGACTACGCTGGCGAGATGCGGGAAGACGTAATGGACACGGTAGCTATCAAGCAGATGAACGACTACGCAATGACGAAATGGGTCAATGAAATGCAAGCCCTCAACTCAGCAGCGATGTTCGGCACTGAAACTGTCAGAATCCGTCCAGTGAACGCCTATGGGCCACATGAATACTACTCGCCATACCGGGGAGTAATACCGATCTTCATCCACCATGCTTTGCATGGCCTCCCGTATACGGTGTATACTAAGCATCGGAGAATTTTCGACTATGTGGAGGACACGTGTGTCACTATAGCAAATATTGCTGAAAGGTTTAGGCCGGGAGAAGTCTACAATATCGCCGGACGAGAGGAGCACGATATCAAGTACGTGTCAGACTTGATTCTCTCCTACCTTGGAAAAGATGATTCCCTCGTCAAGTATGAGGCTTGGGAGCCCCACACTACAAAAGCGAAGAGGATTGATTGCTCGAAGGCCGTTTCACATTTGGGCCATAATCCTAAGACATCGGTTGAAGAAGGCCTGAGGAAGACAATAGAATGGTCCAAGAAAGCATATGCGACAGCTAATACACCCTCAAGGAGACTCATCGCGATAGCCCCTAAAACCGAATAGTGAAGAGGACGGTTGTGTGAGTCCCGAGTTGGCAACGGACCCGGTAGCCGAGTCAGCTCCCGAAAAGCTGGCCCAGGCCTATGAGAAGAAGTCCGTCCTCGTCACCGGCGGAGCCGGCTTCATCGGGAGCAACCTAGTTAGGCGGCTTCTCGAACTTAAGACGGACAAAGTCGTCGTTCTTGACGACCTTTCCTCCGCCTGCAAATGGAACCTACCACAAGACAATAGGGTCAAGTTCATCGAGGGCAACCTGCTCCAGGACGAGAAGCTGGCCAGCGCATTCGAACACCGGCCGGAACTAGTCTTCCATCTAGCTGCTCATTTCGCTAACCAGAACAGTATCGATCATCCGGACAAGGACCTGATGGTCAATGGGCATGGAACCCTCAAGATGCTCAAGCTGGCCCACGCCGGCCACATCCGCAGGTTCGTCTTTGCATCATCAGGCTGCTCTGTGTACGGCAGCCACGCTCCGCTACCTCTAAGAGAAGACTACGTATCTTTGAACCTGGACACTCCTTACCAAATCACGAAGCTATTGGGAGAGCTCTACTGTAACTTCTTCTACAACTTTTACGGATTGCAAGTAGCCATTCCGCGCTTCTTCAACGTATACGGCCCGGGCGAAGTACCAGGAAAATACAGAAACGTTATTCCCAACTTTATCTTCTGGGCGCTCTCAAAGAAACCCCTACCCATAACTGGCACAGGCGATGAAACGAGAGACTTCACATTCGTGGGAGACATTGTGACGGGACTACTGAGATCCGGGTATCTAGACTCGGTCGTGGGCGAATCCTTCAACCTAGCATCGGGCAGAGAAACCAAGATCTTGGAACTGGCACGTCTAGTCAACAGACTCACCGAGAACCCAGAGGGAGTCGTATTCCAGGAAAAACGAGACTGGGACAAGTCAACCAGACGAAGAGCCTCAATAGACAAGGCGGAAAAACTACTAAACTTTCATCCGTCGGCCGACATGGAGAGGGGAGTAGGCCTCACTGTCAAATGGATCCGGGAAAACTGGAACCGAATACAGGAAGATGCACAATTCTGACCTACTCCATATTAATCCCGTAAACTATCAAGGCCCCGACATCTAATGGATCGGGGGTTCTTCAGCCAGGTTCCTGAGGATTCTCTGAACCAGACAATCTCCAAGGCTCTGGAGTGGATCGGCTGGACCGATAAGGTGAGACGAGACTCAACGGTTTTTGTCAAACCAAACTTCACATGGCCAACGTTCAGGCCAGGAGTTGTTACCTCACCGGAATTTCTCTCTGCCCTTCTGCCCCTTCTCAAAGACCGAGCCGCAAGAGTACTCATCGGCGAATCAGACCTTCCCATCTTCCGAACGTCAAGAGCATTTCTTGGTCTGGGGGTCGACCGAATATGCCAGAAAAGCGGCGCTGAAATGGTCGAACTGTCCCGAGGTGCCTCTAGAATCATCGAGACTGACGTGCATAGGAGAAAGATTAGAATCCGACTGCCCAAGCTAATAGTTGATGATGTAGACGTTGTTGTAAACGCCGCGGTTCCGAAATGCCATGTAGTGACTGGAATGAGCGGAGCCATGAAAAACTTCTATGGTCTAATACCGGACCCGTTTAGGGGCAACAAGCATCGTCATGAAATCAACAGGGCAATAGTTGCAGTGAACAAGATTGTCCCGTCTGACTTGATAGTCATCGACGGACTCTACTCACTCGCCGGTCGAGGACCGATCATGGGTCAGCCTGTCTCAACGAACGTTATCATCGCGGCGAACAATGTTGTAGCCGCTGACGGAATCATCTGCCGGTTCTTCAAAATGGACCCAATGAGAATAAAGCATCTGAAGCTAGCCACCCGAGAAAAGCTCGGCTCGACCCAGAGGGACACGCTGGAGATGCAAGCCCCCATGAACGCGACGGTCAGACTCAGACCTAAGAGAGCAACGATGGACTATTTCGCCGTTCTCACATTCAAGAGCAGAATAATCAACAAGGCAATAATGAGTTCACCGCTAACACCTTTGCTATACAAAGCACTGAAGCCGTTTCGATCAAGCCGAGAAGGAGAAATGTACAAGGAAGATATCGGAAGGCTCCCACAGAGCCAGTTCGCGCGTAACAAGTGAAACCGAAGCTGAAGATATTAGTTGTGCAAGAGACGGACTGGATTCAGAACCTGCCTCTCCAGACCCATCACATAATGGAGTTTCTCTCCAAGAAAGGCCACACAGTAAGAGTAGTGGATTATGAAGCGAGATGGCAGCGTGGGGACATAATACAGTCGGCAAAGTCTAAGACGATTCAGAACGTACACAGAACGGATTCAGAATCATCGGTCAGCCTTCTCCGACCCGGCATGTTGAGAGTTCCTGGAATTGGCAGGCTGAGTTCACTTGGAAGCCAGTTTAGAGTCATTTTTGAACAGATGGCGCGATGGGCTGACGTCGTAGTCCTCTACTCAGTGCCAACCAACGGAGTCCAGACGATACTCTCATCGAAGTTGCTCGCAAAACCGGTGGTATTCCACGCATTTGACGTGTTGCACAGAATGACAGGTTATGATCTTCTTCGTGCCCCAACCTGGACGTTAGAACGTTTTGTGTATCAGAGGGTGAATAAGATGATTGTCATCTCAGCGTCCCTCGGTAAGTACATGAGAAAGATAGGTGTACGAGATGAAAACATAACCCTTCTACCACCCGCCGTGGACACGAAGAAGTTCAACCCTTCTGTCGATGGCTCGACTTTCAGAAAACAGCTAGGCATTCGGGATGACGAAAAGGTAGCCCTGTTCTCCGGGTTTCTATACGAGTTCTCTGGAGTGGACCTTGTTCTTCAATCAGCCAAAGAATTGCTACCAGAGGTCCCAAACCTCAGATTGGTAATCTGTGGGGAGGGCCCGCTACAGAACAAACTGATCCATATGCGACGAAACCAAGGAGTCGAGAAATACGTTAGCATTCTCGGAAGGAGACCATTTGAGGAAATGCCCTCAATAGTCGCAGCCGCCGACGTATGTATAAACCCATACTCGGAAGATGTCCGAAGCACCTTCGCGTTTCCCTCAAAAATAGCCGAATATATGGCAGCCGGAAAATCGGTCGTTGCCACCGATCTCCCAGGAACAAAATCCATCTTAGGCTTGGAGTCTGGAGCAGTCCTTGTGCCCATCGAACAGTTTGTCGACTCCCTAAAGATTGTCTTGAAAGATGACGACCTGAGAAGACGGCTAGGATCAAAATGTCGCGAGTATTCTGAAACTGTCTTTTCCATAGAGTCAGTCTCCAAGAGGTTTGAGAACGTGCTCTTCGAGGCGGCGAACAGCCAGGGTCCAACTTGAAGATTCTATTCGCCACCCCATTCTTCTACCCTGACCTTCGATACGGAGGATCAGCCACGGCCGCCTACAATGTGCTGAAGGAACTATCGCGCCGTGGACATAACATCACAGTCCTTACGACTGTCGTAGGAGACACGGCCACTCCGCCAACGGTGACTCGCGAAGTTGACGGGATCAAAGTCCGCTATCTCAAGGGCTACTTTGAAGGAGCCTTCCTATCCCAGTATCTGTTACGATCTTTGCTCGAACAGCCGAGGCCCGACCTTGTTCACGTGAATAACTATAGGAACTTCCCTTCAGACATTGTCTCGCTCTGGGCTCACAAGAGGTCCATTCCAACAGTAGTCTCAGCAAATGGTTGTATCTATGCCTACAGGTATGTGCCGTCATTTCCGTGGACGAAACGACTACTCTACCAACTACACGACACCTTCGTCTCTACCCCAATCAGAAAAACAACGATAGCCCTCGCCGTTAGCCACGCCGAAGCGAAGCACTATGAGGAGTTCGGGGTTCCAAGCGAAAGGATCAGAATCGTTCCGAACGGAATAGACCTTGACATGTTCTCCCCCGGAGCCTCCAAAAGTAATCTGACCTCAGAGTTTGGCTCCGCATCGGATTCCATAGGATATGTCGGGAGACTCGACCCGATCAAAGGGCTCCTAACTCTGTTGAAGGCTTTTGAAACGGTCTCCACAAAAGCACCCGGATGCAAACTAACACTCGTAGGTCCAGACTTCGGAATGAAAAGAACCTTGATGTCGGTAGTAAATAGAAGGAAGCTGAGCGGCGTCACTTTTCTAGGCCCCGTGTCATATGACCGACTTCCAGACATTTACCGGGCACTAGACGTTGTCGTCACGCCTTCTTTGTTCGAAATATTTGGCATGAGCACTCTCGAGGCAATGGCATGCGGCAAGCCTGTTGTTTCAACTAGGGTCGGCGGGATGAGTGACCTCATTCAAGAAGGGTACAACGGATATCTTGTCGGGTCTGAAGACGATGATGCCTTAGCCAGTCGAGTGAATTACCTTTTGCAACACAAGGATAGCGCACGAACGCTAGGTGAGAATGCGAGGAAGAAGGCTTTAGAGTATAGTATCGTCCGCACCGCAGACTTGACCGAGAAGGCCTATCTTGATTGCGTACCAGGGGTGGCAGCGTAGACACAGTTTAGACGAATTTGGATTGTTGCACCTTCGGTGAATACGTTCAATGTCTTTCCTCTTCTGACTAGATTAGTGATTTTTTTATTACCAATATGATGGTCTCCAGCCGCGTTTTCCTATTGCCTACTTGTTGTGGGCGACTACTAGGTACTGGAGATTGTAACCAAAGGGCCCTCCTTCGACAGAATAGATCCCGAGCTGGATTGACGAAACCGATGATAGGCTAGGAGAACCTCGAATCTGGAATTGTGATAGTTCCAGAACTACGCTGCGCACTGTGCCGTCCCATAGCCTCTGGTCTATCAAGTTATAATAATAGTATGAAGAGTAGTCAGGTGCACTGTTTATCAGAAGTGTGAGCCAATAGCTTCCGGATGAATTTGTGGTCCCTTTGAAGTAGAAGCCGATGTAGGCCTCGTTCATGAGATTCCATGTGCCATCTAGTTTCACGTACTGGGCAGAATCTCTTGCTGCTAAGGTGGTCACATGCATACTACATGGGGATAGATTTGTGAAGTTCAGAGCGAATTGTACTATTGTTGTCGAGGATGTTGAAGTCCAATCGGAATAACTTGTGCAATTGGCAATCGTATCAATCGTGACATACGGTGTTGCTGCGGCTAGAATATCATTTGTGGACCTAGCGAAGGTCCAAGCAGCAAACAATTGTTGCAGACTCTCAGGGGTCATCTGCCTTGCGGAGTAAACTCCGCCACCAAACTGGGTCAGGGCTTGTATCTCCAACACGTCTGGTCGGTACAGATCAGAAGGTACCAGAATCACGTACTTCCCCGAATTTATCTGCCTAAGAACACCGTAAATCCATAGTTTCTGGACAGAGCCGATATAGTCGCTTCTGATTTGGGGATCCTTGTTGTTTAGGAAACCGTAGTCCGTTTGATTCGTTAGCAAGTAGAATAGGTCCCCGAAATAGATGAAGCCTCCGTTGTAGGCCAGGGCCCATAAGTAGGCAGAGGGATCTCGGACTACTATTATTACGCTGAGATTGTCATACCCGGAATGATCTCTAATCCATAAGAGCTCAGATAACCCGGTCTGAGACGGGGGAGCTCGTGGGACTGCAAAGTTCACCTGAAACTCCGCAGAAAATTCGGCAGAGACGATGATGACCATTATCGCGATTCCCAGCACTAGCATTCGGCCGGCGCTAAGATGGAAAGATGTCAAAGTGTTTCGACCATTCTCCTCAATCCTATGCCTGCTAGAACTGGCAAGGGTATGAGCAAAGCGGCGTGAAGGCCGGTCGTGGAAATCAGGGAGAATGCGAGCATAATGAACGACCAGATGTAAATCGTCCTACCGGGGAAATTTCGAGGCCTGTAGAAAAATAGTCCAACGACCGCGAGTATTGGCACAACGGGGTTGTATTGAAGAAGGCCCAAGTCAGAGAGATCAAGAGTTGCACTGGTGTAAGTCACAGTTCCAACTGGAGTTACCGTGCTCCCCAAGTAGAGTCCGAATGATGAGCCGAGGCCCCAGTACACGGGAGGAGGTCTGAGTAGAGCAACTCCAATGAACAATCCCAGGACAATTATCGAGGGTAGACTTACGACCAAGAACGCCTTGAGTCGTTCTGCCCGCTCCTTGGGCATTGCTTCTGCTAGGCCAACCATCACAAGAAGCAATCCCCAGACAAACCAGTAAGACATCAAAGTGACAACAATGAGGACTTGAAGAAGGGACCTCTGGCGAACTTGCATTGTCTCGCGATATCTCAGATAGATTCCAAGAGTCAGGAAGAGGAGGATAGTGGCAAAGAAAGACGCATACAGATCGATTGATGTGCGCATTAACGATGTTGAGGTTGCAGTAAGTAGAGAAGCGTAACCTGCCGCTTCTTTGTAGAACGAGTATACGAAGAACCAGACACTGGCGGTCGTACCGACAGCGAAGATGACTGGCAGGACTTTGAAGAAGTCTGCTGTTGACAATCCAGAGATGTGTTGCAGCCCATAGAGTACTAGGTAAAAGAACGGCTTGTCTGTGTATACTACAGCCCAGATGGGCCCTTCTCTGTTCATAGTATCCACGACACTGATGTAGAATAGGGTGTCACCTCCGATCGGAAGACTCTGTAGGGACCTGGGGATCCAAACTAGGAAAGCTGCGACAGCAACTGCCAAGATGAGAACCAGGTGTTCACGAAAATTTCTGCTGAATCTGCGGTGGATCGACAGATCTTCAATTTTTTCTACTGGGGTGGGTCGGGTCGGGCCTAGCACTCCGAATAGTAAGGCTCCAGCAATCATCGCAATCGAAAGATACGGTAGAATCGGGAAGGCCAATGAGGTTACGGCGACGAACTGGCTTGGAATGCTAGCGTATGTTCCTGTAATAGGATGTCCGAGTGAACTGGAAAATCCTTCTGCCACCCCAGCAATCTCCAAGCAGAGGACGATCGCGACGAGGGACAGCAACATCCATTTCACAGACGTGGACCGGAAGGTTCGAATGATCGAAGTTGTTCTACTCAGCGATCCTACCTCGCGAGATCTCTGCTAACAGGTGGTTGCTGCACATTCTGAGACTCTCTTCACAGGACGCTCATGAGCATTGTGCACGCTTGCAGAGTTAACCAAGGCCAAAGTGAGATCCTGCGTCCAAACTTGGTTCCACATCCAGCCCAAGGATCATGTACCCTCTGTTCACCGTGCTCTACCTACGAGAGCTCAGGCTCGCGAAAGGCAAACAGATGCCCTTGGTCGAGCCAAAGCAGATTGTAGCCATTTGTCGCCATGTAACTCTGAAGCTTCGATTTCCCTGCTTGATCATGCAACTCGATCATCCATGAGCGAATCTTGCTCATGGAATCTGTCGCTCCTTCGAGAACATCAAACTCTGCGCCTTCAACGTCTAGTTTCACTAGATCGACCTCCTGGTATGGGCGAAGCAGTGAATCTAGCGTAGTTGCTTGAACGCTCGTCAAACCATTCTTAGTGCTCAAGCGGGAAAGTAACTTGCTTTCACTTAGCTGGGGCATTATGCCGAATTGTCTTGTGCCTTCCTCGGCAGCTACCGCCATTCTGATCATTCTGATGTTACCTGCTTTCCGGTATGTGATAGCTCCCCTAAGAAAATCGGCATTCGCTGAAACGGGTTCTATCGCAATGACCCGCTCAAAGTTCCCGCTCAATAGGAGTGAATAGTGTCCATGATACGCACCAACGTCCACGAATAGTCGTCCACGTTTCCCTTTCAAGTAGTCGCTCATTCTAGGCTCGATTATTCCAACGGTGCCGAGAAGCCTTCCTTCCAGGACTATGAGGGAAGCGTGGGGAAGGCCCAGATGTCGGAGAACCCATGAGAGGTATGAAGAGAGGTCGGTCCATCGGAGCGTTTCAATCACGAGGGATCTACGATTCCGAGAGGTTGTGTGTTGGAGCAACCCGAGGACCAACAGATAATAGCCGAAGAAGAGGTAGTATAGGAGCGACCCTGGGAATCTCATCGTTCTCGGCTTCATCATTGACAGCCGATTGATGTCCATCCCTATATTCAATACCTACGTATTTGGCCTAGTCGTTTAGTTGAGATTACCTAGGACCTTCGGGTGGATTTGATAGGGGCTAGTCGGGAGAGATTCATCGACTTTAGTGTGAGGGCGCCGAATCCGGCTAGCGTCAGAGCCAGTGCCCAGACTCCGTATAGGAGTACGATTATGCTAAGGGTGAGGGCCATTATGGAGAGGGCCCCTTCCGCGATGGCTATTCTATCAAGACGAACCTCGCGGTGATATTGCTTGTTCAAGTTCGCTGGAAGGCCGTGTTTTGGTGTTCTGAAGAAGAAGCCGGTCCTTCCTCTCATTCCATTCAGGAATCCGATCATGATTGCAGTCGTCATGCAAGAACTCGTGTAAGAGAGCAGCGGAAGGAGCACTAGATTCCGTGGCGTCATTATTTTTTGAATGTGAAGCGCGTAGATGCCTGAACCGAAGAAAGTGACTACGGGCAATGTGACAACGATAATGTAGATCGGACTGGAGAATATCGAGTTTGAGGGAGCGGTCAGCCCGAAGATTAGTCCGAAGGCCGACACGAAGGTTACGACTATCCAGCTGAGTCCCTGGAAGGGTCCGACCAGGGTCGAAAAGAGAACGATTCTTCTCCACACAGAGAGCTTCTTGCAAGTCAAGATCTTCCGCCCGTTGGCAATGGCACAGTTCGCCCATCCTTGAGCGACGCGTGCTGCCTGTTTCTTCCAGACCTCCAAGCTTGAGGGGTCTTCGCTGAATATTCTAACATCGCTGAGGTAGACTCCTCTGTATCCGGCACAGTATATTCTGAGGGATAGATCGGCGTCCTCGACGATTGAGTCTTTCGGCCAGAAACCAACCTCTCGCAGCACGCCCATTGAGACGAGGACAAACCCTCCTTGGAACGAATATGGGGCGTCGATGGAATAAGCGCCCATCTTTGCAACTGTATCTCCTTGGTCTTGCTGGAGCGCAAATAGCCGAGTCGTCAAGTTCTGTTCTCGATTGTAGTGGCCGACTCGAAATGAAACGAAGCCGATCCTAGGATCATGACTCGCGGTGTTTAGCCCTCTCTTCAGAACGTCGGGTTTGACTGTCGAGTCTGCGTCCAACAGAAGGACAAAGTCGCCTTTCAGGAGTGAGGCTGCTTGATTCAGCGCGCCGCTCTTGAAGCCTGCCCGTCCCTTCCTCCTCGACACGACACTACGAATGCCTAGGTTGTTAAGTTCCAGAAGTTTTCCGTCGATGATGTCAACGGTCTCGTCGGATGAGTCATCGGCTACGACAACCTGCAGCTTGTCTTTGGGGTAGTTGAGGCTCTTGAGAGCGTCCAGGGTGTTGGCTACAACAAACTTCTCGTTGAATGTAGCTATCAGAATCGAGACCACCGGTGTCTCTTGGAGAGGGGGTTCGTCCCCGAGAGACTTCGGATAACGGAACGTGCTCAGGAAGAGAATCACGCTGTAGTAAGAGAATAAGAGCCCAGGCATACTGAAAGCAAGCGAAATTCCCGAGATGTAAATCCACGAGTCCAACTTTACCGTCACACGTATGTTGAAGCTGATGCAAGTCTCATATTGACTCTGACAACCTTTTGATGCTTGTTAAGATGCTGGAAACCGTCTGAGCCAAGCTAGCTTCTCTTGTCGACGGCTCTGGAAAACACTATTAATTCGGTTCGCGAAGGACGCGTCGTGCCCGATACGTGACATCGAAGGCCGTCTTCCTAGATCGGGACGGTGTTCTGACACGAGAAAGACCGGACTACGTCAAGACGCCGAACGAGCGTGAGATTCTGCCGGGGATCGGGCCCCCCCTGCGCGCGCTCCGAGAACGAGGCTTCCGACTTGTCATCGTAACCAACCAGTCCGTTGTTGGACGAGGATTAGCCACTCACGACGATTTAGGTCGGATTCACGAGAAGCTCCAATCTGAGCTGAAACGAATGGGATGTTATGTTGACGCCATTTACTACTGCCCACACATCCCCGAGGAAAGATGTAGCTGTCGAAAACCTCAGCCCGGCCTACTCCTAAAGGCTGCAAAGGAACTAGGGATCGACGTTAATGAGTCTTGGATGATCGGAGACAAAGAGATTGATCTTGAGGCCGCTAAAAGAGCTGGGTGTCGTGGTGTTCGGGTCGAGACGAATCGAGGATACTTGCAACAAGTGGTCTCCACTATAATCAATAAGGATGAGAAGGGTGGAAATGGCGAGACAGCATGAGCAAGATTCGCGCTAGAGCTCCTCTCCGAGTCAGTTATGCAGGAGGTGGAACAGACGTCCCGCCTTATCCTGGTTTGAAGGGTGGAGTTGTTCTCTCCTCTACAATTCAGAATTATGCTTACTGCTCGATTACCCCGCGATCCGACTTGATGGTTACTGTCTCTAGGGAAGACCAGGATGTTTCGATCGGACCCGAGAGACTTGGTGATCTCAAGGGGAGTGGAGAGCTGGAGTTTGTCCGTGCGGTCGCTAAGCGGTTTGCCGTGGAGCAGGGTTTTGATGCAGGCCTCAGATATGATGCTCTCCCTGGCACGGGGCTGGGATCTTCATCGGCGCTCTGCGTTGCTCTCATTGGAGCTTTCCGGGAGTGGAAGGGCACGTCGATGACGGACTATGAGATAGCAAATCTTGCTTACGATGTGGAGAGGAAGGATGTTGGAATTCCTGGTGGTCTGCAGGATCAGTACGCGTCCACTTTCGGTGGTTTCAATCTTATCGAGTTCAAGAAAGACTCGAACATTGTCAATCCTCTGCGCATTAAGCGGGAAACGTTGAACGAGCTGGAGTACAGCAGTCTCCTCTGTTTTACCGGCACTACACGAAGATCAGGTGGTATTCTTCAGAGGCAGATCGAGTCTTACGAACATAAAGATCCGAAAGTAATGGAAGCTCTCGAACGTATGAAGGAGTTGACGCTTGAGATGAAGGATTCCCTCCTCACTGGCAACCTTACTGAGTTCGCTAGGCTCCTAAACTCTGAATGGATCACGAAGAAGGCCCTCGACTCTGCAATCTCGACCAATGAGGTCGATAAACTCCTGCATGCTGCACGCGAGAGCGGGGCTATCGGAGGCAAACTTCTCGGCGCGGGAGGAGGAGGATTCTTGTTCCTATACTGCGAGCCTGGCAAACAAGTGCATGTCGAAAAAGCGGTCGAGAGCCTAGGAGGCAAGGCGTTCCCGGTCAGATTCGATCTTGAAGGTTTGCAAACCTGGCGAAGCCCAAAGTAGGATTCAACGAGCCATGCAAAAGCCTCAAAGAGCTCGCAAGCGAGCGGTCGGAGATAATCACGAAGTGTCCGCGGCGCGAGACGCAATACGGAAGAGCATAGAGACAAAACAACGGCTCGCTGAGGAGTGTCTCGGGGATATCATTCAGATGGCCCGCATGATAACTATTGCACTAAAGAAAGGTCGGAAGGTCGTCTTCTTCGGCAACGGTGGTAGCGCGGCCGACGCCCAGCACATTTCGGCGGAGCTTGTCGGAAAATTCAAGACGGCGCGACGCGCTCTTAGGGCATCCGCCCTGACCACCAACTCGTCCATTCTAACAGCGATAGGTAACGATATCGGTTTCGACGAAATCTTTGCCCGTCAAGTCCAAGCAACGCTGGAACCCGATGACGTTGCCGTGGGCATCAGTACGAGCGGTCAGTCAGCGAACGTCATCAAAGGCGTTGAAGAGGCGCGGAGAATCGGAGCGAAGACAATAGCCCTCACCGGCTCCGGAGGAGGACTGCTCGGATCACGATGCGATCACAGAGTAATTGTACCCTCCGACGATACTCAGAGGATACAGGAATGTCATATCATGATAGGCCACATCGTCTGCGAACTCATAGAAGAGACACTTGCAGATGGGTCCCATGCATGATAAACCCCGAATCTTAGCACGAACCTCCCTCCAAGATGCAAACCCATAGCTTCGCTTTCCACATAACCCTTAAGTGGGAAAATTCGAGACCTTTGATCCTTACCCGAGCTGAAAGCCTGTAGACGTGGTCATCCGTATGGTCCTTTCCAAGTTCCTTGCCCAACTTCACCAGGCGATAGACAGGGTCAAGGAATACATTGGGCTGCGAGAGACTCAGGCCAAGCCTACCAGGTTGTCACGAGCGGGCCTTGGTCTAACCGGGCTATTCTCAGTTGTGGCTGGGTTGTGGCTTGCAGCATTTGGGCCGAACATCGTCGCATTGCTGGCTCTCGCCATCGGCCTTGCTGGATTTGGATTATTCAATCTGACAGTCGCTTTCAGAAAAAATCTGACTCTTTCACGCGCTAACCAGCTCTCCTTGGTTGGGAGCCTCGTCTTGTTCATTTGGCTCTACGTCGTCGCGTCAAGGGTCCTCTTCGTCAGCTATACGACCGACACGGTTGTGGGGACCTACATGGGAATCCTCAGGGTCTTGCAACTACAGAGCCCGTATGGTTTCTCCATCAAGCCCCTATTGGACAGATTTGGCTTCTCCACATCGTTCTACACCCCTGGTGTCGACGGCTCATTCGATTTTCATCTTGCCTATCCCTCTCTGAGTTTCCTCTCTATAGTCCCATTCTACCTGCTCGGCCTTCATAATGTAAGAGACACTGTTTTCATCTTCCACATCATGTCAATCATCACCATATTCGCCCTTGCCCCTGCGAGGCTCAAGAGTATCAGCGTTCTACCGTTTACCCTGTTCTCTATCGTAATTGCGGGAAGTTGGACCGATAGCATCTGGGCCTTCTTCCTCGTTCTGACGGCAGTTCTCTGGTACCGTCATCCCAAGTCAAGCTGGGTCACCCTGGGCCTCGCTGTCGCAGTGAAACAGATTGCTATCGTGATTGCGCCCTTCCTCCTGCTCCGTCTTTGGAAGGAGACTCCGCAGCGTAGTTTGCGAAGTCTGACAGGAAGCATAGGTTTGATGCTTGTCGCCTTCTTCTTGCCTAATCTACCGTTCATCATCTACAGTCCAGGCTCCTGGTGGAACGCGGTAGTGGCGCCATTCCTGCCGAACGCCCCGGCTCAGGTTCCTGGAGGAATTGGTCTGTCGGGCTTTCTCCTCGACGTTGGAATTGCGCTCCCATCTTCCTCCTTCCTAGTCCTCATGGGAGGTGTCTCCGGAGTTCTGTTGTACCTTTACGCCAAACATTATCGAGGCTTGAATAGCATAGTCTTTGCCTTTCCAATCCTCATCTTCTTCTTCTATTATCGATCTTTCCCCAATTACATGGCCTACTGGCTATTCCCACTTGTCATCGAACTATGTCGGCTTGGCGGTCCAAGCCTTAGACTTCCGTTTACAACGAGACTGCCCAGCATCGCTTGGCGGCCCCCTACGGGAACCTTCCTACGGATTTTGCGTCAACGATTAACACCGTCCGTTATGGTAGTAATAACGCTGTCCGTGGTTTTTGCAGGTGTTTCTGGGGCTTACATAACTCAGGCTTCGAATCCCCGGACTGCGATACAGATCAACGGAGTAATGGACCCTGACAGCATCGGGTCAGCAACGATGATCAATGTCACCGTTACGAACCTGCTCGCGACACCCGTCTTACCTATCTTCTTTGTCAAGTATAGTTTCCTCACATATTTCTGGGCGAACAATTCGACTTCGCTACTGAACAGCGGTTCTGCGTCCTCGTACGTGATTAGCGCTCCAGATGCGTTGAGTGCGGTCCCGCGCGGAGATCAATTCCACATCGTGATATATGACAAGTTAAACGGTCATTACAGTTTGAACTGTAACAAGTGAAAAGATGAGAAAGAGCCATGAAAGTGCCCATCTGCAGATCCCTAGCAACCAGAGCAAGAAAGCCGAAAGCCCATTTGCTCTGCCCATCAACAGTAGGACAACAAGCTCCCGTTGAGAGTTCTCTTGTGAGTTCTTTGCCCACACGGTTGCAGAAAGCGCACCATCACGCTGCGCATTGTGCGGAAAAGAGAAACACGCCTCGATGTTCTCTTGCCAGCCGCCCTTTGGTGTTGGTCTTAATGAGCCTCTGTTTTTCTTTTCTCCTCACTCTCGCCTTACAAGGGGGGGGCAACTCCCATGCTATGGCCGCAGGCCCTCCTCCTGGACCCGGTAACGGCTTTTTTTTATATACCCAGGGGTACTGTCAGGGTTTTTCAAATAAAGAGGTCCTACAGGTCTGGATAGACAATCATGTCTGTGATTTCAGCCCGGTCCCGGTCCCAGAGCAAACGTTTGTCCAGCCGTCGGGGAATGGGCCTTGTCCGGCAAACTGGATCAAGACGACGACTCAAACAGCCCAGGAGGAATGCGTCCTGACTGTCCCTGCCGCGAAAGGTGTCTGCCCGATCGGATTTGCCCTGGAGAGGGGCTCTTGCGATTATGTGCCGCAGAATAGCACCAGTTGGCAGGTGGGATTCTGTCGGTCTTTTACCAGCGATGAGGTCCCAGCTGAATGGATCAACAATCATGTCTGTGATACCAATCCCGTCCCAGACCCA
>Ga0137418_10000417_pt1 | contig 38029 bp, 27 predicted proteins | sample CZODoug3_1_2_16f_FD_122242 | JGI IMG/M metagenome (GOLD analysis project Ga0137418, IMG submission 122242) | Vadose zone soil fungal communities from Angelo Coast Range Reserve, California, USA - CZODoug3_1_2_16fungal (Hybrid Assembly) | ecosystem: Environmental > Terrestrial > Soil > Vadose...
GGCTGCTACTGGTCTCGAACACGACCGCCGCGAGTGCTGGTCCGTCAACGAACGCCTGCGCTGGAAGCGGATTCAATTGTGTCGTACTTGAAGACTCCACTGTTCACGAGCTCCAGCTGAGCAGCCAGGACAATACCGGGCTGAAGATTCCGCCAGGACAGATTGTCGGCGGGCCGCTGCAAGTCACCGCGGGCCAAAGCGTGGATCTGAACATCGACTTCAACGCCTGCGCTTCGATTGTGCAGGAAGGCAACGGGAAGTTCCGCCTGAAGCCGACGCTTACGGCTGGACAAATCAGCGCGAACAACACGGGAATCACCGGCAAGGTGGTGGATTCCGTAAGCAAAGCGCCGATAGCGGGAAGCGTTCAGGTGGCTCTGGAACAGCCGGACTCGTCCGGGGTGGACCGCATCGTCATGCAGGCAGTTGCGGACAGCAACGGCAATTTCAATTTCTGCCCGCTGCCCACCGGAACATTTGACATCGTGGTGGTCGGCATCGGCCCAGCGAACGTTCCCTACAACGCGACAACAGTCCTGAACGTGCCGAACGGAACGAATCTTGGCGCCATTCCGTTGATCGCCGAGGCCGGCGCCACCGCACCTGCCGTCTTCCAGGGTTTTGTGACGGCTACGAATGGCGCGGCCGCGGGAACAATCGACGTTAGCCTTTCGGCGCTGCAAACGGTGGCGTCCGGGGCGACGACCATCCAGATCACGATTCCCTTGCAGACCATTCCGGCAACGACGACTTCCCCCGAGGTGGATTCGACCGGCCTCGTCTCGGTTTCTGCCAGCACCAACTGCCCGACCGGGGCGCCTGCGAAGGCAAATTGCGCGCAGTACACGCTTGTGGTTCCAGCCAGCAATCCGAGTGTGGGCGCTTTCTTGTCGTCCGGAATCACTTACTCCACTCCAGCGACTGGCGACGTGCTCTTCACAGTGGACGCCAGGGCGGCGATGCCGATGAGCGGCGGAACGCCGGATTGCACACCGCCCGAGCAGACCACTGCAAAGGACTCTACTGCGGCGCCGTTGAAGGCTCTGCCGGCCACAACCACGAACGTAGCGGAGATCGATTTCAGCAGCTGCACGTAACTCCGGGCCGGCGTCCAGCCGCCGGCTTGTTTCTTCCGAATCCAGGCAATCTCAACCACGGGCAACCTGTACCACGGGCCCAGTCAATCTTGCGACACGCGGAAGGCGTCAATCTTTGCGAAGCGGGTCGTGAAGCAGTAGTGTGGAATGTAAGACCTCAATTCCCAAGGAGAGAAGAATGAAGCTGGCAAAATGGATGGTTGGCGGAGCGCTCGCATGCTGCCTGTTTTTTGGCCAGAACGCGCTTGCGCAAGGCAACAGTGAGGGCCATGGACACGGAAAAGGCCACGATAAAGATAAACATGGGGATGATGATCGGGACGAAGACCGCGGCTACTATCACGGGCATGACAAGGAAGTTCACGACTGGTACTACGCTCGCGGCAACAATCTTCCCCCGGGCCTCGCGAAGAAAGACCGCCTGCCACCGGGACTCGAAAAGCAACTGGTGCGCCGCGGAACGCTGCCTCCCGGGTTGGAAAAGAAGATTCATCCTTGCCCGCCCGAGCTGGTTCGCTACTTCCCTCCGCCGCCGCCCGATTGTGCGCACGTCCTGATTGGCGGCCACATTGTGCTGCTGAATCGCAGGACCAATGTGGTGGTGGACTTCATGCACGTGGAATTGTTTTAGCAAGACAAGGCTTGCGGTTCGAGGAGCTGCTTTCAGCTCACCGAAGAACCTCAACGTGAACAATCAGCGATGCGCCGAAGTTGAGGTTCTTCGGGCATCCTCGTCGGATGCCCTCAGAATGACAGGGCGTTGGTGAGGATCAGTCGTCGGAGTGCGCGGGCACGGGTGTCACTGTCGGGCGGCGGAACGAAGTGCGCAGCCAGGCTTGCAGCCGGTCCATATAGATGTACACGACCGGCGTCGTGAAGAGCGTGAGCATCTGGCTGAGAATCAGGCCGCCAACGATGGTGATGCCGAGTGGCTTGCGAATTTCCGAGCCTGCTCCAGTGCCGAGCGCCAGGGGCAAAGCCCCAAACATCGCGGCCATGGTGGTCATCATAATCGGCCGGAAACGCATCAGGGCCGCGCGGTAAATCGCCTGATCCGGCGGAGTGTTTTCTTCCCTTTCGACCTGCACCGCAAAATCGATCATCAGAATCGCGTTTTTCTTCACGATGCCGATCAGCAGGATGATTCCGATGATGGCGATGATGCTCAAATCCATTTTCATTAATTGCAGCGCCAGCAGCGCGCCGATACCCGCCGACGGGATCGTGGACAAGATCGTGACCGGGTGAATGAAGCTCTCGTAGAGAATTCCGAGAACGATATATACGGCCGCGAGCGCGGCGAGAATCCAGATGGGTTGGTCCTGCAGCGAGTCCTTAAATGCCTGCGCGGTGCCCTGGAAGGAAGCATGCACCGTGTTCGGCACGCCGAGTTGCAACATCGCCTGCTGGATGTGTTCCACCGCCGGCCCGAGCGAAGCGCCTTGGGCCAGGTTGAAAGAGAGCGTAATCGCTGGAAAAATTCCCTGGTGGTTCACGGAAAGCGCCGTGTTGGAGTGCTCGTAGTGCGCAAAGGAACTGAGCGGCACGAGCTTTCCAGTGTTAGAAGGCACATAAATATATTTCAAGCCGTCTGGATTTTCCTGGTAGTTCGGCGCGACTTCGAGAACCACATGATACTGGTTCAAACCTTTGTAAATTGTTGAGACCTGCCGCTGGCCGAAAGCGTCGCCCAGCGCATTGTCAATGTCCTGGATGGAAACGCCCAGGCGTCCGGCGGTGTCGCGGTCAATGGACAAATAGGACTGCAAGCCCTTGTCCTGCTGGTCTGAATTAATGTCCCGCAATTCCGGAACCTGCCGCATGCGCGCCATGATAATCGGCGCCCAGTGATACAGGTCCTCCAGGTTGTCCGCCTGCAGTGTGTACTGATATTGCGCGCCGCCGAAACGCCCGCCGACGGAAACGTCCTGAACCGATTGAAAGAAGAGAGAGGCGCCCGGAATTCCAGCGGTCTTCTTGCGCAGTCGCGCGATCACCTGGTCCGCGTTCATCTTGCGTTCATCGATGGGTTTCAATTGGGCAAACATGCGTGCCGTGCTGGTGCCATTGCCGCCGCCGGTGAAGGAAGTCACCGTGTCGATCGCCGGATCCTGCGCCACGATATCGGAGAAGGCGCGCATCTTCTTGGACATCTCGACGAAAGAAGTGTCCTGATCCGCCTGGATAAAACCCGCGATGCGCCCGGTGTCCTGCTGCGGGAAAAATCCCTTGTTGACGTGGCCGAACATGTAAACGCTGAGCCCAGCAGTGAGGATCGTCACGCAGAGAATCAGAGGCTGCTGGCTTAAGACCCAGCGCAGCGCGTGGTCGTAGCCCTTGAGCATTCCATTGAACGCGCCCTCGGAAATCCGGTAGGCCAGGCCGTGTTTTTTGTTGACGTCGTGGCGCAGGAATCGCGCGCAGAGCATCGGGGTGGTGGTCAGCGAAACGAACATCGAAACGGCGATGGCCACGCTTAAGGTGACTGCAAATTCGCGGAACAGCCGGCCGACGATTCCGCCCAGCATCAGAATCGGAATAAACACGGCCACCAGCGACGCGCTCATCGAGAGCACTGTGAATCCGATTTCGCTGGAGCCTTTCATCGTCGCAGCGTATGCGGGCATGCCCGATTCCATGTGCCGCGCGATGTTTTCGATCACGACGATCGCGTCGTCCACTACGAACCCGGTGGAGATGGTAAGCGCCATCAGCGATAAATTGTCCAGGCTGTAGCCCAGCAAATACATCACTCCGAACGTTCCAACAAGCGACAATGGCACGGCGACGCTCGGGATTACCGTCGCCCAATAATTCCGCAAAAACGCGAACACCACCAGGATCACCAGAATGATGGAGATGATCATGGTGCGTTCCACTTCGTGCACCGAAGCGCGAATCACCAGTGTTCGGTCAATCACTACGTCCAGCTTCAGCGAGGGCGAAATCGAAGAGCGCAGCCACGGCAGCGTCTGTTTCACTTTGTCCGCCGTCTCGATCATGTTCGCGCCAGGTTGCCTGAAAATCGCGATGATCACGCCGGGTTTCCCGCCGGGGAGGCCGAGGTTGCGAATGTCTTCGACGGAATCCACCACCGTGGCGATGTCCACCAGGCGCACGGTCGCGCCCGCATGTCCTCCGACGATCAGCGGCTCGTACTCGTAGGCCTTGAAAAGTTGATCGGAATCGGAAACCGCAAAGGTGCGATCCTTGTCGGACAGCGCGCCTTTGGCGAGATTCGAGTTCGACGATTGCAACGCCTTGCGCACCTGCTCCAGGCTGATGCCATAGCTGTTGAGCTGTTGCGGATTCACCTGTACCCGGACCGCCGGACTGGAAGAGCCCCACACAAAAACCTGCCCAACGCCATCCACTTGCGACAATTTTTGCGCCACGACGGAGTTCGCCGCGTCGTAAATCTGAGGGATGGGAATGGTGTCGGAAACGAGCGAGAGCAGCAAAACCGGCGAGTCCGCGGAGTTCACCTTGCGATAGGTCGGCTGGCTGGGCATGTCCGCAGGCAGTTGGCTGCGCGCCGCGTTGATGGCGGCTTCCACATCTCGTGCGGCGGCATTAATGTCGCGATTCAGATCGAATTGCAGCGCGATGCCGGTGTTGCCGAGTGTTGAGGTCGACGTCATTTGCGTGATGCCGGCGATGCGGCCAAACTGGCGCTCCAGCGGAGTGGCCACAGCTGATGCCATCGTTTCGGGACTGGCTCCAGGGAGGCTTGCGCCGACACCGATGGTGGGCAAATCCACCTGCGGCAGCGGCGCCACGGGAAGAAATCGGAATGCGATCGCGCCGGAAAGAAAAATCGCGATAGTGACCAGCGAAGTCGCCACCGGCCTGCGGATAAATGGAGCGGAGAAGTTGGACTGGAAATTCACGCCCTAGTCTCCTGCGGCCGGCTCGTCGAGAGGATTTGTGATTCCGAGGTGCAGGCGATTGGCGAGCCAATCAAAGGCCAGGTAAACCACCGGCGTCGTATAGAGCGTCAACAACTGGCTCAGGATCAGTCCGCCGACGATGGTGATTCCGAGAGGCCGGCGCAACTCTGAACCCACGCCTTGCCCAAGCGCCAGCGGCAATCCCCCGAGCAGCGCCGCCATAGTGGTCATCATGATAGGCCGGAAACGCAGTAGGCACGCTTCATAAATGGCGTCGAGCGGAGACTTTCCCTGCTCGCGCTCCGCTTCCAGCGCGAAGTCAATCATCATGATGGCGTTTTTCTTGACGATGCCGATCAGCAGGATGATGCCGATGAGAGCGATGATGCTGAATTCCGTGCGGCAAAACATCAGCGCGAGGATGGCGCCAACGCCCGCGGAAGGCAGCGTAGACAGAATCGTGATGGGATGAATGTAGCTCTCGTACAAAATCCCCAGCACGATGTAGACGGTGACTAGCGCCGCCAAAATCAGCAGCGGTTCGTTGGAAACGGAGCGCAAGAACGCCGCCGCGGTGCCCTGGAACGTTGCTTGAATGCTGGGCGGCATCGCGATTTCCTGCCGCGCCTTGTCGATCGCCGTGGTCGCTCCGCCGAGGGACGCGCCGGGCGCGAGGTTGAAAGAGATGGTCACCACGGGAAATTGTCCCTGGTGGTTGATGGCGAGCGATGATGTTCCGGCTTCAAATCGCGTGAACGCACTGAGCGGCACCTGCTGCCCGTTGGAGGAGCGCACGTAAATATCTTTCAGGGCAGCGGGAGTCTGGCGAAAGCTTTTGTCCACTTCCATCACCACGTGATATTGGTTCAGCTGCGTGAAGATGGTGGAGACTTGCCGCTGGCCGAAGGCGTCGTAGAGCGTGTTGTCAATGTCGGCGGGCAAAATGCCAAGGCGCGATGCCGTGTCGCGGTCAATCGTCAGCGTCGCCAGCAGGCCGTCGTTCAACTGGTCGGTGGCAACGTCGCGAAGATCCGGCAGCGTCTTCAGCTTCTCCACAAATTTCGGCGTCCAGTAGGCGAGTTCCTTGGGGTCCACATCCTCAAGCGAATACTGGAACTGGGTGCGCGAGACGCGATCTTCCACCGTCAAATCCTGCACGGGCTGCAGGAAAAGGGTGATTCCGTCCACTTTGGCAATAGCGGGCTGCAGCCGCCGGATTACTTCGGACGCGCTGATTTTTCGTTCTTCGAGAGGTTTCAGGTTGATCTGGATGCGGCCGCTGTTGAGCGTGGTGTTCGTGCCGTCAATGCCGATGAACGAAGACAGGCTCTCCACCGCCGGATCCTGCAGGATGACGTCGGCCAGGGCTCGTTGCCTCGCGATCATGGCGGCGAAAGAAACATTTTGCGGGGCTTCTGAAACGCCAAGGAGCACACCGGTGTCCTGCACCGGGAAAAATCCCTTGGGCACATAAATGTAAAGCAGAATGGTGCCGACGAGAGTGCCGATGGTCACCAGCAACGTAATCGTGCGGAAGCGCAGAACAACTTGCAGCGTGCGACCATAGAACGCAATGACGTCGTTGAAGATCTTTTCCGATTTGCGATAGAACCAGGTCTGCTCGTTTTCCGGTTCGTGGCGCAGGAGTTTCGCGCACATCATCGGCGTCAGGGTGAGCGAAACCACCGCCGAAACAAGAATCGTCACGGCGAGCGTAACCGCAAACTCACGGAACAGCCGCCCGACGATATCGCCCATGAAGAGCAGCGGAATCAGCACGGCAATCAACGACACCGTCAGCGAAACGATGGTGAAACCGATCTGCTCCGAACCTTTCAGCGCCGCCTGCAGCGGAGAGTCTCCGTGCTCCAGGTAGCGGCTGATGTTTTCGATCATCACGATGGCGTCGTCCACAACGAAGCCCGTGGAAATGGTGAGCGCCATCAGCGAAAGATTGTTCAGCGAATAGCCCAGCAGGTACATCACGCCGAACGTGCCGACGATCGAGAGCGGCACCGCGATGCTGGGGATCACCGTGGCGCGCAAGCTGCGCAGGAACAGGAAAATCACCATCACCACCAGCGCAATCGTCAGCAACAACGTGTATTGGACATCGGCGACCGAAGCCCGGATGGTGGATGTCCGATCAGTCAAAATCTCGACATGCACCGAGGCCGGCAGCGCCGCCTGCAATTGCGGCAGGATTTTCTTCACGCGGTCCACAACGCTGATGATGTTCGCGCCCGGCTGCCGCTGAATATTCAGAATCACCGCGGGTTGCTTGTTGGCCCACGCCGCCTGCTTTTCGTTTTCGGCGCTGTCAATCGCGGTGGCCACATCGGTCAGCCGAACCGGCGCGCCATTGCGAAATGCCACGATGATGGAGTTGTAGCCCTCGCTGGAAAGCAACTGGTCGTTGGCGCCGATGGTGAAGGCTTGATGCTGCCCGTCAAACGTGCCCTTGGCCTGGTCAATGTTGGCGTTGGCCAGCGCCGTGCGCAGATCTTCCAGGCTCAATCCATACGAAGCCAGCGCCGTGGGATTCGCCTGCACGCGCACCGCGGGACGCTGTCCGCCGCTGATGCTCACCAGGCCGACGCCGGAAAGCTGCGAAATTTTCTGCGCCAGCGTGGTGTCCGCCAGATCTTCCACTTTTACCAGCGGCAGCGTGGGAGAAGTGATCGCGAGCGTCAGAATAGGCGCGTCGGCTGGATTCACCTTGCTGTAAATCGGTGGATTCGGCAGCCCTTGCGGCAAAAGGTTGGAGGCGCCGTTGATTTCCGCCTGCACTTCCTGCTCGGCCACATCAATGTTCAAGTCCAGATTGAATTGCAGGGTGATGACTGAACTTCCAAACGAACTCGTCGAGGTCATCTGCAGCAGTCCGGGGATTTGTCCGAAGTTGCGTTCCAGCGGCGCCGTGACCGAAGACGCCATCACGTCCGGGCTGGCGCCGGGATAAAACGTCTGCACCTGAATGGTTGGGTAGTCCACCTGAGGCAGGGCGGAAACGGGCAACTGGCGATAAGCCACCAGTCCCACCAGAATCACGCCCACCATCAGCAGCGTGGTTGCAACGGGCCGCAGAATAAACGGCCGCGACGGATTCATCGCGCAGGTCCCCCGGCGGGCGAGGCGTATGGAGAACTGGCGCTGGTGGCGGCGCTCTTGCTGCCGGGCGCGACGGGGACGCTGGATTGGCGCGGTTCAACCTGGCTGCCGTCTTGCAATTTGTCCTGGCCGTCGGTGACCACGACGTCGCCGGGATTCAAGCCGGAAGAGATCCCAGTAATGTTGCCGTTCGCCTCGGCGAGAGTGACGACGTGGATCTTCACCTTATTATCGGCTCCCACCGCAAACACATAAGTCCCCTGAGGGCCGCGCAGAATCGCAGTAGTCGGCACAAGTACCACATTTTTCTTCGTGTCCACCAGCAGATGCACGTTCACAAACTGGTTGGGAAAGAGTTCGTTCTTCGTATTATCAAAAACCGCTTTCAGCTTATAGGTCCCGGTGGTGGTATCAATCTGGTTGTCGATGGTCAGCAATTTCCCTGTGGCCAGCTTGGTGGTGTTGTCGCGGTCGTAGGCCTCCACCACTATCGGCGCACCTTTTTTCATGCGCGCCATCACTTGCGGCAATTGGTCCTGCGGCAGGCTGAAGAGAGTCGCGATCGGCTGCAGCTGGGTGATCACCAGCAAGCCGTTCGTGTCGGCGGCGTGCACCATGTTCCCCATGTCCACCAGCCGAAGTCCCACGCGCCCGCTGATCGGCGCGGTGATGTGCGAATACATGATCTGGAGCTTGGCGTTATCAATCGTCGCGTTGTCCGCCTTGATGGCGCCTTCAAACGTGCCCACCTGCGCCTGCTGCGTATCCAACTGCTGCTTGGGAATCACGCCTTCCTGAAAGAGCAGCTTGAAGCGCTCGTAATCCACCTGCACGTCGCGCAATTGCGCCTGATCCTTGGCCAACTGTCCTTCGGCCTGCTCGAGCTGCACCTGATAGGGCCGCGGATCGATCTCGACCAGCGCTTGCCCGGCCACCACATTCTGCCCCTCGAGGAAGTTAATTTTTACGATTTGCCCGTCCACGCGGGAGCGCACGGTGACGGTATTAAATGCGGTCACGTTTCCCAAACCATTCAGGAAAACCGGAAGGTCGCCCTTGCTTGCCGTTGCCACTACCACCGGCACGACAAAGCTTCCCGGAGCACCCATGGCCCCGCCTGGCCCCTTGCCTCCAGCAGCGGCCGCGTCCGCCTGAGAGGTCCGGCCCCGGTAATACCAATATCCGCCGGCCACGATCACCAGCAAGAGTACCCAGACCCACCAGCGACTGCTGGTCGCGCCCTGTGAACCGGGAGAGAAAGATGTGGTCGAGGAAGGCGTGCTGGAGTCGCGCACACCGACCGATTCAGTTGAAGCCATTCCGTGATACTCCTGTTCGCAGTCTCAAATTGAGCTATACGGTGACGTCTTGCTGCGGGTTCGCCTGGGACTTCAGAAGACGCGTTCCTTTAGCCATAAGCGTATAGGAATCCCTAGTTCTCTGCTACATAGGACGCACGGGCCCCCGGAATAGTTACTCGATTAGCCCTTCTGCAAGCCGACTTTCCGCGGTCCGGCAGCCTGGGGAGGCCCGAGGAAAGACAAGTGCACAAAATGGGAGGTCGTCGTACACTAGGCGCACATTTTTTCGGCCAGATCGCACCAGGCAACCTAACCACTGGAGGAACAAAACTTATTTATGTTTAAGGGAATCCTGCTAGGAATTGTTTTGGGTTTCGTTTTGGTATTTGTCGGGGCGTATATGTATTTCGCAAGCGGGCAAGCTCCGGTAACCACCAACTCCCCCGAAATGCCATTCGAGCGCAAGGTAGCAAAGCTCGCATTGCACGCCTATCTTGGCAAAGTGCCCCACCCGAACCCGCCGGTGCCTTCCGATGAAGCTAATCTTCTGGCCGGAGCGAAGGTTTATAAGGAAGACTGCGCCGTTTGCCACGGCCTTCTCGGCGAGCCTCATAACGCCATCGGCAACGGCATGTTCCCCAAGCCGCCACTCCTGTTTCGCGGCGTGGGTGTCACTGACGACGAGACCTGGGAAACGTACACAAAAGTCTCCGGCGGAATCCGCATGACGGGCATGCCCGGCTTCAAGGATCGCTTGAGCGATGCGCAGATGTGGCAGGTCAGCGTGCTGCTGAAGACCGCGGACAAGCTTCCGGCCACCGTGAAGGCAGAGTTGGCGCCTCCTCCGGGGACGGTCGCTCCTGCGGCTGCCGCGCCTGCAGGGAAAGACGCGGACCACGACCACGTTCACTAATCCGTAGCCGAACGTTTTTTCGATGTAGGTGAATCGTTTGCGGGGGCTAGGCAGGTCTTGCCGCATCCGCGGAGCCTGCCCGGCTGAGCGAGTCCGCGCGCCGCAACTCTGGAAATATCCACGCCCACAGCACTGTCACCACGATTGCGCCGATACCGCCCAACACTACCGCGGGCACGGCGCCGAACCATTGCGCGGCCAATCCCGACTCAAATTCGCCGAGTTCGTTGGACGCCCCGATGAAAATCATGTCCACGGCATTTACGCGCCCTCGCATTTGGTCGGGTGTCTCGATTTGGATGAGCACGCCGCGAACCACCACGCTGACCATGTCCGCCGCACCCACGAAGAAGAGCGAAATCATCGAGAGCACGAGGTTGCGCGATAAGCCGAAGACTACTGTGAACACGCCGAATCCCGCCACGCACCACAGCATTGTTGCGCCGGCTCTTCGCCGGATGGGTTTGTAGGCGATCAGCAACGCCATCACCGCTGCGCCAATTCCGGGCGCGCTCCGCAGCAATCCCAGTCCCCACGGCCCGGTCACCAGAATTTCCTTCGCATACACTGGCAGCAGCGCCACCGCACCGCCGAGCAATACCGCGAAAAGATCCAGCGAGATCGAGCCGAAAACCAATTTGTGATCCCAGATGTAGCGAAATCCCGCGAATACGGTTCTAAGGGAAAATGGTTCGCGCGCGCGGGGCGGTGATTGCACTTTTATTCGGAGCGTCGTCAACACCGCGATGGTGCCCGCCGAAAGTGCTGTGGCGTAGACCGCGGCCGGGCCCCGGAAAAAGGCGTAGAGAATTCCCCCCATGGCTGGCCCAAGGATCGTCGCAAATTGAAAAATGCTGGAGTTCCAGGCGACCGCGCTTTGGAATTGTTCCTCCGGCACCAACTGCGGCAGCAGCGCGCGGCTGGCCGGCATGCTGAAGCTGCGCACCGCTCCCACCAGGCACAAAATCGCGAAGATCGGCGCCACAGATCCGGCGCGGTGCAAATATTCCACGTTCAGCGCTACCACAAGCAGCAGTGCGGACGAGACCGCAAATCCTACGTAGCAAAGCGTTAGCAGATTTCTTCGGTCGAAGCGGTCCGCCACGTGCCCCGCCAGAAGAAACAGCACGACGCCCGGCAGAAATTGCGCCAGTCCAGTGAGCCCCAGGTCGAGCGGCCGGTGCGTGATTTCGTAGACCTGCCAGCCGACGGCCACCGACTGCATCTCCGTGCAAAACACAATGCAGAAGCGCGCAATCTGATAGAGGCGGAATCCCGAGAACTGGAAGGCCGCAGTCCCTGCGGTCAAGCGATGGTCGGCAGTGGCCATGCCCTAGTAGTCTGCCACAACATCTCTTCGCTTCCGGGGTACAATCCCAGATAACTTCACAAATTCGCCGGGGCGTTGTAGAAGTAGAATGTCCTCATTGTTGCTGCTTCATTCGGGGAGCCACCGCTTTTGTACTTTCGGCCTAATTCGCTTCAGGATGCTCTCAACGTTCTTGCAGACACGCGTGCCACGATCCTTGCCGGCGGCACCGACGTCTTCCCTTCGCTTGGCGATCGGCCCTTGTCCGGCCCCGTGCTGGATATTTCCGGGCTGGCCGAAATCAGGGGCATTCAATTCACCGCTGAGCATATTGTTTTTGGCGCTCGGACCACGTGGAGCGAAGTTCTCGCGGCTTCTCTTCCCCGCGGATTTGACGGCTTGAAAGCGGCAGCGCGGGAAGTGGGCTCTGTGCAAATCCAGAACGCGGCCACAATCGCCGGCAATCTGTGCAACGCTTCTCCGGCGGCCGATGGCGTGGCCGCACTGCTCGCTCTCGACGCTGAACTTGTTCTCGCTTCGCGCAGCGCTTCCCGCACGCTTCCGCTCGGGGAGTTCATTCTCGGCAATCGCAAGACCGCGCGGCGGCCCGACGAGCTTCTCACTTCCATTCGCGTTCCGCGGCGGGTTGAAAATGCGTTGTCCACATTTCTAAAACTGGGGGCGCGGAGGTATTTGGTCATCTCGATTGTTATGGTGGCTGCCAACCTCGTGGTTGATTCCTCCGGCAGTATTCGTGAGGCACTGGTTTGTGTGGGCTCCTGTTCTGCCGCGGCGCTGCGGCTCGCCGAACTTGAGCGCGCCCTCGTCGGACAGCCCGCGAGGCCCGGCCTTCGGCATATTGTGAAAGCCGAACACCTCGCCCGACTTTCTCCCATCGATGATGTTCGAGCCACCGCCGAGTATCGCCGCGACGCTGCTCTCACCCTTGTCGGGCGTGCTCTGGAAGCCTGCGCGCAAAAGGCTGCGACGGCATGAGGAGCGAAGCAAAGACCGAGGCCGCAGCAGACATTTCGTTCAATCTCAACGGCGAATTTCGCGCGGTTCGTTCCGATTCGCGCTCGCGCCTTTCGCAGGTGCTGCGCGAAGAGTTTCATCTCGTCGGGACAAAAGTCGGCTGCGATGCAGGCGATTGCGGAGCCTGCACCGTTCTCGTCAACGGGCAGGCCGTGTGTTCCTGCCTGACTGCCGTTGGGCAACTCAATGGCGCAAAAATTGAAACGATTGAAGGTCTGCGCGTGTCTTCGCCCACCTTCGATCGTCTGCAAAAGTCTTTCCTGCAGCACGGCGCAGCGCAATGCGGCATCTGTACTCCCGGCATGTTGGTTTCCTCGGTCGCGCTGCTGGACGGAAATCCTCGCCCCGACGAGACGCAGGTGATGGACGCGCTCGGCGGAGTTCTTTGCCGCTGCACCGGTTACCGGAAAATCGTGCGCGCGGTCCTGGAAGCGAACCAACCGGAATCGGTGCCGGTACCGCATGTTGAAAGTGGCCCGGTTGGACAACGCGTCGCGCGTCTCGACGGCCGGAAAAAAGTTCTTGGCCAGGATATTTTCGGCGCCGATGAATGGCCGGAGGATTCCCTGCTCCTCCGTGTTGTGCGCTCACCGCATCATCGCGCGGAATTCACATTTGGCGATCTGGAAGCCTATCGACGGGCGCATCCCGGTGTTCACGGGATTTTTACCGCGCGCGACGTTCCCGGCAAAAATTGCTTCGGCGTGATTCCGCAATTTTCTGATCAGCCTGTGTTTGCGGAGCGCGAAGCGCGATTCCTCGGAGAACCAGTTGCCGCTGTCGTAGGCGATCCCGCAGCCATCGTAGCGCTCGATCTCCAGCAATTCCCTGTCGCCTGGAAACCGCTGGCGGCAATCACGCAACCCGAAGAAGCGCTGAAACCGGGCGCTTCGGCGGTCCACGCATCGCGGCCCGACAATATTCTCGTCGGCGGCCGCGTGGTGTGCGGCGATGTGGACGACGCCTTGCGCACCGCCGATGTCTGTGTCGAAGCCGAATATGAAACAGGATTCATCGAACACGCCTACATCGAACCCGAAGCCGGCTTCGCGCGCCGCGTCGGCGATCGCATCGAAGTGCAGGCCTGCACGCAAGCGCCTTACAACGACTTGAAAGACATTGCCGCCATTCTCGGCATTCCCGAGTCGAGCGTGCGTATCATCCCGACGGCGGTCGGCGGCGGCTTTGGCTCCAAGCTCGATCTCTCGCTGCAACCGTTTCTCGCCGTGGCCGCTTGGCATTTGCGCAAGCCCGTCCGCATGGTTTATTCGCGGCCAGAGTCGATTCGCTCGACCACCAAACGCCACCCCTCGAAAATCTCCTGCCGTGCGGGGGCGACCTCCGGCGGAAAACTTGTGGCCATGGATTTCACGGCTGACTTCAACACCGGTGCGTACGCTTCCTGGGGACCGACCGTCGCCGCGCGCGTCCCCATTCACGCTTCAGGTCCGTACAAAGTCCCGCACTTCCGCGCAGTCACGCGCGCGATTCATACGTATCTGCTTCCCGCCGGCGCGTTCCGCGGCTTTGGCGTTCCGCAAGGGACCATCGCGCAGGAACAGCTCTATGATTCGCTCGCCGACAAAATCGGCATGGATAAGCTCGAATTCCGCTGCCTGAACGCGCTGGACGACGAGAGTCCCACCGTCACCGGACAGGTCATCGGCGGAGGCGTCGGCATTCGCGCGTGTTTCGAGGCGCTGCGTCCGCGCTGGCAGCAGGCGCGCAAGGAAGCCGCCGCATTCAATGACGCATCGCAAAATTCACTTCGTCGCGGAGTCGGCGTCGCGGGGATGTGGTACGGCTGCGGCAACACCTCTCTTCCCAATCCTTCCACGATGCGCGTCGGCCTGAAACGCGACGGCCGCATTGCCTTGCACCAGGGCGCGGTGGACATCGGCCAGGGTTCCGCCACGGTCGTCACCCAAATTTGCGCCGAAGCCCTCGGAGCGCCGCTCGACCAATTCGACCTGCTCTCCGGCGACACGGACATCACGCCTGACTGCGGGAAGACGTCCGCCTCGCGGCAGACATTCGTCAGTGGCAAAGCCGCATTACTCGCCGGCGAACAGTTGAAGAAAAATATCCTGAAGTTGGCCGGCGGCTGTGATTGCGCGAAGATTCACTTTCTCGACGGCTCGTTGGTCATCGAAGACGCTGGCAAGAAAAAGTCCGTCGACCTTAGACAACTTCCTCTCGACGAACGCGGCTACGTTGTCAGCGCCGAGGCTACATTCGATCCCGCTACATCGCCGCTGAACGACGACGGCCAGGGTGTCCCCTATGCTGTCTACGGATTTGGCGCACACCTCGCCGAACTGGAAGTGGACACGGAACTCGGCACCATCAAAGTTCTGAAGATCACCGCCGCCCACGATGTTGGCCGTGCCATCAACCCGACGCTTGTTGAAGGGCAGATCGAAGGCGGCGCCGCGCAAGGTCTCGGTATGGCGTTGATGGAAGAATTCTTTCCAGGCAAGGGCGAGAATCTTCACGACTATTTGATCCCGACGATTGGCGACATGCCTCCCGTTGAATCCATCCTGATCGAGGACCCTTCGCCCGCGGGGCCATTCGGCGCGAAAGGCGTTGGCGAACAGGCGCTGATTCCCACCGCGCCGGCGATTCTCAACGCACTCTATGACGCTGTCGGCGTGCGCATCCGCAAGCTGCCAGCCACTCCCGACAAAGTCCGCGCCGCCATTCTTGCAAAAGCTGCGGCCGGTTCCGGGAACTCTCATGCCTGACGTTTTTCCTCCAGACACGGTTCGCTGCGACGCCTGCCCGGTTCTGTGCTACATCAAGCGCGGCCACGCCGGCGCGTGCGATCGTTACGCCAACGTCGAAGGGCAGTTGGTGCGCGTCGATCCGCACATCCTGCTCGACCGCGCCAAATCGCAAGGCACTCCCCTGGTGCCATTCCTCGAACGCGAAGGCGATTGGGATGGAAAAATCATGAAGGGCCAGGAGACTTTCGTCACTGCCATCGGCGCCGGCACCACGTATCCCGACTACAAGCCCGCGCCGTTCATCGTTTCGAGCGAAGTTGAAGGCGTAGACATGGTGACGGTGGTGACTGAAGGAATCTTCAGCTACTGCGGTGTAAAGCTGAAGATCGACACAGACCGCCACCTTGGCCCGGAGCGGAATCTTGTGCGCGCACAAGGCGAACCCGTCGGCCATGTCACGACCGCCGAGTACGGCTCGCAAATGCTTTCGCTCGGCGGAGTGCATCACCTCACTGGAGGAAGTAAGAGCGAGGGCCGCGTCACCTGCGAAACGCTGCTCGATCTTTGCAACGGCAAGGAAGTTGAACTCACGATCGATGACGGCGCCAGCGTTCGCGTCGCTGCCGGAAAACCGCCGGTAGTAAACGGCCAGCAAGAGGAACGCATGCGCGTCGGCTGCGGCTCTGCGACGATCGGCATGTTCGCCAAGCAATGGTTCGGCAAAGTGGACGACGTTGTGGTGGTGGACGACCACATCACGGGCGTGCTTTCCGAGCACCAGGCGGGGAAACTTCTGGGCGTGCGCGAAACCGGCATTGCGATTCAGGGCCGCCGCTCTACTCCCGGCCGCTATTTTCAGGTGGCCGAGCCCGGCACCGGCTGGGGCGGCACGAATATTTCCGACCCGCTGACGATTCTGAAACCGTTTAAACCGAAATTTGCCTGGCCGCACCTTCGCCTGCTCATGGTCAGCACCACTGGCGAGCAGTTTGCCTATTACGAGCTCGATGAAACGCTGCGCCCCGTCGAAAAGGAGCTTCCCGAAACGTTAAAAGAATCCGTTGGGCGCATTCGCGAAAACTGTGAGCCTGCTTTGACCACGGTGCTGTTCATGGGCGGAGCCGGCGGCTCCCTGCGCGCCGGCGTCACCGAAAATCCGGTGAAGCTCACCGATTCCGTCAAACGCAAACTTACGCGAGTCACTTGTGGCGGAGCGCCCGCATATATCTGGCCCGGTGGCGGCATCACTTTTATGGTGGACGTTACGCGCATGCCTGAAAACGCGTTTGGCTACGTGCCGACGCCCGCGCTAGTCGCTCCCATCGAGTTCACGTTGAAAAAAGATGACTATGCCGTGCTTGGCGGCCATGTGGATTACGTTCGGCCGCTAGTCGATGTCTTGAAAGAAAAGGAACGCCAGCGGCAGCTTGTTTCGCATGCGCAGAATCCGTGGCCGCTGAAGCCGCACGCCGGGAGCAGCGAATCATGAGAGAGCCCGCTGTCATCCGCATGCTGCCTGATGGCCGGCGTCTTCACCTGCACGACGGCCCAATCGATTTAATCATCGAGGCCAGCGGTACGCCGCAAACGATCTCCACGGCCTACGAGGCTGCCGCGCGCCGCTTTGTCTCCATTCTCGACGAACTTTGCAGCGAGTTGCCGCTGCTCCGCAACCAGGCGCAGAAAAATTCCGAACGCCCTCGCGGGGCGGTCGCTCAACGCATGTTTGCCGCCGTTGAACCGTATTGCGAACGGTGTTTCATCACGCCCATGGCCGCCGTCGCGGGTGCCGTGGCCGAAACAATTCTCGACTCCATGCTTGGCGTTGCCCCGCTCGATCGCGCCTACGTGAACGATGGCGGGGACATTGCAATACATCTCAACGAAAACCAGTCCTACAAGATCGGAATGGTCGAGCGGCCGGAGCGGCCCTCCCTCTTTGGCTCTCTCGAAATTTCGGCAGCAGATCCCGTTCGCGGGATTGCCACCAGCGGCCGGCGCGGCCGCAGCTTTTCCCTTGGCATCGCGGACGCCGTAACTGTTCTCGCCGATTCCGCCGCTACCGCCGATGCCGCCGCAACGGTAATTGCCAACGCCGTGAATCTCCCGGATCACCCCGGCATCACGCGCGTTCCGGCACGCGAAATTTCGCCGGACTCCGACCTCGGCGATTTACTCGTCACGCGCGGCGTCGAACTTCTATCCGATTCCGAAATTGCCGCGGCACTCGACTCCGGTGTCCGCGTCGCCGAAACTCTTCGTGCCCAAGGATTGATTCATTCTTCGGCGCTCTGCCTCCAGGGTCACACCCGCGTTGTTTCGCCCTTACTCGCGCGCACTTTCATCGCACTTTCCCAAAGGAGTCTCTTGCATGCCTGAAGTGCAACTCCGCAAGCGCGTCATCGTTGTCGAAGAAGTTTTCCACGAAGGTGGTCCGGTCGCCGCCACACCGTTGCGGCGCGCCACCGCGCTTGCGGTCATTCACAATCCTTTTGCCGGAAAATACGTGCCGGAAATTGCCGGCTTCATGGAAGATCTGAACCCGCTCGGGCTGGAAATGGCAAAGGCTCTTGTGTCGGCGCTCGGCGGCGATCCGAAAATTGTGGAAGGATACGGCAAGGGCGCCATCGTCGGCCAGGCGGGAGAACTGGAGCACGGCGCGCTGTGGCACGTCCCCGGCGGCTATGCCATGCGCGAAATTCTCGGCAACGCCAAAGCCATCGTGGCTTCCACCAAAAAAGTGGGCGGCCCCGGCACGCGCCTCGACGTACCCATCACCCACATCAATGCTTCCTACGTGCGCAGCCATTTCGATTCGATGGAAGTCGGTATCGCCGACGCCCCGAAAGCCAACGAACTTTTGCTGGCGCTGGTGATGACCACTGGCCCGCGCGTCCATGCCCGCGTCGGCGGCCTGAAAGCCTCTGAAATTAAGGGGCAGGACGGTTTGCGATGAAATCGAAAATCCGAAAAATCGTAACGTTCGTCGAAGAAACGCGCACGGAAATGGGCAAGCCGGTGAATCCGCCCACGCGCCGCGCCGCTGCAGCCGCGGTCATCGAGAATCCGTTCGCGGGAAATTACGTCGAAGATTTAACGGAACTCATGGAGATTGGCGAGGAACTCGGCGCTCTGCTAACCGAACGCGCGGTCGCGGCACTCGGCATTCCCGGCACTTCCGCGGAGAGCTACGGCAAGGCCGCAGCGGTCGGCGAAAATGGTGAACTCGAACACGCCGCCGCCATTCTTCATCCCAAACTCGGCACGCCCGTCCGCAAAACCCTTGGAAAAGGCGCCGCGCTCATTCCCTCTTCCAAAAAACGCGGCGGCCCCGGAGTCGCCCTCGACATTCCTCTCGGCCACAAAGATGCCGCCTTCGTCCGCAGCCACTTCGACGGCATGGAAATTCGCGTCAACGACGCCCCGCGCCCCAACGAAATCCTCGTAGCCATCGCGGTAACAGACAGCGGCCGCCCTCTCCCCCGCGTCGGCGGCCTGACCAAAGATCAAATCAAAGGCGAAGACGGCCTTCGTTAATTTTGAGTGCGACAGCAAAGCTGCCGCTTTTGCGGAGCAAACCAAGCCACCCAGGCTAGAAGTTATCTCATAAATGGTGGTTGGGGGTCGGAGCTTCAGCTCCGACAAAAAAGAACTACGAAAATCAGGGCTTTAGCCCCTGAGGAACTGTTTTGTCCAAGCCAGCGACATTTATGAGATAGGTTCTACACGTAAGGGCCGAACGAATGTGTCCTGATAGCGTTGTTCTTTCCGAATCTCTGCCTCCTTGCCTCTTCATTTCACTATCTTCGGCACTCTCGTCGCCGGCGGCGTATTCCTGCTCCGCTCGCTCTTCACTTCTCCATCAATCACCGTCATCCCGATTCCCGGCAAATCACCTAGCCGCACGCTTTCGAGCAATGTCTTTCCTGCCGAGTGCTGCGCTGCATCCATAAACACAAAATCCGCCGCGCGGCCCACTTCGATTATTCCGCAGTCCAAGTTCCGCATCCGCGCGGTGTTTCCGGTCGCAAAGCAAAACGCCATTTCCGCCGGAACCTCCCCAATCGACGAAAGCGCGGCAATCACTCGGATAATCCCAAGCGGCTGTACGCCGGATCCCGCCGGCGCATCCGTCCCCAGAATCACGCGATGCAATTGCTTCAACTCTTTCGCCGTGCGCAGTGTAAACAGCGCCGCACGCTCATTTCCGTTGTGCACAATCTCCAGCGCCCGCGGCGATTCCTCACACAACCCGCGAATCTGCGCATCCGGCAGCGCGGTGTGTCCTCCGTTAATGTGGCCGATCACATCCGCATCCGCGGCCAGGACTACATCCTTATCAATCAGGCTCGATCCCGGAATCGACGGCCCGCCGGTGTGAATCGTGCTCTGCATTCCATGCTTCCGCGCCCATGCCACCATCTGTCGCGCCGTCGGCCCATCTTTCACGCTGCCAAGCCCCACTTCGCCCAACAAACGAACACCCGCCTCGGCCAGCGAGCGAAAATCTTCCTCCACCATTCCGTGTTCAATCACCGGCGCGCCCGCCAGAACTTTCACGCCGCTCGGCCGCAGCGCCGCAAACGCGCGTTGCGCCGTAATCGCCATCGCTTTCACGCCGACCACATCTTTCGGGCGTCCCGGCATGTGCACTTCACCCGCTGAAATCATCGTAGTGACGCCGCCGTGCAGGCAACTGTCAATCCATCCGATCTGGTTTTGCCGCGGCGTCCAGTCGCCGGCAACGGGATGCACGTGACTGTCAATCAAGCCCGGCGCCAATGTTGTGCCATTCGCGTCAATCACGCGCGTCGCTCCCTCTGTATCCACGTCTTTCTCGCGCCCAATCGCGGCAATTTTCCCATCCTTCACGACAACGGTGTCCGCGTCCAGAATGGGCCGCTGCAAATCTCCGCTCAACAGCAAGCCGATATTCCGGATCACTAACTTCACACCGGCGCCCGGCTTCGCCGCTTCCTCATGCGCCATCTTCGACACCTCTCCCCCGATTCTTCGTAAATTGCTCCGGTTCTAAATGAAGATTAGAGTTCGCCTTTTTTCATTTGCGAAACCGCGTAGTCGCAGGCCCGCGCCGTCAGCGCCATATACGTCAGCGAAGGATTCACACACGAAGACGAAGCCATGCACGCGCCATCGGTCAGGAAAAGGTTCTTCACGTCGTGCGCCTGATTGTGGGCATTCAGCACCGATTTTTTCGGATCGGCTCCCATCCGCGCCGTTCCCATCTCGTGAATCGTCAATCCCGGCGGACTATTATGGTTGAAGGGGCGAATGTCCACTGCTCCGGCCGTTGCCAGCATCTCCGCTGCCTGAATAATCATGTCGCGCAGCAACGCCTTCTCGTTATCTCTCCACTCGCAGTGAATCTTCAACACCGGAACGCCCCAGGCATCCACGCGCTCCTTATCAATTTCGACAAAGTTGGCGGGGTTCGGCAAACACTCTCCGAAGCCGCCGAAAGTCATCTTCCAGGGGCCAGGCTTGCGCAGCGAGTTCTTGAAACCCGCGCCGAATCCGCTTTCGCGAATTCCCCGCTCCCATCCTTCGCGTTCTGCCGCGCCCTGATACGCGTAGCCCCGCAGGAAATTTTTCTCCTTGCTTGAGACGTTGCGGAACCTCGGCACATAAATACCGTTCGGCCGCTTGCCGAATTGCACGCGATCCAGGAAACCCGGAATGATTCCATCCGCGCCGCCGCCCATGATGTGGTCCATCAGATTTTTTCCCAGCTCGCCGCTGCTGTTGGCCAGGCCGCTGGAAAATTCCGGCGTGGCGGAATTGAGAAGAATCCGAGTGGACTCCAGCGTCGACGCGCAAAGAAAAATGACGCGCCCCTGGAATTCCAGAGTCTTGTGAGACTGCCCGTCAATCACACGCACTCCGCTCACCCGGCGCGTTTGCGCATCAAAAATCAGGCTATGCACCACGCTGTACGGCCGCAGCGTCAGCCGCCCCGTTTTCTCGGCAACCGGCAAAGTAGCATTCACGCTGCTGAAATAGGAACGCGTGATGCACCCGCGGTGGCACGGCCCGCAATAGTGGCAAGCAGCGCGCCCGTTGTGCGTTTGCGTCAGAATTGCCGCCCGCCCAATCGTCATCACCCGCTCGCGGCCAAACTGCCGCGCCATCGCTTCCTTCACGGCAATTTCCGCGCAATTCATTTCCATCGGCGGCAGGAAGTGGCTGTCCGGCAGTTGCGACAAGCCCTCCGCCTGGCCCGTAATCCCGGCAAAATCCTCCACGTAGTTGTACCAGGGCTCGATGTCGGCATAGCGAATGGGCCAGTCGGCGCCAATTCCCTCGCGCGCGTTGGCTTCGAAGTCCAGATCGCTCCACCGGTAGGATTGCCGCCCCCACATGATGGATTTGCCGCCGACTTGGCGTCCGCGAATCCACGCAAACGGCTTGCCTGGGTCGGTCGTGTACGGATTCTCCTTATCGTTCACGAAAAACTTGCTGGCCCATTCGTCGCACGCGTAGCACGTTCGCTGAATCGGCTGATCCTTCAGCGTCTCCTGGCGGTCCGCCATCCCGCGAAATTTCATCTCGCTAATCGGAACGTGCTCGACGTAATCCCGGTCCGGCTCAATCGGCCTGCCCGCCTCCAGGACCAAAACCTTCAGTCCCTTCTCTGTCAGCTCTTTCGCCGCCCAGCCGCCGGTCATTCCGGAGCCAATGATGATCGCGTCGTACGTCTCGGGCTTCTTCACGGTCCTCATTGCTTCACCTCGGGTTCCGCTGGCACGCAACCGTGCAGCGCTCCGGGGATGATTTCCACTTTGAGTTCCTGTTCCTGGCCAATCGGCGACGTGTAGTATCCGACCAGCGTGAGCCGCCGCATCTGGGCAAAGAACGGGAACAGCAGTGTCTGTTCCCAGGCGCGAACCTGCTTGGACAACTTTTCATTTCGCGAGGCCGCGAGCTCTTCATCGAACACCTGCACAATGGCGGCCTGCTCCTTCGCCGGCGCGGCGGCAAAACCGTGGCCGAAGAGGGCGTTCGTTTTCCGGTCAGCCTCGGCAAGCCCCTCAAGAAAAATCTTCTTTTCTTCTTCGGTGGCCCACTCGGTCAAGATCAGATCGATGAATTCGTTAACCTTTGCGGCCTTCGCACCGGGCGTACCGGTCGCGGGAATCATTATGTCGCTCATCGCCGCTACGATTTCATTCTGCGCAGCGGAAAGCGTCCGCAGGGTGCCGGCCTCGTTCGCAGCAAGCTGCGCTCGCAGCGTCGCCGCAAACAGGTCCGACGACAACACGGAAAAAACACTCGCTGCTCCCATCAGACGCAGCACTTCACGACGGTCCATGGTCCCTCCCGAGGTCGGCCCACAATCGCTCGTTGAAAGTTACGCCTGTATCAAAGCCGCCGCAACCTGCAATATCCGGTTACGGGTCTACAAATCAACTTAACCTCAGGCGTGGACTGACCAAACAGCGGACTGCTCAAAACATTGTTAGGCTGCCGAAACGCCAACCGGTGACTGAATCAATCAAGCCGGGAAAGGCATCCAAATGCGTGGTGCGGCAGGCGGTTTTTCTGTCTGCTGGCGCTGCTTTCAACCGAACGCCCAGGGTTGAAGGGGGAAAGGCGGCGGAGTACCTTAGTTCGGAGTCCGCGGCCAAGCTGCACAACGATCCATCCATACAAGAGGAGAGACTTTGAAACATGGCGGATTGGAGCATTTCGAAGTTGACGGTTCGCCCGATTCTTGCGGCTGTGCTTCGTTATGGACTGGCTGTCGTGTTAGTCGCGATCGCGATCGCCATTTCAGCTGTCACGCACCTCCACAATTCACCGCCTAGATTCGTTTCCCACTTCGTCTTGCTGGCACTCGCGATCACTTTTTGGTGCGCCGGGACGGGGCCTGGGGTGCTCGCTCTCCTGCTTTCGTGTTTGGGTGTGACTCTCCTGGCGGCGAATCATTTCCTCACTCCCGAATTCCCGCTGATCTCGTTCATGATCTTTTTCCTGATTTTCAGCTTGTTAATGAGCTGGTTCGCAGCGGCCCAGCGCCGAGCGCAAAAACTGCTCAGAGAATCACGCGACGGCTTGGAACTGCGAGTTACGGAACGAACTGTTGAACTTGTAAGGGCCAATCGGGAGTTACAAAATACCCAAGCGGAACTCCGCCTGATCGTCGATAGTATTCCCGGCCTTGTCAGCACTATCAGCGCCACAGGTGAGCTCGAAATCGTCAATCGCCAATTCCTCGAATATCTTGGCAAATCCCTCGACGAATTGAAGGCTTGGGCCACCGGCGGAATCATTCATCCGGAGGACCTACCTCGCGTCGTTGCCGCTTGGAAACATTCGATCGAAACTGGAGATTCTGACGAGGCTGAATTCCGCGTGCTCCGCGCCGATGGCGTATACCGCTGGTTCCAGCATCGCAGTCTTCCCCTGAGGAACATGGAAGGCCGGATTACCCGCTGGTACGGCCTGACCACGGACATCGAAGATCGTAAGCAGGCAGAGGATAAGCTGCGGAAATCCTTTGAAGAAATCAAGGAGCTACGCGACCAGTTGCACCAGGAGAATCTGGCGCTCAAAGAAGAAATCGACCAGGCGTCTATGTTCGAGGAAATTGTCGGCTGCTCCGATGAGCTTCGCCGCGTTCTGGTGCAGGTAGAAAAGGTCGCCCCAACGGACTCCACCGTTCTGATCACGGGCGAAACGGGCACTGGAAAAGAATTGATCGCGCGTGCCATTCACAAGCGTTCAAAGCGCGCCGCGCAGGCATTCATCAGCGTGAATTGCGCGTCGATTCCCACGTCGCTGATCGCTTCCGAGCTTTTCGGCCATGAGAAGGGGGCATTCACCGGCGCTCTGCAGCGGCGCCAGGGACGTTTTGAACTGGCGAATGGCGGCACCATCTTTCTGGATGAAGTTGGCGAACTTCCCGTGGAGACCCAAATTGCCCTGCTGAGAGTGCTGCAGGAACGCCAGTTCGAACGCGTGGGTGGTAACCGCGTTCTGGAAACTGACGTTCGAGTAATCGCCGCCACCAATCGGGGTTTGACGGCTGCGATTGCGGCCGCAACCTTTCGTGCCGACCTCTTTTACCGGCTGAATGTATTCCCAATCGAGGTTCCGCCTCTGCGGCAACGAACCGACGACATTCCGGTGCTGGTTGAGTACTTTGTGGGACGCTACGCGCAGAAATCCGGGAAGCGGATTAAGAACATCAGGAAGAAAACCCTGGAACTGTTTCAATGCTACGACTGGCCGGGAAATGTTCGCGAACTTCAGAACGTGGTTGAACGGGCTGTTGTCCTCAGCGACAACGACACTTTCTTCGTGCCCGAAAGCTGGCTCAAAGCAACGCTGCGGGGCCAAACCGAACAAGTGTCCGTTGATTCCAGCGTCATTCACCTGCCGCTGATCGCAAATCTTGTCGAGCGTGAAAAGGAAATGATCGAAACGGCGTTACGTGACGCCGAGGGAGTGGTAGGGGGCCCGACCGGTGCCGCTGCCAGGCTCGGCGTGCCCCGGGAGACGCTCAACTCCAAGATCAGGAAATTGGGAATCAAACGCTACCTGTTTAAAAGGTCATAAAAGTTTTTTGTTTTCGGTCGCTCAGGCCCCTCGCCGCCGTCTCCCGATGCCCATGCGCCGACACTTTCCCGGTGAAATTTCACCGAATGGCCAGCCCTCGCCGCTTCTTGCAAACCTAAATTCTTTCACTTCAACAAATTGTGAAAGGCACTGAGCTTGCTTTCCTCTACCAAAGAAATTCAAGGTGAGGTGGAAGTGCACTACCACCATGGCGGTATTCGCTAACCCCGTGGTGCAATCCAAAGATCCGCGCCAGTTGGCGACAAAACCGATAAACCGACCTCGGAGTCAGATGACCTGCAGGATTGAACGAGTTGCCGATGGCGAGAATTTTATCGTCTTTCGCGTCACTGGCCGTATCCAAAGCGAGCATGTCGAGACGCTCCGGCAGTTGTTCGCAAAGGAAAGCGGCAGGGTGGCCGTCGATCTTGCGGAGGTGACTCTGGTGGATTGGGAGGTCGTGAAGTTCTTGGCACGTTGTAAGGGGAACGGAGTGGAGCTCAAGTGCGCCCCGGATTACCTAAGTGACTGGGTCAGCAAAGAGCGAGCGGAAATCGAGGAAGGTAAGGACCGAAAGAAGTGAAAGCGCCGCGCGCGCAGAAAGAGAGCAAAAGTATGAGTTCAAACACGATCGCTGCGAAAAACAAGTCAGAGAATATACGCACGGAAACGGACAGCCTGGGCCAGGTGAACGTTCCTTCGGACAAGCTCTGGGGAGCTCAGACGCAGCGCTCTCTCGAGCATTTCAGCATCGGCCAGGATCTGATCCCGCGGGAAATGATTTCGGCCTACGCCACACTAAAAAAAGCCGCCGCCAACGCGAATCACGCAGGTCGGCGCCTCAATGACGAACAGTACAAGCTGATCGTTCAAACCTGCGACGAAATTCTGGCCGGCCAGCATGCCGACATGTTTCCTCTGCACGTCTGGATGACCGGCAGCGGCACGCAATTCAACATGAACGTGAACGAGGTAATTTCCAACCGTTGTTGTCAACTCGCCGGCACACCCCTGGGCAGCAAAACGCCGGTTCACCCGAACGATCACGTAAACATGTCGCAGTCTTCGAACGACTCCTTTCCCACAGCTATGAACATGGCCGCGGCCGTCAACGTCAAGCAGCGGCTGATCCCGGCAGTGAAGGCATTGCACGATGCGATCGCAGCCAATGTCAACGAGTGGCAGAACATCGTCAAGATTGGCCGGACCCACATGCAAGACGCCACACCGATCACCCTCGGCGAGGAATGGTCGGGCTACCAGGGCATGCTCAGCGACAATCTCGAACGCATCGAGGATGCGCTCAAAGGCGTATATCGCCTCGCGCTGGGCGGCACGGCGGTGGGAACCGGCATCAACGCGGCTCCGGGATTTGGTGATGCGGCCGCCGCTGAAATTGCAAAACTCACGAACCTGCCTTTCGTTAGCGCGCCGAACAAATTCACGGTCCAAGGCGCCCACGACGCTCTCGTTCAACTCTCCGGCGCGCTGCGGACCCTGGCGGTCTCGCTCTACAAGATCGCGAACGATATCCGGCTGATGTCCTGCGGGCCGCGCGCGGGCTTCGCCGAGTTGATAATCCCTGCAAACGAGCCCGGCTCGTCCATCATGCCGGGCAAGGTCAACCCCACACAAGCCGAGGCGCTGACCATGATCGCCGTGCAAGTGATGGCGAACGATGTAGCTGTGGGTTTTGGCGGCGCCGGCGGTTATCTGGAAATGAATGTTTACAAGCCGCTGATCATCTTCAATGTCACTCATTCCGTCACGATCATGGCCGACGGCTGCACGAACTTCCGCAAATTCCTCGTGGAAGGCACCAAGCCGAACCTGAAGAAGATCAAGGAATACGTGGACCGCTCCCTGATGCTGGTGACGGCGCTTTCACCGGTGATCGGCTACGACAAAGCGTCGAAGATTGCGCATTACGCGTTGGACAACGACCTGACGCTCAAAGAAGCCGCTCTGAAGCTGGGTTTTGTAACGGAAGACGAGTTCGTTCGAGTCGTCGATCCGGCAAAAATGGTCCACCCGTACGTTGCAACAGCCAGCTCAGGAAAATCTTGATTTCAGTTCCATACCACACACGAAGAGAACATTGCGAAAGAAAGGAAAATAAATATGACCACAAATATTCGCGGAATCGGAGTGTTGCAGGATCCAAAACTCAACAAAACAACCGCCTTTACCGAGGCTGAAAAGCAGGCCCTCGGCCTTGTCGGTCTGCTGCCGGATGTAACCGAAACCGTGGACCTCCAATTGCAACGCGTGAATTTGCAGCTCGCGCAAAAACCCACTGACCTCGAGCGCTACATCTACCTGATGAATCTGCTGGACCACAATGAAACGCTCTTTTACCGCACCCTCATGTCGGACCCGGCGCGGTTTCTGCCCATTGTCTACGACCCAACGATCGGTGAAGCGTGTCTTAAGTTCGGGCATATCTATCGCCAGGCTCGGGGCATGTATCTCTCGATCACGCGCCGTGGCAAAGTGAAAGACGTTCTCAAGAACTGGCCGCAACAAGACGTCCGCTTCATTTGTGTCACCGACGCTGGTCGCATCCTTGGCCTTGGTGACTTGGGAGCCAATGGGATGGGAATTCCCATCGGCAAGCTGCAGTTGTACACCGCTTGTGCCGGTGTGCCTCCACAATTCCTGTTGCCGATGTACCTCGATGCGGGCACCAACAACGAACAATACCTCCATGATCCTCTGTATCTGGGCATGCGCAAAACGCGTCCGTCCACCCAGGAACTTTATTCGTTCGTGGACGAATTCGTCGAAGCGGTCCAGGAAGTATTCCCGAAGTGCTGCATCCATTTCGAGGATTGGACCGGTGTCGATGCCGTGCATCTGCTCCAGCGTTATCGCGATGAATATTGCGTGTACAACGACGACGTGCAGGGCACCGCGGGAATCGTCCTCGCCGGCATGATCAACGCAGCCAAAATCAAGCGCAAGAAGCTGAGTGACGAGAAATATCTCTTCCTGGGCGCGGGTTCGGCCGGGATCGGTCTTGCCGACCTGCTCTGCACGGCCATGGTTCAGGAAGGGCTCACACTGAAACAAGCGCAGTCGAGAGTGCATATGTTCGATATCAACGGCCTGCTGGAAGACACGCGGAAAGACCTTGTGGATTTCCAGAAACCTTATGCGCATACGCACGCGCCGACTCGGGACTTTGTCGCCGCGATCGAAAGCATCAAGCCAACTACGATTATCGGCGTGAGCACGGTCGGCGGCACGTTTACACAGAAGGTTATCGAGGCAATGTCCCGCATCAACGAGCGCCCTGTGGTCCTCGCGCTTTCGAACCCGACCGAACATGCCGAATGCACACCCGAGCAGGCTTATACATGGTCCAAGGGCAAAGCCATCTATGCCGCCGGAGTCCAATTCCCGCCGGTGCGCTTCAACGGGCAAACATTCTTGCCAGGGCAAGCGAACAACTTCTATATTTTCCCCGCGGTCGGAATGGCAATCTTCGCAACGCAAGCTTCGCGAGTAACCGACGAAATGTTCATCGAAGCTGCGCGCGCAGTGGCCGATCAGGTTCCGCCCGATTTGTTGAACCAGGGCCTCTTGTATCCGCTGCAGTCGAACATTCTCGAAATAGAGATTCAGACAGCCGCGCGCGTGGCAAAGCTGGTCTTCGAATTGGGACTCGCTCGCGTTGCGCGTCCCGCGGACATGGTCGCGTTTATTCGCGAGCATGTCTACAAGCCGGAATATAACGTCGAACCAGCGTCACGAACCACCGCGGCCTAATCGCCGACAATCCGAACCATGCAAAAGTTCGCTGCAAAACTCGTGTGTCTGGCGTGGGCCGCAATGTACATCTTCGCGGCTCGCGCACAGTCACAAACCGCTTCGGAAGAAACGCTGAGCGGGCCGGATAGCCATGAAACAGGTCAAGGCCCGCACGGCCACCTCTTCGGAGATTGGGGCGGCGAAAGGGCGCGCCTGTCTGAGCATGGCGTTCAGTTCGACTTGCAATACGTCTCTGACTCTCTTTGGAACCTCAAGAGCGAACAGGCAGAGCGTTTCGCAAGTTGGAATAGATTCCGCTGGACCATAGACATCGATTTCGGCGCGCTGACTGGTCAACAGGGGCTGTATTTCCATGCCACCGCGTTGTGGCAGGGCGGCGGCAATCTCGGCGCTTTTCTTGGGCTGCTTACCAGCCCCAGCGGCATGTCCAGCGCGAATACCTGCCGCCTCGATTCCTGGTGGTTGGAGAAACGATGGTTCAACGAACGCGTTGCCGCGCGAGTGGGGCAGTTCGCCGGGCAAGATTTCTACGGGGCGCAGCACTATGCGGCGTCTTTCATCTTCGAGCCGATGGGATACGCGCTGGGCAATCTGTTCACCGACTTCGAATCCTTCGATCCTCCGTCAACACCGGCAATAGAAGTGCGCGTTGTCCCCATTCGCCACTTCTATGTGAAATCGATGGTCGAAGCCGAGGACCGCGAACCCTTTGCCCATAATTCAAGCGGATTTGTTCCGCAATTTCGCGGGGGGCCGGTAAGCATTTCGGAGATCGGATTCACCCCCGGCAAAAAGGCCTCGTCACTGCGGGCTTTCGACAACGTCGAGAGCAGGAGAGGTTACTCCGGGCTCTATCAGTTCGGCGCTTCTTACAATCCCGGAAAGTTCACGTCGCCCACAAGCGCAAGGCTCCGTTCCGGGAACTACCTCCTGTACTGGATGGCGTCTCAAGCTTTGTGGCGCGCCGACCCGAAAGAGGCGAAGGGCTTGGACGCGACGTTCAGCTACGACTGGAGTCCACCCGACATCAACCGCAACAACACGATGCTAACCGCGGGGCTGCGTTTTAACGAGCCGTTGCCGCTTCGCATTCACAACACCATGTCGCTGGGCTACGTGCAGAACCGCCTCAGCCAACAATTCCTTCCTCCCGGCACGCCCCCATGGAAGACGGAGCACGGCGTTGAATTCAACACGCTCCTGGACCCCTTGCCGATGCTCCTTCTGCAGCCGGTCGTTCAGTACTACGCGAACGTGGGGGGAAGATCCCATCGCGTCGTAGTTTTCGGATTCAGAACAAAAGTGGAGTTCTAGAGAATCACAGAGAGGAATGTTTTCATGAACATCAGTGGACTTGTCGGAGCGCTGCTCCCCGTATTTTTTGTGCTTGCACTGGGATACCTCGCCGGCAAGCGCAACACCTTCGACGCCGATCAAGCCGCGGGGCTCAGCAAGCTGGCGCTGTCCTTTGCCCTGCCGGCTTCCTTGTTTGTCAGCATGACGGACATCCGCCGGGATCTCCTTCTGCAGCAGGGACGTCTTGTTCTCGCGTTGATTCTCGCCCACAGCGGGCTTTTTTTGGTCGCATGGTTTCTTTTGCGGATGGCGAAGTCTATCCGCGGCACGCCCTCACTCATCTATGCGCTGATGCTCTCCACCTCAGCTACTCCTGTCTTCGGCCTTGCGGTTCTCGAACCGGTCCTCGGTCCCACTAGCGCCGGGGCAGTCGGACTCGTAGCCCTGGCGATTAACCTGACGGTGCCAGTGGCGGTAATTCTCTTGGAAATGGACGCGGCGGCGAAGCATCAGCAGGGCCCAACGGATCATTCCAAGCCGAACCCGATCTTAACGGGCATAAACGCCGGGCTGAAATCGCCGCTCTTGTGGGGGCCAATCCTTGGAATCGCTGTCGTTCTGGCGAAAATCCATTTGCCGGGCGTGATCACAAGCTGCTTCGAGCTGATTGGCTCGGCCACCTCCGGCGTAGCGGTTTTTGCCGTCGGCCTTGTTTTGGCGGCCCAACCCGTTCGTCTATCACCGACCGTATTCGTGGGTTCCTTTGCTCGCGTCACCGTGCAATCCGCTGTTCTGTTCGTGCTGCTGCATATTTTGCACGTTGTCAGTCCGTTCGCGCGCGAAGCGCTGGTGTGCTGCAGCTTCCCCTTGGCCACTGTGGTGGTGCTCTTCGCGGCGCGGTATAGAGCTGCGGAATCGGAAAGCGCCTCGATGCTCTTGATCTCCACTCTCGCGCTCGCGATCACAGTTCCGGCAATCCTCTGGATGAGCAGGTGAATCTAATGGCCGATCATGGGACTTCCTCAACGAATGTCCTGGCTCTGTTAACTGGAAGAGAACTGTCAGACAAACATGTTGGATAACCGTGAGATGGCCCGCAAGCTATTGAAAAATGGCGGATGAGCCTGTAAGCCGGGTTCTGTTCGGTGCACCACTTTGCAGCAGTGCGCCGTGACGATCATTCCTCTAGGCCGCACCTCGCGATGCGGCTCCAGCAACCTACCCGAGGGTTCTGACGGGCCGGGCCAGCCCTCCCCTCCTATTTGGTCTTGCACCACGCGGGGTTTGCCATGCCAGCGCCATTACTGACGCCGCGGTGGGCTCTTACCCCACCTTTTCACCCTTACCTGCGCGCGAACCATGAAGACATCCCGAAGGTTTTCCTCCGGGCTATCACCGGGTGTCGCACCGCCGGCGGTATATTCTCTGTGGCACTGTCCGTGAACCGTTACGACGCCCGCCTCGGAAGGCGGCCGCTACAACAGCTCCCCTGGCGTTACCAGGCGCGTTGCCCTTCACCCTGAGAGCCGCAGGCTCGAAGGGTTCACCCCCGTGCCGCAGCCTCAAAGCTATTTCTTCACTCGCGTGAAGTGGTGTCCGGACTTTCCTCCCGCCCAGCCCGCTTGCGCGAACCAGGCCAGCGATCATCCAGCTCACCCGCCGAATCCATTATATCGCAAGCGAAGCAGCTTAACTCGCCCTATCAATTGGGATTTGTTACCAGGCTACTCTCTATTTCAGTTGGCGATGCATTACCAAAGCGTCCACGAATCCCAACGTCGGATGCTCGAAGGCAAGCGGAAGCCGCCCGACAATGTTGAAATCGAGGCTGGTCCACAATTTGATCGCGCGCTCGTTGGTGCTGACCACGAAGTTGAATTGCATCGCGCGAAAGCCGCGCTCTTTGGCTCGCTCAAGGGAATGCAAGCACATCTGGCGGGCGATGCCACGCCCCCGTGCGGCTGACGCGGTGACGTAGCCGCAATTCGCCACATGCGCGCCTCCGCCCTGTTGATTCACCTTTAGGAAATATGTCCCCAACACCGTGCCGTCTTCTTTCAGCACGAAAGTCTCTTTGTCCGCAGCGAACCAGTATTCGAGCGCCTGTTGCTTGCTCATGTCGCGCGGGAGGGTATACGTCTCACCGCTGCGAATCATGGGCTCGAGAATCTCCCAAATTGCATCGCGATCGCTATCCGTGGCGGGATGGATGGCCAAGCAAGCGTCCTTACTTAAGTCCGATGAGTTTTTCAAATTCGGATTCGGTGAGGATGGTTACACCGAGTTCTTTGGCTTTGTCGTATTTGGAGCCAGGGTCCGCGCCGACTACGACGTAGTCGGTTTTTTTGCTGACGGAGCCGCTGAGCTTGCCGCCGTGCTGCTGGACGAGTTCGCCGGCTTCTTCGCGGCTGCGGTGCTCGAGGGCGCCGGTGAAGACGAAGGATTTCCCGGCGAATTTCTGGCTCTTGATTTCGCGTTTCTCGGCGGTTGGGCGGACTCCCGCGGCTTGCAGCTTTTTGATCAGCTTGCGGTTGGCGGGCTCGCTGAAGAATTCGACGATGGCTTCGCTGACCTTAGGGCCTACCTCGGCGACTTTTTCCAGATCCTCGGCCTTGGCGTCCGCCAGTTCTTCCAGCGAACCGAAATTCTCGGCGAGCAATTGGGCTGTGCGTTCGCCCACGAAACGTATTCCAAGCGCGTAAATCAGGCGCGAAAGCGGGTGCTTCTTGCTGGCGGCAATTTCATCCAGGAGATTCTGCGCCGATTTTTCGGCCATGCGCTCCAGGTTCGCGAGCTGGTCAAGTTTCAGCGAATACAAATCGGCGACATCCTTTACCAAACCTTTGTCCACCAACTGGTCCACAATTTTTTCGCCGAGCCCGTCGATGTCCATGGCGTGGCGGCCCGCAAAATGCAGCAACGACTCTTTGCGCTTTGCCGGACACGCGGCATTTACGCAACGATATGCGACTTCGCCTTCGGCTTTGTGAATCGCGCTGCCGCACTCCGGACATTTCGCTGGCATGCGGAAAGGACGGCGATTCTTCCCTTCCTTCACCACCTTCAGGACGTGAGGAATCACTTCGCCTGCGCGCTCGATCAAAACGGTGTCGCCAATTTGCAGGCCCAGGCGCTCAATTTCATCCATGTTGTGCAGCGTGGAGCGGCTCACAGTTACGCCGCCGACCTGCACAGGCTCGAGCACGGCAACGGGGGTAAGCGTTCCCGTGCGGCCCACTTGCACGATGATGTCGTTCACCACCGTAGTTTCCTGTCGCGCGGGATATTTGTAAGCGATGGCCCATCGCGGCGCCTTGGCGGTGAAGCCGAGTTCGTTCTGCAACGCGGTGGAATTTACTTTGATGACCACGCCGTCAATTTCGTAGGCGAGTTTCTCGCGCTTGGCGTCCCACGTCTCGCAATACTTGATGACCGCCTCGATCCCATCGCAGCACTTCCAGTCGTCGCTGGCGCGGAAATGCAGCTTCTTCAACGCCTCCAGCGAATCCGAGTGCTTTGGGAATGGCACTTTGCCATCCACATAGAGGTAATACGCAAAGAAATCCAGCTTGCGCTGCGCGGTAATCGAAGGATCCAGAACGCGGAGCGATCCCGCCGCCGAATTCCGGGCATTCACAAAAATTTTGCCGCCGGTCTCTTCCTGCTGGCGATTCAAAGCCTCAAACGCCTTGCGCGTCATCAGGATCTCGCCGCGCACCTCAAAACTTTTGGGGAGCTTCAGCTTCTTCACGGCGGCATCGTCCATGCGCAGCGGAATCGAGCGAACCGTCTTCACGTTGGGTGTGACGTCTTCGCCGGTGGTGCCATCGCCGCGAGTGACTCCGCGCACCAGCATGCCGTTTTCATACTGCAGCGAAATGCTCAGGCCGTCGAACTTGTGCTCGGCAATGTACTCGATATCTTCCCTGCCGGTGCCTTCGCGGACGCGGCGGTCCCAATCCCTCAGCGCGTCGTAGGAAAATGCATTGTCCAGGCTGAGCATGGGCCGCGCGTGGCGGACAGTTGTGAACCCTTCGCGCGGTGTGCCTCCAACGCGGGTGGTCGGCGAATCAGGGGTAGCAAGTTCCGGATGCGCCGCTTCGATTTCCTTCAGGCGATTCATCAGCCGGTCAAACGCGGCATCTGAAATTTCGGGAGCGTCTTCGACGTAGTAGAGATACTCGTGGCGGCGAATTTTCTCGCGGAGTTCTTCCGCCTCTTTTCGCAGGGCCGAGATTGAGGTTTTCGCCATTTCCGCCTTTGCCATGGGAACCTCGCAACGTTGAGGCCAAACGCTTCGTATTATATAGGCAGGTGGCGGCGGGGCTGAAGGGGACTGTGTTGCGTGGCCATGAGGTGAAGCTGCAACGAAAAAGGGGGAAGTCGAAATGACAAGTGGGAACGCAGCAAGAGCAATCGGGATGGCCGGACTGGCTTGTGGAGTGCTGGACATCACGGCGGCGCTGGTGGTTTACGGTTCGATGGGATTGAAGCCGTTGCGATTGCTGCAAGGAATCGCGGCGGGTGTGCTCGGCCCGAAATCGTTTCAGGGAGGCATGGGCACCGCTCTGCTTGGATTGGCGCTGCATTTCGTGATCGCGTTCGGCGCGGCAACCGTCTATTTCGCGGCGAGCCGGGGAATGCGTATTTTAGTTGAGCAGGCTGCGCTGTTTGGCGCGCTTTACGGTATCGCGGTGTACTTCTTCATGAACCGAATTGTTGTGCCGCTCTCGGGTGCGACGAAGTTCCCCTTCTCTGTGAAGATGATGGTGATCGGGGTGGTGATCCACATCTTTTGCGTGGGCCTGCCGATTGGGCTAAGCATAAGGCGTTTTGGAAACTAAGGTTTGTTGGACGAGATTGGCGGCTGCCGTGCACTGAGTTTCCAGTTAGAATGGCTCTCTACAGACGATGCTGGCCGGTCTGAAGACCGGCCACTACACGGTGCCTGAAACATGGATACGCAATTTCAGAACGCGCTGCTGATTCATAACCCCAACGCGGGGAGCGGCGGCAACGCGCGGCGGCGCTTGATTGACGAAGCGCGCCATTTCCTGTCGCAGAACGGCATTCAGGCGGAGCTGGCGGAAACGACCGGGCCGGGTCACGCAACGGAAATTGCGCAGAAGGCGACGCGCGACGGGCGCGAACTGGTGATTGCCTGCGGCGGTGATGGCACGCTGAATGAAGTTGTGAACGGCCTGGCCACAGCGCAGAACGGCCACCGCGTGCCGCTGGCGCTTTTGCCCGGCGGCACGGCGAATATCCTGGCGAAAGAGTTGAACCTTCCCTGGGATATTCCGGGGGCCGCAAAACATTTGTTAAATGCGGATGTGCATGAGATTGCGCTGGGCCTGGCGAAGCCGCTGGAGCAACCGGAGAAGGCGCGGTATTTCCTCAGCGTCTCGGGCTGCGGACCGGATGGAATGATTGTGTACTCGGTGGATCTGGGTCTGAAGGCGCGCGTGGGAATTCTGGCGTACTGGTGGCAAGGGGCGCGCGAGGTACTGCGCTACACCTTCCCGAGATTTCGCGTGCGCACAGGCAACCGCCAGATGGAGGCGACACTTGTCGTGGTGGGCCGGACAAAAAATTATGGCGGGCCGTTCAAAATTACGGACCAGGCGGATCTGTTCGAAGATCAATTTGAAGTGATGGCGCTGACGACGCAGAGCGGTCTGAAATATTTGAGTTATCTGCCGACTCTGTGGATGGGCAACCTGCGCAAGGAAGAAGACGTGCATTTCTGGAAAGCGGATACGCTGGTGTGCGAGCCGCTGGATGCGAATCCCGTCTACGCCCAAGTGGATGGAGAGCCGTTGGCACGGCTTCCAGTGGAATTTTCGATTGTGCCAAAAGCGCTGAAGTTGCTGGTTCCACGCGGGAAAGTTGCCAGCACGATTGTTTCTTCGTTGAAACCCTAGTCGTGGATCCTGCCACACATGCACTGACATCGTTTGCATTGGCCCGAGGAATTTTCCCGCGACGGCCGTGGTGGTTTGTATTGGGCGTGGTGTTGGCGGGAACGATTGCGGATTTTGATTTGGTGTCGGCGCTCGTTGGGCCGGGAGCGTATCTTTCCACCCGACATACAATTTCACATTCGGTTTTGGGAGCGGCGGTGGTGATTGCGGTTTCGGTGGGGATTGCCGCCGGGCTAAAAGTAAAGGGCGGCCCATCCCGCACACCCGTCCGGGACGCAGAAAACGCGCTTCAGAAAACGGGCCGCACAGTCGACACAGGAATCATGACGTTGCTGATCGCGGCTACGTTGGCGGCAGTGCTGCATGTGTTGATGGACGTGTGCACATCAGCGGGTGTTGCGCTGCTGTGGCCGTGGCGAATGACACGGTTTGCTTGGGATTGGCTGCCGGGTGTGGACCCGTGGATTCTAGCGCTCCTGCTGGCGGGCATTTTACTGCCGGAACTGTTTGGGCTGGTCGGCTCGGAAATCGGGGCCAAAAGTAAGGCGCCTCGCGGGCGCAACGGCGCGATTGCGGCTCTGGCACTGGCGCTGATTTATGTTGGGGTGCGCGCGACGCTGCATGGGAATGCGGTTGCGCAGCTCGATGCACACACCTATCGGGGCGAATCGCCGCGGCGGTTGGCGGCGTTTGCCGACCCGGTCTCGCTGGTGACCTGGCACGGTGTTGTAGAGACGACCAAGCAGATTTGCGTGGTGAACGTGCCGGCGTCAGAAAGCACGCGATTCGATCCGGAGAGTGGGTTGTGCGTTCACAAGCCGGAAGATTCTCCTTTGCTGCAAACGGCGGTGCAAACTGGCGCGACAAAAAAATTCCTCCAAGCAGCGCGCTTCCCGAAGGCGAGCGTCGGAGCCACGGAAGATGGAACGGAAGTGGTGGTGCGAGACGTGCGGGATTCCGCAGAAAATGAGACGCGGTTTGCGATAGCCGTGAGAATTTTGTTGGATCGTAAAGGGCGAGTGACTAGCCAGCAGACGCTTTGGGCGAGTGAAGTACACCTGCGGTGAATAGTTGTTCTAACACCAAGCCACATTCCAAAGTAAGCGACACCCAAGAACACAGCCAGGAGTGGCTGTGCCAAGAGCGGCTAGGCGGATTGCTCTGGTTTAGGATGGAGGATTAGGCGGGAGACCAGGTAGCTGAGCAGGACAAATAATATAATGACCACGGTGGCTTCGAGTTTGTGGCCCTTCAAGTACGGAATCGCATCGTTGCCGTAGCGAATCGCCAAATAGCCGATGCCGAAGTAGCGGATTATGCGGGCCAGCGTAATCGCGGATGTGTAACTCCAGAGCGGGACTTCGAAAACACCCGCGGCAAACACAAAAAACTTGAATGGCGTTGGCGGCGGCAGCAGCGCGGCGATCAGCATGCCGACGAAGCCATTTTCCTCGACCCATTGGCGTATGGCCGCAGCGCGATGGCCTGCCTTCCGGTGAAAGAACGCTTCCCCACCCTTACGAGCGATGAAATACAAAAGCACACAGCCGAGGACGGAGCCGGTTGCGGCCATCAGCGCGTATAGCGGCATCCGCGCGGGATGTTCGATGGAGAGTTCGATCAGCAGGAGGTCGTTAATTACCGGAAAGGTGAGAACCGAAGAATCGAGAAATGAAATGAGGAAGAGCCCCGGCGCACCGAGAGTTCCCGCAAAGCCGACAATTTTTTGTTTCCAGGTGTTGAGCTGGAAGGGCAAGAAGTCCTCCGAAAGTGAAAATCAGTTTAACAGAGGCGCGCCGCAGGTCAGAGAAGGGTTTGGATGGCTTCGGTGATTACGTCGTAGACCCGGTGAAGCTGGTCGGGCGAAATGATGTAAGGCGGAAGGACGTAAACGACGTTGCCGAGCGGACGCAGCAGGACGCTGCGTTCGAGGAAAAAATTGTATAGCTTGGGGCGAAGGCCAGAAAGGTAGCCGGGGTCGTCAACGCGGAGTTCGAGAGCGCCGACGCCGCCAAGGTGACGCGTGTCGCCTACCTGATGGAAGTCGCGGAGCTGCGCAAGTCGCTCGGCA
>Ga0137418_10000419_pt1 | contig 37988 bp, 36 predicted proteins | sample CZODoug3_1_2_16f_FD_122242 | JGI IMG/M metagenome (GOLD analysis project Ga0137418, IMG submission 122242) | Vadose zone soil fungal communities from Angelo Coast Range Reserve, California, USA - CZODoug3_1_2_16fungal (Hybrid Assembly) | ecosystem: Environmental > Terrestrial > Soil > Vadose...
ATTGTAGTCTTGCCCACTGCGTTTGGCCCAACAATCACGTCGGCTGAGCCCGTGAAGCTGATGTTTATATTTTCGAGTGCTCGGAAATTTTGAACTGAGAGTGTTTGTAGACGCATGATGTGCTCCGGCGCTCCTAATCGTCATTCCAGTGGACTTCTCCGGACGAAACGGCAACGACTGTCTCGTATGGTGATGAACGCAATACCAAATAAAATAAGAAAGCCCGTGCGTTATGGAAGGGAAACTATAACCTGAAAGAGTACTGTACACCAGAATTACCCCACACAAGAGAAGTCAGTTATGGATCATCATCATGAGTCGGTTAAACGAACTCGAACAAGCCGCGCGAGCTTTTCCCAATGCCGGGGAAGCGGCAGACGCCTACCAGCGCGAATGTCAGTAGCGTAAGGCTTCGAGACGCCGCACAACTTGCCAAGTGTTTGCTAGCATAGCAAGCGGTAAAAAGCAGGCCAGTTTGCCGGACTTAAGTGGCCAAAACAAAAAGCTTTACAAAGCAATTTAAATGTGTTATATATATCACCTATATGGCACAGCTCTGTAACACACAGCAGGCCGCCAAAGCAGCGGGAATTGCCGTAATGACCCTGCACCGCTGGATAGTGGGCAATAAACTTAAGGCCCCCAAGCTGAGTATTCGGAACGGCAGGGCCGTGCGGCTTTGGAGCAAAGCGGATTTGGACCGGCTCCGCAGGCTTAAGCAGGAAATTTACTGCAAGGGCCGAGGAAGGAAGAAGGGCTACAAGCGAAAGTGAAAAAGCGGGACGCGCTGGTGCTATCAACACCAAACGCGCCCCTAACCACATCGACCTGAATAGGAGGCCAACATGGCTGTAAAGGAAACTAGCACTCAGGCAGCATTCCCTCAAGTTGTCCGTGGAGCGGATCTAGACCGACGCGCCGTTTTGTACTCGCGAGTCAGCACTACAAACGGCCAAGATCCCGAAATGCAATCCAGAGAAATACGTGAATACTGCCAACGCCGCGGATGGCCGCTTGTCGGAGAGTACGTTGATATCGGCATCTCCGGTGCCAAGGAACGTCGCCCACAACTGGACCGCCTGATTGCAGATGCCCACAAGCGAAAGTTTGAAGTCATCGTCGTTTGGAAGGGCACAGCCTATCGTATTCGCTGATGGTCTCCCGAATATCACCTTCCTTTTCTCTTCAATCTCTTCATAAAGGCTGAATTTTCCACCCAGCGTTTGAGGACCTGACGCGATTTCATGAACCGCGAGCCGGCATCGCGCGTCTAAAGGCAGAACGAGCAAACCAGCCAGATTTATCGGGAATAATTGATTGAAGGCCAGATGGTGAGCATATGAGTTATCTAAAAACTTCTAAATCTGATCTGTTGAGCCGGCTGATGCGCCCGGCGATCGCGCTTTTCATTGTTGTCACATTTGTTTGCGGTAGCTTGCTGAACGCCGCGGACGCACAACGGACAAACGTGCCGCGGCTGAACGAAGACCAGCGCATACTTCATGTTTTGAATCGGCTCGGTTTCGGAGCCCGGCCGGACGATCTCCAGCGCGTGAAGAGAATCGGATTGGAGCAGTACATCAATCAGCAACTGGCGCCGGAAAAAATCAACGATGAAGCTGCGGAAGCGAAACTCAAGAATCTTTCGACGCTGAATATGTCGACTGCTGAACTCTACGAAAAATTTCCGCAGCCGGGTCAACTGTTGCGACAACTCGAACGTCGCGGTGACTTGCCGGCGGGACTCGCTGCCACGCGCGACAACCGCGCACAGGCGCAACCAGCCGCGCCAGGTGGAACCAGCGAAGCGAAAACCGGCAACGCAACGGCGATGAATGGCGAAGCTAACGGCACGGCGAAAACACAGATGGATGCTCTGGCTGGAAATAACCCAGCGGCCAATAGCAATCCAATGGACAATGAAAAATACCGCCAGGCAGTACGCGAGTATTACATGCAGAACGGGCTGCAACTGCCGCAGCGCATCACGTCCGAGTTGCAGGCGTCGCGAATTCTACGCGCCGTTTACAGTGAACGCCAGTTGCAGGAAGTGATGGTCGATTTCTGGACCAATCACTTCAATGTGTTTGCGGGCAAGGGCGCCGATCGCTGGTTGCTGGTGTCCTACGACCGCGACACGATTCGACCGCACGCGATGGGCAGCTTTTCTGATTTATTGTTGGCAACCGCGCAAAGCCCCGCGATGCTTTTCTATCTCGACAATTTTCAAAGCGTTAGTCCCAACGCGCCGGCCGGCCCAGGATATTTCGGAAACCAGCGCCCCGGAGCGCAACGTAATCCGCTGGCCCAACTAATGCGAGGCGGCGCGCAGAATAGGCCAGCACCCAGCATGACCAACAACCCGCAGCAACAGCGGCCGCAGCAGCAAGCGCGTCGCGGCATCAACGAAAACTACGCGCGCGAGTTGATGGAACTGCATACGCTGGGTGTGGATGGTGGTTACACGCAGAAAGACGTGCAGGAAGTCGCGCGCTGCTTCACGGGTTGGACCATATTCGCGCCGCGTGGTGGCGGCGCAGCCGCGCAGGCGATGATGAACGGCCCGCGCGCCGATGTGTTGCGCGAAAACGCAGGCAGATTTTTCTTTAATCCGCGCGTGCACGACGATGGTGAAAAGACTGTCTTGGGCCACAAGATTCCCGCGGGAGGCGGAATCAAAGATGGGCTAACAGTGCTCGACATTCTCGCGCACCAGCCGGCGACAGCGAAGTTCATAGCGACGAAGCTTGTGCGCCATTTCGTTTCTGACAATCCACCGCCGGCCCTGGTCGATCGCGTAGCGGCCACGTTCTTAAAGAGCAACGGCGACATTCGCGAAACTTTGCGCGCGATCTTCTTATCACCTGAGTTCAATTCTCCGGAAGCTTATCGCGCAAAAGTTAAGCGGCCGTTTGAGTTGGCGATTAGCGCCGTTCGCACACTTGGCGGCGAAACTAATGGCGGCCCCGGGCTGCACCAATGGATTGCCAGAATGGGCGAGCCGCTCTACGGTTTTCAAACGCCGAACGGTTATTCGGACGCAGCGGAGAGTTGGGTGAACACAGGCGGGCTCCTCGAGCGATTGAACTTTGGCTTGACCCTAGCCAGCAATCGCATTCCCGGCACGCGCGTCGATCTGAAGCGCTTTTTGGATGGCAACAGCCTTGCGAAGTCTGACAATTCGCAGATGCTGGCCCGCTTTCTTAGTTTGATTGTCGCGGGCGACATGTCAACCAAAACAAAAGCGATTCTGCTCAAGCAGATCAATGATCAGACGGCACTAGTTGTACCGGCGGCAATACCTAGCCGTCCGGAAATGAATGATGCCGCCCAGGGCGAAATGATGGATAGACGTCCGGCGCGACAACAGCAGCAGCAGTTGGCGCGGGTTGACGCGAATATCACGGATCCGGTTACCAAACTGGTTGGTTTGATTCTGGGTTCGCCGGAATTTCAAAGACAGTAAAAGAGGTGTCAGGTGTCAGGTATCAGGTGTCGGGTAAAAGATGGTATCAGGTGTCAGGTAGCAGGTGTCGGGAAAGTCCAATCGGTATCTGATACCCGACACCCGACACGCGACACCTGACACCTGACACCTGACACCTGACACCTGACACCTGGCGGGGAGTTGAGTTATGAACAGAAGATTTTTCATCACATCAGGCGGAGTGGCGCTGGCAAGTTTTGGTTTGCTGAATACCGCGCCGTCATTTTTGCAACGCACTGTCTTCGCGCAAACGCGTGAGCGACTCACTGGCGGCCGGCGCAAAACGCTAATCGCCATTTTTCAGCGCGGCGCCGTTGATGGTTTGAACATGGTGGTCCCGTTTGGCGAAAGCGCGTATTACGACCTGCGTCCATCGATTGCGATTCCGAAACCCGCAGCCGGTAATGCTGAGGCGGCGATTAACCTCGACGGGTTTTTTGCTCTGCATCCATCGCTCGCGCCTTTCAAATCGTTGTGGGACTCAAAACGTTTGGCGATCGTTCATGCGGCCGGTTCGCCGGATAATACGCGTTCCCACTTCGATGCGCAGGATTACATGGAATCGGCAACGCCGGGTGTGAAGTCGACACCTGACGGCTGGCTGAATCGTTACCTGCAAAGCAAACGTGATCCGGAGAACAGTCTTTTCCGCGCCGTTTCAATGACGCAAACGACGCCGCGCGTGATGCAGGGAAAGGCGCCAACGCTGGCGATTTCCAACCTTGCCGACTTTACCATTCGCGCGGGCCAGAATTCGGCAAGCGTGCAAGGCGGCTTTGAAGCTATCTACGATCAAACAGTGAACGACATGCTGGGAGGAATCGGCAAAGAAACTTTTGAAGCAGTCAACTATTTGAAGAAAGTTAATCCGGCGCAATATCAACCACAGAACGGCGCGCAGTATCCGCGCACGCCGTTTGGCAATTCGCTGCTTCAGATTGCGCAGTTGATCAAGGCAGGCGTCGGTTTGGAAATCGCGTTCACCGATATTGGTGGTTGGGACACGCACGTCAACGAAGGCAGCGCGCGTGGACAGTTAGGAAATCTACTACAACAGTTCAGCAACGGCATCCGCGCTCTTTACGCGGACCTGGGCCAGCGCATGGACGACGTAGTGATTCTGACGATGTCGGAGTTTGGCCGCACTGTAAAGGAAAATGGAAATCGCGGCACGGACCATGGCCATGCGAATGCGATGTTTGTTGTCGGCAACAGCGTGCGCGGTGGCAAAGTTTATGGCCAATGGCCCGGACTGAAGAATGAGCAGTTATACGAAGGACGAGACCTGGCTTTGACTACCGACTTTCGCGATGTGTTTGGTGAGGTAGCTAAAAACCATCTCGGAGCTTCCAACTCGAATACGATCTTTCCGGGTTATGTGACGAGCGAACGAAAGTTCAAAGGGTTTCTTGGGTAAAACAACTGCTGAGTGCTGATTGCCGAGTAAGCGTCAAGAAGTTCAGAGTCCAAGCTTTAGCTTGCTTCTTACCAGCGCAAGAACAACCTGAAGATTGTACTCTGAACTTCTTGACGCTTACTCGGCAATCAGTACTCAGTGCTTTTTACTCCTACCACCGCAGTCTTCCAAAGCGATTAACGATGTAAAGCATCCCTACGGCGATCAATGAAACGATAACCGCGAGTGTGAACGCTTCGTTATCGCGTCCTGCCTGCACGGCGTCGTAAATGGCCACCGAAGCTGTTTGCGTGCGACCCGGAATATTTCCCGCAATCATGATCGTTACGCCAAAGTCCCCTAAAGCGCGCGCAAACGCGAGCGCGGTGGCAGCGAGCACGCCACGCGCTGCCAGCGGCATGGTTACGCGAAAGAAGATCAAACGACTGTTAAGGCCCAGCGTGCGCGCGGCTGCCTCAAGTTCCAGGTTCACGCTTTCAAACGCGGCGCGTAGACTTTTAGTGACCAGTGGCAACGCATGAATCGTTGCAGCAATGATCGCTGCGGTAACAGTAAAGGTAAGACGAATCCCCAGGCGGTGATAAAGAAAGCCACCCACCGGCGAACGTGTTCCCAACAACACCAGCAGGTAATAACCAAGCACAGTCGGCGGCAATACGAGCGGAAGGGTAATCAGCGAATCGATCAAGTCGCGTCCCGGAAAACGTTTGCGCGCGAGTAACCAGGCGAGCGCTGAGCCGGCAACCAGTGCAATCAACGTTGCCGCACTGGCAACGGCGAAGGATAGCTTGATGGGGAACCAATCAATCACAAGAGATAAACCGCGAATACACTAAGACGCGAAGGGATGCGACATGTTAGCGCAGAGCGAGCGCGGGTGAACAGTAGTCTGGTTAAGCCGCAGCCTTACGGTTACAATCCCGCTGCTCTGCCGACATCCCAAACAACAACGCGCCGGAAGGCTAACTTAATGATTGACTTCAGCATTTCACCCGAACTCAAAGCCGTGCAGAAACGGGCTATCGCCTTCATGGACGAGTTTGTTTATCCAAACGAAAGTAAACTGATCGAGGATGAAGGCCTTCCGGCCGATCTGGAAAGAGAACTGCAACAGAAGGTAAAGGCGCTTGAACTATGGGCGCCGCATTTGCCCCGCGAGTGGGGCGGCATGGGCATCGGTTTCATTGGCCAGGCGTTGATCAACGAAATCGCAGGACGGTCGGTGATTGCACCGCGCTTGTTTGGCAACGCGGCGCCGGATGCGGGCAACGCTGAGTTGTTGCTGATTGCTGCCACGCCCGAACAAAAAGAAAAATATTTGCGCCCGCTCGCAGCCGGCGAAGTGCGTTCATGTTTCGCGATGACGGAACCGGAAGTTGCCGGCTCCGACCCAACGGGGTTGCGCACAACCGCGGTGCGAGACGGAGACGAATGGGTTATCAACGGCCACAAATGGTTTGCCAGCGGTGCTATCGGGTCGGCGTTTGCAATTGTGATGGCTGTCACGGATACGACGGCCGGCGCGCATCACCGCGCCAGTATGATTCTTGTTCCGACTGGCACGCCGGGTTTCAACATCGTGCGATCAGTTCCGGTGATGGGTTCCGGCGGCGTTGGCGGTCATTGCGAAGTGCGCTTTCAGAACTGCCGCGTGCCCGTTACGAATCTGCTCGGAGAATCAGGGCAGGGATTCAAGCTGGCCCAGGCGCGACTTGGACCAGGCCGTATCCAGCACTGCATGCGCTGGTTAGGCGCGGCACAACGGAGTTTCGATATGATGTGCGCTTACGCGCTCCAGCGGCAATCGTTTGGCGAGCCATTAGCAAAAAAACAAAGTGTCCAAAACTGGATTGCTGATTCGGCGGCAGAGATCAGCGCCGCTCGCTTGATGACGCTGAACGCAGCCTGGAAGTTGGATCGCGGTGACGATGCGCGTATCGAGATCTCGCTAATCAAGTTTTTCGGTGCGCGAGTCTTGCATGACGTGATCGACAGAGCCATTCAAGTCCATGGCGCTCTCGGTTATTCCAAGGACACCCCGCTGGAGATGTTCTACCGTGACGCGCGGGCCGCGCGAATTTACGATGGGCCTGATGAGGTCCACCGGCAGGTGGTGGCGCAACGCATACTGAAAAGTTTCAAGCGCGAGAATTAAATCCAACTCCTTGGAGTGCGGCGGGCCCGGCGCCGCTTTGGTCGGTCGCGACCTCGGCAACAACTCTTTCAAATGAATTCGCCGGGGCAGACCAAAGCGGCGCCGGGCCGCCGCACTCCAAGGAGTTGACGCTTCATGACGGCCAGTACGAACAGCGTAGCAATGAGAGTCGGCGAGGAGGTGGACCTTGCGGCGCTTGACGGATATTTGCGTGAGCATTTAATCGGGATTGATCCAAAGACGCCGCTCGAGGTCGAACAATTTCCCGGCGGTCATTCGAACCTTACTTACCTTGTTCGCTATGGGCAGCAGGAATTCGTGTTGCGTCGTCCGCCAATTGGCCCCGTGGCCCCGACGGCCCACGACATGCCGCGCGAATACAAGCTGCTGTCAATCATCAATCCGCACTTTCCACTCGCGCCCAAACCCATCCTGCTATGCGAAGACCCGGCTATTATTGGCGCTCCGTTCTATCTGATGCAGCGCCGCCGCGGCGTCATCGTGCGTTTCAAGGTGCCAGAACAAATTGGCGAGAACCTGGAATTGCGAAAGCAACTGAGTGAGACCGTGGTGGACACGTTGGTCGCTCTGCACGCCGTTGATGTTCTCGCGACGGGCATTGTGAACATTGGGAAGCCCGAGGGGTTTGTCGCGCGCCAGGTCCACGGGTGGGCCGATCGCTGGCGGCGCTCGAAGTCTGGTGAACTTGCCGAAATGGATCAGGTCATCAGGTGGCTGGAAGAACGAATCCCGGACGAGACCTCCAAACAAGCGACCATCGTTCACAACGATTTTAAGCTGGACAACATCATGCTCGACGAAGACGATCCGGTGCGGGTTGTTGCGGTGCTCGATTGGGAAATGTGTACCGTTGGCGATCCACTTATCGACGTGGGCCTGCTTCTTACTTATTGGACGATGCGGGGCAGGACCGATGCAAGCGAGACCGCGGATCGAAATAGTTCTTTGCGCGCGGTTACGAATGGTTCCGGCTGGCTGTCACGCGAAGAAATAATCGAACGTTATGAAGCCAGTACTGGCCGCGATCTGTCCCACATCGTGTTTTATGAAACCTTTGCACGGTTCAAGGTTGCGGTGGTGATTCAGCAAATCTATTTTCGTTACGTGCAGGGGCAGACGCGCGACGAACGCTTCCGCAATCTTGACGCGCTGGTGAAAGAGCTAATCCAAGAAGCACTTGAGTTAGCAGAACGCTCAAAGATTTGAAAGAGACCTGGCGGCGGCGAAACGAAGAGCGGGGGCAAGCCCACCTTCCCAACCACGAGCTGATCAGACTTGAAGTTCTAATCCACTGTGGAAAGGCGTTCAAGCAGAGATAACATTCGTTGGTCATGTAGTCTCTCAGGTTGGGAAGGTGGGTTTGCCCCGCTCTTCGTCAGCTTGAAGCAACTCTGCTTAAGAAAATGAGTATGTTCAGGCCACAGATCCAGCGCTTTGATTCGTTGCCCTCAACCAATGATGAAGTTGCGCGCCAGGCGGCTTTAGGCGCGGATGAAGGCTTGTGCGTCATTGCCGCCGAGCAGACCGCCGGCCGCGGTCGCTTGCAACGCTCATGGGCTTCCCCGAAGAACGCGGGATTGTATCTCAGTATCTTGTTGCGGCCGGCGTTTGATCAGCAGTCCTGGCCGCTCATTACTTTCGTCGCTGCGCTTGCGGTGAACGACGCATTGCTTCAGTGTTGTAATCTCAAGACCGACATAAAGTGGCCCAACGACGTCTTATCGAACGATCGCAAGCTCTGCGGAATTCTCGCAGAGACGATCGAGACGTCAGTGGGGCGGGCGGTCATAGTCGGGATCGGCATCAATGTGAGTAAGAATTCGTTTCCGGTCGAACTTGAGACAGTTGCTACTTCGGTGGAAACAGAAACCGGACGCGCCATGGCGCCCGATGAATTGCTCGAATTTCTGCTCGGCGCGTTTAGCAAACACTATCAAACGCTGCAACAATCAGGTGGAAATGAAACTATTGTGCGTGAAGTCTCCGCCCGATCTTCCTACGCCAATAACAAGCGTATTCTTGTGAACGTCGACGGCAGCCTGGTGGGAACCACGCGCGGACTTGAAAGTGATGGATCGTTGCGTGTAGAAACTGATGACGGCGAAGTCAAAACAATCAGAGCAGGCGACGTCACAGTTGTAAGGGCCACTTGAGTTTCAACAATTCTACTAAGCAAGCACATTTCAATTCGAAAACACTGATGACCGGCAAGCGCATTGTCCTCTCCACCTTCGGCTCGTTCGGTGACATTCATCCGTACATTGCAATAGCACTGGAATTACGAGCGCGCGGACATCGCCCAATCATCGCGACTTCTGAAGTGTATCGCGAAAAGATGGACATCCTCGGTTTGGAGTTTCGTCCAGTCCGTCCCGATATGCCGTCTTACGATCAGCCGGATGAGATAAGCAAACTCGCGGAAGAGCTGATTGAAGCAAGAGGTGGCACAGAAAAAGTCATCGGCCTATTCACCGGCAGCCTGCCCGAGATTTACGAGGATCTTTACACCATAACTAAAGATGCCGACTTGCTCCTGACTCATCCGTTGCCCCTGGTTGGTCCATTGGTGGCCCAAAAGCTTGGCTTGCCGTGGCTGTCGAGCGTGCTGGCGCCTATCTCTTTCTTTTCGGCGTACGATCCGATAGTACCGCCTCAAATGCCGGCGCTTTATCATCTGCTGCGGCTGCATCCTTTTTTTGGGCGATTACTTTTTCGTATGGCTTCCGGCAGACTGGAAAAAATCATGGAGCCGGTTTACCGTCTGCGCGCGGATTTGGGATTGCCGCGCGGCGAGCAACCGCTTTTCGCCGGCCAACATTCCCCTGAACTGGTATTGGCTTTGTTTTCACGAGTGCTGGCGCAACCGCAACGAGACTGGCCACCGAACACGCGCGTTACCGGCTTTCCTTTTTATGATCGACGCGACTTTCTTGGCGAGATCGAAACCGACAAAGATTTGTGGCAGTTTCTCGACGCAGGTCCTCCGCCAATCGTGTTCACGCTTGGCTCATCGGCATTTTGGGTTGCGAAAGATTTTTATCGCGACTCGATCGTGGCCGCGCAGGCACTCGGAAAAAGAGCACTGTTGTTGATTGGACATCAACGCAATCTGCCGACCGAGTCGTTACCCGACGGCATGGCAGCTTTTGAATATGGCGCGTTTGGCGGGATACTGCCGCGCGCGTGTGCGATTGTTCATCAGGGAGGCGTCGGCACAACGGGCCAGGGATTGCGCTCGGGTCGTCCGGTGCTGGTTGTACCTCATGCGCACGATCAGTTTGACAACGCCGCACGTGTGACGCGGCTCGGTTGCGGGCGGATGATTGCGCGGCCGCGCTACAATGCCGACAATGCAACTAAAGAGCTACGCGCCTTACTTAGCAACTCGAAGTATGCTGACAAGGCACAGGAAGTTAGCCGGGAAGTGCAACGCGAGAACGGCGCAAGCGCAGCGGCAGATGCAATCGAGCAGTTGCTGAGAACTGGCGCCCCGATGGAATCCGATTATGTTGCTAGTTATTGATGCAGGAAACACGAATACTTCGTTGGGCGTTTTCGATGAAGCGGACCTTGTGGCCCACTGGCGCTTAACCACTGCGCGTTCGCGGACCGTGGACGAGTATGGTGTGCACGCTCGCAACCTTTTTCAGCTCGCCGGTTTGGACGTGAAGGCGATCGATGCAATTGCCATTGCTTCAGTCGTGCCGCCGCTGAACTACACGCTCAAGACGATGGCGGAGACTTATTTCCACAGGACTCCGTTTTTTGTCGACCAAACGGTTGACACGGGACTGCGCATTCTTTATGAACCAGCCGCAGACGTGGGCGCGGATCGAATTGTGGATGCGGTCGCGGCAATTGTGAAGTATGGAGCACCGTGCATCGTGGTTGATTTCGGAACCGCAACAACGTTCAATGCGATTAACGACCGGGGCGAATACATGGGCGGCGTCATCACGCCCGGCATCATGATTTCTTCCGAAGCACTCTTTGAGCACACGGCGAAATTGCCGCGGGTTGACATCAGACGGCCCGGCACCGTCATCGGCTCATCGACGATCGCTGCGATGCAGTCTGGTTTGTATCACGGCTTTGTTGGCCTGGTAGATGGCGTGCTGCGCAAAATGGTCGACGAAATGGACAGTGCGCCACGAGTAATTGCGACCGGGGGCCTGGCGTCGTTGATTGCCACCGGTTCCGAGTTTATCGAGTTGGTTGACGAAACGTTGACCTTGGAAGGTTTGCGACTGGTCTACGAAAGAACCCATCCAGCTATCACTAATTGAATTATTTTAACTACTTCACCGAAATCGAAGATGCGTTCGTCCGTCGCCGGGGAAAGCATTTGCTGCTCAGTCCCATGGACTGGGCCCTGATTGAAAGCTGGAAAGAGCTGAAGGTGCCGCTGCACGTGGCGCTGCGCGGAATTGAAAAGTCTTTCGACTCCTGGGAAGCAAAGCCGCGCAAGCGCACGGTAAAAAGCTTGCTTTATTGTCAGGAAGAGGTTGAAGCTCAATACGCTGAATGGCTGGATGCGCACATCGGAGCGGCGGCCGAGAGTGAAAGCGACGGCAGCATTTCGAGCGAACCGGGTACAGCAGGTTTACCATTTCCGCGCACGGACATCCTTCAACATCTCGAGCGTTGTCGATCTGGTTTGTCCGCAGGAGCCGCGCAACGGAGCAAGCATGGCGCTGATGATCTGGTTGAAGCACTTGAACGCGCTGCACTACAGCTGAGCGAGTTGCAAAACGATTTTGCGGCGGCAAGCTTGCCTAATGCGCAGAAGCTGGAAGAATCACTTACCGGCGTGGAACGCATGATTACGGATGCGCTTCTTTCCGTCGTCAGTTCTGATCATCTTGAAGCGCTGACGCAAGAAGTGGAAAAGCAATTGAAGCCTTACCGTAAACAAATGGAGCCGGCAGTTTTCGAGCAGACCAGAAACAATCTTCTACTAAAGCGTTTGCGAGAAGCTTTTGGCGTGCCCCGGCTCAGTTTGTTTTATATCTAGTTCGTGAAGTCTGAAATCAGACCGCATCGCTACTACTGATGGGCCCTACCGACCTACAGGATAAAAATCTCGTTGAGATCGAGCGTCTGCTGCCAGGCGGATTCGGCCTGGCGCATGCTGAAGGTCTGACGTTGTTCGTTGCGCTTGCTGCTCCTGGCGACATTCTGCGCGTAAAGATTGAACGCAAGCGCGGCTCGGTCGGATTTGCATCGATTATTGAAGTTGTCAAACCATCGAGCGTTCGCGTCGAGCCGCCCTGCCCCTATTTTGGCTTGTGCGGCGGCTGCGATTTTCAACAGCTTGACTACGAAGCACAGCTGGCGGCGAAAGTTGAGATTATCCGTGACTGCCTTCATCGCATCGCGCGCGTCGAAAAGCCGCCTGACATTGTGATGGTTCCTTCGCCGGCGCAATGGCAGTATCGATCGCGCGCCAATTGGCAGTTTGATCCGAAAGCAAAACGGCTCGGCTATTTCGCGCGCAGCTCTCATGAAGTGTGCGACGTTGAAGTTTGCGCGGTGCTCAGTCCAGCGCTGCAGCAAACGCTGGAACGCTTGCGCGAACAGATGCGCGAGGGCACGCTTTCGAAAAAGTTGACCGACATCGAAGCGGTTGCCGGCGATAGCGACGTTTCGCTCGCGTCAGGAGCCACCCACTTTCGATCGAAAGAGGTGGGCCGCCGCATCGGCAGCGAGACTTACTACTTTGGCGCCGAAGCCTTTTTTCAAATAAATCACGAGTTGCTCGAGTTGTTGCTGGGCGAGGCGGTTGTAGAAGAGGAAGGGAAGACGGCAATTGATCTCTATTCGGGCGTCGGACTTTTCACTTTGCCGCTGGCGCGAAGATTTGATCAGGTCATAGCCGTCGAAGCAAACTCGCGAGCGGTTGATTACGCGCAGCGCAATCTGGACGCAGCCGAACTCTACAACGTTGAAGTTGCCAACATGAGCGTGGCTGAATGGCTGAAACACTGGCTCGGCTTTGAGCGGCCCGAGTTGCTGTTGCTCGACCCGCCGCGCACCGGCGCGGAAAGCGGCGTCATTGAAGGAATTCTGTCGGTCGCGCCCCAAAAAATTTGCTACGTCTCGTGTGACCCGGCCACACTGGCGCGCGACTTGAACAAGTTGCTGGCCGGCGGTTATTCGCTTGACTCCATCGTCGGTTTTGATATGTTCCCGCAGACCCATCATGTCGAGACCGTAACGCACCTGTCGCACAACGAGTTCTAACTCTGAGATCTCAACTTTGAGATTTGAAATCTCAGATCCGGCATCACCCTGCCGCTTTATTCAATCAGATAATGTCTAATCGTAGTCCCGCGGTGGCGGTGGCGGCCTATCCTTTGGCGCAGTTAGCTTGTTCGTTTGCGCTCGGAATTCTCGCCGCTACCTTCGTGATCAATTCGCTTTCGTCATTCCGGTTCCTTTCGGTTTGGTTGTTTGTCGTCTGCTCCGCGCTGATCACGGTCGCCGCGGGCGCAGCTCTACTCAAACAGAAAGCGCAATTGGCGGCCGCGCTGGTGTTGTTTGCCACAACGTTCCTCGGTTCATCATTCGCAATCGTTGAGAAGAGCAAAGTCCCGCACAATCAAATTAGGCGCTTATTAGCAGAAGGAAAGATCAAGGTCGGCGAGCCGGTTGAACTGACGGGAGTACTTGAACAAGAGCCGGAACTCGCACCCGAACGATTGTTCCTGCGTCTCAAGGTGCGAGGAATTCGAGTTGGAAACACTGAGACGCAAACTTCGGGCGTGGTTATGTTGCTAGCGCGCGTCGCACAGAAAAGCAATGAACAGGAATTTGACGCGTTGGAGTTGCACTATGGCGCCACGTTGCGCGTGATGACCAGGCTCGAGCGGGCGGATAGTTTTCGCAATCCCGGCGTGTCTTCGTTCGCAGAATATCTCGACCGCCAGGGCTACGACGCCACGGCGTTGGTAAAAAGTCCGCTCCTAATCGAGCGGTTGGAGAACGAACGTGTGCTTCTTCCATTGGCACTGCTGTACGACTGGCGCGTAAAACTTCAAACGGCAATCGATTCTCATTTCTCAAAAGAAACGGCCGGCGTACTCGATGCAGCAATGCTTGGCAATCGTTACTTCTTGTCACAATCAACTTCAGAACGGTTTCGCGAAGGCGGCACTTTCCACGTCCTCGTTATCAGCGGACTGCATATTACATTTCTTGGAGGACTCGTCTTTCTGGTTGCGAGACGTTTCACCAAAAATCGCGCACTGCAATTCGTCCTGTCGGCGACTGTGCTGTGGGCGTATGCGCTGGCGGTTGGCGCGGAGGCTTCAGTGGTGCGAGCGGCATTGATGTTTACGGTTGTTGTGCTGGCGCCGTTGGTTTCACGTCGTGCATCCTCACTGAACGCGCTGGGCGCTTCGGCGCTCGCTCTGCTTACATGGCGGCCCAGCGATCTTCTCGATCCGTCTTTTCAATTAACGTTTGCTTCTGTGGCAGCGATTGTTTTGTTGTCGTGGCCGCTGCTGGAAAAACTTTCGGCGCTGGGCGCCTGGCGGCCGACACGCGAGACACCCTATCCACCGTCATGTTCGCCGTGGTTGCGCGACTGCTGCGAAAGTCTTTTCTGGAGTGAACGTCGATGGCAGGCCGAACTCAAGCAAGCTAACTACGCCTACAAACTTCTTAAAGCGCCGGCGGCAAAAACGCTGGAGCGGTTCCATCTGCAATCAGCGCTGCGTTACGCGTTCTCGACCGTCCTGGTTTCCGCGAGTGTGCAGGTCGTGCTGCTGCCACTGCTGATCATATATTTTCATCGAATGTCCTTTGCTTCGTTACTACTGAACATCGGCGTGAGCCTGATGATGGCGGCGACGGCAATTGTCGCTGCGTTTGCTTTGCTGCTTGCGCAGGTGAGCGCGGTGCTTGCTGGTCCATTCATTAGTCTGACGAATGGCCTCAATTGGTTGAATGTTCACAGCGTTGATCCTTTCGCGAGAGCCGGCATCGCTTCAATGCGCTTGCCGGAATATAGCGGTTGGGCCGCAACAATTTATGTTTTGTACTATCTACCGCTTGCCGCGTTGGTGTTCCTTCTGTGGCGCTGGCAACCTTTAAAACTTTCAAGTTTCAAAAAGCGATCTGCGCGATTGAACCTGCCGCTTGCTTTGCTGGCCCAGCTATTGGCCGTTGCAGTTGTCGTCCTCCATCCGTGGAGTGCGCCGCCTCCTGACGGAAAGCTTCATGTAGATTTTCTCGATGTGGGCCAGGGTGATTCAGCACTCGTGACCTTGCCGGATGGAGCCACCATGCTGGTTGATGGCGGTGGCCGGCCCGGGCCTTTTCGACAGAATGCCGGTCTTGACGAAGAGAGATTTGAACGCGACACGCGCAGCATTGGCGAAGCGGTCGTCTCGGAATTTCTCTGGCAGCGTGGTCTGGATCATGTTGATTACATTCTGGCAACGCACGCCGACGCGGATCACATTGATGGCTTGAATGACGTTGCTCGAAACTTTCGCGTGCGGGCCGCGTTGGTAGCGCGCACGCCAAAAAGCGATCCGGAGTTTGCGCGTTTTTCAGAAACAGCAGCAGCCGAACGAATTCCCATTCACATCATCGGCGGTGGCGATCAGTTGCGGTTTGGCGACGTCAGTATGAGCGTCCTTTGGCCGCGAGCGCAGCAGAATGCGGATCTGCCATCGCAAAACAACGACTCAATTGTTCTTCGCTTTCTGTTGGCCCGGCGATCGTTTTTGCTAACCGGGGACATCGAGGCGCGCGCTGAAGAAGCGTTGGTGCCTTTCGCCGAGTTGCTGCGAGTAGATGTTGTGAAAGTCGCGCACCATGGCAGCAAGACCTCGTCGACACCAGAATTCATTGCTGCTACGCAACCGCGTTACGCAGTGATCTCAGTTGGGCAAACATCGATCTTTGGTCATCCAAATCCTGAGGTCGTGAAGCGATGGGAAGAGGCGGGCGCGCAAGTTTTGCGTACAGGTAGTAACGGCACGATCTCATTCTCAACAAACGGGAATGACCTAAGTTTGGAAACCTTTGTTAAGGAGAAGTGAACCTACGGAAGGTTCTCGGTATCGTCGGGCGTGTACAGATCGATCTGGGTGCTGCCCGGTTTGTAGGTATGCAAAACGCCGAGTGGCGGCGCGTAGACGTGGATGGTGATGAGGTCCTGTTTACTTACATCCGGGTTGCCAAGCTGGTGAATGTCAGGAACGTCGGAACCGGTAACCGCACCGGGCGCGTAATCGCGCGCTGATTTATATTCCAACCCTTTTTCCGCGTCGTAGTTAAAGATCGTTTCCCACAATCTTCCTTCATGAACTTTAACGCCGCCGTGCGAGCCGTTGTGATCGTGGATCGGCGTGCGATGGCCGGGACGCCAGCACAGCACCAGCATCTCGACAAACTCGCTGCGGCAAATGCGATGACGCCAGTAGTTGCCGTCTTTGAAGCCGATGTAAGGCTGCAACTCTTCGGTGGAGATATTCGCAGTCTCCAGCCAATCGTAAATCTGTTTGAGTGAAGGTACGCTCTTTTGCGACTCGAGAGTTTTCACCAAAGTCGCCAGAGCAGACTCTGCGGTTGTGAATTCTTGAGATGTAACGGTATCGGCGGCTAAATTAATGGACAAGGACTATCTCCCAAAATTCGCTTATCAAGCGGCAATTTCGATGTATTCGACCTGACTACTCGGCTCCGGAATAGGTAAGCCGTCTTCACGCATGCCACGCAGATGGATTTCAATGGCCTCGCGGATTTGCGCCTCCGTTTCTTCTTTCGTGGTGCCAGTAGCGACACAGCCTGCCAAGTCGGGGACGTAGGCAGCGTAATTACTGGCCGCTTTTTCGATGACAATCGCGTAACGCTTCATAACTTTTCCTCAATTCTTTAAGCCAGCTTGCCGTAGGACTGTTTAGAGTGCCAATAGGCAAATCGTCATTGGGCTTCCCCGGAACTGTAACACGCCCCTTCTTGATTGGATGCTTATATTGACGATGACTTCCTTCGGTAACAACCAGAAACCAACCGTCCTCCTTCAGTAATTTGAGGACGTCGCGAACCTTCATTCATCCAGAATAGTGCGCTCGTTGGTCGAGGTCAAGATTTTGCTTCTCATGACGGCTTCGATATCAATATTGTCCGAGCCGCATCGCCGTCGCCCTGTACACGCACGTGCCAGACACATGGCGGCAGCGGATATTTGCCGAGACGCTCCGCCCATTCAATGACGATAACTGCACGTTCATCAGTAAGTAGCTCTTCAAGATCAACTGCATGCGCAGCAGAAGCGCCGGCGTCCAGCCGATAAAGATCAATGTGAAAAAGCGACAGGCGCCCGTTGTAAGGATTGACTAGGGTAAATGACGGGCTGGTGACTTCATCTGGGTCAACGTTGAGACCTGCGGCAAGTCCCTTCACCAAGATCGTCTTACCGGCGCCGAGCGGTCCATCGAGCAGCAGAATCTCACCGCCGCGAAGTCGCGCGCCAATTTGTCGGCCGAGATCAAAGGTCTCACCCGCATCGCGAGAAATCCATTCTCCACTAGAAATGTTTTGTTCTGCAGCCGACATCATTGCTCGCAGTCTGGTTGTTCACCTTTCGGATCGAGCGAGCGGATGGCGTCGCTCAAGTGTCCGCGAATATCCGAAGCCACCATGGCGCGCATTCCTAGTTTTCGCGCGGCGAAGTCGCCCGCAAGTCCGCCGACGTAAAGCGCTGCAATCGTCGCCGCTAACGGATCCGCTTTTTCTTTCAAGGTGCCCAGCGCCTGCGCGACAAAGGCTCCGATGATTCCCGTCAATGTATCGCCGGCGCCGGCGGTACCCAGGCCGGCGTTGCCGCTCGGATTAATAAAAATGCGGCCATCGGGTGATGCAATCAACGAGCGCGAGCCTTTTAGAACAAGAACCACTTTATGTTGTTTCGCAAACTCACGCGCGACCGCAACGCGATCTTCCAAAACGGATTTGTCAGTCGTACCCAGCAAACGCAACATCTCGCCGGGGTGCGGTGTCAAAATGAGCGGCGCTGCGTCGGAGCCGTGCAAGTCGTTGGGCCATGGCGACAGGCAGTTCAAAGCATCCGCGTCAATCACCATCGAAGTATTGCGTCGTTGTACTACTGAATGAACAAAGCGGCGCGTACGTTCGTCCGTCGCCGAAATCCCTGGTCCAATCGCGATGGCAGTGGCTTTCGCCATCAATCCGACCACATGCTCAATTGCTTCGTCGCTGATTGCGCCTCGATCAGTTTCAGCCAACGCCGTGGTCATTACTTCAGGCATCACCACGGCGGCGACTGGATTTTGCGAAGAGACTGGCGTGGCGATCGTAACCAAACCCGCCCCCGCTCGCATCGCAGCGTTTGCGCATAGCACGGCCGCGCCCGTGTAGCCGCGCGAGCCTGCAATCACCAGTACGTGTCCATGCGTATTCTTAAAGGAGTCTGGCAGGTAGCGCGTGCTGACCAAAAATTCACGCGCGTCTTTCGCTTCCGAGAGAAAAAGTTTTGACTCTGCGTCGTTGACTAGGGATGCGGGCGAGCCGATATCTGCGATAACAAGCTTGCCGTTGAAATGGGAAGCAGGTGGTAGAACGTTTGCGATTTTCGGCGCGGTGAAAGCCACGGTAAGGTCTGCGGCAACCGCTGGACCGATAGGTTGCGCCTGGTCGGTATCGAGACCGGAGGGAATGTCTACCGAAAAAATCAATGGTCCATCGCCAGCGGTTTGCCGGGCCCGCGACAGATATTTCACGATCTCGGCGAAGACGCCCGTCAGCGGTCTTTTCAGTCCCGTCCCAAAAAGAGCATCGACAATAACATCATAGACCAAAGCATTGGTCTCGAGCTTTTGCCACTGCTTCGCGTCGCGACATTCGCTGAAGTCTAAGTGGGTGGCTTCATCAGACGTTTTGAGGTTGGCCAGCGCTTCGAAGTTATAGCGCGCATCGCCACTCGTTTCGCTGACGTTGCCGAAAAGTATCACATCCGTTTGCACTTGGTGCGCAGCTAATTGGCGAGCGAGCGCAGCACCATCCCCGCCATTATTTCCCGGGCCGCAAACTATTTGTATTCTCTTGCCGCTCACATTGCCGCCAAAATGCGTTGCAATCGACTCAAAGCAGGCGGCGGCGGCCGAATCCATCAGTTGGAGTGACGAGATTTGATAATTCTCGACGGTGAGGTGATCGATTTCCCTCATTTGTTGGGCTGAGATAACCGGCTGCACCGTTTGATGATAAGGATGGGGTCTGACAGGGTCAATCCGGCGCTTAAAACAAAAATGGCGGCCCGAGGCCGCCTCGCCTCTGCCGCTGCACTAGCCCGTCCGTTTTTCCAGGATAACTAACTAAATAATCAATGTCTCGATTTCTCCAGAAAAATCTTCAAAGCAAAAGCCTGAGCAGGTTTTTGGCCCGCTCAGGCCTTTGTAACTCAAGGAAGGAGATCGAATTTATTCAGGTTTGGCCGCGTTGCGTCGTCTGCGAATGGCGCCCACAGTTCCTGCGAGACCAGTGCCGAGCAGCAACATCGAGGCTGGTTCGGGAACTTCTCGATGAGGATCACAACCCTTGCAGAAGAAGAAGCTCTCGTGTCCGCCTTGAGCGTCCGAAACGCTTGCCGCCAGACCTAATCTGAGGTTCGGATTGGCTGCAATCGCCGCCGCCAAAGCCGCTGCCGCGTCGGCGTTGAGTGCAAACGTGAAATCAGACTTGCCCGTGCCGTTGCCATTCAAAGTGGCCTCACGTAATGTCAGGGCATCAGCGAGGTGTGCGCTGAAAACAGCCGTTCCGGATTGGTCGTAAGCAGTCAGGATCAGGGTGTTGAGCACGATTGGCCCGCGGGGTCCGGCATTGCTGCCACCCTTGTTCGGGTCGTTAATGTTCATGTTAATGCAAACATTTCCGTTGCTGACACCTAGTTCTGTGACCGAGTAGGTTTGATTATTGGAACCGCCTACGATCTGATTGCCAATTACAAGATCGCCCCTGCGGTTCGATCTGGCGTCGTTCGGAGCATAAGCGACGGAGCCCGTCGCATTGGTCGATGAACCAGGACTCTGGATTACGAGTACTGTATTGACTGTTCCCAGACCGGCAGGTTGAATAATGTTTGGTCCAGACGGAACGATTAGGAAGTTGTCGGCTCGCGCGCTGGTGCCCGCCAGCGAAAGAGTTAACAGCGCCGCAAGAGTAAAAATTCCCTTCGCGAAAAGCTTGTTCATTTCCTCAGTCTCCTCCTCGAGTGAGTCTCTGTGTAATCCCTAAGGTTTTGCCCGTGGTGGCACAGTGACCAGTTGAATTTCCTTACTCTTTGGAAAAGAACCAATAAACAGGGGCTTTCAGGTTTTCTGGAGTTATGTATCGCGAATCAGCTATTTCCAAAACTTAACCAGGCGGAAAAGCCTGCCAACAACGGTCTGCGAGGCGGGTATACCGAGAGCAGAGGTGATTGCGAAATAGGAAACTCCGTAACCGCCGAGGACCACCGCGGCCAGCGGAATGGGATGAAGATTACCAACCAGCAGCTTAAGTCCCCAGCCAATCCCTGCCGCGACTAGCGCAGCAAGCCAGAGTTTAGTCACATATAAGCCTGCCAGACCCGTTTTGCCAATGCGCCGATTCAGAGTGCGACGGAGCAGAGCAAACTCGATCCAGCCGGCAATGCCTGCCGAAGCCGTCAGTCCTGCAACGCCCCATTTTGGATTAATGTGCAGAGCCACCGGCAATGGAAGTGCAAACAAGTAACCCAGGACCGTGGTTAGCGCAACGCGAACGATCGCATAGCGCAATGGCGTACGAGTGTCATGAAGAGCGTAGTAGGTTGAGGAATAGAGACGACCCAATGTGGAAGCGAGCAAACCAACTGTCGAGCCCGCGAGAATACCCCAAACGAAAATTGAAGCATCGTGCTTAAACTGCCCGGTTTGATAAAGCACTGCGGCAATCACATCGCCTAACGCGAGGAAAGCCATCGACGAAGGGACAATCAAAAAGGCAATGCGTTGCAATCCATCATCCAGCCGCTGTCTCAATACTTCGGCAACTTGCTCAGTGTTGCCGATTGCTCTGGACATCGCCGGCAGCTCTGCTGCCGACACTGACATGCCAAACAAACTGACGGGCAACGTATAGAGACTTTGCGCATAAGTCAGAGCCACCACTGAACCCTCAGGCAGAAAGCTTGCGAGCACGGCGTCAACAAAGGCGCTGATCTGGACCACGCCGCGGCTCATGAAGACGGGGAAAAAGTTTCTGACAATAGTCCTGACATGAACACTCGCTAAATCAATCACCGGACGAAGCCGGCGCACCAACCCGAAGACAGTTGGGAGCTGAACGCCGAATTGCAAGGCACTGCCGATAACTGAACCCCAGGCTACGTATTCGGCGAGTGGAAACTGGCCGACCTTTCGACCGAAGACTACCAGCGAAACGATCATTGCCAGATTCCATGCGACCGGCGCGGTGTAGGAAATAAAGAAACGATGATGGCTGTTGAGGACGCCGAGACACCAGGCAGACAGAACTAACAGACCGGCGCCGGGGAAGAGAATTCGCACCAGGCGAATAGTTAACTCGCGTGTCTCGCCTTTAAATCCCGGTGCGATGGCGGAGATGATGTAGGGAGTGGTCAGAACGCCGGCCAGCACGATAATTGAAACGACCAGTGCCAGTATGCCGAGCACCGCATTAGCTACGTGCGCGGCTTCCTCTTCGTCGTCATGGGCAAGTAGTTTTGCGTAAACAGGAATGAACGAAGCTGAAAGAGCGCCTTCGCCGAAAATGTTCTGCAGGAAATTCGGAATGCGAAACGCGGCGCTGAACGCATCACCTGCTGCGGAGGTGCCGAAGTAATGCGCGAAGACACGTTGTCGAATTAAGCCTACAAGGCGGCTAATGAGAATGCCGGCGCCGACCAAAAATGCGGATCTACCACTGCTGCGTTCAGCCTGAGGTCTTGACGTTTCGCCAATGGCGCTCTCAATTCCCGCATCGCCGACTTGTTCGATCGTCTCGCCGGCGATCGAACTTGCTTCGTCATGTGTGTCCGCGGCCTCACTTTCTGCTTGCGCAGGTGGAGAAGCGCCGCCATTGGAAGAATCGCGCATCTAGGATCAGAGATTGTAGTCTTTTATTTTTGTTAGCAGTGTTTTGTAACTGACGCCCAGCTCTTCGGCAGCTTGAGTCTTGTTGCCGTTGTTGTTTTTCAGCGCCGCCGCGATCTTACGTTGCTCGACAAGGCGCAAAGCACGCTGCGCGACTTCAGACAGCGTGCCATTGAGATCGAACGACGACGGTGTTTGATCCCCGTCGCTTCGAGTCACAAGTCCAAGGTCGATAGGGTCCAACACTAGGGAATCGGAAAGAATGCAAGCACGTTCGATCGCGTTCTCCAACTCGCGAACATTGCCGGGCCAACGATGTGCTCGCAACGCCGCACAGGCATCTTCGCTGAGAGTCGCTTCCCGGCCACGCAGTTCCTTTCCGAGTTCGGCGGCAAAATGCTTTGCCAGCATGAGCACATCACCGTCACGTTCGCGCAGTGGCGGAATCTCGACCGGGAATACCGCCAAACGGAAGAACAGATCGCCACGAAACTCGCCCTTGTCCACCCCAGCTTTCAAATCTTTGTTCGTCGCCGCCACCACGCGAACATCCACCGGCACCGGCGCCCGCCCGCCGATGCGATCGACGACCTTTTCCTCGATCACGCGCAGCAGTTTGCCCTGCACCGTTAACGGGAGTTCACCAATCTCGTCCAAAAAAACAGTGCCTGCCGAAGCCAACTCAAACTTTCCCAGGCGGCGGTCGCCCGCGCCGGTGAAAGCGCCGCGTTCGTGTCCGAACAATTCGTTTTCGATAAGCGTTTCCGGGATGGCAGCACAGTTTATTGCGACAAAAGGTTTTTGGCGCCGAGGAGAAAGATGATGGACGGCGCGCGCGAAGAGTTCCTTGCCCGTACCTGATTCACCCAGGAACAAGACGTTGGCTTCAGTCTGTGCGACCCGTTGGGTTTCGGCTACTGCGCGTTTGATCGCGTCGGATTCGCCGATGATGCGGGGAAAGCCATAGCGGCGCGACCATTCTTCGCGCAATAGAATGTTTTCGGTTCTTAATCGTGCCTGTTCAAGCGCGCGCTCGACAATCAACAACAGATGATTTGAGTCAACCGGCTTTTGCAGAAAATCGTGCGCGCCATCTTTCATGGCTTGCACTGCTTCGTCTATCGAGCCGAAGGCAGTCATGACGATTACCGGCGCGCCGCTATCTGCCGCACGCGCCGCGCGCAGCACATCAAGGCCCGAACCGTTGGGCATGCGCAGGTCGGTAAGGACTAGCTTGTGCGGAGTGCCGGCGATCTCGTTAAGAGCGGATCGCGCGTCGGCAGCTTCGCTGACCGTGTAGCCCGCGTTTTCCAAAGTCAAACGCAAAACGCGGCGCAGGCTGTCTTTGTCTTCAACAAGAAGGATGTCAGGCATCGGTTCGTGGACGCGACCGGCGGCCACGGAATTGTACAACAGTTATGTCGACAATAGCTGTTTGCATGTATGGGACTCAAAAACAAAAAACCGGGGTTACCGGTTTGCCACTCACGACTAACCGATAACCCCGGCGATCCCCTTGTCAATGAAAACTATCGCTTTAAATGTTCACGAAGCTTTTTTGAATAGCCCACAACTGTTTGTTGGGCGCGAATGTCTATCTCTCTACAATGCCAAGGACTTTGGTTCCGGCCAAGACGATCGAGTTACGATCGGCATTCGAGTCATATTGCAGATTGGAATTGCCGCCGCCGCCGAGGTATTCAAACGTCGGGTCAAGAAAATTGCCGGTGGCGCCGAATCTGGCAACCATTATTGACCCATAAATATTCCGGTTGCCGCCGCCCGTTTTTAAGAGCTTTCCTGTGCCCAACACCAAAATGAGGCCATTGAAATTCGGACCGGGGCCATTGAAGTAAAGCGTGCCTTCGACTATCAGGAGGCCTGCGCCGGCGTCAAGATTACAGTCACCTTTGACGATGGTGAACTGCGGAGAAGCGGTTGAGCCAGCTGCCCCGTTCAGAGATGTAAGTATGACGCCGCGCTTAACACAGGGTGAACCGGGCGCCGCACACGAATTCGCCATGGCCTCGGATTGGGCCAGAAAAGCACGAGCGTTGTCGGCGGTTTGCAAAAACCATGGCGTAGGAACTTTGGTTGTGCCTGCGGGCGCCGGATCATTTGGCAGGTCGAGTACGTTAAATTTTGGATTTGCGATCGAACCAGGCTTAGCTGCGTAAGCCGCCTGAACTGTTGCGACATCATGGCCGCTAATTGCGAGCGACGGTTTGGTCGCGACCAGGCCGGCATTGTCAACACCCGAGTATGTTTTTGCCGCGCTGTTGCCTAAGTCAATATTGACATTTGTGCTCGCATCGTCGTGCCCGCGAAGGACAAGCGCAGCAGGCACATCAATGTCCAAAACATTTGCACCGAGCAACATCGTCAATTGCTTTCTGGCGCCGCGTGGTCCATAACCAGTGGACTGCACCAGTATGCGAAGCGGAATCTGCGTTGCCAGCGGCGTGTTGTCCGGATCACTTATCGACACGCTATATGCGATTCCGCCGAAGGGATTGTAAGAATTGCTGATGCCGACTCGGTCAGCGTAGCCTCCGCCAGAAGGCGTATAGTTATATGTGAGCCAGCGCGACAACCGCAGAGGAAAACCTGCCGTCGTTGGATCGCCCGCCAGGTTTGAAGTAGACGCCGTGAGAGCTTTGGTGAAGTCGATTCTATTCTGCGGAGCGACAGTGCCCGCGGGATTCGCAACAAATAATGGATTCGGCAACACATTGCCACGCATCACATTGAGCGTTGATTGGATTCCCGCCTCCGCACCGTAGTACGCCTGCATCTCGGCCGCCGCATCGACAGTGTTCGTTCCTGCGAGTGAAGTCGTGAGTATCAGCGCTCCGCCCGCGGTCAGCAGCAGCGCAGAAATCATCAACACTGTAATCAGAGCTGCTCCCCGCTCATTCCTGCGATTTCCCTGGTCAGTGGAAGCTTTAAGTAGAATAGGGTTCATTTCATCACCTGCGACTTTCAGAACTGCTGCAATGTGTTGGGCCCATTTCTCAAAGCCACGTCGGAGACCAGGCGCACAACTGAAGCCGGTTGTTCGAGCCCGGCGGGCAAGTCAACACTTACATCAATATTTACCCGTTCGGCTGTTGCCGCTGTGGCGCTGTTACCAGACATATCCAGATAGTTAATCGTCAATCCAGTAATATTTGTTGCCAAGACCACAGAGCCTGCCGCGTTATCAACCCGAACGATTGCCCCGTTCGCACTTTGAAAAACGAAGCGCAGGTCCTCGTCCGTGTCCGACAAATCTGTATCATTGTTTAGGTTGGCGCGGACGCGAATTGAGTCAGCGGCTGAGTCAGCGGTGACGATTCCGTTATCAGTTAAGCCATAGCCGGAGTTGCCGATTTCCCGCGTCATGATGTTTAGCGCTCGTTGCGCCGAGGCAAGCGCCTCCGAACGAGTGTTTTCGCGGCTGCGCGTGCGCAAGGAAGTCGCGAGCAAGGTGCTGGCAGCGGCCAGCACAGCAAGACTGATTCCCATGGCAATGGTGAGTTCGAGCAAAGAGAATCCCGTCTCGGGTTTATTGCGCGTTTTTTTGTTTGGCACTTCCATGTTTTTTGATCCGACAGAAATTAATCGGCCCGACTGCGTTGCGAAATCAATGTAATCGTGCCGCCAACACCGGATGCCCAGCCAGTAACAATGTTTTGCGAGCTGACCGTGATGGTGATTGACTTCAATGTGGTCGAGACATCAGCAACAGTCCGGGTGACGGTGAAGGAGCGGCCGTCACGAATGACGCCGCTCTGTACGACAGTGCCGGCGTTGAGTTGAGCATCAGTAGTTGTTGAGTTAAAGGTCGCACCGCGCAACCCCTCCATGGCCTGTTGGGCTATAGCGAGTGAAACTGCTCGATCGCTGCCGCCGGAGTTGTTATAGATTGAAAACGTGAACAGACTCGCCGATCCGAGAGCCACAATCATCAACAACAGCATAGCAATCGTCGTCTCGATTAGACTGAAACCGTTTTCGCCAGTTCGGTGCGTTTGACTAGGGTCAACCCACTGGTGCTCGTCGAGCGGCTGTCGCGATACAGCTCTAACTTTTTGATTAACGAATTTCATGGAATCTGAGTGTTGGATCGAAAACTGGGTGGAGGCGCGGTCGAGTTTGTCACGGCACTGCTTGCCGGCGGACCTTGCAGCGTGGGTTGACCGGCAGTAGTCAAATCGATTCGGCTTGTGCCATACGAATCTGAGATGGTCACGAATGGTGGCGAGGCAACGTTACCGGCTGCATCAACAGTGCGTCCGCGCCAGTTGAAATAGATTGTGCGTGGAAAGGGAGTGTTGAACTGGAGATTTGAATCTGCCGGTAAGCTAAATACCTTCGGTGCGTCTAAAGTGCCGTTTCCATCTGCATCGATGGCCACAGAATAGAAGGTCGCATTGATAAGTGTTACCTGGGCCATCTGCGCTGAAGCGGCCGGATGCCGGCGCAAGGAATCAACCCGCGCCTTTTCCAGATAACTACCCAACTGTCGCGTAGCATTCTCTCTAACCATCACCTGACGCGCGCGCGTGATCTGCATTAAAGCAAAACCGCAAACCACCGAGATAACGCTAACCACGATCAGCAGTTCGAGAACTGTAAACCCGCCGTTGTTGGCCGCGCATTTTTTTGTGAGAGGGGCGTTCATAGGTAAATCCTTCTACTGAGGGCGTCAGTTAATAGCCGCCTCTCAGTGATACTCCCGCATTCCCAGGACTCTAAAGCCCGAAGCGTCCAGAGCCTTGCGTACCCACATGCGATCGAGGCCTACCTTGCTGGTTCCGCCGCCGCTAATTGAAAATACCGGCCGCCCGAGAGTGTCGTCGGTTCCATTAGGATCAAATTGGGCCACCACGATTGCGCCACGAATCACTCCGTTTCCACCACCACTTCTAACCATCCTGCCTGTGCCTAGCACCAGGATTACTCCTTCGAAATCCGTGTTGCCGTTCGTGTCGAGTTCGCCAGTTACGATTAGGAGGCCGCTCCCCTGATGGTTGGAGCCAAGATCGACCGGGTCTCCTCCGTAGTTATCGATAAAGGTAAATTTGGGACTCGTTGTCGTGCCCAGGCCACCCGCGGCCACGGCATCGGCTTTGGTGGAAAAAAGGCGGCCAGAACTGCTGGCAAGTGCTCGCATGTTGGCGAGGAAGGTGCGCGCAGCACTAGCGGATTGTACGAAACTGGGCGTGTTGGAAGAGTTCAGCGAACCTGCGTTATGAGGTGAAACTTGCGAATCGTCATGCAGGCCATCTATCACGCTTTGAGCCGTGCCCACATTCCCGGGATCGACGGCAACAAAGGGTAGTGATGATCCCGGGGGCGCTCCCATGTCATTGCCGCTATAACTATCACTGGCGGAACTGCCGAGATTCATGCCCAGCCCTGGTCCGCCTGGTAAGGTCACCGCCGCCGGCGGCACAAAATCGAAAGCGGAGCGCTTTACGATCATCTCGAGTCGCTTTACGGCTCCCTTTGGCCCATAGCCTTCAGCCTGAATCAGAAGTTGCGAGGGTTCGTAGTTTGAGTTGGTCGTTATCTGGCGCGTTGCGATCGGTCCCGGGTCGTCCGGATCGCTGATCAATAGTTTGAAAGCAATACCAGTCGCGGGAGCATATGAAGTGGTGAGTGGCACACGCCAATCGTTCGTCACCGCACTATTGCTATAAGAATAGTTGAGCCAACCCGAGAGCCGGGCGGCGGCAGACGTTCCCGTAGCCCAGGGATCGCTGGCCTTGTTTGCTGTGGCAGGGTTGGCAGCAGTGCGAAAGTTCATTTTTGTCGTTCCTAACGATGTGTCCGGCGCCACGTTGCCACGCAACACGTTGAGCGTAGACTCGAGTCCCGCCTCAGCCGCGGAATATGCTTGCATTTCAGCGGTCGCATCGATGGAAGTTGTGGTCGACAGAGATGTCGAAGTTACCAGGGCGAGTCCTGCGCCTAAGAGCAAAAGTGATACCAGGAGCATTGTGATCAATGCGGCCCCGCGTTCATCCTCGCGCTTGACCCGACGACTACCGTTAGCTGAATTGATTCTCATGTGTTTCATTTCGCCTGAACTCCACAATTTAGAAAGTCGAAAGGCTCTGACTCTTGTTGCGCAGAGCGACCTCTGATGTAAGTTGAATGGTTGTTTCGGGCTGATATCCGGGAGAACCCGGTCGGCCGTCTGCCAACAGGTTTGCGCCTACAGTTATCCGCACGCGTACGGCATTTGCTACCTGCGAAGGGTCGGCAGCGACATCAAGCGTTGTATTCGTCGAACTCAAATAGACGACGGTCAGGCTATCGATTCTGTTTGCGAGAACCGTACTCTGATTGCCTGAGGCGAAATTATCGTGACGAACCAGATAGTTTTGTCCGTTGGTGCTATCGACCAGATACTTGACGTCTTCGCCAGCGCTTTCGATTGTGGTGGAGTTATCCGAATAGCGGTTGAGATTGGATCGTACCCTGATGCTTGAACCGTCACAATCTCCCACGACCAGGCCATTGGTTGCCGAATCGAATCCGTACCCACCAATGGCGATTTCCCGCGACATAATATTTACCGCGCGCTGCACGTCGGCAATGGAATCCACGCGCGCGTGTTCCCTGGTGCGAACATTGAATGACGTAGCCAGCAAGGTGCTTGCAATCCCCAAGATGACGAGCGTAATAGTCATCGCAACCAAAAGTTCAGGAAGCGAGAACCCTGCGTCGCTGGTTTTTATCGGTTTCTGATTAAGCACTGCCATTCCTTCCTAAGAATGCGTTATCTGCTTCCAAAAAATTAGCGCTAGGGAGCTGTTGGGCCGAGAAAGGCGCCTATCGCATCCGTTGATCGTTGAGTTATCAAAACGACACCGCCAAAAATGCGCTGTACGCCACTAAGCGCGCCTGAGCCTTGCGGCGACACCTGGATGGTGATCGTCTCTTTGGTCGAGTCTCCGGATACTGTATTCGCGATGGTTGTCGTTACCGAATACTGACGTCCTGCACTAGTCACAGTCTTGCTTGCTCCGCCGGAATTAGTAACGGTAGCGTCGAGATTCGCAAACTGTGTGTTCCTCAATCTCTCCATCTCCTGTTGCGCAACGGCCATGGACAACTCGCGATCGCGCGCGGTGTTGTTAGATCCCAATGCGTAGAAGAAGAGCGCAGAGGCACCAAGCCCGACCACCATCATTACGACGAGCGAAATAGTGGTTTCGATTAACGTGAAACCTTTCTCACTGGAGCCAATGCCCTCTCTTCCAGCCTCACTGCCTGGCATTTCTTCGCTTTTCATTGTGTCCGCGCTCCCTTCATGAGCTCAGTTAAAGGTGATAGAGATAGTCTTTGAACCGCAGAAAGTAGTTGTGATCGTTACCGTGCCCGACTTATTGGTGCCATTCGCATAGTTGATCGTATACGAGATCGTGCCATTTCCGGAGACGGTCGTAATGACGGGAGAAACCGACGTTATGTCTCCAGACTTAGTGGCAGTAAGGAGAGTGTTGTTCGCATTAGTTATGGTGACGACCGAGAAAGTCTTCGGACTGCCGTTCTTCGCCAGCGTCAGAGTCGCCGGAGCCGATAAAGTGCAAGGTGCCGGTGTCGGAGTTGGCGTAGGTGTTACTGTTGGTACCGGCGTTGGAGTCGGAGTCGGCGTCGGTGTCGGTATCGGTGTGGGGGTCGGTGTTGGCGCCGGTGTGGGGGTCGGTGTTGGCGCCGGTGTCGGCGTCGGCGTCGATGTCGGCGTAGGTGTCGGCGTCGCAACTGGCGATGGACTGGGCGTGGGAGATGAGGACGGGGAACCGCTGGGAGTTACTGAAGCGACGGTGGTAGAGGGGGTTGAGTTCAAGGTAACGTCTGCTATGGCGCTGTCCTGAAAGATCTCACTACCAAGCGTGACGTCGCCTGATCCCGATAGATTGATAGAGGCCGTTGCTCCGCGGTCATTTGTCAAAGTAAAGCCAATCTGGCTTGCCACACGTCCCCGCCAATCGAACGTAGCTGTGATGCCAACCATGTTCGAGGGAAAGGTGACACCGTTCTGAAGAGTAATCGTGCGCGTCTCTGTGGCGCCGTCATTATCAAAATCCATCGTTACGGAGTAACTGTTGGTGTTTACGATGGTCACCACCGAAGTCCCATTACGGCGAACCGCGTTTGAACGAGCTTTTTCGAGATACCCCGCCAACTCGCGAGTGGACCCTGTAAGACGCACCGAAGCCCTCGCTGAGTTAATGCCGAAAAGGGCCATTGAGGTGACGATGGCCATAAAGGCAACCGTTATCACCATTTGAATATTGGTGAACCCGCGCGTCCGATCATCGCGTTTTGCTCTGCCTTCTAAGCTGGTTTTGTTCTTAGTCTTCATGATTCCTCCGAGGGACAATCAGTGCGGCATGGTCCATAGATCGCCGCGACCACCATCGCAACAGGTATGCCAGTTACAAAAGTGACTAAAAACATCAATAACTTCCTCATAAGGAGCGGGGCGAACCTTACGATTCGTCACTTAAGGTAACGACGAAGGAAGAGCGCTTCCTATCCCAAAGCCTGAAACACAATTCTCCTGCTAGAGCTTTTGAGCTGCGTCGTAGTGTGGAAACGGAGTCGGCTTCGTCTTTTTGATTAGGCAGGGTTCTTTCTATCCGGACGGCCATTCGTCCTGCTCCGAAAGGATCGTCCTCCGTGGACCATGGTGCCGCACGCCAGGCTCGCGGTTGGACGGCAAAGCGCCCCGTCGATCGTTTGATTGGCGGGGCGCAATGCTGATCTGATTAATGATCTGTTTTTTAGGGTGGGCTCGTGCCGTTTTTCAAGTTTGGCTCAAACTCGTTTGCTGATGCCGAGACGCTCTGTGTGTCGGCCAGTTTCATTGCCAGGACACGTGGTTTGTAGCCGAAAGATACTGGTCCGCCGCGACTGTTCTGCACTTGCATTACAAGGTTGTCCTGGTTCTGTCTAAACCTCAACACGCTACCGCGCTGGTTCATGATTACAAAAAGTAAGACTCCGCTTGCCGTCTTCATCTGCCCAACCAACGAACTCGCGCCGCCGTCAGTGCGCACTAATGTCCCTGTCTTCGCGATTACGCTTCCTTCCCAGGCAGGTCCGGTAAAGCGCTCTTCCAACGTGCCGGGATCCATGCCTGCAACCGGCATGATGTCGGCGGGTGTGAGTTTGTTCTTCTGAAGTTCGTTCCGCAACCCCCTGAAAATTTTCATCATGGCGCGCGGAGTTACGCGATTAATTCCCAAACCACTCACCGATGAAAGCTGTATCTCGTTTTCTGCAACTCCAACCAGACTGATGATCCAGCGTCTAACTGACTGCGCACCACCGAGTCCATCGCCGATTCGCTCGGCCATGAAATTATTCGAATAGCAGAGAAGTACCTTGAGCACATCTATCAACCTGCTGGAGTTGTGCGTGAGAATCAGTTTGGCTCCCGGCGTCGCCGAGCCCACCATGACGTCACCCATGACCGCGACACTCGGAACTGTCTGTAAACTTGATTGGTCACCGAGCGCCATGCGCTCGTACATCCACGCGCGCGTTGCTTCACCAGATCGACGCGACGCGTCCAGAGTGTCATAAAGCAATTCACCGGAGCGGCGTGCAGACGAACTGAAATTCATCGTGAAGCCGGGAGCAACGACCAAGTGGCCGCTAATGCTCCGTACGCCGAGGTTATTTAATAGCCGCGCGATCATTACCGCATGCTCATAATGGAAAGAAGGATCGCGCCCAGTTACATATAGGTTGCCGTTTAACTCGCCAGTAATTTTATTTATTGTGCCGTCAGTCCAGAAGCCGTTCGTGAATCGATACTGTGGGCCAAAGTTGTGGAGCGCTACCAGGGCCAGACCGAGTTTGATCGATGAAGCCGGATTGAAAGCTTGGTCGGCTGCTTGTGCTGATACCGTTTTTCCGTCAACCGTTTCGATAAGCACAGCCTGAAGGCCGTAGACTAATGGCTCCTCAGTGCCTTCAAGTTGTTGGGTGGCGGCGCCGGCTGGTGACGCATCTGCTTTTGGTGATGCAGTCGGCAGTGGAAGCGGCGACTGGCCGGCGCTAACTGCGGCGCCTGACAGCAGCAGAAGCACTGAAAGAAAAATCTTTGCTTGCTGTATCTCTTTATGCATGGCCCTTATTGCTCAACACATGAGCAGAACCTGGCGATAATAACATGCCGCGGGAGAGTAATGGTGGAGAAGAATCTTTCGATGCGTCCTGCGTCCACGAAGATGTCGGTGCTTAGTCTTAAAAATATTTTGCGCTTACGTTCACAAACCTCCGGATCTCAATTGCGTTGACAATAAAAGAAGTGCAAACCTAGAATCGGGGTATTGACAATCGAGTGAGACGAAATCATCAGCCTGTTGTTGCGGCAGACATACGTGCCACGCACGCCGCGCGCAAGAAGGAGATTCGAGCGCGGCTCAACGACTTCCGTGACCTGTGGCGGAACGGCTCAGATGAACGCCTTTGGGAGGAACTCGTCTTCTGCATTTTTACTGCCGGCGCGTCAGCGCGCATGGGACTGAGTGCTGTCGATGCGGTCAGGCCATTGTTGACCCAGGGCGGACAAGGCGAGATGACGCGGGCTTTGCGAAGCGCGGGCGCTCATCGCTTTCCGGTGGAGCGGCCCGGCTATATCGTCATCACGCGCGATTATCTGCGCGAGCATTGCGACATGGCACTGCGGCGAAAACTTGAAAGTTTTCGCGATCCGATCGAGCGCAGAGATTGGTTGGCCCAGGAAAAGCGCATCAAAGGTCTGGGCTACAAAGAATCGAGTCATTTCCTAAGAAATATCGGCATCCGCGGCTATGCGATTCTCGACAAACATGTGATGAGTTGTCTTCAGGATTTGCAAATAGTTGAGACAGCAAAACCGCCCGCCACGCGAACGCGCTATCTGGAAGTCGAAGAAAAGTTGAAACTTTTTGCGCGCGACATCAAGATTGATTTCGACGAACTTGATTTGGTGCTTTGGTCGATGAAGACCGGCAAAGTTCTTAAGTAGCGGCGACCGGCGACCAAACAGTTGTTACTTCCCCTGAGGCGAAAGCCATGAAAGCGGATGGATCAAGGAGTTTAGCCAGATGAAAAACAGGCGATGCAGATTGGCCGCAGAGTTTCTCGCGGCCTTTGTGATTTGTCTGGCCTTTGTTGGACCAGTGTCTGCCGGTGGCGAGCAAAAGGTGCGCGCGCGCGCCGATCGCGCTTTGCGCGATGGTGACTTTGAGAATGCGGAAAAAATGTTTCGCGAGTTGCTTGCTAAAGACGCGCGCGACAAGGACGCACGTTTGGGTTTGAGCTTTGCGTTGTTGAAACAGCGGCATCTGCAAGACGCCTATGATCAGGCCGCAAGAGTGATTCTAGCCGAGCCGCTTTCCAGCCGTGCGCACGCTTTGCTAGGGGCTGCAATCCTGGCTTCCGGTAACTTCCAGAATTCAGTTGAAGAGTTCCGCACCGCGCTCAGTCTTGAGGAAAACGAGTCGTTGGCGATTGCCGGGCTCGCCATGGTGGATTTTTACGAGAACCGCATGGACGCGGCCATCAAAGGGCTGCGACGCGCGGTGAGTTTGGATTCCGATGAACCGGATTACATCTTTAACCTGGGCCAGGCAACCGCGCGCAATGAAAGATATAAAGAGGCCGCGGATGCCTATGAGCGGTTTTTGATCATCGCGCCGAAGACCGATGCCGACCGTCGCGCGCGCATCCGCGGTCTGATCGATTTCCTGCGTTACCTTGGCAACCAGGGTGTGCTGTACTCGCCAAACGGAAACAGGACAAGCATGCCGTTTGAGTCAATTGACGGACGACCGCTGCTAAAAGTGCGCGTCAATGGCAGCAAAGAGTTTCTGCGCTTCGTGCTTGATAGCGGCTCAGGAATGTCTGTTATCTCGGAGGAAACAGCAAAGAAGCTGGGGCTGCGTCCGGTCGCGCGCGGCGGTCTGGCGCGCGCCGTTGGCGGCGGGGGGAAATTTGAAATCGTTTACGGTTTTCTTTCGTCGTTGGAATTGGGTGACGTGAAAGTGGCGAGCGTGCCGGTTTATATTCGCCATTTTTATGACAATAGAATTCCTGTAGATGGTTATCTCGGTCTCTCAGTTATCTCCAAGTTTATCGCCTCGGTGGACTATGGTGAAAGAATTTTCACCCTGGAGAAACAATCAGGTTCGGATGATAACGATCAAATACCTGCGGCACTCGCCGGCCCAATTCGAACAGATATAGTCGAAATACCAGTGCGGACAACTTCCAGCGGATTTCTCAGCGGGGAAGTGCGGCTCGAAGGCATCGACAAACCGCTCAACTTCATTGTTGACACCGGCGCCAGCGTCTCCGTCGTTTCGGAAAAACTTGTGACCGATGAAGACCTCAACAGTTATATCGCTCCGGTCCGCATGCGAGTTTACGGCGCGGCTGGAATAGCAGACGACGTAAAGACTGTGCTGTTGCCAAAAGTCATGATTGGCGGTCTGACGCGCGAACAAATCACTGCTGCCATTCTGGATATGGAGCCGGTAAATGAAACGGCGGGCTTTACGCAAAACGGAATTCTAGGCGGAAATTTCCTCGGCCATTATCGTGTTTCGTTTGATTTCCATCGGGCATTGATTAGACTGGAGCCATTGAAAAAGACTGCAAAGACGGGCGACAGTCCTACTGTGCAACCAATGTGACCCGCGTTATGAAGCAAAGTCTCTATCTGGAAACCTCGGTGATCGGAGCTTACCTTGATAATGGCGAGCCGTTTCGGCGCGACTTGACGATTCGCTGGTGGGAACACGAGATGCCTGATTATCGCGCCGTCATCTCACCCCTGGTCACCCGAGAATTAGAGCGCGTAGCAGAACCGCACCGCTCCTCTTATTTGAATTTGATTGCCGATCTTGAACAGGTCGAGCTGGCCGAGGAAGCTTCGATACTGGCCGAAGGTTATATCTCGCGCGGAATTTTTCATCGCAAATATATTGCCGACGCTATGCACGTAGCCATTGCATCGGTTCACAAAATCGATTACTTGTTGACCTGGAACTTTGGTCATTTGGCAAATGTTCGCCGGCAGGCCCGCATTCGCCTCTTTAACACTGCCGCCGGCTTTTATGTTCCCATGATCGTGACGCCGGAGTTTCTCGTTTCCGAAGCTACTGAAACCGGCAAATAAATTTCTGCATGTACCGACGACCAAAATTTCTGGAAGTACTCCATGCGATTCGCGAGGAAATGTCTCGTGAAGTAGACTACGATGTAGATCTTTTCGCAGAGTTAGTACGATCGGGAATCCGACCCCCGCGCGGGCCCGAGCGAATTATTCGCGGCAAGCGGACGCATGTGCCTCCGCAGGATCTGGAAGTTGAGGTTGACGAGAGACCGAGAAAACGCGCTGGCAAGTCTCGATAAGACCGTCAGTGCGACGGTGCTGCTGAGATCCACTTGTTCAATTTATGAACGCAACGTTTGAAACCATCGGGCTGGAAGTGCCAAGCGAGAAGGCTTTTAATTATCTCGCCGAACGCGCCGGCGATCAGGGGGAAGCCACGCAACTGAATCGTCGCGGCGCCGTGCTTCATGGCCGTTGCTGGAAACTGGGCGAAGGCCTGGAAGTTTGGACGGTGCTCTACGAATCCGGCAGCGGCGACGTGTTTTATGCCGATTGCCGTCCCGGTTTTCGCGCTCGCTACATTCAAACAATTACGCCGTGGGCCTTGACCGAATATGATGAAGAAGGCGAGGCCGTGGTCCATGGTTATCGCGAGGGCACCGACTGCGAAGTTTTGTTTGAGCTGCAAAACCTGACTGAGGTTGGTCCTGGCGGCTTTCGTGCGCAGGAGTTGCATGTCGGACTTTGCGGCTTGGCCTATCGCGCGCGCGTGCGTTCTGGTCCAGCGAAAACGCGTTGGTTGCCGTTGGATAAAGCTGCTCCTTCGCGTGCGGCACACGAAAACGATTGGAGTTTGTCTGGTCGCGTGGTCGCCTGCAAGCCGCTGAAGAATCCGCTTTCGGGCAGCGACCTCTACTGGATCAATGTCGATCTCGAGCGCATGAATCTGGAGATTTTGGTTAACCAGCGCTCATTGCGAGGCGACAGCTTAGTGCCGGGCGCAACCCTGGACGCGGAAATCTGGTTGCAGGGCCATGTGCTTGATGAGTTGGCACTGCGTTCTCGTTACGAGGGAGTCGACATTTCATGTTCGCCGGCAGATTTCTGGGGCCGTCTGCGACGCCGAAACTAATGCGTGTTACTCACTAACTACCCTTCAAAAGATCAGCAGTTACCCGACGACTGACTAAATGAAACGTGTCCTTGTTGTAATCCTCATTGTCCTCACGATCGCGATCGGTTCATATTTTTTCAACCAATATTGGATCCATCGTTATGATGCGCTGATTGCGCGGCAGGCCGGCATCTATCGTCTCGATCCCAATTTAGTCTGGAGCATAATTTACGAGGAGACCTATTTCAGTCCCTGGAAACGCGGCAAGGATGGCGAGATCGGGCTGATGCAAATCACGCCCGCGGTTGGTCGCGATTGGGCCACTGAAACCGGCATGAAGGATCTCGAACGGCAGATGGCTGAAAATCCCTCAGCGCAACTTAGCGACCCTGAGCGCAACATCCAGATCGGCTGTTGGTATCTGGAAAAGTTTTATGAGCAGTATCGCGACACGCCGGATGCCGAGGCGCGCATGATCGCGGCTTATAATGCGGGTCCCAGTCGCGCCGCTGAATGGAATAAGGTGCCGGCGGGAGGAAAACCGCTTTCCGGTGAAGAATTCATTAACAACATCGACATTCCATCGACACACGCCTACGTCGTTTCCATTCTCGACCGCTATCGAAAATTGAAAGGGCACCCCCTAAATGTAAATCTGCAAAACTCGGTCTCGCCGGCGCGCTGATTTGCAGCGCCTGCGTTAAACTCCCTGAAGAATTCTCTGGCGCCTCGTGGATCGCAACTAATGACGACACTTTACTGCGCTGAATGGATCGTGCCCATTTCTTCTGCGCCTTTCCCTGATGGCGGAATTGCCGTCAGCGACGATCGCATTGTCGCCGTCGGCAATCGCCCGGCACTTCTCGAACAGTTTCCGGAAGCAGCAGTCCAGGACTTTGGAGCAGCAGCGATCGTGCCCGGTTTCATCAATAGCCATTCACATCTGGAACTAACGGCGATGCGCGGCTTTCTTGAAAACGAAGAAGGTGACTTCTTCGCGTGGTTGAGAAGGCTAACTGTCGCGCGGCTGGAGCGGATGACCGCAGACGATTTGAATGTGTCGGCGAAGTGGGGAGCCTGCGAGGCTGCGCGGGCAGGTGTCACCTGCGTCGCGGACGCGAGTGACGCAGCGTTTGACAGCATGAATGCGCTGCGCGCCATCGGTCTGCGCGGCGTAGTGTTTCAGGAATCATTTGGCCCGGATCCGCGTTTGGCAGATGAGAACTTTGCGAAGCTGCAGGCAAAAATCGCTCGACTGCGCGAATGCGAGACAGCGCTAGTGAAGTGTGGAGTGTCGCCACATGCTCCATATACAGTTTCCGGTCCACAGTTGGAGTTGATTGCGCAGTTTGCGCTCGCTGAAAAATTGCCGTTGATGATGCATGCGGCCGAAACACTGATGGAGGTATCATTTCTGCGCGAAGGCCGCGGACCTTTTGCGGATGGACTGAGAAATCGCGGCATCGAGTGGCAGCCGCCCGGAGTCTCCCCGATTCAATACCTCAAGCAGCACGGCATACTTGCCACGCAGCCGCTATTGGCCCATTGCATCCACGTGGAAGATGCCGACATC